>Ga0070669_100003918_pt1 | contig 10774 bp, 13 predicted proteins | sample KBSS53metaG_FD_64680 | JGI IMG/M metagenome (GOLD analysis project Ga0070669, IMG submission 64680) | Switchgrass rhizosphere microbial communities from Kellogg Biological Station, Michigan, USA - KBS S5-3 metaG | ecosystem: Host-associated > Plants > Roots > Rhizosphere > Soil ... | reverse complement strand
CCGCCTCGGTGATCGGCCCCAGGAGCTCGCCGGTCGTGTCGTTATAGAGGTCGATCATCGGTCGCCCTTGTCGCCCTGGCCGATCATCACTTTCGCCTTGGCGTTCGTGCGCCAGTCCCGCGCCAGCAACTTGCCGACGTCGTCAGATTCCTTGAAGCGCCCTTCCGCGCGGCGCCGTACGTGGCGCTTGTCCGTGCGGGTGTCGATCAACTCGGGTTTCGCCGCCTTCTTGCGCCCGGCGGTCTTTTTCGCTGCAGCTTTCTTCGCCATGAGTGCCTCACGTGCAATCGAGATGCCGTAGGCTCGCAGACGACGGCGTTTCGAGTGGCCGTCTTAAACTTTGATCGCGCGGATCTCCCTGCGCGACGAGGCGCACCCAAAGATTCCCTTGCGATGGTCAGCGTGGGGCTCGCTGGTGAAATCGTGAGCGTCGATGCCACCACCAAAGATGCTGACGATCAAGATGGCCGACGGCTCGGAACGGAAGGGTCAGTTCCCGACGCAACCAAGTGACCGGTGGGAGTGGTAGCGTCGCCGCTTGGAGCGGTCGGCAGTTGGGCGTGGGTTGCCGGTTGCACCTACGAGTCGCCGACGAAGGCCACTGGCGACTGCGGGCGCGGCTCTTGCGGCTGGCCCGCTCATCAGTCATCCCGTCGGCAGTTGACGAGGGTCCAGATTTTCGGCGTGTTGACCTTGCGCATCGCGACAGGCCGTAGTCGAGCGCGCTCCAGCAAAAGTTGAGCATCGAGATCGGTTCGGAAACCGAATCGCGCCGTAGCAATTGGCGAAAATAGCCGCTCTACCTTTGCAAGAAATGGAATATCGCTGAGGAAGTGGTTGAGGAGCACGATGTGGCCGCCGACGCGGCAGACGCGGCGCATTTCGCTCAAGACGGCCAGCGGGTCAGGCACGACGCTAATCACATAGGCTGCATACACGACATCGAACGACTGGTCAGGAAAAGTCAGCCGTGCCGCGTCCATTCTGAACAGTTGGATGTTGTGCCGATGGTCGATGTTTCGTGCCGCTTCACGCAACATTGGCTCGGACACATCGATACCGGTAACGCGGCAGTCGTCGGGATAGAGCGGAGTCGTAAGGCCCGTGCCGATCCCGATCTCGAGAATCTCATTTCCTGGTTGCAGCGCAAGCTGATGCATCGCCTCGCGCCGTCCCGCCTGCAGGATCGGGCCAAACAGCCAGTCATAGACCGACGCACATTTTGCGTAGAGTTGCTCGATGAAATTACCGTCGAGGGTTGCCACCGACAGACTGTCATCGGAACGATCGGAACCCCAGGGCATGCGTGTCGTAGTGCAAGGCGCACACCGTCGGCCTATCGCTTGCGAAGAGTCGCGCTGTAGCGGTGTCGAATGAGGCGAAATGGTGGACGTCCCGGAAGGACACGACGCGATCAGGCGACAGGAAGTCTCTGTACCTGCTATTTTTGTACGTCGTGTCCTCTCCAGCCGGATCTGCTGAATGAAGGTGCCGCTTGCACGTAGCCGTGCGTCAGAGGACGAGAACGCGGCGGCCGGGGGCGCGCCCGGAGACCGCGAGGTCATCGCTCTCGTTGGGCTGGCGCATGGCACGTCTCACTTCTTCCACCTGATGCTGCCGACCCTGTTCCCGTGGCTGATGCGTGATTTCTCGCTCAGCTTCACCGATGTCGGCTTGCTCACCACGACGTTCTTCGTAATTAGCGGCATGGGCCAGGCACTCGCCGGCTTCATCGTCGATCGCGTGGGTGGCTGGCGCGTGCTCTGCTTCGGTGTCGGGATGCTGGCGCTCTCCGGCGTCGTGCTCGGTCTAGCCAACAGCTATTCCTGGTTGATGTTGAGCGCGACATTCGCCGGTCTCGGCAACAGCATCTTTCATCCCGCGGATTTCACACTTCTCAATCAGCGAGTGAGTCAGCCGCGATTGGGACACGCCTTTTCTATCCACGGCTTCTCGGGCAATGTGGGCTGGGCGCTTGCGCCGCTCTTCATGGCTGGCGTTACCAGCGCGTTCGGTTGGCACGTCGCGGGATTCGGCGCGGCTGCACTTGGTGCGACGGTCTTCACGACACTGTGTTTGCGTCGTCGGGCACTCGCGGATGCGGGACATCTGATTACGTCGCGCGTCGCGACGCACGAAGCACACCATCGGCCTGGAGAGTTCGCTTTTCTGACCTCCGGAGCAGTGTGGCTATCGTTTGCCTTCTTCCTGCTGACGACAATGGCGTTCGGCATTCTGCAGAACTACGCTCCGGCAATCCTGAGTCACGTCTATGGTGTGTCACTCATCGTCGCGAGCAGCGGGCTCACGGCGTACCTCGTAGGCAGCGGCACCGGAATGCTGACGGCAGGTTTTATGAGGGCTCGTGCTGATCGAATGGTGGCACCGGCGCTCGGATTCGCCGCGGTGATGGCCGCCGTGCTCGCATGGGGCGAGATGCCACCAGCCGCTTTATGGCCGCTGATGGTCAGCATCGGATTCGGCGTCGGCTTCGCCGGGCCGGGCCGCGACCTGTTAGTGCGTCGCGCGGCGACGAGCCGTTTCGGTCGCAGCTCGTTCGGTCGGATTTACGGGTTCGTCTACTCCGGCCTGGACACCGGGCAGGCACTATCTCCGCTCGTGTTCGGACCCATGCTCGATGCTGGTCATTTTCGTCGGCCGCTCGTAGCCATTGCTCTATTCCAGACGGCGGCATTGCTCACGGCATTGAGAGTGAGCAGTACTGTGCGGTCGGAAGAACCGCGTCCAGTAGAAGTAGAGGCTGGTCTTTCAGACCTGCCTAGACTTTAGGCTCTGGGCTTAGCTCGTACAGAGCGAAGCAAGCCATGACTATTACGCAGAGCTACTCGTTGTCATTAACCTATGTAGCCGAGCCGCATCGTAGTCGCGGAGGTCCTCGATGCTGACCGCGTTGAACCTGGAACTTCCGGTGGTATGGGATTCGTGGGCGGCGGATCGGGCGAGGGTTCAGGGAACGGTGTGGGTGCCGGTAGCGGTTCGGGGCCTGGCTCCGGCTCTGGTGGGTGCGGCTCCGAGTTCATGGATCGTCTCGAATGCACGATCTACACCGTGCATGGCCTAGCAGCCCGTGGTTAAAGTTCAAACAGCGGCGAACCGGGGCCGGCTAGCAATCGAAGCCGACCGCGGTCCTCAGGGCGCTCACGCGCCGCATAGCGATGAATTGAGCCGCAGGAATCGCACGGCGTTGTTGCATAAAATGTCGGCTTTTTGCTCCGCACTCAGGAAGTCAGCTCCCAAAACGGCGTCAATCCCGGGGCCGGCTTGGTCAGGGAAGTCGGAGCCAAACATGATGCGCTTGCCGAAGCCAGCGTCGATCAAACCACGCAGATGCCGATAATACGCAGCCCGCGGCATGAGTGCCTGGGATTGAAGAGCCGCGACGTCGACGTACACGTTGGGATGCGCATACATGAGCGCAATCATCCGTTCAAGCTGGGGCCAGCCCGCATGCATTACAAACAGGCGAAGACGCTTGTGCCGAAGCAGCACTTCCTCCAAGAGTAGAGGATCGCTCATCGCCATGCGAAACGCTGGAGATTTGAAGGGCACGGGGCTCGCCTCGTACGCGATGCCGGGCGGGCCCGGCCCCATGTGAATCCCGACAGGAAGATCGAATTGTTCGGCCAGTTTCCAGTAGGGTTCCATGCGCGAATCAGCCGGTGACATCCCCAGGTATTGAGGTGAAAGTTCGCTGAACGCTTTGATACGTCCGGCCTTCAGTTCGCCCGTTAACCAGGTGAGGTCGGGAAGCTCCGTACGGCTGTCGAAGCACGGGCGCCCAGTGATCGGTGCACGGCCATCGGCGCATGGAAAGACCAGTCCCGGTAAAAACTGAGCCACGTCGAGCGCGCTGGCCCACTGCGGCAGGTCGCTCGTCAGGCTGGAGACTACTAAGAAGCGGATGTTCAGAAATTTCATCCTCTCCAGCGCCTGTTGGGGAGACGTGTTGGTGCTGTGGACGTGCACGTCGACGACTGGCGGTCGCGCTGGTGCTTGACCTGTAGCCGTTGACCCGAGCAATCCAATAATGATGACCGCCGAGACGATCCGCACGAGGCCTCCTCGGGTGACGAGTGAGGGACAACACTATAGGCGAACAGAGCCGACCGCAACGTGCTGGTACATGGGCAGGCCAGCCGCTCGTCGCAACGTGATCGACACGATCAGTCGGACGTACTACACTCCGGCATGGCCATGGGTCGTCGCAATGACCGAGCACGGAATTCGAGGTTGTGGATCGCCACGAATGTTCCCGGTCTACTTCTGTTGATCTCCGCGCAGGCACGTAGTGCTCGTCACGGTCAAGTCGATCACGTGGAGCCGCTTCGGTCCGTGTGGACGCTTGACGGCACCGTAACGTTTGCGAGCGACTCCGACCCACAAGTAGTCACCAAGGCCGTCCGCGCGCCAGCACGCCGCGAATCCAGGTGCGGCCCCCCGAGTCATTTTTTAACCCTATCGCTATGTCAGCTACTGCCGTCAATCGCAGACTCGCTGAACTGACGCCCAGTCGCAGGTAAACGCTACCGCGTCTGCTCCACGGTATATGGAGGTTTCGGCTCGGATTCCGCTGGTGGATCCTCGACCGGCTCTGGTGGTGGCTCGTCGGTGGGAGTCGGCGGCGCCGGGGGCGTCTTTGGAATCGGAGGGGGCCTATTTGGATCGGGTGGAGTGGGTGGCACGTCGATTTGCGCACGTACCAAATCACGTCCGCTGTACTGCGCGCGAATATCCTGTTTGCTCATTGAGCATCTCCAGATCAATCCGTATCCTCTCGATAGCGTTTGGAGGTCGAGCCGCAATGCTGGTCCGCGTTGAGCTGCCTTGGATTCTCGGCCCTTATTTGTATTTGCGACGCACCAACGAGGGCTCAGAGAGAAGTTGCAGAAGCGCCCTATGCAATCCGTTGCCGGGAGAACGTCGCCCGCCACGTGGCGGAATAACGCAAACGTGGTGCCTTGCTTGCAATCGCAGCATGGCGGACGCTTCACCGACGATCGAGAAGCCCGTGCTGTCCACGACGAGGTGGAAACGGCTACCCGTGCGAACTCGACAACGCGGAGCGAGATCCAGCGACTGCCCGGAGCAGACGAACGCATTCTCACTCATCAGTTGGACAGAGTCTGCTCACCGGCTCCAAACGTCATTCGCTTACCGCTCCCAAGCCGCCGTAATTCGATGCCCAGCTGCTGTGCGAGCAGGCACCCGAGGGCGGACGGCGAAGCTCGGCTCTCATGTAAATGTGCAGCGTCATGGCAGCGCCTACAACTCGCACAACATTGCCATGACGGCCGAGTGTTCACCTGATCGCCGAGTTCAGAGGCGCGAAAGTTGCTTCGATCAGATTTTGGACTCACTACGAGGGAGAACTTCATGGCTGACCCGAACGACCGATTTACATGGGACGAGGACGACACATACTGGCGGACGAACTACCGCAACCGGCCCTATGCAGCGTCTGCCGGACTAGACTACGACTTCTACCGCCCCGGCTATCGATACGGCTACGACGCAGCCCATCGCTACCAGAATCGCAAGTGGGATGAAATCGAATCCGAGCTGTCGCGCGACTGGAACAGCTACGAGCATCGCGGGACGTCTGCATGGGAACAGATCAAGGGTGCGGTTCGAGATGCCTGGGATCGCGTGACAGGAAGGCATCCTGTAGGCGCCCGGCGATAGGTCACCCGCTCGAGCCGTCCTTCGCGCACGGGACGTCGATTGTGACGACGGAAGCCGCGCATACAGAAATTGCATGGACTCCCGATGCACCTGGACTGCTTCTGGCGGCGCGTTTGTCTGTATTCTCGGCGCGCTGAGCGCTCTGCCACCGCTCAGCGTGCCGAGACTCCGCGAGCTCGGTGCATTGAATCCGATGCTGAAGTCCAGCTTCTGCGATGCGCGCTGGTCGCACCTTGACGGTATTCGCCTCCCTGCAATTGCGACAGACAACGGGCGCATCGCGCAGGGCGGTTGAGGCGGCCGAGCGAATGGCGCACGACGAGGAACTGGCCGTACGAATTCGCCAAGCGGTAGCGACTCACAGACTCTGCGGCAGGAGCAAATCACCGTGCTTTATCTCGCCGCGTTTGCGGCAGCGCTGCTCGTGGACACGATCCCTGTGTTTGCGCCTCCCGCGTGGATAGTCCTTGCGTTCATGATCATCAACTGGAAGTTGAATCCATGGGGCATCATTGCCTCCGGGGCGCTCGGCTCGGTGATCGGCCGCTACATCCTGACTCTTTACATGCCGCACGTGTCGGCGAAGATCTTCCGCAGGAGCGAAAACGCCAACGTCTCGTTCCTTGGCAAGAAACTCGGCGGGCGCTTCTGGTACGTCAATCTCTTCGTGATGTTGTACGCGATTTCGCCGCTCTCAACCACAGCGCTCTTCACTGCGGCCGGCATGGCCCGCGTGAATCCCTGGAACATCCTCCCTGGGTTTGCCATCGGTAAATTCCTTGGTGATGCCTGGGTCATCCTAATGGCCAAAGTCACGGCCGACGAAGCGACCGATCTGCTTCATGGACACGTGTCATGGCAGACCGCGCTGACAGCGGCGGCCGGGCTGCTGCTGATGTCATGTGTCCTGTTCATCGACTGGCGGCAGCTGCTGGGCCACAAGAAATTCCGATTAAACTTCAAGATCTGGAAACAGTAAGAATTCGTCGATGTCGACGTGAATAAGTAGTGACGCCCGCCTTTTCGACGCAGCGATAGTCAGCGCGTGCCTAGGCGCACCTGCCGCTTCCAACACAACGCCACGGAGTGAAGACCCATCACTCGACTGTCCGGTGAGCGCGCGTCGTCGATGCCACCCATTGAAGTGCGGATGACATGACCTGTTCTCTAAGCATGGTCGTCACGAACGGGGCATCCGATTTGAGCACGTTGATCACAGCCTACCCGTCGGCAACCGGATGGCTCCCTCACTGAAGCGGGTGTCGAGAACTACCCGTCGCGCGACCACACTCGTGCCTGTACTCCGCAAGAATTCACGCGGCGACGCCTTCAAGCCGGTAATCGTGTCGTAGCCCACCGAGCCGGACATGGCAACGACGCGATGCGCCGGCGACACAGGTGGCCAGTCAGCGTCGCCAGGCGGGACGGTTCGTCCGGCAATCCGACCGGCGTCTTCAGCACGCGCAGCGACATCGAACGCACCGCCTCGTCGACGGCGGGCGCGAAGATCCCATCGCGATCGTGCACGAGCACGCGATAGGCGCCGCAAGAGGGAGGCCGTCTCGAAACTGTTGAATCGTCCATTCAGCTGTGGGATGTACGGTGACGTTCCAGTGCAGGACCCCGAGTTGCGATGTCCAGAGTGCGATTCGCCGCCGCCATGTCGGCGATGAGCTGCTGGAGTTCGGTGGGTATTGGCGGGCGACCCCGTCGGCGTGATTTCCAGCGCCAGAACAGTCGAAAGGTCTCTCGTTGCCACCGGACGAACCTGTCGGGACGCACAATCGTGAGCGGTGTGGTCGGACGTTGCGTTCGAGTTAGCACGCGAGCTGGTTCCGCAGGAACAGATTCTCGGCCGCGAGCCGCGTCCGAGACTGGAACATCAGGGCCAACAGTCGTAGCAGGTCACCGACGACAGCGCACGCCGTGTGGATCACGTGAGGCGATCGTACTGTGCGGCCCAAGGGGAGACGGCTCGAGTCAGACAGTCCCGAGATACTTGGGGTGCCGCTTTCGGTCGGATCTACTTCTTGCGGAGTACAGCAGCGAGAAGACGACGCACGCCACGAAACGAGGCTATCGGAGAACAGCTATAACCTCAATCGACTCGACGCGTACGGTGTTGTCGAGAGCCACAGCTGACCGTTTTCGCACGGCGTCGTCGCCAATGCATCGTGGCTATCACGCGTCAGCGCAGCATCGGCACCAGCAGAAACCACGCGACTGCACCCACCAATGCCAGCGCCAGCGCGACGCGTGCTAAGAAAGCGAGCTGGTAACGGACGCGCGACCACCACGCCGCCACGCTGGTGTCGCGCTTCGAGGGCAGCGCCACCGCGATGATCAACAACACGGCAATGAGCAATCCGATGAAGTGAAGCCGCACGCTGGCGCCTTATAGCACGGCAAGGGAACGCAATCCTATGCCGGCGCGCGCTACACTGCGCCAACATCGACCGAAGCTGCCGCTCTTTGAGTGGAATCCGCACTGTGCCCGCACTCGAAACGAATGATAGGGTCGAAAATCGTGCGGTGCAGCGTTGCCAATCCTCGATCGATCATTCTCCCCGTGAGGAACGCGCCGGATCGCATAGTGCTGAACTGGCTGTCGGCGTGACAGCCGCGGCAGCGCCACGCGATTTGTCAATGATTCGCCTTGGACTCTGGCGCATCCTTCAGCGTGGCAAATCGCCACGGTCGAGATACGCCCGCCGTGGTAGTTGAGTGAATCCACAACTGTTTCGCGAAGAACCGCCGCCGATGAGCGGCGGCTCGCGTCGGCACGCCGTATGGATACGGCAAAGTGGAGAACCCTCGTGCCGTTTGATTCGACTCTGGCCGACACCATCGGTACTTATGGCGCGTGGATCGTGGGCGGTACCGTCGCAGTCGAGAGCATGGGTATTCCTGTTCCAGGGGAGACGATACTCGTCACAGCCGCCGTGTACGCGGGCACCACTGGCGAGCTCAGCGTCGCGCACGTAATTCTTGCGGCCATGATCGGTGCCATCGCCGGCGACAATGTCGGCTTCTGGATCGGGCGGACCGTCGGATTTCGTTGGGTGGTCCGCCATCGATCACGGTTGCGGCTCACCACACGCCGGCTCAAGCTCGGGCAGTATCTCTTCCTGCGGCACGGCGGCAAGGTTGTGTTCTTCGGACGCTTCGTCGCGGTACTTCGTGCATTGGCTGGGTTGTTGGCCGGGATCAACTGCATGACCTGGGAGCGCTTCCTACTGTTCAACGCATTGGGCGGCATTGTTTGGTCTGGCGCGTACGGCCTCGGCGCATACGCGTTTGGAGAAACGCTCGCCAGTGCGTTGAGCAGCTTGGGCGTCGTTCTGGGGGTTGCCTCAGCGGCCGGTGTCGTTGTGGTACTAGTGGTCGCCAGCCGGTTTGAACGCCGACTGGAGGACATGGCCGAACGTGCTTTACCCGGCCCGCTGGAGGGGCCAAGAGGTTGCGCGCCGCCGGTCGACGCCGAGGGCGAGTAGCGAAACGGCCGTACCGCATCCAGCGCCCGGCACGGCGCCCGTGGTTTGCGGCTCGGCGAAGCTCCGGGAACGCCCGGTAGATCGCCGCCAGTTCCACGCGATGATTTCCAGGTGCAGCGCGGCGCGTGAACGAAGTCAACGGCAGCGGAGCTCGCTTCAGTATTGCGACACTACGGCATGTCCTAATTGCCGGGAGTTTGACTTTCTAGTAGGGACAGCCGCTTGTACTTCCAATCTCCGGACACATGTCGTTCTACCATGAACGCGGCTGGATTTCCGTCCGGATCGAAGTCGAACGAGAGGCCGTCGGTCCCGCTGAAGGAGGTCTCGGAGTGAGGAATAAGGCGGACCTTCTCGCCGAGCAATCCGTTGGCGTACAACGTTCCGCCTTCGAGTTGAATCCGAACGGTTCGCGGCCGCGTGACCCACAGCCCGCTATAGACGCCCACGTACTTCGCCAACGTTTGGGGAGAAACGGTGACCGCGCTCTGCTCAACATCGGATAAACGGCCGATCCATCGGCTCCGTTCCTCGCAGACGCTTTCGATCATCTCAGTGTCCGCCTGGAACTCCAAGGTGTAGGTCATCGTCCAGGGGTTGGCGAACGCGCCGGGATCGGTCACAGTGAGTTCGACCTGCAACTGTCCGAAATTGCGCCGCAGGTAGCGTTCCGTGGTCCGGAGTGCGTCCGTGTGGGGCAGGCCGCGACCGTCCAACCACGTGCGATCGTTGAACCCAAAACTGTCAACGACGAGCGTGTCGCCTTCCCACCGTCCGACGGAGTACCCCATCCACGTGCGTTCGGGATTCGCTTCGAGCTTGCGGCCGTCCATGAAAATGAGGTGGTACGTGAGATTCTCGTAGGCGATCGCGATGAGCGAAGGCATCTGGATGATGCGCCTCCAGCCGAGCATCGGCTCCGGCCCGCTGGGCTGACAATTGAACGCGGGCCGGTCTCTGAAATAGTTCTCCTCCCGCTCGCGGACGAGAGCCTTCGACATTGCCGTGAGCGCCTCGTCGGGCACGCCAATGACACCCGGTCGCCCGGTCCAAGGGCCTGACAGATCAATATGGCCGTCCCCGGCGCGCGGGGCCGGTGCCGCGAGATTCGGTTTACCGTCGGATGTGCGGGGGATATTCGGCGTCGGATGGTTGAGCCATTGGCCATTGGCCGGCAGTGCAACAGCGGCTGACGACACAACAATTGCTACGGTGAGCGCGCCTCTCATACTCACCTCCAAGGTGGCTGGATCTTATCAATTCGGCCACCTGAGCGCGCAGAATGGGAGTTGGTCCCGTAGATAGGATGAAGGGGCTGGTCTCCTCGGCGAAGTGGTAGCTTGCGCTCCACGTTGCTGAACGCGCTCTTGAGGCGCAAGGCGAAGGCCAGCCATGGAGTATGGTGCCATCGATCTTCACAAGAAAGAAAGCCAGATTCGGATCCTGCGGGAAGGCGGTGAGATCATCGACCGGCGGATCGCGACGACGCGCGATCGCTTGACGGCGGTGTTTTGGGGACGGCCGCGCATGCGTGCATTGAACAGCACCCGAAGCGAAGGACGACGCTCGACGAGTCC
>Ga0070669_100003911_pt1 | contig 10778 bp, 8 predicted proteins | sample KBSS53metaG_FD_64680 | JGI IMG/M metagenome (GOLD analysis project Ga0070669, IMG submission 64680) | Switchgrass rhizosphere microbial communities from Kellogg Biological Station, Michigan, USA - KBS S5-3 metaG | ecosystem: Host-associated > Plants > Roots > Rhizosphere > Soil ... | reverse complement strand
ATGATCGCTGACTGCAGCGACACGAGCGCGGCGGCTGGCCCGACCCAGACCGCGAGCAAGGCGGTGCGCAGGCTTAACATCGCCGTCGCGACGCCCGGCGCGGCTGTCGCCACGATGCCGCCGAGGTACAGCCCGAGGCCGGCCAGCGAGATGGCAAGCGTCGGCAGCAGCGCGCCCAGCATTTTCGCGACTAGCAGCTCGCCGGTCGACACCGGCGTCGCGAGCAGCGGTTCGAGTGTGCGTGCCAGTTTTTCTCCGATCACGGCGTGCGCGGCGAGCGCCATGGCGCCGGTGATCGGCGTCAGCAGGAATAACAACAGGAATTGCTGAAACAGAAAGAGCTGGACCCGTGCGCTGGGCGTCAGCGACTCGTGGCCGACCGCCACGCCACTCACCTTGACCAGGTCGGCGTCGCTGCCAAGCTCTTGCCCGGTCAGCATCGGGATCGCGACCGCGATGCCGAATGGCAGCACCAGAGACAGGATCGTGATGAGGCCGACCGGCAGCAGGGCGAGCCGGTTCCTCGACAGATCGAGCAACTCTTTCGCCAGCAGCGTGCGCACCCGGGTCATCACCAACGCACGCTCCCCACCAGGCCCACTCGGCCGACCTGTCCCATCTGACCCACCTGACCCATCTGACCCACCTGACCCAATGTCCTACCCGGCCTGCTTGCCCATGAGACGCAGATACACATCTTCGAGCGCTGGCATCTCCGGGCGCACTTCGACGACGCCGGCGCCGGCGGCGACGAGGGCGGCGACAATCGCCGGCGTCCGCTCTTCGGCGTCCGCGACCTTCAGCACCAGCGCCGACCCTTCGATCGCCGCCGCGGGATCGAAGCGGCGAACCGTCTCGAGGCTGCGTGCGGGATCGCCGGTCACGCGAACGATGAGACGCCCGGTGGCCAACCGGCGGCGGAGCGCTGCGGGACGATCGATGGCGAGGAGACGTTCCTGAAGGACGGCGACGCGATCGGCGAGCCGCTCAGCCTCGTCCAGATTGTGCGTGGACACCAGGATCGCGCATCCGGCGGCGCGGCGCTCCTCCAGCAGGCGCCGGACGCCGCGGGTGATCTCCGGATCGAGCCCTGACGTCGGCTCGTCGAGCAGCATCACCGCCGGCTCGTGCAGGAGTGCCCGCGCCAACGCGACTTTCTGGCGCATCCCTTTCGACAGTTCCGCTGCACGCACCGACGCCTGCGGGGACAACTGCAGGACGTCGATCGCCCGCTCGATGGCGCGTTCCGGCTGGGCGAGCCCGTACAACGACGCGTAGGTGCGGAGGTTCTCGCGCACCGTGAGTCGATCCCACAGTCCCGGCGACTCCGTCAGGAAGCCGATTCGCGCGCGGAGTGTTCCGGCGGTAGCCCGTGTCAGCGACACGCCGTCGATGACCACGCTGCCACTGGTCGGCGCGATCAGCCCCGCCAGCATCCGCATCGTCGTTGTTTTTCCGGCGCCGTTGGGACCGAGGAGGGCGACGATCTCGGACTTCGCCACGTCGAACGAGACGTCGGCGACGACGGCGCGCGCGGCGAACCGGCGGGTCAGATGCTGCGCGGAAATCATGGGAGGGGCGGGACGGGCAGGAAGGGCGGGACGGGCAGGAACGCCGGGACTCGAAGCCCGGAAGGGTTTTCCCTTCCTGCCCTTCCCACCTCTCCCGTCTCGAACTCGTACAACCCCGGCGTCACGAGCAGACGGCCCTGCTTCCCGAAAAACAGACTGTTCGGCGCGACGATGCCGGCGCCCTGGAACTGGAGCGCGCGGATCTTGTCGCCATCGGCATCGTAGACGTAGGTATACGGCACGACGAAAGAAATCCAGAGCCGGCCACTGTGGTCCACGGCCGCCGTGCGCACGGTGGGTCTCACCAGCGGGATCTCGCCTTCGCTCGTCTTCCGCTTTAGCCAGGTGGTCGGCAGGGCGGCGACGACCGGATCGATTTCCAGGCCCGCGACACGGCGTTCGTAGACCAGCGTGCCGTCACGGTCGTACTTGCGGAACGCCGGCTCGCCGGCCTGAAACACGAAGAAGAAGCCGCCGGACGGATCGACCAGCGGAATCCCGCTGTTGAGGGCGAGATGCACTTCCGGGTCGTCTTCGTGGCCCGTCCGGCGAAGCGATCCGATCAGCCGGTTCACGCTGCCCTGCAACGTGTACTCGGCAACCAACGCTCCGGTCTCAGGCTGCGACAGCAGGAGGGACGTCCCCGTGTACTGCAGCGACCCGATGCCGTTCAGCACGCTGTTGCCGAGCAGCACGCGATCCTTCGCAGCGCCGCGCATCACGAAGCCGCCGACCCGCAACCCTGGTGCGGTGAAGATCTGAATGCGCTCGCGTCGATTCGGCGCGTCGGCCACGACGAACGTGCCGTCGGCTGCCACGGCGAACGCCGTTGGATCGATGATGCGTCCCGATTCCGCCCCGATCTGCACGATCTCCCAGGAACTTGACTGCTGTTCGTCGAGCCCGAACACGGTGTGGCCGCGGCGATCGAAGACGAAGTACTGGCCGGAGGCGGATTGCTGAAAGCCGGCGACCTCGCGAAACCGGCCGGCAACGTGCGCGGGCACGGCGCGCGACGATCGCAGCACGTCCGGCTTGATCGCGCTGAGGCCGACGATCAGAAGACAGGAACCGCACAGTGCGCAGAGAACGCGGAGAAACATCTTGGCTCGGCGCTCTCCGCGATCTCCGCGGCTAGTACTTGGCCGTATCGCGGATGGCCTTCAGGATGTCGGACGACTGCGGCAGGATCGCTTCCTCGAGATCGGGGTTGTACGCCACCGGGGTGTTGCGCGCGCCGACGCGTCTGACCGGCGCATCCAGGTGCTCGAAGAGCTCGCCGGCAATCCGCGCCGCGATTTCGCCGCCGAAGCCGCACATCACCTGATCCTCGTGCGCGATGACGACGCGGTTGGTCCGCTTCACGTGCGAGGCGATCGTTTCCCAGTCGTACGGCACGATCGTCCGAAGGTCCAGGACGGCGGCGCTGATGTGATCCTTTTCGGCCTGCTGTGCCGCGAGCAGCGACCGCTGGACGAGGGCGCCCCACGTCACGACGAGCACGTGGTCGCCTTCGCGGCGCAAGCTCGCGCGTCCGAACGGAATCATGAAGTCTTTGCCCTGGTATTCGCCCTTGTTGTAGGTCTGGCGGTACAGGTGTTTGTGCTCGAGGAACAGCACCGGGTCGTCGCACCGGATGGCGGTCCGCAGCAGCCCCGCTGCATCGACCGCGGTCGACGGATACGCGATCCGGACGCCCGGGCAGTGCGCGAAGATGCTCTCGCCCGACTGGCTGTGATACGGACCGCCGCCGCGGAGATAGCCGCCGATCGGCACGCGGATGACCATCGGGCACGACCAGGTGTTGCCCGATCGATACCGCATCATCGTCATCTCGTCGCGAATCTGCATCATCGCGGGCCAGATGTAATCGAAGAACTGGATCTCGACCACCGGCTTCAGCTTTCGGGTGGCCATCCCGACGCCGCGTCCGACGATGCTGGCCTCGGCCAGCGGCGAGTTGAACACGCGATCGTCGCCGTAGAGGCGCTGCAGGCCGTGCGTCAGCTTGAAGACGCCGCCTTTGCCTTTGACGAGCGGCAGCGCTTCTCTCTTGCTGGCGTCCGCCACGTCCTCGCCAAAGACGACGATGCGCGGGTCGCGGGTCATCTCGTCCTTGAGTGTCCGGTTGATCGCCTCGACCATCGTGTCGGGCTTGCCTTCGGGCCGCGCCGGCGTGTCGAACGCGGCTGACGTGGGATCGACATCGGGCGAATAGACCCAGAGTTCGGCAGTGGACTTGGTCGGTTTGGCGGCGGCCAGGGCTTTCGTCGCGGCCTCGTTGACCTCGCGTTCGACGTCGGCCGCCATCGCGGCCAGCTCGTCGTCGGTGACCAGGCTGTTGCTCTTCAGGAATTCCGAGAACCGCGCGATCGGATCGCGGCGCGCTTCCGCCTCGCGCTCGGCGGCCGGCTTGTAGAGCTTTTCGTCGTCCGACAGCGAGTGCGAATACGGACGAATCACGCGCGCGTGGACCAGTGCGGGGCCTTTGCGCGCGCGGACGTAGGCTGCCGCTTCGCGCAGGGCGCGCAGGCTGTCGAAGAAATCGGTGCCGTCGATCGAATCGACGTGAAGGCCCGGAAACCCGCGCACCAGCCGGGAGATGTCGCCGCCGGGGGTCTGTACTTCTACCGGAACGGAAATCGCGTAGCCGTTGTCCTCGATGAGAAAGAGGACCGGCAGGTGTTTGGTGCACGCGACGTTCAGCGCTTCCCAGAACTCGCCTTCGCTGGTGGCGCCTTCGCCGAGCGACACGTACGTGATCTCATCCTCGTGATAGCGGGACGCCCGATCGGGAATCTGCGGTACCCGGCTGTAGATGACGCCGGCTTCCGCGGCGCCGACGGCGTGCAGCACCTGCGTGCCGGTCGGACTCGAGCCGGATACGACGTTGTATTTCGGGTGACCCCAGTGCGACGGCATCTGGCGGCCGCCGGAAGCGGGATCGTCCTTGGCGCCGACCGACGCGAGCAGCATCTCGTACGGCGTGATTCCGATCTGCAGGCAGAGCGCGCGGTCGCGGTAGTAGGGGAAGAACCAGTCGTACGCCGGCTTCAGCGTCACGCCTGCGGCGACGAGCACGGCTTCGTGGCCGGCGCCGCTGATCTGAAAAAAGATCTGGCTCTGACCCTTGAGCTGAATTTCCTTGTCGTCCAACTTGCGCGACAGGAGCATGCAGCGGTGGACGGCGAGCAGTTGATCGCGGGAAAGATCCGCGAAGGCGTGCGCTTCACGGTCCTTGAGGACGGCCTTCATCCAACCTCGAATTATAGCATCCGGGCTCCTTGGTATATGCTCGACCTCCATGAGCACCCAGACGGTTCGCCTGCATCGATGGGACGAAATCGCGCTCGAAAAAGTGACCGAAATGCTGTCGCGGAAGATCATTACGGGCGAGCGCGAGATGCTCACGCAGATTTACTTGAAGCGCGGCTGCCTCGTCCCGAACCACTCGCACGAAAGCGAGCAGATGACGTACGTGCTGCAGGGCGCGCTCAAGTTTCTGATCGGCGGCGAGGAAATTACCGTACGCGAGGGCGAGGTGCTCCACATTCCATCGTGGGTCGAGCACCAGGCGGAAGCGCTCGAGGACACGCTGGAGATGGACGTGTTCAGCCCGATCCGTCAGGACTGGCTCGATCACACCGACGATTATTTTCACAAGTGAGGCGGGCGCGCCCTCCGGCGCCTGTGAGACATCCCCATGATCCTAGGAATCCTCTTTGCGATCATCTTCGGGCTGATCGTCTGGCTCGTCGCCGGCTACAACCGGCTGGTCGCCCTCCGGAATCAGGTGGCCAACGGCTGGAAGCAGATCGACGTGCAGCTGAAGCGGCGGCACGATCTGATTCCGAATCTGGTCAACGCGGTGCGCGGCTCGATGGATTTCGAACGCGACACGCTGACGGCCGTAATGGAGGCGCGCGCGAAAGCGCTGACCGCGGCCGGTCCCGCCGACGCCGCGCAGAAGGAAGGGCAGCTGTCGCAGGCACTCGGCCGGCTGATCGCCGTCGCCGAGAACTACCCGACGCTCAAGTCGAACGAGAACGTGAAGATGCTGATGGAAGAGCTGTCGGCCACCGAGAACAAGGTCGGGTTCTCGCGGCAGTTCTACAACGACATCGCCACCAACTTCAACACCGCGCAGCAGGTGTTCCCGACCAACATCCTCGCCGGCAACTTCGGGTTCAAGCCCGCGGAGCTGTTCGAGATCACGGACGCGAAGGAACGGGAAGTACCCACCGTCGATTTGTCTCGTAAGTAAGTGAACCTTTACGAGCAGCAGCGATCGAACCGTCGGAAGACGTGGTTGATCATGATTGTGTTCGTCGCGCTGCTGTGCGTGCTCGGCTTCGGGTTCGATGCCTTCTACCTCGGCGTCGGCGGCGGCTACGTGCCGGTCGGATCGCTGATTGCGCTCGTGGTGGGCGCGGTGTCGGCGAGCGTCGGATATTTCAGCGGCGACCGCGCCGTGCTGGCCGCCACCGCCGCGAAGCCGATCGATGAGGTCGAGGCAGCCGCCGACGAAGCGAGCAAACTCAAAGTGCGGCAGCTCCGGAACGTCGTCGACGAGATGTCAATCGCGGCCGGCCTGCCCCGGCCGGCCGTCTACGTCGTCCCGGATCAGGATCCGAACGCCTTCGCGACCGGACGCGGGCCGGAACACGCATCGATCGCGGTCACGCGGGGGCTGCTCGAGACGCTGGATCGCGAAGAGCTGCAGGGCGTCGTGGCGCACGAGATGAGCCACATCCGCAATCTCGACGTTCGTCTCATGACGGTGGTGGCCGCGCTGACCGGCGCGGTGGCGCTGCTGGCGGACTGGGCGCGGCGCGGCATGATGTGGGGTGGCGGCGGCAGCCGGAGAGACGACGATCGTCGCGGCGGCGTGGCCGGTGTCGTGTTCTTCATGGTGTGGATCGTGGCGATCTTGCTCGCGCCGATCGTCGCCCGCCTGCTGGCGACGATGGTGTCGCGGCGCCGCGAGTATCTCGCGGATGCGACCGGCGCGGAACTGACGCGCAATCCGCTCGGCCTGGCACGGGCGCTCGAGAAGCTCGAGGACGCCGTTGAGCCGACGCGCGCGATCAAACAGGGGTCGGCGCACCTCTGCATCGCTGATCCGCTCGGGCGGCAGATCAACCTCAGGACGGGATTCTGGTCGGATATCTTTGCATCGCATCCACCCATGGCCGCGCGTATCGCCGCGCTGAAGGCGATGGCGTTTCAGGGAGAGGGGCCCAAATGAGTCATTCGCGCATTGGCATGATCTCGGTCGGCATTTCCACGATCGGGATGGTCTGGTTGTCGGCACAGACGCCGCCGCGGCCGGACGCCGATCGGATCCGGGGCTTCTCCGTGACGTCGAGCGCCGCCCAGCTCGAGCGCGAGCGGGACATGAAGGCGTCGCCGTCCGCGAAGGCCGCGGAGGCCGATTTCGACGTCATGACCGCGGAGCCGCATCACACCGGGTCGCCGTACGAGATCAAGCTCGCCGATTACGTGGTCTCGCAGTTCAAGTCGTTCGGCATCGAACCGGAAAAATACGAATACAGCGTGCTGCTGCCCTGGCCCGGGCAGCGCCGCATCGACATCGTCGCGCCCGACCAGGTGAAGCTGGACGTCGAGGAGGAAAAGATTCGCGGCGACCAGTGGGCCGACAAGCCGGGAATTCTCCCCGCCTACAACGCCTATTCGCCATCCGGCGATGTCACCGGCGAAGTGGTCTACGTGAACTTTGGCGTGCCTGCCGACTACGAGACGCTTCAGAAGCTCGGCATCGACGTGAAAGGGAAGATCGTGCTCGCGCGTTACGGCGGCAGCTGGCGGGGGATCAAGCCGAAGGTCGCGGCCGAGCACGGCGCCATCGCCTGCATCATCTACTCGGATCCGCACGAGGACGGCTACGCCCAGGGCGACGTGTATCCCGAAGGTCCGTTCCGCGGCTGGGGCATGATTCAGCGCGGCAGCGTGATGGACATGCCGCGGTATCCCGGCGATCCGTCCACGCCGGGCCGCCCGTCGAAGGGCGGTGTCGAGCGGATTCCCATCGACAAGATCGAAACCTTCGCGCCGATTCCGGTTCAGCCGATGTCGTATCGCGACGGCATCGAGCTGCTGAAGCGGCTGAAGGGCCCGGTCGCGCCCGAGGCCTGGCGGGGATCGCTGCCGACGACGTACCACATCGGCCCCGGTCCGGCGAAGGTCCACATGAAGCTGCAGATGGACTACGCCCAGCGTCGGCTGATCAACGTCGTCGGGCGCATCACCGGCGCGGTGGCGCCGGACGAATGGATCATCATCGGCTCGCATCGTGACGCGTGGACGTTCGGCGCGTCGGATTCGGTCAGCGGTCACGTGTCGATGATGGCGGTGGCGCGGGCGATGGGCGAGATGATGAAGAAGGGGTGGCGTCCGCGCCGCAGCGTCCTCTTCGTCAGCTGGGACGGCGAAGAACAGGGGCTGCTCGGATCGACCGAGTGGGTCGAGGATCTCCAGAACGAACTGAGGTCGAAGGCCGCGGTGTACGTCAATCGCGACGCCGGCGCCGGCGGCTTGAACTTCAGCGGGAGTGCCGTCCATTCGCTGACCCCGTTCGTTCACGAGCTCGCCCGATCCTTTCAGCCGGAAGGTCAGTCGAAGACGTTGTACGACGGCTGGCTCGAACGGGCGCGCGAGCAATCGCCGCCAAAAGAGGGGCAGCCGGCGCTGAAGGCGCCGCCGGTGGGGGCGCTTGGATCGGGATCTGACTACACCGCGTTTCTGGATCACGTCGGGATCGCGTCACTGGACATGGGGCTCAACGGCCGCGGCGGCGACGGCACGTATCACTCGACCTACGACAACCCGACGTGGTTCAAGAAATACATCGATCCGGGATTCAAGTACAGCGTGCTGGCGTCGCAGGTGACCGGTGTCGCGCTGCTGCGGCTCGCGGATGCCGAAGTGCTGCCATTCGATTACGAGGCGTACGGCCGCCAGATTCTCGAGTACGTCGGCGAGATCGAAGAGCTGGCCGCCAAGACGTCCGCCGACGGCGCCAAGCGGATCGATTTCGCGGGCCTCAGGGCGGCAGCGGACGCGTTCACGGCCGCTGGCGTGACGGCGCGCGCGCGCGCCGATGCGCTGCTGTCAGCTCCTGATGCCGCGGCGATTGCGCGCCTGAACCAGACGCTCATGAGGGCCGAGCGCGACTTGATCGAGCCAGCCGGGTTGCCGGACCGGCCATGGTACCGGCACGTCATCTACGCGCCGGGGTTGTACACGGGGTACGGCGTGAAGACTATTCCGGGCGTCCGGGAAGCGATCGACGCCTCCAACTTCACGAGGGCCGCCGAGCAGGCGCAGGTGGTTATCCGCGCGCTGCAACGCGCGACACGCACGCTCCGCGGCGAAGGATCATAGCCATGGCGATCGACAGGCAAGGCACCGGCCTCACCGTGCTGCGGATCTGCCTCGGCGTCTTCTTCTTCTTCGAAGGGCTGGGAAAGATCCGCTGGTTCCTTGACGCGTCGCCGCTGGCCGGGATGTTCGCCAGCTGGTCGCAGGCGGCGCCGCCCGGGTCGGTCAGCCACTGGTATCTGGAACGGATCGCCGTCCCGGGCGTTGCGATTTTCGCGAGGCTCGTTCCACTCGGCGAGATGACGAGCGGTCTCGCGCTGCTGCTGGGCATCTGGACGCCGCTGTTCGCGACGATCGCGTTCTTCATGGCGCTGAACTTCCAGATCGCGAGCGGCGCCGTGTTCAAGTACAGCTTTCTGACCAGCGGATACGGTTTGCCCGTGCTCGGCGGAACGCTGGCGCTGGCCATCGGCGGCGTGCGTTTGCCGTGGAGCATTCGCTGAAGTCTCAAGTCTCAAGTTTCAAGTCTCATCGTCAGTGAGAGTTGAGCCTTGAGAGTTGTTGCAGAGCCTTACTCTCCAACGATGTAACGCTTGACGTCGCCTTTGAGCGACGACAGGTCGGGACTCTTATGCCGCGGGAGACTGAGAAAGTACTCTGCCAGCGGACGATCGTCGGTGAGCACCGGCCCCGGCCCAAGGTACGCGCGCAGCTCCTCGGGTCCCGCGACGAATATCGACAACAGCTTGTCGAAGCTCGGGACACCCAGATCGCGAAGCCCCTGCGCGCGTCCGGGAAGTTCGAGCTTGGCGTCGAATTCGGCCCGCCGCAGTTGCAACGGTTCGAGCGCGCCGACGAGCAGCGAGCCATCGGCCCACACCGTGGTCTCGGGAAAGACGCTGAGGAACGTTCGCGCAATCGTCTTGTACTCGGCCTCCGTGCCGGCCACCCACTGCAGCACGAGGCCTCCGGGTTTCAGGACGCGCTTCATCAGCGTGAAGTATTCCGCCGAGTAGAGATTTCCGGATCCGGCGAACAGCGGGATGATGACGTCAGCCGTGATGACGTCGTACTTCTGGCGCGTCAGCATCAGGTAGTTGCGCCCATCGTCCACGCGCAGGTGAACGTTGGGCCGTGACAGCACGCCGTAGTTGATGGCCTCGAAGAATCTGGCGCCGCGGACGACGGCGCCCGCGAGCTCGACGATGTCAACGTCGACGCCATCGTGGACGCTGACCGCCCCCGCGGTCGCGCCGCCGCCCATGCCGATGACGAGTGCCGTGCGCGCGAACGGGTGGAGCGCCATCGGTAGATGACCGATCCGGCGATGGACGTAGGTCATCCCGCCGCCCGTGCTTGCCTCGTGGTTCCCGTTCACCGTGAGCGACAGCTCGTTGTTGGCGGCCTTGTGCACGACCACCGTGGCCTCGACGCCTTCCTCGCGCCAGACGATTTCCTGCCGCCGGTAGCGCTGTGCGACGAACTGCACGAAGGCGTCGGGCGACAGCCAGACCGCGACGCCAAAGATCGCTGACGCGGCCAGGCCGATCGCGACGCGGGCCGGCGGCTTGAGTTCCGAGACCCACAACAGCGCGAGACCCGACACGAACGCGAGCGTGCCGAGCATGATGATGGCGGCGCGGCTGCCGAGGATCGGTAACAGGAAGAAACCAGCCGCCAGAGATCCGGCGATGGCACCGGCGACGTTCAGCGAATAGAACGTCCCGATGCGCCGGGCAGTTCCGTCCGCCGATTGCCCTGACGTGCGATTCGCGGGCGCCGCCGTGTTTGGACCGCCGCGCGCCCACACGCGCAGGCCGATCGGGAACGCGAGGCCCATCAGCAGGGCCGTCGGAAAAATCGCCA
>Ga0070669_100003906_pt1 | contig 10786 bp, 10 predicted proteins | sample KBSS53metaG_FD_64680 | JGI IMG/M metagenome (GOLD analysis project Ga0070669, IMG submission 64680) | Switchgrass rhizosphere microbial communities from Kellogg Biological Station, Michigan, USA - KBS S5-3 metaG | ecosystem: Host-associated > Plants > Roots > Rhizosphere > Soil ... | reverse complement strand
GCGCCGACCTTTACGGTCCTGAAGCCCACCTGGATCTCGCCGAGCCGAGATCGCACACCGACCGTGCCGCGCGAGGTGTTCGCCCCGACGAGGCGACGAGCCAGGATCAGGAAGTTCTGGGCGCCGCCGGGCAGGTGGAAGCCGACGAGGTCGGCGCCGAGCAGGCCCTCGATGATCTCGGTGCGCCACGGCATTTGCATGAACAGTTCGATCGGCGGAAAGGGGATGTGAAGAAAGAAGCCGATGACGAGGTCGGGCCGCAGCATCCGGAGCATCTTGGGCACCAGCTGAAGCTGGTAGTCCTGGACCCACACGGTCGCGCCGGGCGCCGCCGCACGAGCGGTGGCCTCGGCGAAGCGGCGGTTGACGTCGACGTAGGAGTCCCACCACTCGCGGTGGTAGATCGGCTTGACGATGACGTCGTGGTACAGCGGCCAGAGGGTGGCGTTCGAGAAGCCCTCGTAGTAGTCCGCGACGTCGTCGGCGGACAGCCGCACGGGACGGAGCTGTAGATCGTCCTCGACGATGACTTCGTCGTTGCCGTCCGGCCCGTCGGTGATGCCAGGCCATCCGATCCAGGCACCACGGCGCCGGCGCAGGAGCGGTTCGAGTGCGGTGACCAGGCCGCCGGGACTGCGCTTCCAGGTGATGCTGCCGTCGGGCAGCCGCTCCATGTCGATGGGCAGCCGGTTGGCGACGACGACGAAGTCAGCGGTACCGGAAGTCGAACTGTCTAGAGCAGTCGCGGAAGCGTCGCCCTCAGGCGTCACTATGGCTCTAGCGTCGCCGGTCCGATGCCCAGCATCGATAGGAAGATCCGGCACTCGTCTGCGTCGGCGGCGTATGCCGCGACCACCCGGCGTGCTTGTCGAGCGGTGGAGTCTGCCAGGGGTTCGACGTCGACGATGTCAGTTGGATCGGTTTTAGCTGCCATGAGACAACTCTAGGCCACCGACCGCCCGGCGTAGTTCGAGAAGCTACGCAGTTAGCCGACGTTCTGGCCATCCACGGACGACTGCGGTGCAGGGACTGCGACCGGCTGCTCCTCGGCGAGGCCCCTGCACTGAGCGTCGCCGCTGCGTCCTTCGCACGGCACGCCGTCAACGGTGGGGATGTTGTCGGTGCCCGCGACCGCCTGCTGTGGCACGGCGGGTGAGTTCGGCACGGTGTGGGGAACGCAGGCGTTGGTGAACAGATCCTCTTCCTCACCCGCACTGCACGCCAGCGGCGAAGCGCCGTGGAAGGGCACCGCGACGGCTCCGATCGCAGGCCCCGCGGCGATGGCGAGGGCAAAGCCTCCTGCAATGATCAGTCGTCGTACTGGAGTCTCGAATGGCGCCATCGTCACGCTTTCTGTCGTAATTGACCTGCTGGTCGGCATTCTATGGAAGCTGCTCACATTCCGCATATGTTCCATGAGTTCACTGTCAACAGGGGTTTCGACTTGCAGGAAGGGCCGTGATGGCCTACCGGCCGGGTCACCCGCCGACTGGCACCCCGTCGACCGACGAATGCGGAACGGCCGCAGGGCCGGCCGCAGCCTGCTCCTCGGCAAGGCCGCGGCACTGAGACTCACCGCTGCGTCCAGCGCACGGGACGCCGTCGACTGATGGAATGCTGTCGCCCGGAACGGCGCTGACGGGGATCGCCGGCGAGTTGGGCACCAGGTCGGGGATGCATTCGCCGTTGTAGATGTCGGTCGACTCGCCGTTGGCGCACGCGACGACGGACGGCCCGACGGCAGGCGCCTGCGTGAAGGCCGCGAGGGCCGGCGCAGCTGCCACGGCGACGGCGAAGCCGCCGGCGAGAAGCAGTCGTCTTGCTGAGATCTCGATGGTCGCCATGGTCACGCTTTCTCGTCGTCGGTGATTACCCGTCGTCGAGAATACGCTGATGAGGCCGATATCACCGCCTCGTGAGCGCGAAAAGTGGTGCGCCGGTGCCATTCCTGTGAGACCCCTGACATGCGACTGTGGCGACGCTGTCCGGAGGTGGATGCGGCCCGGATTCCGAACGTGGTTCTATGACGAGAACGTGTTTCAGTTTTGGTCGAGTTTTGCTTCTCGCCGACTTCTTTGGAAGGGATCGCAGTGCAGCTCTCCTTGACGGATCGGACAGTCCTCGTCACCGGCGGTGGCAGTGGAATCGGCATGGGTGTCGCCGCGGCGGTGGTGGCTGCCGGTGGCAACGCGATGCTCGTCGGTCGCAACGCCGACAAACTGGCCGCCGCCACCGAGGAGATCACCGCCAAGGCCGGTGACGGAGCTGGTGCGGTGCGATACGAGCCTGCAGATGTCACCAACGAGGACGAGGTCGCCAACGTGGTGGCCGCCGCGACAGCATGGAACGGCAGGCTATGGGGCGTCGTGCACTGCGCGGGCGGTTCCGAGACCATCGGCCCGATCACCCAGATCGACTCCGAGGCGTGGCGGCGCACCGTCGACCTGAACGTCAACGGCAGCATGTTCGTGCTCAAGCACAGCGCGCGCGAGCTGGTCCGCGGCGGCGGCGGCTCCTTCGTCGGGATCTCCTCGATTGCGGCAAGCAACACCCACCGCTGGTTCGGCGCGTACGGCGTGTCCAAGGCCGCGCTCGATCACCTGATGCAGTTGGGTGCCGACGAACTCGGTGCCTCGTCGGTGCGCGTCAACAGCATCAGGCCGGGCCTCATCAAGACCGAGCTCGTCGCGCCCGTGCTCACCTCTCCGGAGTTGAGCGAGGACTACCGCGTCATCACCCCGCTGCCGCGCCCAGGCGAGGTCGAGGACATCGCCAACATGGCGATCTTCCTTCTTAGCGACGCGGCGAGCTACGTCACTGGCCAGGTGATCAACGTCGACGGCGGACTGCTGGTACGGCGCGGCCCCGACTACAGCGCGATGCTCGAGCCGCTCTTCGGTGCCGACGGCCTGCGCGGCGTCGTCAGCTAGCCGGGTTTGGGCCGCCCGCCTCCCACGCCGCTAGCGCTCCGACAGCGGACCAGTCGAGGTCCCCGCCGCCGGTGGCGAGCAGCGTCAGGAAGCGGTCGCGCAGGAGGCTCGCCACCGGCAGCGGTACACGTAGTTCCTCACCTGCGGCCAATGCGAGCCGGACGTCCTTGAGCCCGAGCGTGGCCGCGAATCCTGCCGGTTCGAACTCCTGGCGGGCGATGAGGCCGCCGTAGGTGCGGTAGACAGGCGCATCGAACAGCGTCGAGGTCAGGATGTCGAGGTACTGCTCCTTGTCGACGCCTGCCTTCGCCACCAGAGCCATGGCCTCGCCAAGCGATTCGATCACCGAAGCGATGAGGAAGTTACCGCTGATCTTGACCAGGCTGGCTGCCGTCGGATCCTCGGCGATCACGAAGGTGCGTTGGCCGATCGCGTCGAACACCGGTGACACCCTCGCCACCGCATCTGGATCGCCAGCAGCGACGACGAACAGCTTGGCTGCGGCGGCAGCCTCCGGCCTGCCGAACACCGGCGCCGCGACGAAGCGCTGGCCCGCTTCGGCGTGCGCAGCCACCAGACGCTCGGCAAGGCCAACGCTGATCGTCGACGACGACACGTGCACCGCGCCTGCGGCGAGGTTGGCGAGAATCCCGTCGCCACCGAAGGTCACGGCCTCGACGGCGTCGTCGTTGGCCAACATCGAGACGACGACCTCGCCACCGCACGCCTCTGCGACGGTGCGGGCCGGTTGCGCGCCGCGTGCGACGAGCAAGTCCACCTTGTCGGTCGACCTGTTGTAAGCGGTCACCCGGTGACCAGCCTCCAGCAGGTTCGACGCCATGCCAGAGCCCATGTTTCCAAGCCCTACGAATCCGATGTCCATCCGTCCACTTCTACTCTCGGAGTCCTAACCTCAGCCCATGAGGTTCTCCGACCGGCGGTCGTGGTGCCTCGATCGTGACCAAGCTCGCCGGGGAGTGACGAACTACCTCGGCGGTGTCTTCTCCGCGGCGAGGTGCACGGCATTGACGATGCCCTGGTAGCCGGTGCAGCGGCAGAAGTTGCCGGAAAGTCCCTGCCGAATGTCGTCGTCGCTCGGCGTGGGATTGTCGCGAAGCAACGCCGTTATCGAGGTGACGAAACCCGGAGTGCAGAAACCACATTGGAGTCCGTGGCACTCCTTGAGGGCGGCTTGCACCGGCGACAGCTGGCCGTCGGCGGACGCAATGCCCTCGACCGTCGTCACCTCCTGACCGTCGGCCTGCACCGCGAAGACAAGGCACGAACGCACCGCCTGACCGTCCAGCAGCACGGTGCATGCACCGCACGCGCCGTGCTCGCAACCCAGGTGCGTACCGGTGAGGCCGCAGTTCTCGCGCAAGTAGTCGGCCAGCGTGACGCGGGGTTCGACGGTGGCGTCGTGACGACGGCCGTTGACCGAAACCTCAACGGACAGTTCATGCATCGAGAGCCTCCCGGGTAGCGTTGGTCCAGGCGCGGGCGACCATGGCGGCGCCGACGCGGATGCGATACCGCGCGGACCCCTGCAGGTCGGCTGGAATGTCGTCGAGTCCGGTCATCGCGATCCCACCGACGTCCTGCGCCGTCAGTTCCTCGATCCTGCGGCCAACGACTGCCTGCTCGGCCGCGGAAGCGCGGACGGGTGTCGGGCCGAGCCCCATCAGGCCAATGCCGCAACGGGTGACCTTGTTCTCGGCGTCGAGCTGAACGGCGAGCGCTGTGCCGGCAATGGCGAAATCGCCGTGCCGCCTTGCGAATTCCTCAACGGCAAAGCCGCATCGGCCGCGCCAGACGGGAAAGCGGACGCCGACGAGCACTTCGTCGCCCGCCAACGAGGTCTCCCACAGTCCGGTGAAGAAGTCCGTCGCACCGATGGCGCGGCTGCCGCGTCGAGAGGCGACCTCCATCCGCGCGTCGAGCGCAAGCGCGACGGCAGGATATTCACCTGCGGGGTCGGCGTGCGCGATGGAACCGCCGAGGGTTCCCCGGTTGCGAATCTGGAAATGTCCGACGTACGGCGTGGCAAGGGTCAGCAGGGGCACCGACTCGGCTACCTCGTCGTCCATCCCCACGAATGCGTCGGGGGTCGCTGCGCCTACCCAGACGTCGTCATCGCGGAGCTCGATGCCGATCAGCTCGTCGATGCGGGAGATGTCGATCAGGTTCTCGAAGTGGGTCAGCCGCATGGCAAGCATCGGCACCAGGCTCTGTCCGCCGGCGAGAATCTTTGCCTCGTCGCCAAATTCGCGGAGAAGACCGACCGCTTCGTCGACGGTGTCGGGCCGATGGTAGGCGAAGCCGCGCGCCTTCACGATCGCAACCTGGCGAGGACGGCCTCGATCAGCTGGTCGGTAGTGGTAGCCGGCCGAGCCCTGCGCTTGCCGATCAGGAATCCGGCCAAGCCTGCACCCAACGCCGCGGCAAGGAAGGGCGCGAATCGCCTTGCCATCGGCCCCGCGACCACCTTGATCAGGTCGACGGAGTCGGATCCTGGCGCGGTGGCGGCGGCTGCCGTCGCGGTCGCTGGCTGTGCTGGCCGTGGCGACCCGCCGAGCAGCTCGGCCTCGAGATTCCTCGCGAACTGGGTTATGAGGGTGCTCGAGACGTCGGCAAGCACGCCACGGCCGAACTGTGCGGCCTTGCCAGAGATCGCCAGGTCGGTGGTGATCACCACGTTGGTCGAGTCGCCCTCGTCCTTCAGCTGTGCCGTCACCAGGGCTGCGGCCGTCCCACTGCCTCGCGTCTCCTTGCCCTCTGCCTTGAGCACCACCCGCCGTGCTACGGCGTCCTTCTCCTGAAATGCGGCGACACCCTTGTAGGACACGGTGATTGGGCCGACCTTGATCTTCACCGCGCCGGTGAACTCGTCGCCGTCGACCGAGAGCAGGGTGGCGCCCGGTAGGCACGGTGCCACCCGCTCGACGTCGGTAAGCACCTCCCAGATCCTCACCGCGGGCACTGCGACCCGGATTTCGTTGTTGAGTTCCACGCTCAGTGGTCCTTTCCCGATTGGGCTTCGATGAGTTCGACGATCGCCGCGGGCGTCGCAGGCAGCTGTGTGACCGTTACCCCCAGAGGGGCGAGCGCGTCGTTGATGGCGTTGATGACGGCGGGGGGCGAACCGATGGCGCCGCCCTCGCCTGCTCCCTTGTAGCCGCCGACGCCGGGCCCAGGGATCTCGACGTGGCCGAATTCGATGACCGGTACCTCGGTGGCGGTTGGCAGCAGGTAGTCGACGAACGTCGACGCCTGCGGGTTGCCTGCGTCGTCGTAGGCCAGCTTCTCCAAGAGGGCACCGCCGATGCCCTGCACCGTGCCACCCGCGACCTGACCTTCGACGACGTTCGGGTTGATCATCGGTCCGACGTCCTCGCTGACGATGTAGCGAGTGAGTGTGACGTGCCCGGTCTCGATGTCGACCTCGCACGTGCATGCGTGAGTTGCGTTGGCCCAGTGAATCATTGACTGCGAATTGAACCTGGCTGTGGCTTCCAAGGTCGGCGAGATGCCGCCGAGTTGCGCCGGTTCGTAGTACGAGCGGTAGGCGATCTCGGCGAAGCTGACGCTCTTGTCGGGATCGTCGCGCACAGTGGCCCGCGAACCAGCGAGCTCGATGTCGTCCTGCTCGACGCCCAAGCGGTGTGCCGCCATCGCGAGGATCTGGTTTCTCAGAATGGTGCCTGCCTCGTTGACGGCGCCCGCCGTCATCGGCGCACTGCGGCTGCCCTGGGTCCCGGCGCCATAGGGCGTCACTGCGGTGTCTCCCTGAATCGTGGAGACGTCACCGATGTCGGCTCCCAATGCATCGGCGGTGAGCTGGACGACCGTGGTCTCGATGCTGTTTCCGCTCGATCCGCCGTTGACGTAGACGTTGATCTTGCCCGTAGGTTCCATGCGAACGGTGGCGCCCTCGGTGGCGAGGTGACCGGTGGCTGCGCCGGTGGGTTCGATGTAGGCAGAGAAGCCGAGCCCGATGTAGCGGCCCTGGGCCAGCGCGTCCGCCTGCTCCTTGCGGAACCCTTCGTGGTCAAGGATCTTCACGGCCTGCTCGAACGTGTCGGCTGGGGCGCAGTTGTCGTAGGGCATGCCGTTGGGGTTGACGAACGGCATCTCGTCGCCGCGCAGAATGTTGATGCGCCGAAGCTCGACGGGATCCATGCCGATCTTGCGTGCGGCGATGTCGAGAAGCATTTCGCGGGTGAGGGTTTCGTACTGCCAAGGTCCTCGGTACGCGTGCAGGCCCGGTGTGTTGGAGAAGACGGTCTTGTAGGAGAAACTCGACTTGGGTACACGGTAGGGACCAGGGAAGAACATGCCGATTGCCGCCGTAGTCAGGACGGGATACGGCGTCGGATACGAGCCGACGTCCTGCACGAAGTCGATGTCGGCGGCGAGGATCTTGCCGTCGTCGTCGAAGGCCATCCGGACGGTGCCGTCGACGTGGCGGGACTGGCCCGCCGATACCAGGTTCTCCCGTCGGTCCTCGATCCACTTCAGCGCCGACGGCACCTTTCGCGCGGCCAACATGAGGCACATGTCCTCGCGCATCGGAACGACCTTCTGTCCGAACCCGCCTCCGGTGTCGCGCACGATGACTCGAACGCCTTGGGCGGGGATGCCGAGCAAGCGTGCTCCGAACGCTCGTAGTTCGTGTGGTGTCTGGGTCGATGCCCAAATGGTGAGTTCATTTGTCGCCGAAGTCCATTCGACGACGATGCCACGCGTCTCGATCGGCACGGGGACGTACATCTGTTGGTAGATGCGTTCCTTGACGACGTGTGCCGCGGTCGCGAAGAGCTCCTCGTCCGGCGGTGCTCCCGCCATGCCTCCTGCGATGTTGTCCGGATACGCGGCGTGCACGACGGGCACGTCCTCGTCGCCACCGACGACCGTTCGGAAGTCGGCGACCGCAGGTAGTTGGACGTACTCGACGTCGACGAGATCGGCGGCGTCCTCGGCGAGGTAGCGGTTCTCGGCCACGACGAGGGCCACGGGATCGCCGACGAACTTGACCTCGCCTTCGGCAAGAGGCGGGCGTGGCGTATCGGGCACGTCCTTACCCGTCACGGCGTGCCAGGCCTCGCGGACGTCCTGGTTGAGGTCGTCGGCGGTGAACACGGCGATCACTCCCGGCAGTGAGAGCGCCTCCGTGGGGTCGATGCGCTTGATCGCGGCGTGAGCGAAGGGGCTGCGCACGAAGCACGCGTGCAACATTCCCGGACGCTGAATGTCGTCCACGAACGTGCCCTTGCCGGTCAAGAGGCGGGTGTCCTCGACGCGTGCTACGCGGGTTCCCGCATATCGGGCGGTCACTGTCACGGGGTGTCCTCGAATGCTTTCGCGTGTAAGTGGCGGACGTCACACATCCGTCGCAGGCGGGATTATCGTACACGGAGAACGTACGTGGCGATTAAGGAGAGGGGCGTTATCGCACGTCGCAGGTGGGTCTCGCGCCATCCTGTGCGAACGGTCGCCAGGATCGGCGGACATACCGCCAGCCATGGAGCGGCTGGAGGTTGGGACTGCCGCTGGGTTTGTACTCTCGCTTAGGGGCCAGGGTGGCCCAGCGAAGGGAATGCGCCTGTGAACCTGCCCCTTATAGGGCCGCTACCGCTGTCGGACTTCACCCATCCGTGGTTCTTCCTCTTCCTCTTCGTCGTCGTCGGCCTCGTCGTCCTCTACTTCACGGTCCAGCAGGCCAGACAACGGCGCTTGGAGCGCTTCGCCAACAGCACGATGATCGCCGGGGTGTCGCCGCGGCCGCCAAGCCGTTGGCGGCACGTGCCCGCCGCGTTGGTCGCGGTGGCGCTGGTGATGGTCACCATCGCGATGGCCGGTCCGTCGCTCGACAGGAAGATTCCCCGCAACCGCGCGGTCGTCATGCTCGTCATCGACGTGTCGACCTCGATGAACGCCACCGACGTCCCGCCGTCTCGCCTCAAGGCCGCACAGGAGGCCGCCAAGAAGTTCGCCGACGACCTGACGCCCGGCGTCAACCTCGGGCTGATCTCCTACGCGGGCACCCCCACCCAGCTGACCTCGCCCACGACGAACCACGACGCCACCAAGATCGCCATCGACAAGATGCAGGTCGGCGAGCGTACGGCCACCGGTGAAGCGATTCTCGCTGCGCTGCAATCGATCTCGACGGTCGGTGCAGTGATCGGCGGCGGTGACACCCCGCCGCCCGCCCGCATCGTGCTGTTCTCCGACGGCAAGGAGACGAGCCCCGAGAATCCGAACAACCTCCGCGGGGCGTTCACCGCAGCGCGTGCGGCGAAGGATCAGGGCATCCCCATCTCGACCATCTCGTTCGGCACGCCGGACGGCTCGGTCGAAGTCGACGGGCAAGACGTCAAGGTACCCGTCGACGACACGACCATGAAGAGGGTCGCCGAACTCTCCGGCGGCACTGCCTACTCGGCGTCGGACCTGCAAGGGCTCGAACAGGTCTACAACACGCTGCAGGACCAGATCGGCTACGAGACGATTCGAGGTGACGCCAGCGCGGGCTGGCTGCGGCTCGGTGCGCTGGTGCTCGCCATCGCCGGTGCGATCGCTCTGGCGGTGAACCGGCGGTTACCCCTGTGACGATGGGCCGGCTGGTCGTCGCATGCCTTGCCATGATGGCGCTCTTGTCGGCCTGCAGTGGCAATGGGGAGCCGAACTCGTTGTTCGATGCCGCGGGCTATCACGTCCGCGACGATAAGGTTTACTACCTGAATGCGTTCCCCGGCAAGGCATTTCAGGTCGACGGCGTGGACGTCAAGTCGTTCAGGGCGCTCAACGAGAGCTACGCCGCCGACGCGTCGAGAGTGTATCTGGACGGCGTGCCGCTTGTCGGCGCCGATCCGTCATCGTTCGAGTTACTGCAGCGTCCCGGCTTCGCGAAGGACGCAGCCAAGGTCTATCAACGTGACAGAGTGCTCAGCGACGATCCCGCGCACTTCGAGCTGCTCGACGGCGAACTCTCGCGCGACGGGCACGCGGTCTACTGGTCCGACGGCAAGGTGTTGTCGGACGATCCCAGCCACTTCGCGATCATCTCGAACGTCGATCACTACCTGTTCACGAAGGACGCCACCACCGTGCACGTCAACGGCAACCCCATCGTGGGCGCCGATCCGGCCACGTTCCGAGTCCTGCAGGGTGCGTACGCGCAGGACGGCGGTCCGCACGTCTACTACTTCAACGACCGGATGGCCGACGCCGATGCGGGAACGTTCGTGGTGCTGGAGGGATCGTTCGCGAGGGACGCCGTGCACGCGTACTGGATGGGCAAGCCGATCCCCGACGCCGACCCGGCGACGTTCCGGATCCTCAACGCCAACTTCGAGTGCACCACCGATCGACACCACGCGTACTACCGACAGACCGTCATCGCGGGCGCGGACCCAAGCACCTTCCCGCAGGGCCGCGCCGCCACCAACTGTTCGGAGACGTCCATCACCTTCGCGGAGAGTTGAGCACGTGACTACCAACGCAGAACTATTCGACCTCACCGGCAAGCGCGCACTCGTCACGGGAGGTACCAGGGGGGTCGGCTTGATGATCGCGCGCGGCTTAGTTCAGGCGGGGGCACGCGTCGTGATCAGCTCGCGCAAGGCCGAGGCCTGTGAGCACGCCGCGGAGCTGCTCTCGGAGTTCGGCGACGTGCGCGCGATTCCCGCAGACCTTTCCAGACACGACGAATGCCTGCGGCTTGCCGAACTCGCGGTCGCCGACGGCGATGATCTCCACATCCTCGTCAACAATGCGGGCGCCACGTGGGGAGAGCCCTTGGACGACTTCCCCGAATCGGCATGGGACAAGGTGCTCGACCTCAACGTCAAGTC
>Ga0070669_100003900_pt1 | contig 10790 bp, 8 predicted proteins | sample KBSS53metaG_FD_64680 | JGI IMG/M metagenome (GOLD analysis project Ga0070669, IMG submission 64680) | Switchgrass rhizosphere microbial communities from Kellogg Biological Station, Michigan, USA - KBS S5-3 metaG | ecosystem: Host-associated > Plants > Roots > Rhizosphere > Soil ... | reverse complement strand
CGCCTCTCGGAGCTCGCGCGCGGCTCCAGCAAACTCGCTGAGGATCAACACCCCGCGCTCATCCTCGCGAGCGCTCACGAATTCCTTGGCCACCAGGTTCATCCCGTCGTGGAGACTGCCCACATAGCAGACGTCGGCAGCCCGCAGGAATCTGTAGACCTCAGCCGGTTCGTGGTGATTCTCGAGCAGGATGATGGGACACCAGCCTTCGGTAGCGAATCGATCGTTGATCCGGGCCGCCGTTGCCGAGAGGCGCGACTTGAGTTCCTGATACGCCGGCAGGCAGTGCCTGCTCGGTTCCGCGATCTGAACGAGGGCGATGCGCCCGCGCATTCCCGGGCGCAACTCGAGCAGCCGCTCGACGGCCAGAAACTTCTCGTCAATCCCTTTTGTGTAGTCCAGACGATCGATGCCGACCACCAGTCCGATGTCCGGTGCCAATCGAAGAGACTCACGAACAGCCCGGCGGCAGGTCTCGATTGGCGGCGACTGGCACGCCCATCGATTCGGAAACTGGACCGACACCGGATAGGCGCGAACCGTGGTCTGGCCGCCGGCATGCACGATGACGTCGCGCGTGCCGTTGACGTGCACATCCAATATCGCTTCGACGGACTCGACGAAATTCTCGCAATCGTCCGGCGTTTGCAGTCCGACGACGGTGCTGCCAAGAAGACCTTCGAGGAGCTGCCGGCTCCAGGGACACCGTGCCAGGTCATCGGCATTCGGCCACGGCACGTGCCAGAAGGAGACGATCGTGGCAAGCGGGATGCGATCGCGAATCATTCGAGGCGCGAGAGCGAAGTGATAATCCTGCACCAGGACCAGCGGACGATCCGACTCGATCTCCTCCGTCACGGCCTCGGCGAACCGAGCGTTCACCGTCCGATATAAGTCGTAGTCGTCAGCGCGGAACACGGGCACGACATGCGCCTTGTGGCACAGCGGCCAGAGGCCTTCGTTCGAAAACCCGTAGTAGTAGCCGCGCTGTTCGCGCGCGTCGAGCCATACGCGGCGGAGCCGATAGGCGGGACCCTCGGGTGGCACGCTCAGCCCGTCCCGGCCGTCGACAACGAGACGATCGGCACTGCCGCTGCCGTGCGCCACCCACACACCCGAGCACGCCCGCATCAGTGGCTCCAACGCGGTCACGAGCCCGCCGGCGGAGTGTTTGACGACGATGCCGTCACCCGGCGCGCGATCGTGTTGAAAGGGTTCGCGATTCGCGAGGACGACGATCGACTCGCCGCCGAAGTGCGTGGCCAGCGACGTCCGCACTCGTTCGGCGTTCCAACCGCCGGCAGTCGAGTTCTTCAGTCTCAGCATCTGGGCTCCTGACCGACTCCTGAGGTCCAGCCCAGTAGTGATCGTGATGCGGCGGCAGACCTATCCGGTCGACGGGGGACGTCCAGAACTTCTGCAGGGGAGACGCGGCGCTGTCGAGCTTGCGTGCACCTGAGCTTGCGACGCTCTCATGTGTTGACGGGATGCCTTTGACAGAGTTCGCCAAGGTAATCTTGGTCGATCGTTTTCTCCAGACCCGAGGAAGGTGGACGATGCGGTTCAAGACGTGGCCGGTGGCGGCGCTCGGTCTTGGAAGTCTTCTCGTGCTGATCGTCGCGTCGATGTTGACCCTGTCGCGCAAGGCACAGGAGATCTATACCGAGCTCGACCAGCTGAACACGCATCACCACAATGTTGACGCCAAGCTGCGGCGGCTGCGATCCGACGTCAATCTCTCGGGTATTTTCGTCCGCGACTATCTACTTGATGTCGCACGCGAGCACGCGCTCGAATACCGCGAGCGCCTCGCCGCGTTCCGTCAGACCAACATGGCCACGCTGGCTGAGCTGCGCGTGCTGGACGCCGCGCACTCCGAGCGCATCAACAACCTCGAGGCGCAACTCGACGGATATTGGCAGACATTCGAGCCGCTGTTCGATTGGACGGCGACCGAAAAGATTTTTCGCAGTGCGGGGTTCCTGCGCGACGAAGTCGTACCGAGACGCGAGGCGATCCTGGCGATCGCACAGGAGATCGAGGAGCTGAACAACGCCAATGTGGCGACGCAGCGCGCCGCGGTGACGCATCGGCAGACGGCGTTTCGGGCCGCGCTGCACCGATTGCTCTGGCAGACCGTGCTGCTCGGCGCCGGCGTCGCGTTGATTGCCGTCTTTCGGCTCCGCCTGCTCGAACAGCGATCGGACGAGCAGCGTTCGATCGCCGAAGACGCCGAGCGACAGATGCGGCAGCTGTCCCAGCGTCTGGTGGAGACCCAGGAGGACGAGCGGAAGAACCTGTCACGGGAGCTGCACGACCACGTCGCGCAAGTGCTGACGGCGCTGCGGATGGAACTGGGCCGCATCGAACGAATGCGAGCGGTTGGTGATGCACCGCTGAGCGCGGCCGTCGCCGAATGCCGGACGCTCGTGGATCAGATGTGCCGGACGGTGCGCGACCTCGCGCTTGGTCTTCGTCCAAGCATGCTCGACGACTTCGGCCTCCAGCCGGCACTCGAGTGGCACGTCCGCGATCTCATGCAACGGTCCGGCGTGGACGTCGAGCTGACGGTCGAAGGGGACCTCGAGACGGTACCCGATCGTCACAGAACCTGCATTTATCGGGCTGTCCAGGAAGCGCTCACCAATTGCATCCGACACGCGCAGGCGCGGTCGATTGCGGTGAGCATCATCGGCCACGCCAATCGATTGAACGTGTCCGTGAGCGACGACGGGATTGGGCTCGATCCGGTGCGACGACGCAATGGCCTCGGTCTCCGGGGCATCGAGGAGCGGGTGAAGGAACTGCACGGGACCATGACCATCGGCGACCGAAGCGGCGGCACAGGCACGACGCTCACGATTCACCTTCCGGTGCCCGTGGCCTTCATGGAGGTCCCCCTTGCGCGTGCTGCTGGCTGACGATCACGGCATCGTGCGCCGGGGGTTGCGAAGCCTGCTGGAGGAGGCGGGTGTGTCGGTCGTGGCCGAAGCCGCGGACGGTCTCGAGGCGATACGCATGACCGAAGAGCACCGGCCGGATCTGATCATCCTCGATATCGGGATGCCAAAACTCAGCGGAATCGAGGTCGCCGCCCGGTCGCAGAAGCTCGAACGACCACCCCGCGTGATCATTCTCAGCATGCACGCCGACGAGTCCTACATCATCCGGGCGCTCGCGGCAGGCGCACGAGCGTACCTGTTGAAAGACGCGACCGACGAGGATCTCGTGCCGGCGGTCCGCGCTGTCGGTGCCGGCAAGCCGTTCTTCAGCCCGACCGTCACCGCCGTGCTCGTCGAAGACTACGTCCGCGCGCTGCAGAAACGCGGCTTGAGCGACTCGTATCACCTGCTGACGGACCGGGAAAAAGAGGTTCTCCACCTCCTGGCCGAAGGACGATCGAACAAGGAAGTGGCGACGCTGCTCGATTTGGGCGTGTCGACGGTTGAAACGCACCGGGCCAATCTCATGCAGAAGCTGAACCTGCACAATACGGCCGAGATTGTCCTCTACGCTGTGCGGAAAGGACTCATCTCCTGACGGCTGATTTCTCCCCCATCAACCGGATGGTTCCACGGTTCCCCGTGGCGTCTAGTACCAGACGACCGCAGGAGGCGGAAGACACATGGAACGCGGACACGAGCTGCTGATTCGAGTTCACCGCGAGTGGCACGGCTGGCGAAGCGCTGAAGTACGGTTCAGCGACCTCCAGGAGATCCACTGGCACCAGCCCTCAGGCGCGCCCCACTCGCTGATCCACGCATACGTGTCGTGCACCGGGCTGGTAACGGGCGACATTCCACACGACTGCGACGGCAAATCGGCACCCCACAAGCTGCTCGTCTGCGTCCTCAAACGGCACGCCCTCCCTTCGGCGTATACCGCGCTGGTGCGTTACGCCGACCAGCAGCGGGTGTGGGCGGCGATAAAAGTGCAAGAGCGGCCGCGACCGAGCCCCCGAGGAGCATCAGCGGATTCTCGTTGACGTCCGTCGCCGCGATCCCAAGAATGCGCAGAGGAGACACCCATGCCAATGAGTGCTGCTCAGCGCGGTCTTCTTGGAAGGCGCGAGTTCATGTCGCAGACGCTCGCGTGGGGCGGGATGGCTGCAGTCGCCCACGTCGCCGGTTCGTCCGACGTCTGGGCGGCGGTCGCCCATCGGCCGCTGGACCCGGTCAACCCCGACATCCTTTTCGGAAGCACCAGTTCGCTCTGGAGCAACCAGCACGATATCGAATGGGCGATCAAGCGGATCGCAGCGCTCGGGCTGCAGGGGATCGAGCCGTACGCCAACCAGATTGAGAAGTACCGGAGCAACCCGCTGGCGCTCAAGAAGTTGTTCGACGAGGCCGGCGTCACGATGATCGACGTGTCCAATGGCGCGAGGGGACAGTCGACCAACTTCATCGATCCGGACCAGATCCCGAAAACGATCGCGGATCACGTGGCGTTCGCGCGCGATTTTCTTCAGCCGTTCGGCGCCACCCATTGGAAGTGCAACATGGGCGCCCGCCCAGCCGGCGGGCCGAGCGACGATCAGCTGAAGCGGCTGGCCAACACCCTGAACGAGATCGGCCGGCAAACGCTCGCCATGGGGATCAAGCTCGCCCCGCATCCGCACATCTGGGGACCGATGGAGCGCGAACGCGACGTCCGCCGTGTGATGGAGCTGACCGATCCGAAATACGTGTGGCTGACGACCGACACCGGGCACCTGACACTCGGCGGCATGGACGCGGTGCAGATCATGGGTGAGTACTTCCCGCGCATCGCCGAAGTGCACCTGAAGGACACCTACGCGAAATATCGCGGCAACACCTCGACGCCGACGCAGGAGCAACACGCCGTCGCGAGCGTCTACCACAATCTGGGCGGCGGCGGCGTCGACTTCGCCGGCGTCTTCAAACTGCTGCGGGACCGGCACTACAAGGGCTGGGTCGTCCTCGACCTCGACGGACCGCGAAAGGGCGACGACGGGTTCGACGCCATCGGCGGAAACATGGACGTCGCCGTCGACGACTACATCGGGCACAACATCAACTACCTGCGGAATGTGATCGGCGTCCGGTTACCGCCGCTCGGGTGAGTGCGAGTCGCGTCACCGGCACGCCGTGAGGCGCCCGGGCGGTCGCGCGTCGGTGTCGTATACTCACCTGCCGGAGGCGCGCTCTTCCCGTCTGCAACGCGCCCGATAGCAGCGCCAACAGCACGCATGTCTTTCACGACGCCCGCGTTTCTCGTGCTCTTCGCCGCAACGTGCCTGCTCTATTTCAACCTTCGACGCGGCGGGCAGAACGTCGTCGTGCTGGCCGCCGGGCTGATTTTTTACGGCTGGTGGGACTGGCGGTTTCTGTTCCTGATTTTCGCGACGACCGGCGCCGACTACGTCTGCGCGATCCTCATTCAGGAATCCACGTCCGAACGGCGAAGGACTGTCTTTCTTGCCGTGGTGCTCGCGATCAATCTCGGGACGCTGGGCCTTTTCAAGTACCTGGACTTCTTCGCGCAATCAGCGTCGGATCTGATCAGGTATTTCGGCGGAACCCCCAACCTCGTCCTGCTCCACGTCGTCCTGCCGCTCGGCATTTCGTTCTATACCTTTCATGCCCTCAGCTATGCGATCGACGTCTACCGGCGGCGGACGGAAGCGGAGAGGAACTATCTCATCTACCTGAGCTACGTGATGTTCTTTCCGCTGCTGGTCGCCGGGCCGATCGAACGGGCGTGGCATCTGATCCCGCAGTTCAAAGTCGACAGACACGTCACGGCTGGCAAGGTGTGGTCGGGGCTGTTGCTCTGTGCCGCCGGCTTCGTCAAGAAAATCGTGATTGCCGACAATGTCGCCGTCATGGCCAATTACGGCTTCGACCGGGCGTCGGCCACCGGCGCGTTGCACCTGCTCGCGATCTACGCCTTCGCGATTCAGATCTACTGCGATTTTTCGGCGTACAGTGATATCGCGCGAGGTTCGGCGCGGATTCTCGGCTTCGACGTCTTTCAGAACTTCGAGCTGCCGTACTTGACGACCAACCCGAGAGACTTCTGGCGCGCCTGGCACATCAGCCTGTCGTCCTGGTTCCGTGACTATGTCTACATCCCGCTTGGCGGCAACCGTGGATCGCGGGCGCAGACGCTGCGGAACCTCGCCATCACCATGCTGTTATGTGGGCTGTGGCACGGGGCGGCGTGGATCTTCGTGCTCTGGGGAGCGTTTCACGGCGTGATGTTCGCGGTTTACGATGTGTGGTCGCGCAGCCGCGTCGGGCAATGGGTCTCGGCAAGACGGGGAGCGCTGGCGCACACGATGAAGTGCCTGGTCTTCTTCCAGTTCGTGTGTCTGGGCTGGTTATTGTTTCGCGCCGACTCGCCGAGCCAGGCGATGCACATGCTGCGAAGTATCGCGTTCAACTTCTCGCCGGATGTGACAACCGGCTATCTGGCGCTGCGGCTGGCTCTGTTCGCCGTTCCGTTGCTGCTGGTGCAGATCTATCAGCGCCGCTACGGGATGGCGCCGTGGGATCACTGGCGCGTCGAGTCCAAAGTGATGGCGCTCTGCGCCGCCACGCTGTTCATCACCCTGGTCGGCGCACCGAACCGGACGCAGTTCATCTACTTTCAGTTCTAGCCTGCAAACAGACGCGTGATGCGGCGCCTGCGCCTAGTCCTGGTCGGCACGCTGGCGCTCCTGGCGTGCCTGACGGCCGCCGAGATCGCACGCAGAGTACTCGACGGCTACTACGTCTGGCGCCCCGGTCTCGAGAAGAACCCCTGGAGCACGGACCTGACGTGGTCCTCGGATCGTCCGGTCGAGGCGCTGTTGAAGTCGATCGACCTCGACATCGAGGCCGACCGTTCGTGGTTCTACGACCGTCCCCGATCGCCGACGCCGGCGCCGGATCCGTCCGAATGGGCGGAACAACGCCGCGCCGCCTTCGATCCTCAAGCGAACTACGTCTGGAACGCGACGAGGATCGGCGACATCCAGCTGCGCGAGTATCTGCGCCAATACAAGGGACGTCTCGACGAGATCTTCACCTTCCGGCCGCCCGGCAATTCTCCCTTCCCCCACTATCGCCTCTATCCGAACATTCGCAGTGGGTTCGGCCTCACCAACGAGTTCGGGTGGAGGGGTGGCGTCATCGAGGTCGAGAAGCCGTCGAATGTGATCCGAATCGGCGTCCTCGGTGATTCGACCACCAACGAGTATCCCGCGATGCTCGAACATTGGCTCAACCTCTGGGCCGAGCGTCGCCACACGGGCGTGCGTTTTGAAGTCATGAACGCGGCGAGGCCAGCGACTGGTGCGCTCGATGCAGCCGCGATTCTCGAGTTCGAGCTGGCACCCGCCGGTCCCGACTACGTCATCACCTACGGGTTCGGCAACGGCATCCATGTCGCCGACGCGCTGGTCGCACTGCCCTCAGGCATGCGCCGAGGCCAGCCGGCCGCGTGGCAGTCGCCCGACCCGGACACGTTCGGCGATCTGTCGAAGCGGCTGTCGGAAAAGCTGGAGCCAGCGGCCCGGTGGTCGGCCGCCGCCGCCTTTCTTCGCGATCGCGTCGCCGGGCGGCACGGCGACACGCTTCTTCCGGAGCCGTCCAAGCCGCCAACCATGCTGGTGTTTCCACCCGACCTCGACGAGATGTCTCCAGACCCCGACCGAGTCGCCAAGGACACCAGTCAGGGGCTGATGCTGCTCGAGACGTACCTGCAAGGCCTGGACAAGATGAACGCCATCGCGCAGGCCCGCGATATCCGCCTGCTCGTCAGCACCTTCCGTGTCCTGGCCTTCGACGGCATGCGCGCTGGTGGCAACCTGTACCGAACCATCAACCAGGACTATTGGTGGCCGTACACGTATGCCCAGATCCGTCGGCTGACCGCCTTCTACAACCGGACGCTGCGGGCGTGGGCGGAACGCCGAGGGCAAGGGATCCTCGAGATTGACGAGCGGATGCCGTGGCGTCCCGAGCTCTATGGCGACGGGCTGCACGAACTACCCGCGGGCGAAGCATTGCATGCGTGGGTCGTCTTTCAGCAACTCTTGCCGCGGATACGCGCCGACCTTGCGGCGGGCAACGTTCCAAAGCCTGGAGATCGTTCCGACTGGGCCAACGCGCCGTATTGGAAGATCGAGCGCGTCAGCGTCGCGAAAATCCTCGGTGAGTGACAAAGAGCTACGACGGAATCCGCAGCAACTTGTGTGCGTTGCCCCACACGATCTTCTGAAAGACCGCCGGTGACGTCGACCGCTTCACGACCGTCAACGTCTCGCGCGCCACGCACTTTCCCGCCATGCCTGGGGCCGCCGGGTTGTTGTATCCCGCGCCGCGACCGTCGCCGCAGCTGCAATCGCTGCCGAAGATCAACTTGTCCTGATGACGTTTGAGGAAGTCTTCCGTGAACGCAGGATCGCGGGCCATCGCGGTGTTGCCGGAAACGGCGGACATGTCCCCGAAGAGATTCGGAAAGTCACCCAGCCATCGGTCGGTCACACCTCCGCGCTTGACCGGACCGGTCGGATAGACCGCTTCGTTGTGGTAGTCGCCGCTGACGTTGGCCCAGAACGCGTCGGCATGACCGATGAACGTCGTCTTCGGGTATTCCTTGAGAACCGCTGCGAAGGTTTTCGCGTACCCCGTGCTCCAGGTTCCTTCATTCGGGGTGTGATCGACTTCCTGGAAGTGAATCAGGATCGGCACGCGCAGGTCGGCGGCCAGCGCATACATCCGCCGCAGCTCCGGACCGTCGGCGGCGACATGAAACTTCATCTCGCCGAAGCCCTGTGCGCCGTTCTTCACGGCCTGGGTCAGCACTTGTTCGGCGTCAGGTTTCGTCACGTCGTAACTGGTGTACCAGGTGAACCGGCCCGGCGCGGCGGCCTGAACCGCCTTCACCTGCTCGACCGAGCCTCCACGTGTGAGCAGATTGGCTTTGGTCACGCCCGCGCCGTCCAGGTGCGCGAGATTGCTGGCCGGCTGCGGACGCAGATGGAAGTGCAGATCGAAGACAGGCGATCCCCATTCGTTGGCCGGGTTCTGAAAGGCGAACGTTGGCGCTGCCGCGGCGAGGGCGACCGATTCGAGGAATTCACGGCGGTTCATCACAAATCCTCCCTCCGGCGAGTGCGAGTTCGCCACCAGACGTTTGCGATCAGGATGAGCGCGCCGGCGACGCCGACCGACAGACCGCGACGGGCGGCCGGCGCCGGCTGTCCGCTCAGCCTGTAATCGATGACCAGGTTGCGTTGATCGATGTCACGACGCTGCGCCGAGACGGTCACGCGATCGCTGGCCGGGACCAGCGCGTTCGCGAGATAGACGCCGATGTCGGAACGATAGGCGTTCCGATACCGCAAGTGATGGAGCCCATCGTCGAGTCGAGGCATCTTCGCCACCGCTTGGATGCGCGTTGTACCTGCGCCGCTCCGAACGGTGTCGAACGCGGGAAAGGTGCTCTCGACGAGTTCGATCCGGAGCGGGATGCCGTCGACATCGAGCGCAATGGCGCTCAGCACGCGATCCGCGTAGGCCCGAGCCTCGGCGGCGGAGATCATTCCGTTCTTGTCGCGATCGATTTCCGACAGCACGACTTCCGCCACCGCGATTCCGGCCGTCAGGTCCAGCGAGAGCTCCACGCGGTCCGGATCGATGCCGAGACGCGCGGCTTGGAGGTACTCGTCCAGCCGATGCGCAGACGTCCAGCTTCCTGACATCAGGACGAGCAGCAGCGTCAGCGCGCCGATGGCCCTACTTCGCGAATTTCGCACCGTAGTCGTTCGTCGGATCCCGGTAAATCGTATGAATGTGATCGACACTGCCCTGCTGGGGAGCGTATTCGATGACGAGCGTCGGCCCCTGGACGCGGAAGTAGGCCGCGCTGCCATTGGTGGTCGGTCCACTCCACGCGAAGTAGGTGTCCGCCGGCCTGGCGCGGATTTCCGCCATGCGCGGCTCGGCAAACGCGTCGTTGATGATGCCGGCCCACTCGCGCACCAATTCCCACAGCATCGTCTGCTGCGCGGCCGACAGCGCCGTCGCACGAATCCCCTCCGGCTGGATGGTCTTTCCATCGTGCCCCGGACCGAGAACGAGATCCGCGACACGGGAGCTGAGGATGGCCTGGCTGCGCTGATCGGCGTTCAACGCGTTGATCAGCGCGAACGCCTTGTCGTTCTCGTTCCCCAGCGGGCGCACCGTCCGGCCCTCGACCGTGAAGGTCGCCGGCTGCGCCGCCGGCAGACTGGGCGCCATCGTCGCCTGAGTTCCCGCCAGCGTGAGATTGATCGCCAGGTGGTGACCGCCAAACTGCAACATCCACGGGGCGGTCGCCGATGGCGTTCCGAGGAATGCGAGATAGTACTGGTCCTCGCCGAACGCGGGTCCACGACCGCCACCGCGGGCATCTTGCGAGGAGGACTTCCGCAGCACTTCGTCTCCCTGCATGATCTCGGTGACCTTCCGGTACCCTTCTCGACTGAGTGCGACGGCGAGCAGTTCCTTTACTGCGGCACGCTGCGTCGGCGTCAGATCGGCCATCAGCAGGCCCCGTCGCTCGAACATCGGGGAGGGAAGATTCGACCACCGCGTCTTCTGCGGTCCCTCGAACGGAAACTGCACCTTGGCGCGGCCGGCGTCGTCGAGCTTGGTCAGCAGCGCCTGGGCCGACGTCGTGATCCGCGCCGTGACGTCAGCCTGGGAACCGCTCGGCCCGGGTGATGTCGCCGCGCGCTGGGCCGGAAGCGTCGCGGCTGCGATGACGGTTACGGCGAGGCAGGTCATTATCGCGAT
>Ga0070669_100003897_pt1 | contig 10792 bp, 8 predicted proteins | sample KBSS53metaG_FD_64680 | JGI IMG/M metagenome (GOLD analysis project Ga0070669, IMG submission 64680) | Switchgrass rhizosphere microbial communities from Kellogg Biological Station, Michigan, USA - KBS S5-3 metaG | ecosystem: Host-associated > Plants > Roots > Rhizosphere > Soil ... | reverse complement strand
ACGTTATCCATCTTCAACCCATTTACGTGACGGATAAAGAAGCCATACGCGGGAATCTCGCCGAACATCACCGGTTCAGGGTAGGTGTCCTCTTTCTCCGGTGGTTGGAGCGCAGCCTGATCTTTCGTACCGCCGCCCTGCGAATAAATGCGAATGTTGCTCAATCGCAAATCTTCGATCGAATGACCCGGGATGCCGCTGATGATTGAGCCATACTTTGGATCGGCGTTGTAGACCACCACGTTGCTAATGATCACCCGGCGCAACTTTCCGACTGTCGTGGTTTCTTTTGGACCACGGGCCCTGTTACCGAGACGAATGAATATCGGCGCATTAGTGATGTCGCGCATCGTGATGTTGTTGATTGTCACGTCTTCCAATAACGCACCATCTACCGCTTCAAGCGCCAGGCCTCTTGAGTAATCAAACACGCAATTTGAAATCGTGATGTTCTTGAACCCGCCGTTCGACTCCGTCCCAAACTTGATTCGCCCGGTAGTGCTGTTGTGACTGTAGCGCTTGTATTCGCGTTTGAAAGTTCCGTCCAACAACGTGCCTTCGTCGTATCCGCTCACCTGACAATTAGTGATCGTTACGTTCTCCGTGGCTCGCGCAAAGCCGAGTCCGTAAGAACTTTTCAAACAGATCCCGTCATCGAATGGCGAATTGATCGTGCAATTGGAAATGCGCACGTTGCGACAGGCATCAACGTCGATGCCGTCGCGATTGGTGTCGATCTTGAGATTGTCGATCGTCAGGTTGTCGACGCCGGTTGCAAGGATTGCGAAGTGGCCGCCATGAAAGATAGTGAAGTCTTTCAGAATCACATTCCGGCAAAGCTTTAGTGCGATGGCTTTGTTTCCCCAGCCCGGTTCGACTGCGTCGCGCGGGTTTGGATAGCCAAAAGGTCCAGCCGCGGGCACTTCGCGAATTGCCTGGTTCTGTGCGTCGGTGCGTGAAGCACCACCACTTCTCACCAGGCCCTTACCCCAGATCTTTCCTGGACCAAGAATGGCGATGTTCTCGAGGTTCTCACCCCAGATTAAAGAGTTGCGCCAGTGACTGTGTCCAAAGTCTTGATACGGGTCCCAGGGATTCGGTTCAGGTGCATCGTATTGCATGCCGGGTCCGGGAGTCGCAGCGACGATTGTGGCGCCCTGGTCCAGGTACAAGGCAACGTTGCTTTTCAAACGAATCGTGACGGATAGATAAGAACCAGCGGGAAAGAAGACAGTGCCACCGCCACCAGCCGCAGCGGCATCGATCGTTTTGTTGATGGCGGGCGTGTCGAGTGTCTTGCCGTCGCCGGTGGCTCCGAAGGCGCGAACATTGAAGCCGAAGGTAGCTGGTGTTTTAGCAGACGCCGCACGTTGCTGCTGTTGGTTGGTTCGTTGGGCAGTGGCTGGGCCAACGAAAACATTACCAGCTACGGCAAGCGAAAGCACTAGATACGCAAGTAGAAGTGATCTTCTAACAGTCATCAGTTAGTCTCCAACCTTGAATACCCCCGACGGCAGTCGGGGGATCGTTCAGATCCAGCCTGGAACTCCGATGGTTAAAAAAGCGGCGCGCCGCGAATTCGGTAGCGTTTTCCTATTCAAGTTCGTTCGCGGCGCGTCAGAGTGATAAAGGTCGCGCTTCTGTAGGTCGGACTTGAACAATCCACCGACTGCCGTTGGTGGTATTCAAGTGCCCTTCGCTACTCGCAAAAACGCCTTGGCTGCATGTGACAGCGTTGCTCCTTTTCGATAGATCAGTTGCAGTCGTCGCTCGAATCGCATTTCCTTCACAGTCAACGCAACCAACTGTTTCCGTTCAATCTCTGCTTGCGCGCTGAGTCGCGGCACGAGAGCAACACCCATCTGTTGCTCAACTAATCGCTTGATGGCTTCGAGCGTTGGCATCTCCATCGAGATGTTCAGCGGCGTTTTATATTTCTCAAATGTCTTGACCACGCGCTCTCGATACGGCGAAGGAACGTTATGCGCAATGAACGACTCCGCTCCGAGTTCTCTCACTGATACGACCTGCTTTGCCGCGAGTGGATGTTCAGGCGCGACGATTAACGTGAGTTCGTCGCTGACCACTGGAATGGATGCAACGGCCGCGTCGGTTGGCTTGAACGTAACGACTCCTATTTCGACGCCACGGCCCAGCACCTCGGACGCAATTCGGCTGGCCAAGCTACGTTTCACTTCAATTTTTAGGTGGGGATGTCGAGCGCGAAACACTGCCAGTACGGGCAACAGATACATCACCGTGTATTCGTTAGCGCTTAGGGCCAACTTGCCGTGCTGCAGATCCTTGAGTTCTCTGATCGCTCGATGTGCACCCTGCCTGAGGTTCAACATCTGCTCGGCAAAGTCGAACAACACACGACCGGCAGCCGTCAGGGTCCCATCCTTCGACGAACGATCAAACAACGGTTCGCCCAGCTCTACTTCCAGGCGACGAATCGCCTGACTCACAGCGGGCTGCGTGCGATGAAGACTTTGCGCGGCCCGGGAGAAGCTTTGCTCCTTGGCCACCGCGATTAAAACTTCCAGTTGATTGACGTCCACGCGGGAATTTCCCTCAAACTTATCCAACCTGCCGGGCCAGCTTATCCTATCACAACTTATTATCTTTATATAAAAATTATAACTTTGACTTGCACGCCCCCTAAAGCCTAGGATCTGGGCCTTGCCCACAGGAGGAGTCTTATCTCTATGCCAACAGAGACAGTAAAGATCTTCGATACAACGTTGCGTGACGGCGAACAGTCGCCCGGTTGTTCTATGAACCTCAATGAGAAGGTCCGCATGGCAACGAAGCTCCAAACGCTCGGAGTCGACGTTATCGAGGCGGGGTTTCCAATTGCCTCGGAAGGTGACTTTGCGGCGGTGAAAGCAGTAGCCGCGAAGTGTCGAAAGGTAACGGTCGCCGCGCTATGCCGCACCGCTGAACAGGATGTCGCTCGTGCTGCGGATGCGCTCTCCAGTGCGGCGCGTCCACGAATTCATACGTTCGTCGCCACCTCCGACATTCATCTCGAACACAAACTAAAGAAGTCGCGCCGCGAAGTGTTGACGATGACGCGGGAGGCTGTCCAACAGGCCTGTTCGTATGCTGAAGAGGTCGAGTTTTCGGCGGAAGACGCAACGCGCAGTGATCCAGAGTATCTCTTTGAGGTGCTTGATACGGCAGTTGAAGCTGGTGCTAAGGTTCTGAATGTTCCCGACACAGTTGGTTACACGACGCCGGTAGAATTCGGCGGCCTCATTGAACAAGTTAAGAAACGCGTCGTGCGCGATCGCGACGTTGTTATCAGCGTTCACTGCCACGACGATCTTGGTTTGGCAGTCGCAAATAGTTTGGCAGCAATCGAAGCGGGGGCGCGACAGGTTGAGTGCACAATTAACGGCATCGGTGAGCGAGCCGGCAACGCATCATTGGAAGAGATCGTGATGGCGCTGCGCGTGCGTGCTGATCGATTGCCGTTTGCGACAGCGATTGATACTGAGCAGCTTTATCCAACAAGCCAGCTGCTCTCGCAGATTGTTGGTTTCGACGTTCAACCCAATAAGGCGATAGTTGGGCGAAATGCTTTTGCGCATGAGGCGGGGATTCATCAGCACGGCGTCATCAACAATCCGCTGTGCTACGAGATCATGACGCCGGAGTCTGTTGGCGTTCCTGCCAATTCGCTGGTGCTGGGGAAGCATTCGGGCCGGCATGCGTTATCGCTTCGCTACACGGAATTGGGTTTTGAACTTACACAAAGGGAGCTCGACGTTGCCTATACGCGGTTTACCGGTCTGGCTGATCGCAAAAAACGCATTTACGATCAGGATTTGATTTCTCTGTTGTCAGACAAAGAGGCAATGGCAGCAGCATAAAAGATAGGTCGAATAAGTCCTATTCGTCCCATAGCACTTAAGATCAAGGATCAATCATGTCATTCCGTATAACAATTCTTCCAGGCGACGGTATTGGGCCCGAGGTAACTGCCGAAGCCGTCCGCGTATTGAAAACTATCGCTGCCATCGGTGGCCACTCATTTGAATTTGACGAACAGCTAATAGGTGGAATCGCAATCCGCACCACCGGTTCGCCGCTCCCGCGCACAACTCTTGACTCTTGTTTGGTGAGCGACGCTGTGCTGCTTGGCGCAGTAGGTTCTCCCGAATACGATCATCTTCCCTCCCAGCAACGACCTGAAGCTGGCCTTCTATTACTGCGACGAGCTCTGGGTGGCTTCGCGAATCTGCGTCCGGCGATTTCCTATGACGCGATTGCTTCGTGTTCAGCACTGCGCAAAGAGGTCAGGAGCGGTGCTGACATTCTCATCGTCCGTGAATTGCTCGGCGGATTGTATTTTGGTGAGCCACGCGGTTTCTCAGGAACGAACGGAACGAGTGTGGCGATTAATACAATGCGTTATTCAGTCGAGGAGATTGAGCGAGTCGCACATGTTGCATTTGAAGCCGCTTGCAAACGCCGGCGGAAAGTAACCTCTGTCGATAAAGCAAATGTGCTCGAAGCATCACAGCTGTGGCGTCAGACTGTGTCGCGAGTTGCAGAAGGTTACAAAGATATCGAGGTCGAGCATCTTTACGTCGATGCGTGTGCGATGCATTTGATCACTAATCCGCGGCGCTTCGATGTGTTGCTTACAGAGAATCTGTTTGGTGATATTTTGTCTGACGAAGCAGCGGTGCTTACCGGATCGCTCGGGATGCTGCCTTCGGCGAGCATCGGAGGAGAGGTAGGTTTGTACGAGCCGGTTCACGGCTCCGCCCCTGACATTGCGGGCAAAGGTATCGCGAACCCGTTTGGCGCGATCGCTTCAGTGGCGATGATGTTGCGTTACTCGGCAAATCTCGAGCAGGAAGCTGCCGACATTGAAGCGGCGATCGAATACGTTTTGGCGGCAGGATTCCGCACACCCGACATCGCTGGCGATGGAAGTGGTTTCCTGGCGAGCACATCTGACATAGGAGAGATGGTTTGTCAGTCCGTGGCGGAGCTTGCTGATCTGCGGCATGCTTATCATGCTGTGTAGGAGATAGATCAGAAGCGGTCGAATAGGTCCTATAAGTCTTATAAAATCTTTTGCAATGCCAACCCTGTTCGACAAGCTCTGGAACAATCACATCGTTCGCCAATCGCCGGGTGAGCCGGCGCTTATCTATATCGATCTCCATCTAGTCCACGAAGTAACGTCTCCCCAGGCGTTTGCCGGACTGCGTCAGGCCGGACGAAAAGTGCGGCGTCCGGACCTGACCGTCGCTACCGTCGATCACAACGTTCCAACCACAGACCGCAGTCTACCGATTGCCGACTTAACTGCGGCAACACAGGTCAACACTCTCAGAAGCAACTGTTCAGAGTTTGGCATTCAATTCTTCGACATCAATTCTCGCGAGCAAGGAATCGTTCATGTTATTGGCCCGGAACTGGGCCTGACGCAACCGGGAATGACGATCGTGTGTGGCGACAGTCACACAAGTACCCACGGGGCGTTTGGGTCACTGGCCTTTGGCATCGGCACAAGTGAAGTCGAACACGTGTTGGCGACGCAGTGCTTACCACAAACAAAACCGCGTGCGATGCGAATCGAGTGTTCAGGGAATCTTCCGGAAGGAGTAACGGCAAAAGATCTCGCGCTCGCAATCATTGGCAGGATCGGCACTGATGGCGCGACCGGCCACGTAATCGAATACACAGGCGAGGCTGTTCGCGGACTTTCAATGAGCGGTCGGATGACTCTGTGCAACATGAGTATCGAAGCGGGTGCGAAAGCCGGAATGATTGCACCGGATGAAACCACCTTTGAATACCTGCGCGGAAAGAGATTTGCTCCGGCCGGCGGTGCCTGGCAGGAGGCATTGGCGGAATGGCGCGGTCTCAAATCAGACGACGATGCGGTCTTCGATCGAACCCTAGAGATCGATGCGTCGAAACTCGAACCATTTGTAACCTGGGGCACGAGTCCGGGCATGGTGGTTCCGATCACGAGCCAAGTCCCCGATCCTACCGACGCGAAAACAGAGATTGATCGGCAAGCGGCTTTACGCGCATTGGAATACATGGCGCTCGAGCCGCGCATGAACATTCAGGACATCGAAATCGACCGCGCGTTTATTGGTTCATGCACGAATGCGCGTCTGGAAGATTTGCGTGCGGCGGCCCGCGTCGTCAGAGGGTATCGAATAAATCCGGGCGTGAACGCGCTAGTCGTGCCGGGGTCGCAAGAAGTTAAGCGAGCGGCGGAGCAGGAAGGTTTGGATCGGATATTTAGTGAAGCAGGGTTTGAATGGAGAGATGCTGGCTGTTCGATGTGTCTCGGAATGAATGCCGACATTCTTCAACCAGGACAGCGTTGTGCATCAACCAGCAACCGTAACTTTGAAGGCCGGCAAGGGCGTGGTGGTCGCACTCACTTGGTGAGTCCGATGATGGCTGCTGCTGCCGCGATTGCCGGACACTTTGTTGATGTCAGGCAGTGGGAGTTTCGATAGAGCATGCAACCATTCCGTAAACACACCGGCCTCGTTGCTCCGCTCGATCGTGCGAACGTCGACACGGATCAGATCATTCCCAAGCAGTTTCTCAAAAGCATCGAACGCACTGGCTTTGGCGAGTTTCTGTTTTTCGACTGGCGCTATCGTCCTGAAGGTGGACCAGAACCTTCATTTATTTTGAATCAGCCGCGTTACCAGGGAGCTTCGATTCTTGTTACAGGGAAGAACTTTGGCTGTGGTTCGTCCAGAGAGCATGCGCCGTGGGCACTGCGTGAGTTTGGATTTCGAGTAATCATCGCCCCCTCATTCGCTGACATCTTTGCAAACAACTGCTTCAAGAATGGCATGTTGCCTATTGTGGTTTCAGATGACCAGGTGGCGCGGATAACCGGCCGCGCGCAGTACGCAGAGGGTTACACGTTAACGGTTGACTTGGAGACTAAGACGATTACCGACGATGCAGGCCTCTCTATAGAGTTCTCCGTTAGTGATTTCCAACGCTACTGTTTGCTGGAAGGACTGGATGAGATTGGTCTTACACTGAGGCACGAATCTGATATCTCGGCCTACGAAGCTCGAAAGTAGACCACCAATTAGACATTGCCGATTGAAGAAGCAAAGAACTAATCGGCAATCAAAAATCGGCAATCGGCAATGTTTTTAATCGGTGGATCTGCTTACTTCTTCTCGATCACATCAATCTCGCTGTAGAAAGTATTTCCCCAATCGTCATTTGTCTCGGTGACGAAGCAGTCAAACATCAGGTGACGATATCGTCCCAACGTTCCCATCGACGAACTGATTCCCACCGCATACTGACCACCGTCGGCTCCGTGAGTCGTCGATGTGTTTACTGACGCAATCAGCATCCACCCTGCTGTTGTTGGATCAATACGCCGGTTTGGATCTGCATTGAAGTTCGGATCCGTTCCTTCGCTTCCGTAAAGCTTGTATACCTGTGGACCACGCGTGTTTGGATGCCATGAATAAGTATTCACCCGTGCAACATCGATCACGCGGCCGAAGTCGAGGCGAAATCTTCCACCTGCAGTTCCGGCATTAAAGAAAAAGTTTGCCGCAGGCTCGTCCTGGTCAGTCGGCAAAAGGCCATCAGTGACGGCCACCAGATCAGCGCCGTTGCCGTCCATCTCTCCATCGATCAGAACCAGCTTGGCTTTGGCCGCCGCATCGTCCTTAACCGGTGAAGGCACTCTCTTAAACTTGAACTCCTGGTTAGCGACGTCATTCGCGTTGTGATCGACGAGGATCGCGGTTTTGTTGAACGGGATCGCTACCAGCGTCATGGAAGCGAGCGATAGCGTTAGCAATAGTTTGATCATATGGTGTGTGTCCAACTTCAGGTTGCATGCTTACGCCACTCCGAACCTAAACACGGTTGTCTCGCTGAATACATCACCAGGCTCGAGCACCGTTGTTGGAAAGTGCGGATGGTTTGGTGAGTCGGGAAAGTGTTGTGTCTCCAGGCAAAACCCCGATCGTTTCTCGTAAACGACGCCGCGCTTACCTTTGATTGTGCCGTCAAAGAAATTACCCGAGTAGAACTGCACTCCAGGCTGCGTCGTGAAGACTTCAAGCGTGCGACCACTATCTGGTTCGAACACTGCTGCCGCTTGACGCAATCGACCAGTAAAATCATTCAACACAAAGTTGTGGTCATAGCCGCCGGCGAAACCTAACTGCTCGTAAGCGTCGTCGATGCGTGCGCCGATTCTCGTTCGACTTCGGAAGTCCATCGGCGTTTCATTCACGTCGCGGATCTCTCCAGATGGAATGAGTTTCGGACCAATTGGCGTGAAAGCATTAGCATTCAGACTCAGCTCGTGATTGACAATCGTACCCACACCGGCCAGGTTGAAATATGAGTGGTTCGTTAGATTCAGAATAGTTGCTTTGTCAGATACGGCGTGGTAGTCGATCCGCAATTCACGATCTTCAGACAACGTGTAGGCGACATCTACCTCCAGGTTGCCGGGATAGTATTCCTCGCCGTCTTTGCTGAAATACTTGAGTCGCAAAACCGCTTTCCCATCTTCAACCATTTCACTTGCTTGCCAAACAACCTTATCGAATCCGCGAATCCCGCCGTGTAGATGATTTGGTCCATTGTTCTGAACCAGCTGATGAGGCACATCATTCAGGGTGAACTTTCCTTCGGCGATACGATTCGCGAAGCGTCCGATCAAAGCACCGAGGTAACGTGGATTCTTGACGTATTCGGCGAGCGTTTCGTACCCGAGCACCACATCCCCAGGGTTGCCGTCTCGGTCGGGTACGACAATCGACGTGACGGCACCACCATAGTTAGTGATACGCACTTCAATGCCGTCACCTTTGAGTGAATAGAGAAAGGCCTCATGACCTTCTGGTGTTGTGCCGAAGTGGTCTTTGGAGATGTTCACGTTGGTTATTCAGTACCGTTCGCGGTAGCGGATGGCCACGACTCAAGCAACCCGACTGCGTAACCGTTGGCCATCCGCTACCGCGAACGGTACTGAATCGCTTCGGTTACTACTGATCTCTTAACTCCGAAAACACTTTGTTTGCTTCTTCAAGTGTTTCTTTTGAGCCGACGTCGTACCAAATTCCCGGTACCTTCCAAACATAAAATGGCGTGCGCGTGTACATCCATTGTACGAGGCGGCCAGGTTGATCTGGATTGTTCCCTTCGTTCATGTATTGATGAATCAAAGGCAGCGTGGACGCAGGATAGTAATACAACGCGATTCCCGTCAGCGTGCTCTTTGGGTGTGCGGGCTTTTCTTCGAAATAGGTAATTCGACCAATCTCGTCAATTTCGATCGCATTGTACTTCTTGATCTCTTCCAGGTTACCCACGTCGTAAACACCGAGCACAGGGGCGTTCTTTTGACGACAGAATTCGCCAAACTCATTCAGATCGCTGCTGAACAGGTTATCACCACCAACAACTATAATGTCGTCGCTAATTTCATGTTTAGTCATGACAAGATACATGTCGCCGATCGCACCGAGTTTGTTCGAATCATCAGTACTGCCGTCGTTGACGATCGTGAAGCTAAACCGCAACTGAGGATGATGATAACCATCAGCCCACGCTTGAAAGTGATCGACAAATTTTTCGTTGGTCACGACGTATGCGTGATCGATGTAAGGAATGTCGGCAAGATTATCCAGCACATGCTCAATCATCGGTTTGCCGGCCACTTTCAAAAGCGGTTTCGGCTGATTGAGCGTCAATGGATACAAACGCGTGGCATACCCTGCGGCTAGAATTATCAGCTTCATCTGTTTGGAGTGCGGTCCCGACGTGTCGGGATCGCCGCTTTCTAATTTTGCTTCATACCTGGACGGCGGACGACAAAAGCGCTGACAGGTCAGCGCACTCCAAAGACTTCACCCGCGCCGTCAGAGGGTTCACAAACAAAAATCTCGGGTTTCAAGCTTGTCTCGCGCTCATAACCTTCGGCAACGAATCGTTTGAAGTTTTCTTCTTGTTCACGTGCGACGAGATTCACCGTGCAGCCACCAAAGCCACCGCCAGTCATTCGCGCACCATAAACGCCCTCAGTCTTACTTGCGAGGTCTACCATCAAATCCAATTCGTCACAGCTAACTTCGTAATCGTCTCTCAAGCTTCGATGTGATTCATACATCAATTGCCCAAATCGGTTGAGATCATTACTAACGAGGGCTTCACCGGCTTCAAGTGCGCGAGCATTTTCAGTCACAACATGACGGCAACGCCGGTAGATTACTCCCGGCATGTTCTTACCGTACCTGTCCAGTTGCTCGAGTGTTACGTCACGCAATGCCGTTACGTTAGGCAGCATTTGCGCCAAATGTTTCACTCCGGCTTCACATTCTTCGCGTCGCTGATTGTATTTACTACTTGCCAGCTCGTGCTTCACCATCGTATTGCAAACCACAAGAGACGTGTCAGTTGACATCGGTCGCAACTCGTAGTGGAGCGAACGACAATCGAGCAAGAGCGCTTTGTTTGCTTTGCCGTGCAGCGATACGAACTGGTCCATGATGCCGACGCGCGCGCCGACGAATTCGTTTTCTGCTCGACGACAAAGCTTCGCGAGCTCAAGCCGATCAATATTAAGATTTGAGTTGGCGACGAGCGCGCAGGCAGTTGCCACTTCCAACGCTGCCGACGAACTCAGACCGGAGCCAATTGGGACTTCGCCACGAATCTTCAGATGTGCGCCGCGAAGCGAGTGGCCTGCTTTCTGGAGGACGACCGCAACGCCAATGACGTAATCGCTCCAGTGTCCACGCGG
>Ga0070669_100003882_pt1 | contig 10813 bp, 9 predicted proteins | sample KBSS53metaG_FD_64680 | JGI IMG/M metagenome (GOLD analysis project Ga0070669, IMG submission 64680) | Switchgrass rhizosphere microbial communities from Kellogg Biological Station, Michigan, USA - KBS S5-3 metaG | ecosystem: Host-associated > Plants > Roots > Rhizosphere > Soil ... | reverse complement strand
CCCTCCGGCAGGCTGCTAGTGCACCCGCCCTTGGAGCAATTCCGCTTCGGCGGCGTCGATGAACGCGCGGTAGCCCTCGGGGTCGATGAACGGGTCCACCGGGTTCTTCGCAGTGGTGCTCGCGACGAACTTGCGGTACCTGCCCCACATACGTGCATGGTTGGTCACCCAGATGTCGGCGGGGAGACTCCGCAACACGCGCACGCTGCGCTCGCGGTCGTCCGCTTGTCTTGGATACCGCGACGTGGCCAGCACCCCCGTGTCGCACACGCTCACGACGTTCAGCACGCGGTCACCGTCGCGGACGGGGAACGACCACGACGTGCAGCCGCGAGTGTGCCCGGCCGTGATGTGCGCGGTGAGCGCGATCGGTCCCACACGGATCGTTTCGCCATCCTTGAAGCGGTGGTCGACGCGCGGAGGCGGATAGCGCCCGATGACGCCGAGCCAGACGAGCGTCCTTACCGGCAACACCAAGTCGGGATCGTCTCCACCGGAGGTCAAGGCGTCTGCGCTTGCCTCGCTGGCCCACAGCTTGGCTCCGGACGCCTGCTGGAGCACCGCCAGCCCACCTGCGTGGTCGGCGTGCGGCTCCGAGTTTAGAAGCACTTTGACGTCCTTGATGACGAAGCCGAGCTTGGCGATGCTCGCCATGATCATGCGGGCGGTTGTCGGATAGCCGGCGTCGAGCACCACGTGGCCCTGGGGCCCGGTGATCAGGAAGGCCGCGATGTCGTTAGCCCCAACGTAGTAGAAGTTGCCAGCGATGCGAAACGGTTCGGCGGGCTGCTGTCCGCCAACCTTTGTCGCGTTCAGCCACCTGCCGACGAGTACCAGCGCAACCACGCTCAGGAGTGTCAGCAGGAACGCCAGCCGATGTTGCTTAGTGAAGTTATGCCACATGGATTCGACGGCTCTCTCCTTGCCGCGTACGACCGCCTGCCGGTACAACACGGAAAGAATCGACCGCCGGATGCCGCCAAGTCGTGATCATCTGATGACCATTACCTGAGATTGCATTGAGCATGGCGGCCAGGGCGCCTTCTCAAGCGATCGACCCTCCGAGAGAATCGGTAGCGCAGTGTGCACTTGTGAACAGCTGGCGGGAACATCAGCGAGATACGCTTGCTCAGAGGTGCATCATCGTGAGCGCAAGCCATCACCCCACCGACATCCATCTGCGGCAACATCGGGCGAAAAAGCGGAACAAGCTGCGCGCGCGGATTGCGGCAGCGCCGGCGACCGGACGGGCCGCGCTCGAAGCAAAGTTGCAGCGAACTTATTCACCATCCCACTCGATGATGAAAGAGAAACTGCCGCCGACGGTGGTCTAGCCGTGAGGGCTCGGTAGAACTCATAGCCGATACGTTCGTTCCTCTGGCGTGAACGCGTCGGCCTGCGAGTCGCAATCGCGCCAATGGCGCCGTGACTACGCCTTGCGCGCCAGGTCGCGTGCAATCGTGCTGAGCAGCGCGCGCTCCTCTGACGATATACGGTTGATCCCGAACATCCCGCCTGACGCCGCCGCGATCTGCTCGCAGTACTTCACAAGATCGTCAGCCGTGAGCGGGACGACGCCGGGTGGCGCCGACTCTAACGTTGCCCGGATAAGACGGAACGCGTTCGAGAACACCTGCGGATCGGGACGGCTCGAAAGCCAGGCTGCGAGCTGCCGGTCGGCTGCGCTGCCTTCTTCGATTCCGCGGGTCCGGGCGAGCTGCAGGATCAACTTCCGTTCGCCGTCGCTCACTCCCCCTTCCGCCCACGCCATCTGCACCAGAGGCACCAGGGGCAGCAAGGCGACGGTTTCAGAGGTAAATCCCAACGCCTGTAGTTCCTGGAGCATCTGCGGATCCTGCACGCCGCTTTTCGCGCTCAACTCCTGACGAGCGACCTCGGCAGCCGAGGCCTGACGCATCTTGTCGATCAGCTCGCGATCCTTCTTCCGGAAATAGTCGTCTTCCAAGGCACGGCCGCGTTCGGCAAGCGGGTTATCCTCGGGCATGGGGCCATCCTATCATCGCGTGTTCGCTGCGCTGCGATCCGAGACACCGCTCTTTGAGTGCGTCAGCGTTCGGCAATTGCGCACGCGATGCTTGCTGGAGCACCCTCAGCCCGCCCCCGTGATCGGAGTGCGGTTCCGAGTTCAGGAGCACGTCATCGGCGCAGTGCTGGGATAGCCACCGTCTCGTACGACGTGGCCTTCGGGTTGGACGATCGCACCATGCTGCTGCCGGCAGAAGGAATCGAAGGTCGTTATACTCATCCACGATGAACGATCCTGCCGACGACCTGCTACGAATTTCGATGAGTCACGGCCTCCCCCGGTGCCTTCATGCGGTGGCGGAACTCGGTATTGCCGATGCCTTGGGGGAATCGCCGCGAAGTGCGGAGGAACTCGCGCGCGAGACCGGAACAGATACAGGAGCGCTGGCGCGCACGCTGCGCGTGCTTTCGGCTGAAGGGATCTTTGAGGCACGTGATGGCGCGTGGGGCCACACGCCCGCATCGCGTTTGCTGCGATCGGATCATCCGCAATCAATGAGATCGTTTGTCCGGATGATCGGTTTGCCCGTCTACTGGCGAGGATTTGAATACTTCACAGATGCCTTGAGGACCGGAGAGTCCGTTCAAGAGCGAGTCGTCTCAGGCGGTTTTTGGAAGTACTTGAGCGAGAATCCTGACGCGGCCCGTCTCTTCGACGAGGCGATGATGGGGAAAGCGGCGGGACAAATTGCCGGCGTTTTGAGGTCCTACGACTTTTCCGCCTTTGGAACGATCGCCGACATCGGCGGCGGTCGCGGTCATTTGCTCGCGGCGGTACTGCAAGCCGCGCCCAGAGCTCACGGAGTGCTGTTCGATCAGCCGCATGTGACGGCCGCCGCTCAGGCGGCGGGAATGGAATCGGGACAGCTGCGCGTGCATCCCGGAGATTTCTTCATTGATGCGTTGCCTTCCGCCGATTGCTATCTCATCATGCAGGTCATCCACGATTGGGACGATCAGAAGGCCGCCCGGATTCTAGCCGCCATTCGAAAGGCGGCGGCGTCAGGGGCGAAGCTCCTGCTGATCGAGTGCATCGTTCCGGAGGATTCGAAGCCGAGCTGGACGAAGATGCTCGATCTCCAGATGCTGACGCTGCTGTCGGGAAAAGAGCGAACCGAGAAAGAGTATTCGGAAATGCTTCGAACCGCCGGCTTCCGCCTGGACCGAGTGATTGATGTCGGGATGTCGACGTCTATCTTGGAGTCAGTTGCGGTTTAAGGACTTCGCTGCTGACCAAAAGCCAACGGCGTCTCCATGGGAACACCCTTTGTCATAACTCCGTACCGGTACCAGAAATCGCGAAGTCGCTCGTCCTCAACGCAGTACCGTATTTCGAACGCGCTCCGACGTATGGGGGCGCCGATTGCCGGCACGGGCATGCGGACGGGCTCCATTCCGCTGCGGCTTGACGAGCCCTCGCCCGTGGCGTTGGCCATGATGCACGGGCGCACCGGCCGAACGCGGCGCGTCGGAGAGCTCGAACCCGCTGACGATGACCTGCTCGAGCGGCGTCGGCAACAGTCGCTGAATGTCGCGCAGCTGTCCGTGCTCGGGTGGAGACACGAGCGAGATCGCCCGCCCCGTTAGCCCGGCGCGTCCGGTTCGTCCGACTCGGTGGATGTAATCTAGCGGCACCAGAGGTAGGTCGTAGTTGACGACGAGCGGCAGTTGGGCGATATCGAGGCCGCGCGCCGCGAGGTCCGTCGCCACCAGGACGGCCACCCTGCCTGCCTTGAAGTCGCGGAGCGCGCGGTTCCGTGCACCCTGGCTTTTGCTTCCATGAATCACTGCCGACTGCACCCCGCTGCGTTCCAACGCCTCGCCAACGCGGTTCGCACCACGCTTCGTCTTGCAGAAGACGAGCGCCTGCCCCATGGGCTCCTCCGTGAGCACGTGGCGAAGCAGTTCCGCCTTGCGACCGTTGTTCACGGGGCACACAGAATGCGTGATTGTGGGCGCGACGATCTGGGCTTCTGATACGTCGACTCGAACCGGCGCCTGCGTGAACTCCGAGGACAGCGCCACGATCTCCGTCGAGAACGTGGCCGAGAGCAGCAGCGTCTGCCGCTGGCGCGGCAGTGCCGCGAGGACTCGCCGCAGTGGCGGTAGGAATCCCATGTCGAGCATCCGATCCGCCTCGTCGAGCGTCAGGATCTCAATCGCAGACAGGTCGATGGTGCGCCGCTGCATGTGATCGATCAGGCGGCCGGGCGTGGCGACGACGATATCAACACCCTGCCGAAGCGCACGCACCTGTGCACCCATCGGCGCGCCACCAAACACCGCCAGGGCCCGGACGTTGACGGCGGCACCGTAACTCGCGAGCGAATTGTGAACCTGGATGGCGAGTTCCCGCGTCGGCACGAGCACCAGCCCACGTGGCCGGCTGGGCCTTGCGGGGCGGCGATCGCGAACGAGCAGCCGCTCGATCATAGGCAGACCGAAGGCGGCCGTCTTGCCTGTCCCGGTCTGAGCCCGGGCCATCAGATCGCTTCCAGCGACGACAACCGGAATGCACTTCGCCTGAACCGGCGTGGGATGGGTATAGCCGATGCGGCGGAGTGGAGTACAGATCACAGGTGATAGCCCGAGGGTCGAGAACGGCATGTGTAGAAACGCTCCGGAAAGTGCCTGAGCGTTTCCCTGACCGCGCAGCAGGCGAATGTGACGAACTAGCGAAGCACCAGAATGGCGTGTAAACGAGAGGCGGGGACCGGACGCTGCCAACGGCAGGCTCGGCCATCACTTCAGGAGTCCAGCGGGAATCCCGGGTGCCTGTTGAACCTGCCTATTGTACTCGGTTGTGAGGTTAGCCGGCTCGATGGAAATCACCCAGCGGCTCCTGTGAGCGGATTCAATTCCAATCGCGTCAGCGGCATTTCATGCGTCCGCGCCGAGCGTCGAAACAACTGACGGAGACCGCCGCTCCTGCATCAACATTGGTCTTCCAGATACAAGCGCGATGAACGGGACGAGCATTTGCGCAATCGCCGTCCCGCCAACTATCAGTGAATCGTCTCGGGTTTGCTCGTGACTTGTTCGTCGGCCTCCCGCGTGGCGTCATTCCAGGACGACTTCATCGGATTTCGCCTGAGAAACGGAACAATACGGTGCGTGAGGTTGGCTACAACGAGCACCAGCTCATCAGGGACAACCGGTTTTGGCATGTACATCTGGAAACCGGCCCTCAAAGCGCGTACGCGATCTTCGACTCTGGCGTTAGCGGTCAGCGCCACGGCTGGAATATTCCCTCCCCGCTCTGGGTCGCGCTGGCGGATGTGCTCAATCAGTTCGTACCCATCCTGCTCCGGCATGGCGAGATCCGAAACAAGCGCATCCGGCAGAGACTGTTCGAGAGCGTTGAGGGCGTCGCCGGCTGAGGATGCCGTGATCACCTCGGCGCCGCGGTCTTGGAGAATGACTCGGAGCATCTCGAGCGTATCCAAATCGTCTTCGACAACTAATACACGGACGCCATTCAGGTCTTGCTGCTCGTCCGTTTGCTTGGGCTGCGCCGCCTGTTTCAATTCCGGTCCCGGCGGCCGTTCTTCCGATTGCCAGACGATGTCCGGTGAAGCTATCGGAAATCGGACCTTGAATGTCGCGCCCCGCCCTTTTCCGGGACTCGATCCGGTCACCGTGCCGCCGTGCATCTCGACCACGTGACGCACGATGGCCAAACCGAGGCCCAATCCGCCGTACTTGCGCGTCGCTGTGCTGTCAGCTTGCCGGAATCGATCGAACACATACGGCATGAACTCAGGCTCGATGCCGATGCCGTTATCGGTGACGGTCAGCTCGATCTGGCCCTCGGTCCGGGCCAACCTTGCTTCGACACTTCCGCCCTCGCTCGTGAACTTCACTGCATTGGACAGCAGGTTCCAGATCACCTGCTGCACGCGATTGGCATCGCCGAAGACGATGCTGGACCGATCGTCGGTCACCACTTGTAGACGGATCCGCTTCGCTTCGGCGCTGGGCCGGATGACGTCAATAGCGGCCTGAAAGACCCGTTCGATCTCAACGGGGCGGGCGTCGAGCTTCAATCGCCCGGTGATGATGCGGGAGGTGTCCAAGATGTCGTCGACCAGTGCCGCTTGTGCCCTCGCGCTCCGCTCGATCACCTGCATCGCGCGGCGCGTCTGAATTTGCGAAAGGAAGCCACCGTTGAGCATGCTCGCCCAGCCCAGGATCGCAGTCAGAGGGGTACGCAATTCGTGCGAGATCGTGGCCAGAAATTCATCCTTCATCCGGCTCGCCGTTTCGGCTTCCTCACGCGCCTCCTTCTCCTGACGCAAGAGCCGTTCACGCTCCTCCTCGGCGTGTTTGCGCTCAGTAATGTCGCGACTGATCGTCAACCAACAATGTTCGCCACGAAGGTCCATCGGCTCGGCGGAAAACAGGATCCATCGCACCTCTCCGGACTTCCGCCTCATCGTCAGCTCAAAGTCACGAACGAAACCTTGCACTTCCAGCGTGTGTAGCGCACGTTCACGCGACGAAGGATCCGCATAGAGTCCGAGTTGAACGGCGATGTTTCCGATGATTTCATCGCGAGCATAGCCGGACATTGAAACGAAGCTGTCGTTGACTTCGAGAATGACGGCATCCGCAATCCGGCTGATGACCAGGCCATCCGGACTCGCCGCGAACGCCTTTGCAAATCGCTCCTCGCTCTCGCGCAACGCCGCATCGGCCAGCTTCCGTCCGCCGATGTCGCTGAATGTCAGGATGGTCAACACCGTGCGTCCTGTCGGATCATGGATTGGCGCAGAATTGACGGAGAAGTAGGTTTCGGTGGAATCCTCGAGCCGGTACTTAATCTCTTCGTTCTTGACGATCTCGCCGAACATCAGCGAGCGTGCGGCTGGATGGTCTTCGGCTCGATAGGGGAGGCCGTCTTCACGCACCGCGCCGTGCTTCGAGTACCCTCGATAATCTTCGGCGACCAGGAACGGACGGTGAAGCAATCGTGATGCTTCGATGTTGTGAAAAACGAGCCGGCCCGATGGCGCTTCGGCAATGATCACTCCGATGGGCATCTGTTCGAGGATCCGCCTCAGACGGTCACGTTCGCTTTCGATCTGTCGAGACCAGAGCTCACGCTCTGCCTCCACCTGTTTCCGTCCGGTAAGGTCATGGATGACGAGTAGAGCGAACTGTTGATTCCCATCGAAACGGACCGCGCTGACCTCGACGGGAATCCGTTGTCCATCCCTGCTTCGCAACGTGCCCTCCACTTGCGACGCAGGCGTCCCTTCGGTCATAACGGTTTTCATTAAGGCGCCGCAACAATCCTGGCATTCGGGCGCGACGAAATCGAAGAGGTTGCGTCCCGTCAAGTCCTCTGCAGGGGCGCCGAGCATCCGCAGCATCGACGGATTGACCAGGTGGATCGTCCCGTCGGCGCCGGCGACAACCGCACCGTCGGGCGAAAGCTCGGTCAGCAGACGGTAGCGCTCTTCGCTCGCGCGCAACGCCTTTTCAGCCTGCTTTTGGGCGGTGATGTCCCGTTGTGTTCCCCAGGCGCGGATAACCAGTCCGTCTTCCACAATCCCGCTCAAGCTGTTGAGCATGACTTTGGCATTGCCGTACCTGTCCAATTCGGACGACTCAACGTCGTTGAGACTGTAACCGCTGGCGTAGAGAGCACGAAGATATTCGATGTTCTTCGGGTCCGATTTAGGCATCAGATCTCCGAGCCGTGCACCCAGAATCTGATCCCCCGTGTCGTAGCCGTACATTCGCGCCATCGCGTCGTTGCATTCAGCGAGGTAAGCGAATTGGTACAGCTGCTCGATCTGGTCGTCCACAGGAAGCGTCACCGGGATTGGCTGTTCGATTTCAAAACGCCAGATCCCCTCCCCACTGATCGCAATGAAGGAGCGGTAGTCCTCGTAGCTCGCCTTCAAACGTCTTATCGCCGTGACGCGCTCAATGGATTCCCAACATCGGTTTGCCACGGCGTCAATGAGGTTGATCTCCTCGCGGGACCAATGGCGAGGCGTCTCTTGGACCACAGCCATCACGGCGACGAGATGACCCACCTTGATCACCGGTACACACACGAACGACCGGATTTCCGAACGGAGATGTGACGGAATGTGGATTCCGGATGGCGCTGCGGTCTGGATATCACTAACGACGTACGCCTGGTCTTCCAGGAAAACTCTCGATGCGCGTTCACCGAAGTCGGAGATTTGATAGCGGCCCGTAATCGTGTTCGTTTCGACTCTGGTGTAGTCGCCCAGTATCACGAAATGATCTTCGTCCGCCTCGACCCGAGCATACTCACAGCGGTCTGCTCCCGTGTACTGGCCCAGCATCCGCACCGTGAGGGCCACAATGTCTTTCGGATCCGCAAGCTGCACCAAGGCATAATCAAAATCGGCAATGAACCTGTCTGAGGCGTAACGGGAGCTCAAACCCGGTTGTTTCGTCCGCGCAAACCACTCTCGCTGGAATCCCTTGATTCTTCTTCGGGCCCGATCGATGTTGAACACCGAAGTCCTCAATTCAGGTTAGCGCGCTCGACTCCTCAATCCAAGCTGGGCGCTCGTGACTGAGCGTCCGTCCGAACAACAGACGGCAGCCGTACATCGGCCTCGCCCATCGGGAGGCAAAGTGACCTGGAGTGGAAGTGATCAACCGCAGGTGCTGCTAACGTGAGAAACCAGTTCTAGCAGGAAGGCTGATCGGCACGCTCCTGCTGAAGCACTTGCCTACGATGCCGCAGCTGCGGCGCGGCCAAGGAGATGTTGGGCAAACTGAGATGCCCACCCGATGACCTCGGCGGCTCGCTGCGCTTGCGCGCACGTATGCGTCGCCATGACTTGCATCCGAAGGCGGCAGGCGCCAACCGAAACTGCCGGGTATTCGATCAGATTCGCGAATACACCATGGTCGAAACACAAGGCCGCCGCGATCCGGCCGACCGCCTCTCGTCCCAGCAGTACCGGCACCAGCGGCCCCGGGTTGCCCAGGCAGACGACTCCGGAGGCGGCAAGCGCTTCGCGCAGAACGTGAGCGACATGGCTCACCTTTTCTCGCAATGCGTCACCTTCGGCGCCACGTACGATCTCAACGGCCTTCAACACCGCCGCGCATTGAGGCGGTGAGATAGCATTCGAAAACGTGTGCGATGGCGCGTAGGGCCGCAAGTACTCGCGGATGGCGGCCGACGATGTGGCTGCGAACCCACCATTTGCCGCGAACACCTTGGAGAAGCTGCCGATGATCAAATCCACTTTGCCGAGGAGGCCCTGCAGCCCGACGACCCCCGTGCCGCCAGGCCCGACGGCTCCAAGATCGTGAGCAACGTCAACCAGGAGCGTCGCGTGGTACTCGCGACAAGCCGTTTGCAGCGCTGCGAGATCTGGCGAGTCGCTGTTCATCGAAAAGATGCCCTCGGTGACGACGAGGATTGCGTTCTCCGTGTCGGTGGCCCGGATACGACGGAGCTGCCGCGCGAAAGCGTCGCTCGAGAGGTGCCGTACCCGATGCACATTCGGAGTCGCAGCCGTCGCTCCCTGGACGCAGCAATTGTGGGCGTACTGGTCAAGAACTACGTGGTCCTTGCTGCGGATCAAGGCCGTGATGACGCCGTATCCAGCCGCCCACCCGGTTGGGAACAAGACGACATGTGGGAGGCCGACCAGTTCCGCCAACGCTGCCTCCAGCCGTAATGACAGAGCCGAGTTTCCCTGCAACACCGGTGCTCCCGCCGTCTGCGTGCCGTACCGATTAATAGCCTCGATGGCTGCGGCTCGAACTTCAGCGTGCGTGGAAAGCCCAAGGTAGTCGTAGGAGGCGAAGTTCAGGCCGGTGCGTTCTTTCGCAGTCTCATCGGTAACGGTGGCCTCCGGCCCGGGAGGGGATTGAAGCTGGGTTGCGAAAGGCCACACGCCTTGTTCCACACGATTTCTACGCCAATCGTGATATTGCTGCGTCCGTAGGTCCAGACTCTTACCCGAGAGTCGAACGAAGTCGGCAAAGCTGCCTTCGAGCGCGCCACTGTCAATCAGCTTCGCTATGTCGAGAGTAAATCGATCGGCAAGGGTGTCCACGGTGCCTCTAATAAACGTTCTGACGGAATAAAGCGACAGAAGGGAATTCACCCATCCTAACTCGTCCTGTCGCAGGCGGCGACAGCTGGGTGTGCGGTGCTCCACGCTCGCAGGAAAGCGGGGCGCCGGGCGGTGGCGTCCATCATGCGCTCCGATGCGTGCAACCGGATGAACTGCGCGCTGCGGCCGACGGGTACGCGTTCTTCGGCCTCGATCACGTTGCTCAGTTTCTTCGTAGCGATGAACCGGTGCATACCGGCGTACCGGTACCAGAAATTGATTCCGAGAAATGTGGGTTGAGACACAAAGCTGACGGGTCGAACAGCCGGCAGCGAGCGCCGAGGATCGATCCGGCCGCACGTGTGACGGCCGATTCACCGCCTGCGTGGTCGATGACTCAGGCAATTTCGCGAGCCCGAAATCGAGCACCTTCACCCTGCCGTCGGGCCGCAACTTGACGTTGGCCGACTTCAAGTCACGATGAATAATCCCCTCACCGATCGCATTCGCCAGGTCGCCCCATTCGTAGGCCCGTTGATCCGCGAGGCAGCGGTCCAGACGTCGCTCCCTTCGGGCAAGCTTCGTCTCGAGGTCGCATCAGTTCGCGAAGCAGTAGAAGTATCCGTTTCCGCCCGTGGCGACGAGATTCTGCTGCGAGCAGCCTCTCGAACTGTGCGCGGCGTTCCATGAGGTCGGCGCCG
>Ga0070669_100003879_pt1 | contig 10816 bp, 7 predicted proteins | sample KBSS53metaG_FD_64680 | JGI IMG/M metagenome (GOLD analysis project Ga0070669, IMG submission 64680) | Switchgrass rhizosphere microbial communities from Kellogg Biological Station, Michigan, USA - KBS S5-3 metaG | ecosystem: Host-associated > Plants > Roots > Rhizosphere > Soil ... | reverse complement strand
AGCGTCAGGCGCCAACTGTAATAGAAGGAAGCGGCGAGAAAGGCGATCAAAGTAAAACTCTCTCGCAGCATGTCTCGCAGCGTGCTGGTGACTGACACCTCGATCGCCGCGGCGCTGGTAACCAGGCGCGACACCAGATAATTCGAGCGATGACGTTCAAAGAAACTGGCGGCTTGATTCAATAAGTGGCTGTAAAGATCCTGGCGCAGCTTGAGCACGGCCGATTGCCCGATGCGGGCCATGAGGAAAGTTGAAAAATATTCGGCGACGCCTTTGGCGAGCGTAAATGCGATCAGCAGCAGCGAGATTGTTTTCCACGCCGCCAGTCCGGAGTCGGGAATCAGACGTTGCAGGCCAAAGAGCGTTTGCGTGCGTTGACCGCTTCCCTTGGTTAGCGCCTGATCAAATATGGGAACGATCAGAGAGCCGATGGCGATTTCCAGCAGACCCACGAGGAACATCGCAAAGGTGGCGAGGGCGAAGGTTTCCCAGTGAGGCTTAATGTATCGGAGCAGTCTCTTAAGATCGCGCATCGGCAGTAGTAAGTCGTGGGGGAACCGGTATCAAAGCGTCAAACGTCGCCAGCTAAAATTTCGAACCGTCGAACGGATGGAAGGATTAGAAAACGGCTGTAAAACTAAAAAGGAACTATACTTATCTGTACATTATGGCGTCAAGGATACGGTTTGCGGGTTGTGCCAATATTTGACCTCTCTGTGCGTCCTCTGTGTTCTTTGTGTTCTCTGTGGTGATCGTTTACCACTTAATCCACCACAGAGACACAGAGGTCACAAAGGATGCACAGAGGAAATCATCCTCAAAGTTGAATCGATTTCTTAGACCATCACCCGAAAACTAGGCTATACTCCAGGCTGATATTCCCTAATCATCTCCGAGGACCAGCAAAACTTGGTACAGCCATCACAGGTAGCGAGCAAGTACGCCGGAAAGCGGCTGCTGATTGTCGATGACGACGCTGACATGCGTTTGCTGCTGGCCGAATATTTTCGCCGGCTGGGATTCGAGGTCGCGGAACGCGAGAGCGGCGCCGAGGCGATGGAGCCCGCCACCACCGGCCGTTTCGATTGCTTCATACTCGACGTCTCGATGCCCGGCATTTCCGGCTTCGAGCTGCTGAAGCGCGTGCGCGAAAGAGGCGTGCAAACACCGGCGCTGTTTCTGACGGCACACGATGCGCTCGACTACAAAGTGGCCGGCTACGAAGCGGGCGCCGACGACTACCTGGCGAAGCCTTTTAGTCCGCGGGAATTGGAGTATCGCGTCGAGGCTTTGTTGAGACGCACGAGCGGCGTGCAACCGGAGTCGGATTCTGAGCGCGTGCAGGTGGGCGATCTGGTAATCGACAAGCGACGTCATGAAGTGATCAGGCAAGGAACACGCGTTGATCTAACTCCGTTGGAGTTTCAAATTCTGGAATTGCTGGCGTCGGAGCCTGGTCGCGCCTGGTCGCGGAATGCGTTGCTCGATCGAGTTTGGAGCACGGAGTATGAAGGCTATCAACGCAACATCGATCCACACATCAATCGCCTGCGCAAGAAACTCGAGAACGATCCGAAGAACCCGCGCTACGTGCTCACCGTTCGTGGCGTCGGCTACAAACTAAACGAAGCTCCGTAACAAACCCCGGGCCTGCCATCAAGTGTTATTACTCAAAACCAAGTTCAGCCTAATGCTGCCGGGCATTGTTAGTCTCGCAGTTATCGTGGCGTCCTCAGCAGGGTCTGAAACGATAGCAACGCAGGCGACGGAGAGTGGGCAGACTGGGGCAGCACGCGAAATTTCTTTCCCGGTTACGATCGCATGGAACTCTCAACCGGGCGTAAGCAAATATCGTTTGCAGATTGCCGCGGATGAAAAGTTTCAGGATGTATTCTTTGACGGCCGAGTGACGGGATCGCGTTACGTGATCAAAGATTTGCCGGCCGGATACTATTTTTGGCGTGTCGCATCCGCCGACTCAAGCCTTGGCAATTATTCAACCCCAGTCCGTATCTTCATCTCCGGCGGAGTAGTCACACCGCTGAACCTTCCCAATCGCACCCGCCGCGCCAGAGTACGTTAGACAAATATGTGGATGCTTAGCGCCGTACTGGCGATGGTTTGGCTCGTGCTCACGCTCCTCTTTCACAAAGGGGGCTACGTTCACATCATCCTGATCGCCGCGATTTCCATATTCGGCGTGCAAGTCATGGCCTGGCGCAAGGCCCAGTATCACAAGAACAAGAACCTGTAACGCAAAGTAGCGAGGGCGGTATGCCAGTTTGATCTGCTCGACGCGAAACATGAGGTCAGTACCACCACGCGGTAGCGGGTGGGTATTACTTCCGGATCTGCCGCTTAACCGTCGGCGCAACGCAGTCCAACATATCACCCACACGCTACCGCGTAGTGGTACTGACCTCATGGACCCGATACCTGATACCCCATAAGCTTGACCCATTCCTGCCTCTCGGCAACAATAAAAGCCGGGGTTGCATCAATCAAATTAGCGTTTGAGCGTAAGCCGCAGGCGTCTTGCCTGCACGCCTCAAAGGCTCTAGATCGCTTTTTCGACAGTCGCTTCTATGGAAACTTCTTTTCACGCTTCGCGCTCATTGCAGGCTGGATGCCTGCGCTCCCAGCCACATTCATAAGGAGTTACTCGTTATGCCTGCTCGTCGCCCGTTCGCACTAATTGCTCTTCTGACCCTAGTTGTCGGAACGTCAGTCTTTGCGTTGACAACCGCGGCACAGAGCGACACGCCGCGTCGCACCATCGCCGTTACCTATCCGCTCGATGAAACGATCACCGTAAAGTTTCGCGGCACCACGTTGCTGCCACGGCTGAAGGGTGAAGCGAAAGTGAAACGGGCGGGCCGGCGCGGCACCCGCGTTGAGCTCGCCATTGACAATCTGCCGCGCGCAAACGAGCTGGGCGGGATTTACACCACCTTTGTTCTGTGGGCCATCTCGCCGGACGGCCGCGTCGATAACCTTGGAGAAATAAAGCGCGGCGGCAGCGCGTTCATCGCTTCCAAGCTGGACGTGACCACGCCGTTGCAGACCTTCGCTTTGATTGTCACCGCTGAACCGCACTTCCTGATGAAAGTGCCGAGCCGAATGGTCGTTCTGGAAAACATCGCGCCACAGCGACCCGGCAACAGCCAGATTGAAACTGTCAGCGTGCAGTACATCGGCAACTCCAGCGACTATTTCAAAGACCCGCGCGTGCCGGAGATTGCCACCAGCGATTATCGCGATATCCCTGTCTCGCTCCTGGGCGCGCGGCAGGCAGTGAATCTGGCGCGGTTCGCGGGTGGGCCACAGGACGCGCCGCAGGAACTACAACAGGCCGAAGACGATCTGCTCGCGGCGGAAAAAGCTTTGCGATTCAACCAGCCCCTCGCTGAAGTGGACGTGCTGGCGCGTAAGGCAACTTCATCGGGCGCGAAAGCAGAGGAGATGGCGATGACCCGGCGCGCGGCGCGGCTGCGTCGCGAAGACATTCAACGTCGTGACGAAGCGTTGCGCGATGCAGAAAAGAGTGCGGACTCCGCGCAGCGTGAGATTCAGCAACTGCGCGCGGATCTCGATCGCGAACAACGCGCGCGCGAGTCGGCGGAGCGCGATGCGGAGACCGCGAACCAGCAATTGCGCGAACAACGCAGCGAGGTGGCGCGTCTCCGCGATGAGCTGCAGACGGTGCGCGCGGAAGGCGAGGCAGCGAAGATTGGTCTCGCGCGCCTTGAAGGCGCGAAACGCGCTGAAGACGAGCGCAAAGAAAATGAGGCGCGAGATCAGCAACGACGGGCCGCGGAAGCGACCTTGAAGCAGACCCTCGCCAAATACGGCGCGGTCAAGGAAACATCCAGAGGATTTCAGCTCCTGTTGCCCGAAGGCATTTGGACTGGCCCACGCGCGTCTACTTTGGTTTCCTCGGCTGCCGCCAAACTTGAACCGTTAGCGGCGCTGCTGGCGAGCAATCCTGATTACCAAATTGTGATCGAGGCCTACACCGACAGCAAAGGCGACGAAGTGTCGCTGCAGCAACTCACGCAGGAACGCGCGCGTCAGTTATCGGAACGCTTTCAAGCCGCTGGCGTGGACGCCGCTCGCCTGCAAGCCAACGGCATGGGCGCGGCAAATCCTTTAGCGGCCAACACCACGCTGAGCGGACGCGCAAAAAACCGGCGCACGGAGATTACGTTTACGGTGGCGCCGGCGTCGGTTAGTGAGCGGTGAGCCAGACAGTGAGCAGTGAGCAGTGAGCAGTGAGCAGTTGTCGGAAAGGCTGCTTAGCACCGCTCACTGCTTACTGCTCACTGCTTACTAATTAATGTCCCCACTCGAGGTGCTACAACTAGTCGGGTATTCAATTGGCGCAATTTTACCGCTGTGGATGGGAGTCCAGCTCCTCTCTCGCCGGCGCCGTTTGAGTCCCATCGAACGCGTCTTGCTCGCGCTTGCGTTTAGCATGTGCGGCTGGCACAGCAGCAACCTCGTCATCACTCTGCACGGGCTGTTTGGTTTCGGTTTCAGTAATTCGGTCGTAACCGTGCTTCGAGTTTTCGACACGATTGCTGTCATTAGTATCACCTTCTGCTATTCGTTTCTGCTTCACGTTCACATCTACCTGTGGGCCAACGGCGCCGAGCGTCCCCTTAAACAAAACGAAAAAGTTCGAATTTACCTTTCCTACGCGCCGACGCTTTTTCTGCCGCTCGCGGTCTACAAAATCTGGACGCATCAATACGCGCCCATGCTGCAGCGAGTGCATCTCTTCGTGATTCCGATGGCGGTCTGGATTACCTACGTGCTCGGCGTGATTACGATTACGGAGTTGCTGATTGCGAAACGGACCAAAAATGTCAGCGAACAACGCATCATGCGGACGCTCGCCGGTTCGTTCGTGGTCATCGGAGTCGTAATTCTGGCGGCGCTCGCTCTCGGACTCGGCGAAGGCACACAGCTTGGCCTGTATCTGAAAACGATCGCCAACCTGGGATCGTTGCTGCCGTCCGCGTTGCTTGCTTACTACATCTATCGTTATCGCTATCTCGAGCTGATCATTGAGGAGAGTCTAATCGTCGCCTCGTTTGCCGCAGTCGTGCTCACGATTTACATCTACGGCATACGCACCATCGGCGACTGGATGACTTCGCGTTACGGCGTGCGCGCCGGGGTGGTGGAGGCGCTGCTGATCCTCGCCCTGGCACTCGCTGCCGCGCCGTTGCGCTCCTGGCTGGGCCAGCGATTCCACAAATTGTTTGAGCGGGAAGCGGCGCTGTATCGACAGATTGTTTCGCGTATTAGTTCGCATGCCGGCCGCTATCAGCAATTGCCCGACTTGCTCGACTTTGTAGAGCAGCAAACCACGAGCGCGCTGAAACTAAGGCGCGTGCGAGTCGTCGTGATGGAAGATCAGCAGGACGATGCGCCGGTTAAAAAAGCGGAATCGAGTTGGGTCGAAGAGGTCCTGCAGGTTTCCAGCGGCAACGATTGGTTGCCCATTGAAGACAACTCCTTGTTGGAGTCGCACGGATACACGACCGCGTATCCGTTGCGTCGCGATGAAAACGTTTTTGGAGTTTTGCTGGTCGACGCGGTGCCCGGAAGTTTGACTGAAGATGTTCGTTCGGTTCTGGAAATTCTCGCCGGGCAAGTGGCCATCGCGATCGAAGATTCCCGTCTGGTTGAGGAAAACGTGCGGCTCGAAAGGAAATTGGCGGAACGCGAACGGCTGGCGACGCTCGGACAGATGGCAGCCACCGTGGCCCATGAGATAAAGAATCCGCTCTCCGCGATCAAGTCGATTGCCCAGGTGATGGGAGAAGATCAAAACTTGAGCCAGGAGTATTCGCGCGATCTAAGTTTGATTGTCGGCGAAACTGACCGGCTGGGCCGAAGCGTGACGCAGTTGCTAAGTTTCGCGCGAAAGGAACTGCCGCCGGAGCTGCCTTCGCGCTCGCAGGGTCTTATTCAATCGGTGGTCAGGCTATTTCAGGTGAACGCGGAAAAGGAAGGCGTGCGACTAAGCGTTAAGTTGGACGGCGATGAAGAGCTGCCCGGCGCTGCTGTTTCGGCTGTCAGAATCGCGCTATCAAATCTGTTGCTGAACGCCTTGCAGGCGACGCCCCCGGGAGGGGAAGTGAGTGTTTCGCAAACGCGCGAAGGCGATGAATTTGTGATCCTGGTCCAGGACAGCGGCGCAGGGATACCTGAAGATTTGCGGCAAAGAGTTTGGGAACCCTTCTTCACGACCAAGCAGAGAGGCACGGGACTGGGCCTGGCGATCGTACGTAAACGAATGCAGGAAGCCGGCGGGACGGCGCGGCTCATCAATTCGGCCAACGGCGCCGGCGCCCGTTTCGAGCTGCGGGTGCCATTAAATGCTGAAACTAGAATAAGCCGCGGATGAACGCAGAACCACGCGGATCAAGAAGACTGATAAAACTTTAAAAATGGGTTTGTCTTATCCGCGCGCATCCGCGTTCATCCGCGGCCAATTAATATTTCCACCTCATCCTCCTTGGAACTTTGTTTCAACCGGCGCGTGTTAGCTTCCGGTTGCTGGCCCATCGCAATTGTTTAGTCAACGAGTCCACCCGCGGCAACGCGTACGGTCCGGAGCGGTTTACCACTCACGTCGCACGCACGCTCTCCTCGTTTCTGATACAAACAACTTTCCTAAGGAGATCCGTTTATGAATCTGCGCAAGAGTGTGACTACGTTTCTGTTTGCCTTCCTGTTCGTCGCTGCCGTTGCCGGTGGCCAACAGGTCTTTGCTCAATCGCCGGCGGCCGCGGAAGTTGATAAGCAGGAGGATGAAACCAATCTTGACACGCAACTGTATCTGCTCGTGGCCACTAATCAGGACGTGGCCGACGCGAAGTTGCCGCCTGCACTCGAATCGGTAGTGAAACAGTTGCGCGCGTCGTTGCCGTTTAAGAATTACCGGCTGGCGGCCACGCTCATTAATCGCGTGAAGAACAACAGCCGCCTGAACCTGAAATGGATCGGCGGACCGCTGGCTGCTTCGGGCGCTGTGTCTGACACAAACCCCAGCTTCAACGAGTTCAAAGTGAACAACGTGAAGCTCGTGCGCGACGCCGGCAATCAACGCCTGGTGCGAATGGAGGGCTTCGGCTTCGGAGTCAGAATCCCGATCACTACCACCGCTGCCGTCGCCTCAAACGCGCCGCCGGTCATCAACTACGAAAGCACCGGTCTGAACACAGACATCAGCATGCGCGAGGGTGAGGCAGTGGTTGTCGGCACACTGAACATCGGCCCCTCGGGCGACGCGATCATTCTAGTGATGTCGGCGCGCAGCACGGCCAAATAGTCTGAATCAGAACCGGAAGCGTCAGCGACCGGCCAGAAATGCAACCCGTCGGTTCCTTTGGCTTCGGGTAGGGGCACGGCATGCCGTGCCCCTACGCGGAGCTTTTCACACAAAGTAGAAAAAGCGGGTGTGAAAGTATCAGAACCGGGAGCGGTAGCGACCGGCCAGAAGTTCAACACTCGAATTGATACGATGCTGGTTTTTCACTTCCTTTACCTGTCTCTCTGGCCAGTCGCTACCGCTCCCGGTTCTGATTTGTTGAGTTAAATGCATTCGCTACTCCCTCATCAAACCCCGCGCAAAAGCCCTTCAAAACGTTGACCTTCGATCTAAAAGATGCTAGCTTGGCCGCAGTCTTTCATAGCTTTTTGCAGCGCGTGAACTGGCTCAGAAACTACACGGCGCGCAGCGTCTTCCAGAGGCCGCGAAGGGACATTTTGTTTGAGCGCTTAGCTAACAAACTTCACCTGCTTTGGATTTACATCTAATTAGATAACTCGTTTTCTAATGCCTCGGCCCGGAGCCTTCCGCAGGGAGCCACGACCGGGCTCCCAGCCGTCCAGCATTACAGGAGTCGCATGAACCAATCGCCCCGACGATATTTGCCTGCCGCGCGCCGTGACGAAATTATCGCGCGCGAAGTGGACGGCGAACTGCTGATCTACGACCGCGTCCGCGACAAAGCCCATTGCCTTAACGAAACCGCGGCTGCGATTTGGAAGCGCTGCGATGGACAGACCACTGCAAGAGAAATTACCGAGGCATTGGCCAGAGAGCACGGCGGCAGTGTCGACGAAAATATCGTTTGGCTCGGACTCGATGATCTGCGCCGCAAGAATCTGTTGACCGACTCACAGCCCTGGCCCCAGGCCTTAAGCGGCAGTTCGTCTTCGCAACAACCACTAGCCGGCCAATCGTTTCTTTCACGAAGAGAAGCGATCCGGCGTATCGGTCTCGGCGCTGCTATCGCTTTGCCGGTTGTAATCACAATCACTGCTCCCACACCCGCTGAAGCCGGAAGCTGTAAATCGGCCGGTCAACCTTGTGGCACCGGCGGCCAGTGCTGCTCCGGAGTTTGCAGCGGCGGGTCGTGTCTGGGCGGGCCCTTAAACCAGGAAAGAAGGCGTCGCTAGATCAGCGCGCCGAAAAAATCCCGTTGCCCCCACTAGAATTCCAGGTCGGGAGAGGTTATGGACAGAATGGTTAATATTTCCCTCAACGTAAATCGGCGCCGCTCGCTGACATTCATCGCCGTTGCGGTCCTCGCTTTATCGCTTACGGTGACGGCATACATGCGTCAGCGCACGCCGATGGCCGGCAACACCGACAAAGCTGCATTCGACAAGACAGCTCGCGCGCGTGTTCAGACGACGTCGGCCGATGGCATTACGCCAAATGCCGTAACCGTAGGTACGTATCCTCTTAGTAACTTCAGCGGCGTAGCGCTGGAAGATATGTCGAGCGGCACTACGCAATTGGTTGCTGCTAATCAGGAAGATACCGCCTCAACAATTAACAATATCGGCTTTGATTTCTGGTTCGACGGCGTCAGGCAAACACAGTTTTCGGTTAACGCAAATGGCTTGTTGAGACTGAGCAGCTCCGCTGTTTCGACAGCTTCCGCGAATGATCTCGCCAACATGTCGAACGTCCCGCAGATTGCACCTTACTGGGACGACCTTTTTGTGGGAACCAATGGCAAGGTCCATTTCAAAATTGTTGGCAGCGCACCCAATCGCAAGCTTGTGGTCGAATGGCTGAACATGCAAATACCGCGGGTGGGCGCCAACAACGCAGGCGCGGGAACATTTCAATGTTGGTTGAATGAGACCAGCGGCGTCATTGAGTTCGTTTACGGTTCTGGAGTTGGTGTTAACGCTGCCAACAGTGGCTACTCGGTTGGTTTCGGCAGTTCGGCAACCTCATTTGCCAGCGTCACCACGAGCGGGCCCTCGGCGGCGTATGGCACCGCCAACAACAGTCAGACGAATGCTATTACGAGTGGCACCAAATACACCTTTACTCCGCTGACCCCTGCCGATCCGACCGGTCTCAACTTTACCGGCGTAACCCAGACTGCCATGACGCTGAATTGGACTGACAATTCATCGAATGAGCTTGGCTTCGCGATCTATCGCTCAAGCGACGGCGGCAGTACCTATGAATTCGTAACGCAAACCGCCGCCAATGCAATCAGCTCCGTCCAGTCGCCGCTTCTGCCCGGCACCACCTATTTTTGGAAAGTATTTGCTGTAACCGAAGGCGCGCTCAGTGCCAATCCCGCAGCCGGAAGTAACGCTACGAGCGCCGCTGGCAACGTCATCTCAACCGGAGCCGGTGGAAACTGGAGCTCAACAGCAACCTGGGTTGGTGGAGTTGTTCCGACGGCGACCGACAACGTCACGATCGCCGACGGGGCAACCGTGACGATTGATGTACCAACTGCAACCTGTCTCAATCTCAGTGTTGGACAGGGTACCAGTGGAATATTGGAATACATATCTGCACCAGCCAGCACCTTGACGGTAAACAGCGATCTCACAGTCACAGCCGGCGGAACCTTCACTGCCGGAAGCGGGTCGTTAACTACGCATGTCTTGAATATCGGCGGCACAAACCAGTCACTGGCAGCGGGGAACTTAACCGTAGACGGCACGTTGGATCTAAACACTACTGCGGGCGTGACCACGAACCTGTTGGGCAAATCGAATTCAACCGTGTCCGGCAGCGGCCCAACCTGCGACTTTTGGGCAATCGTCACTAACAAGGGCCTGACTACAGCCGCGGTAGTAGACGTCACGCGCGTGATTACGATGAGCGCTCCGACGGGTTCAACATCGCGCCTGCCGATTACAAACGGAACCTTCAAGCTCTCCAGTGCCTCGACAATTACTCCCTACGCTGGAAGTCAAAATATTAATTCAGCAACCGGCAGGCTATGGCTCAACAACTCCGCGGCATCCATCACGTCTAACGGTGTGGGCACGACGTCAAATGCCGGCGCGCCGACGGTGCTTGGAATCCTGCAAGTCGATGCTGGAACCTTCGGCTACGGCAGCGGCAACAACACCTTAATCGTAAGCGGCACCATGATAATCGGCGGCGCCAATGCGACTGTCAATCACTTTGGGCCAGTCGCTTTTCAAGCGACGTCAACTTTAACGATGACGGGCGGGAACTTTAACGTCGATTGCCAGGCAGGCAATTCGGTGGCGAGTGGAAGTCAGAGCACATTTACGTTCACCAGCGGCGGCACGGTAAATTTTAGCGGAGGGACGCTCACCCTCGTTGACCCGCATCCAACAAATACCAACACCTCGAATGCTGATTTCCAGATTACGGGGTCAGCAACAGGCCGTAACTTCTCAGGTTCGACCATCAGGTTCGGCGATGGCACCAGCACGACATCGGGCAACGCGACAACCGGCGGTTTTCAGATTTCGACCCCTGCCAATTTGTCTCTCGGAACTA
>Ga0070669_100003870_pt1 | contig 10821 bp, 14 predicted proteins | sample KBSS53metaG_FD_64680 | JGI IMG/M metagenome (GOLD analysis project Ga0070669, IMG submission 64680) | Switchgrass rhizosphere microbial communities from Kellogg Biological Station, Michigan, USA - KBS S5-3 metaG | ecosystem: Host-associated > Plants > Roots > Rhizosphere > Soil ... | reverse complement strand
GGGTCGGTGCCGGCGTGGCACGTCGCGCAGCGGTTTTCATATACGGTCGCGCCAGTTGGTGCCTGGACGAGGCCAAGAGCCAGTATCAGTGTCAGCATCGGTTCGTTAACGCTCGGCTAAGCCTTCGCGCTCCATCAGAGGTTGTGTCTCACTCAACAACCGCGTTCGTCTGGTCGATCGATCGGGACGCCTCATGCTTAAGCCGGCGCCCCGTCGTGTCAACTGATCTTTTCGATTTCACTATCCGGGTTAACCCTTTGCGAAACCTTGACATTCGGGCCGACTGCGGACAGTATGAACGCCTGCGGGGAGGCAGTTTCACGTGCGAAAAACGGTCAGTGCGGTCATTATCGCGGTTGTCGCGGCGGCCGGCGGCGCGCTCGTCGCCACATGGGCCACGCCGCTCGCCGGCCAGGCGCCGGCGGCCTATCGAGCGCCGAGAACGTCCGATGGCAAGCCGGACCTCAACGGCATCTGGCAAGCGCTGAACGAAGCCAACTACGATCTCGAGATGCACATGGCGCGGCCGGCCATGGCGCTTCGTCCGGGACCCTACGGGCCGTTGCCCGCGGCGCCGGTGCTCGCACTCGGCGCGGTCGGCTCGGTGCCGCCGGGTATGGGGGTCGTCGAAGGCGGCACGATTCCGTACAAGCCTGAGATGCTCGCCAAGAAAAAAGAAAATCAGGAGAAGTGGCTCGAGCGCGATCCGGAGATCAAGTGTTATCTCCCCGGCGTGCCGCGCGCGAACTACATGCCGCAGCCCTTCCAGATCCTTCAGAGCCCGAGCGCGATTTTCTTTGCCTATCAATACGCGGGCGCTGTCCGGAACATCTACTTGAAGAACCCGGGCCCGGCGCCGGTCGATTCGTGGATGGGCCAGTCGGTCGCGCGCTGGGAAGGCGATACGCTCGTCATCGACGTCACCGGCTTCAACGACAGCACGTGGTTCGATCGTGCCGGCAACTTCCACAGCGAACAGCTGCACGTCGTCGAGCGCTACACGCGCACCGCCCCGGACGTGATCAGCTACGAAGCGACGATGGAAGATCCGCAGACGTTCACGAAGCCGTGGAAGATCAGCATGCCGTTGTACCGGCGGCTCGAGAAGAACGCGCAGCTCATGGACTTCAAGTGCGTGGAGTTCGTCGAAGAGCTGATGTATGGCCAGTGGCGAAAGAAGCCGCTTACCAGGTAGCTCGGAGGCGAGTGTGACTGTTCAGAAGACCAAGGTTCTGCCCTTCGTCGCGATCGCGGCCGCCGCGATGGTGTGGTCGATGCCGGTCGGTGTCGACGGCCAGGCGGCAAAAGCCCCGGCGCCGGCGGCCTCCAAACGCGCCATCCCGCGGCTCGCGGATGGACACCCGGATTTGCAGGGGACCTACGACCTCGCGACCCTGACGCCGGTCGAGCGTCGCGCCGGAAGCCCCCTCGTCATGAGCGATGAAGAAGCCGTGAAGCTGGAGCGCCAGGCCGCGGCGCGGCGCGAGCAGCTGGGGGCGCCGATCGACGGCAACCGCGCGGCGCCGCCCGTCGGCGGCGACGGCTCGGCCGGCGCGGCCGGCAACGTCGGCGGTTACAACAATTTCTGGATCGACGCCGGCTCGCGGTACACGGTGATCGACGGGCAGCGGCGCGCGTCGCTCGTCATCGATCCGCCCGACGGCCGCGTGCCGCAGATGACGCCGGAGGCGCGGCAGCGGTTCGCGCGCAATATCCGCCCGACGTCGGATCAATCGGCGCGCGAGGACGATCCGGGATTCGAAGGCGGCGGCGCCTACGACGATCCCGAGCGCCGTCCGCTCGGCGAGCGCTGCCTCATGGGCTTCGGCTCGACGTCAGGGCCGCCGGTCCTGCCGAACTACTTCTACAACAACCTCCATCAGATCGTGCAGACGAAGGATTCGGTGCTGATCCTCACCGAGATGGTGCACGACGCGCGCGTCGTGCGGATGAACGCGGAGCACCTGCCGAAGACGATCACCAAGTGGATGGGCGATTCGGTCGGCCACTGGGAAGGCGACACGCTGGTCGTCGACACGACGAACTTCTCCGAGAAGACGCGGTTCCGCGGGTCCACGCCGAACCTCCACATCGTGGAGCGCTTCACGCGCGTCGATCCGAAGACGCTCATGTACCGGTTCACGATCGAGGATCCCGACACCTGGACGAAGCCGTGGACGGGCGAGTACACGTGGCCGGCGACCGACGAGCTCCTCTACGAATACGCGTGCCATGAAGGCAACTACGCGATGGGCAACATCCTGCGTGGCGCGCGGCTGAAGGAAGTCAACGATGCGAAGAAAACCAGCAAGCAGCAGTGAGGTGGGAGCGATGCGCAGCAAACTTCTGATGTCCGCGGCGGGCCTCCTCGTCGCCATCGCGCCGGTGATGGGTCATCACGCCTTCGGCGGCGAGTTCGACCCCAACAAGCCGGTGCTGCTCAAGGGCAAAGTGACGAAGCTCGAATGGGTGAATCCGCACGCGTGGATTCACGTCGAGATTCCGAAGGCCGACGGCGCGGCGGCGTGCCAGTTCACGCCGAACGCGAAATGCGACGAGTGGATGGTCGAGGGCGGCACGCCGAACACCCTGCTGCGCCGAGGCATCACACGCGATTCGCTCAAGGCCGGCACGGAGCTCGTCATCGACGGCTATCAGGCGCGGGACCATTCGCTGAACCGCGCGAACGGCCGCAACGTGACGTACCCGGATGGCCGGAAGCTGTTCCTCGGCTCGTCGGGCACCGGCGCGCCGACCGACGGCGCCGACCCGACGGAAGCGCCGAAGGGTCGCGGCCGCGGCGGACGGTAAAAAGCATTGCTGATTGCTAATTGTGAATTGCTGATTTATTTCGTCAATAAATCAGCAATCAGCAATCGGCAATCAGCAATTCCCGGCGCGGAGGCAGCGTTCTAACCCGAGAACCCGATCCAGCGCCCGCCTGCGCCGACTCCGAACCACAGCAGCAGCGACACGACGCCGACCAGCTTCAGCACCACGGGAGGCGTGCGTCCTTCGCCCGTCAGCGTCACCTTCCGACGCACGGTGACCGCGAACAGCGTGCCCGATAGCAGACACGTCATCTTCAAGAAGAAGGGCGTGCTGTAGTACAGCTTCAGCGGCTCCGAGACGAAGAGCAGCACGCCCGTGACGATCATCACAATCCAGCCGCGGACGAACCACGGCCACGCGTCCCGCGCCACGTGTTCGAGAGGCTGCGTCCGCAGCCCGAGGCCGAGCAGGCGAAGATCGACGATCAGCACGGCGCCGCCGATCAGGGCGAGCGCCAGCAGGTGGATCGACTCGATGACGGCGAACGCCCACGTCGACGTGCTGATGGCCTGACCGAAGCGGCTCGCGGCGATCCACTCGATCCACGGCAGCACGTTGAGGATCGACAGATTCATCGGCGCGCTCCCGGGGCCGGCACGACACACCCCGCGAGCACGTTCACGATCCGCGGCTGCGGCTGTCTGTCGCAGTCGAACCACTTGTAGGCGATCATCCGGCCGGTCACGACGATGACGGCCCAGAGCATCAGGGAGGCTGCGCCGGCGCGCCGCGCGGCCGGCGGCGGCACGCGTTGACGGTCCCACTCGGCGACGCGGCGATCGATTCCGGAATGAAACACGAAGGCGTTCAGGCCCGCAACCATCAGCGCGACGACTTTGATGCGGAACCAGAGGCTTTGATACGAGCGCACCGGAATCGCATAGAACAGCGAGGCGCCGGTGGTCACCATCAGGACGAAGCCGACGGCTATCCACGGTGCGAGCCGCTGCCTGATCTCCGCCATCGGCACGCCGGTCAGCGTCACGCCGAGCAGGCGCAGATCGAACATGATCGTCATGCCGAGAAACAGGCACAGCGTCAGCACGTGAGCTGACTCGACGAGCGGATACATGTAGAGCGATTCGCGCAGCGCGATGCTGCCCGGCGTCTCGGCCAGCCACTGACAGAACGGCAGCAGCGACATGGGGCCCACGTATTATAGGTGCCCAACCGGACCACATTTCAGCTGACGCCACTCCTGCTGTAGCGCAGGCGAAGCCCCGGGCGCGAGACGACTGACTAGAGTCTGACGCCGCGTGCGTCGAGCAGTTGCTTGGTCAGGAACCGCACACCGCAACGCATGCAGGCGAACCAGCGGGCAGAGCTGCCCGACTGGTCTTCTTCCTCGACGCAGTCACTGCGCCGGCATTTCGGGCACGGCGGAAGCGGGGACGGTGTCACTGGCGGGTAGGTTTCGTCTCGAGACGCGCGTAGATCTCGACGGCATCGACGAGGATGCGCCACATCGAACGCCGTTCGTTCATCGCCAGCGCGCGAAGGCTCTCGAGGGTGGCCGGCGGAACGCGGGTCGCCAACTGGGGGTACTTGGAGGTCGGCTCGCCGTTGATTCCGGCAGGGGGACGGCCCCCACGGCCTGCGCCTCCAGGTTTCACGCGAAGCTTCGGCTGCACCCGGTGAGGCATGTCAGTGTCCGCTCAGTGTCCGGTCCAACAGAGAGAACTGAGGGGCAGGCTATACGGCTCGGTTTTTCTCGCCATGGGCTCGACCACCACGTTGCCGGGGCCGGTTGGAGTTTTCAGCAGCGGTTTCTCGCGGATGATCTTCTTGACGCTTGCAACGGGGATCTGCTCGAAGTGCGTCAGCCCCGGTCGCTTGACTGCCTTCTTTTTCATCACCTGGTAACAGTAACAGGGCGGGCGCGATACGGGTTGTCTCGTTAGGCGCGACCGTCGGCCGGTTTTGCCGACGAATCATCCCGATTTTGCCGTGGTTTTTGCCGCGGCGGCCCGCCCCGCTTACGGCATTTAGCCGGCCGTGATGATACTTGCAGTTCTCGTCACGATTCGATACGATAGCGCTACGATACGTTAACGTTTCAAAGACACGGAGGATGCGGTGGCGTCCCGGAGCAAGAAAGTGCCGATGAATTTCAAGTCCATGCCGCAGGCGGATGTGCCGCAGGGGCGGAACGGCAAGCACAAGCTGATCGTGACGAGGATCCTCTCGGATCTCGATCAGGTGGAGAAGGGCGTCGCCCTCAAGGTGCCGCTGGCGCAACTGGCGGAGAGCAAGGAAAAGGTCCGGTCCGCGTTGAATCGCGCGACCCGGCAACGGGGCCGCCAGGTGGCCACGGCCAGCGACGACATCTTCCTGTACGTCTGGACGGAAGCGGAATAGCGGCCCCGCCCGTTGAGGCGCAGCGCCGCCGCCATCCCCCGGCCAGCCGCGTATCATACGGGCATGCAGATACCGCGCAACCGGATCCGCCTGCTCTCGCGAGGCGTTCGCCAGGCGACGGCGTGGCGGCCCAGGCCGCTCCCGATCGCGTGCCTCGCACTCGCGGCCGTCGTTGTCTTCGACGTGCACGTGCCGGCGCTTCAGGAGGCCGCCGTCCCCACGCGGCCGGTCGGCACGATGAGCGACCTGATGGTGAAGATGATCTATCCGACGTCGGATGCGATCTTCTACATCGAGACCCGTACCCCAAAGACCGACGCCGAATGGGGCGAGCTGCAGGCCAAGACGCTCACGCTGGCCGAATCAGCGAACCTGCTGATGATGCCTGGGCGCGCCAGAGATCAGGAGCGTTGGATGGCCGACGCCAAGCTGATGCTCGACGCCGGCATGGCGGCATATGCGGCCGCGAAAAAGAAGGACGTCGCCGCGCTCGTCGAGCTGAACGACGCCGTCTACCAGTCGTGCGTCGTCTGCCACCAGCACTACCGTCGCAACTACGGCCGCGGCCGGCAGCCCTGACGCGAACCCTCAGGGCCGTGCAGCTGGGGCCGGCTTGGCGAACTTTGACGCGTCAATCGGGACATTCGCCTGCACGTCACTCAGCTCGATGACATCCCGACCCGACAGCCAAGCAAACGACCACTTGAACGGAATCTTGACCCCGGCCACGTCGCGATAGTCTTCGAAATCGATCTGCGTCGGCACGCGGCCCATCGCCGAGTTGGCATAGCGCACGACCCGCGTCAGCAGCCCCGACTGCGCGTCGAAGTACAGCGTGGCGACCGCTCCGCCGCTACTGGTTCCTTGAAGCACGTTGACCGAGCGTTCGTTGATGGTTGTCGGCAGGTTCGCGCGCCACTGGCCGAGGACCTGCTTGACGCGTCCCGGGAAGGACAATTCCGCGTCCAGCTTGGCGCCTTCGAGCTCTCCTCCCGTGAGCGTCATCACCGGCACCGGCGTGACCGGCGACGCAAGCCATCCGGAACGACCGTCGTAGGTCGTGGTCTTGTTGCCGACCTCGAGGTGCTGAATCACGGTGCGCTGATTGGGAGCCTTGGCATAGAGCTCGACCGGTGCGCCCGATGAAGCGCCGCCGAACCCGGCTGCCTTCCCCTTGCCGACAAAGCTGGTGAGCCTGGCCACGCGCTCGGCTCCGCCAACGGCCTGAATGTACTTGTCGAGCACCTCGTCGGGTTTAGGTGCGCCAGGCGTCTGCTGGAAATAATCGTCCGGCGCATAGTAGATCGGTTCGCCGTACACGACGTCGAGGAGCGGCGTGACCGAAGGACGATCGCTCTGGCGATGGCAGGTCCAGCAGGTGACGACCTTTCGTCCCGAGAAGTTCGCCCGGTTGATGGTCTCCGTCATCTGGATCATCTTGCGCGCCGTGATCTTCCTCGGCGAGTCGGCGGCCCAGTCCGGCACATGACACTCCAGGCAGCACATGCCGAGGGCGGCGGAGAAGATTCCCATCGTCCCCATGAACTCGTCCACGGGAATGCCCTTGAGCAATTGCACGTTCTTGAACGCCTCTTCGGACATCTGCGGCCGCTGTGGCGACGCGGCCTGCGCCCCCGCCTGCGCGTAGGCGCTCGGAGTCTGGCAGGACGGCTGGAACACCCGAGCGTCTGCGGTCGTGTTCACAGGACCGGCGGCAACCGTCGAAGCAGCGCGCGTGGACATTCCACTGCTGCCTGTCGCCCACACGACACCAATCAGCCACGCGATCGTCGCTCCAGCCACCAGCCTCGTTCGCCTCGATCCGATCTGCATCGTGTCTCCCTTCCGTGGCCTCGCAGGTGTCGTCACTTGTTCGCGTTGACTATAGCTTCCATGTACTGCCGGTGACAATTGGAGCAGGACTCGTAGATATCGCCGCCGACGGTGAACAGCCGATCGGCGTTTTTCGCTTCGGCCGCACGGATCGCCTCTTCCCCGGTGGTGACCATCTGCTGCGCAAGCCGCATCCAGTCGTCGCCGTTCTTGGCGCGCGGCACGAGCATGAGCAGGTTTCCCGACTCGGCGACCGTGATGGCCGCGTTGCGCACGGCGGTCCATTCCTCGTCGGTCTTCGGACGGATCTCCTGCGAGCCTTCTTTGGTGTCAATCGATTTGACGGAGTCCCAGATGGCGTCGGCGTTGGGATCGACCACGGCCTGCATCAGCAGCTTCGTGTCGACGACCGGCTTGAAAGGCGGCGGCGCCGGCCCGCCGCAGCCGACGAGCAGCGCGCAGACACCTATCACCGGTATCAGTGTTCGCATCGCGGTAATGTTATCGCGAACCCACCTGGTTCAACAGCGCCTCGAGCTTCGCCATGACAGTGGGCCAGCGGTATTCGCGGTCCACGTAGGCCAGCCCCTGCGCGCCGAGACGCCGGCGCGTGTCGTCGTGGTCGAGCAGGTAATCGAGCGCCGCCTCGAACTCGGCGACGTTGCGGAAATACAGGCCTCCGTCGGCGCGCTCGGTCTGGCCGCGCGTGACGCGGCAGCGCGCATTCACCAGCACCGGAACCCCGTGGTTCCACGCCTCCAGCAGCACCATGCTCAGGCTCTCGAAAGGCGACGGCATCACCAGCACGCGCGCCCGTGCGAGCAGTGCCTCGCGGACTCCGTCGTCGACGAAACCCAGCGCCCGGATGGACGCGTGGTTCGGCACCTCCATCGACGATGGGCCGGCCATTACCAGCTGGATGCGGCGCCCCAGACCGGCATAGCGCAGGAAGTTCCGCATCAGAAAGTCGCAGCCCTTGTTCGGATCGATGCGGCCCAGATACAGCACGAACGGGTCTTCAATCCCGAGGTCCGCGAGCCGCGACACGTCCGGCGGCCGCGCGACCGGATCGAGACCGCAGCCGATGATCGCCGACGGCGTACGCGACGGCACGCGGCCTTTGACGAGCTCCGCCTCCTCCGGCGTCAGATAGACGTAACCGGCCGGCAGCGCAAACAGCTGATCGAGCGCGTCCACGCGAATCAGCGGGTCTGCTTCGGCGGTCGGGACCAGCACGGCGCGTTGAGCGACGAGCGGCACGCCGAAGTACGAGTGGTAGTAGCGGTACGACCAGAACAACAGCCGATCGTAGTCGGCGCCGTGCCGGCGCAGGTGATCGAGCAGCTCCGGCGCGTCAGGGCCGTTCTCGCGGAACCACTGCTCCTGCTCGGCGGGCGATGCGCGATCCGCGAACACGAGATCGCTGATGTCCATGAAGCGGTGCAGATCGCGCGGGCGCGCGACCGGAAACCGGAGCACCCGCAGGCGGCCGATCTGCGACTCGCCACCCGGGTAGTGGTTCTTCCACGTGACGTGGTCCTTCGCGCAGGTCGTGATGATGGTGACGTCGTGATTGGCGGCGAGGTGCTCTGCGATGACGCGGCAGTGGCTTTCCGAGCCGCCGGCGATGTCGGCGCCGAAGCGGTGGATGACACAAGCCAGTTTCATCGCGCGGAGTCTGCCACGAAATCACGAAAGCACGAAAAAGACCAGATTTCGTGTCTTCGTGTTTTCGTGGCTACCTCTTGGACTCCCGACGCAGGCGAGCATTTTCGATCGCCAGGTCCTCGATGCACGCAAACAGCACGGCGTTGATCCGCTGCTGGCGCCGGAAGTTTTCCTGGCTGTACTCGAATAGCCACCGGGTCATCGGCAGCAGCAGCCGGCGCTTGACGAGGAGGATGACGCGGCCGAGCACAGGACGATGGGTCGTCAGCCGTAAGTGGGTCTGCAGTTCCCACTCGACGTCGCTGTCGAGCAGCTCCGGCAGCAGCAGCGCGTCGGCGTTGCGCTCGTCGACGGCGCGGCCGAGAACCGCGCGGACACGCTCGAACAGCGCTTCGTCCTCGTACTCGGCCGCCCCGCCCCGCTTGAGAATGTGGCGCCGCAAGCGATTCCGGACGTCCCGCTCGATGTCGTCCATCAGCGCCCTGGTGCCGATGGTGGTCATTGACGCTTCGCGGTGAACGTCCCCTCGCCGAGGCCGGCGATTTCGACCTTTCCTTTCAACGCGTCCTTGCTCTCGATGGTCCCGGTGTATTTGAAGGTCACCGCCGTTCCCTGCGCGTCGACGCTGAACGAGAAGGCGATGTCCTGGCCTTTCACCGTGCCGGTGAGATCGGCATCGCCGAACTGGCCGTTGTACTTGCCGGTCAGCTTCTCGCCGTCCTGCGTGAACGTCATGGTCGGGGTGCCGGAGCCGGCCCCGGTCTCGACGTTGAACAACCACTTGCCGGTGACATTCACCTTGTCCGCCTGAGCGTTCGTATGCGGAGCAGACAGCATCACGGCGACGGCGACGATCGCTGCTGTTCGAATGAGATTCATCTGACCTCCTACGGTTATCTAGCGAGACGCTTGATCGTGTTCAGCTCCGGCAGATCGCGGTCGGCCGTGCTCCAGAGCTTCGCGGCGGCGGTCGCCTCGGTCTGCGCCGTACGCGCGTCGCCGGCCTGCTGCGCGACCAGCGCGAGCGCATAGTGTGCGCCGGCGTAGTTCGGGTCGTGTTCCGACATCTGACGGGCCGCCCAGCCGGCCATCTCCCAATCGCCGACCTCGCGCGCCGCCCGGGCGATCGCTTCCAGCGTGAACAGCGCCTGCGTCCACGCATCGGGCCCCCGCGCCGCCCGCACCTTGCGGGCCACCCTTTCCAACAGCGGCCGCGCCTTGTCCTTCTGACCGGTGCGAAGGAAAAACTCACCCTGGAACGCCTCGAGCGCCGTCGCCACCATCCCGGCGCCTTCGGTTCCCCGCATCAGCCTCAAAGCGGCGTTGCCTTCGTCGGCGGCTTGCTTGAACTGCCCGAGCGCCAGACGCGCGCGGCCCGCTTCGACGTGACCCGTGGCGCTGACGATCGGCGATCGGTGTCCCGCCAGGACGCCAGCCGCCTCCAGCGCCTCGGCGGCACGCCCTCGCGCCAGGAGAAACACCGGCCACTCGCGCTTGTCGAACTCCTGCGCCACAAGCGTCGAGGGAATCGCGAACGAGGCGCGGAAGCGCTGCTCGGCCGCCGTCATCTGTCCTAGGTACTGATACGACGTCGCCAGCAGATCGAGGTTGTGTTGATAGTGCCAGTCGTATTCTACCGGGATTTTCTCGGCCTTGAAGTACTCGACCGCGAGCGAATCGGCGGCGAGAAACTCGGCCACCGCCTCTTGAACGCGGCCGGCGCGCCGCAGGTTGTGGCCGAACATGTGCCGCGCGTGCGGCACCTGCGGCGCCATCTTCGCAAACGTCTCGCCCTCGGCCAGCGCCTCCGCGATCCGGCCGGTGTTCTCGTAGGAGTGCGTCAGGTAGTGGTGGGCGGCGAAATGGCCGGGCGCCAGCGTGCGCGCTTTCTCGTAAAACGGAATCGACGCGGCCACGCTGCCCTGCCCGCGCTCCGCCGGGTCGTCGGACGCAGCCTGTCCTCGCGCCAGCCACAGTTCGTCGTCGAGTGGAAACGCCTTCAGGGCGTCGTCGAGCGCCCGGCGATATTCGGCGGTCTTGCCTTCGGCCTGAAGCGCGCGGGCGGCTACGTGCCGCTTGTCGTGGTCGGTCCGGGCCAGCGCCTTGGCGCGCTCGAGCGCCGCGGTCGCC
>Ga0070669_100003858_pt1 | contig 10831 bp, 3 predicted proteins | sample KBSS53metaG_FD_64680 | JGI IMG/M metagenome (GOLD analysis project Ga0070669, IMG submission 64680) | Switchgrass rhizosphere microbial communities from Kellogg Biological Station, Michigan, USA - KBS S5-3 metaG | ecosystem: Host-associated > Plants > Roots > Rhizosphere > Soil ... | reverse complement strand
AAGCGACTGATCGCCGGCATGGGCGCGTTTCCTCTAACCGAAAACCAGATGATTTCATTCAAGACTTCCGGCTCTGCCATGTCTGCATGCGTCAGATCCTGTTCTTCTGTTCGCTTCATCCAATACGCAGTTGCGGCGTCGCGAGCCGGTGGGTTGAGCAGATTATCAAAAGCGACCATTGGCAACACCGCTTTGTAAGGCGTCAAATCGGGTTGCGAGCGAAAGATATTGATCGGCGTCGCCGTCGCGTCCAACTGATTCATTGGCGCAATCCCTAACAGCAACTCAATCGTTCGTATCAAACTCACCGTCGTATGAAACTCATGAACGAGCGCGCCGGGCCGATTGTACGCACTGATTACCAAGGCGACCGATCGATGTGCGTCGATATGATCTGGTCCATCCTGCGCGTCGTCTTCAACCACACAGATCGCAGTGTCTTTCCAGTAAGGACTATTCGACACTGCCTCTACCAGCAGTCCCAGCGCATAGTCGTTATCGGCCACGAAGAATTGTGGCGTAGGTTTGCGTGCGGCAAGTCCTTCAGTGTGATCATTCGACAAACGCAACATCGATAGATTTGGCAAATGATCACCTCTGCCTGCCTCTAAATCCGCAACGAATCCACGAAACTCCTTCAGCCATTCACCCACTCTTGAGTTCCCACGAAAGCGCGGATCGCTGTGATCGTCTTTGATGAGTGGATTATTTGACGACTCACGAGCCGCGCGATATGAGTCGACCGTCATCGCGTCAGGACTGTCCATATCGAAGTTGCGATAGGAGGTATTGAAGTGTCCTTCCAAAGACTTCTTGGTTGCGAAGGTAGAGACGGTTGGCGATACATCGGGATACGACTTCGACCGATTCGTCTTAACGGCATTTACATCCGCCTCGGACAGGGTCAATAAAAACTCTCCGTAGTTCCGGTACGTCAATCCGGCGCGTGCAGCCGCGTCCCACAAGTAAAGCGTTCGTGGCTCGGCCACATCGCGCGAGCCCTGAAGGTAAGGAACAAACCGCCGGATAAAATTTGTGATGTCTTCGGCGTCGGCTGTCGAATCAAATAACGGCGCTGCTCCGCGCACCGGTTCGTAATTCGGCAAGCGATTGAACCCCTCGAAGTCGTAACCTCGTCCGCGACGGCTGTAGTTCCAGCGATAAGCCTTGTCAACGTAGTCGGTCGAGAACGCAGCGGTGGACCAATTGTGGCCATCAGGGCTTGCTTCCGAGTTCACAAAAAACCGATCGAACAATCCAAAGCGAACCGCAAGGGCCCGATGATTTGGCGAAATGTCCTGACGCGTTCCGTCAGGTCGAGCGGCCGCCTCGTTGTGCCCAAAGATTGCTAGCCTCGGATCACCGTCGGCGCCCGTTCCATCACCCGACTTAGGCACGTCTCCAAATACCTGGTCGTAAGTGCGATTCTCCTTAATGATGTAGATCACATGCTTGATAGGAGAGGCGCCGGGAAACAGTCGTGACTGTCTCTGAGCGAGTAATCCGTTGTTGCGCATTACTTGCTGCGTATAACGAGCGAGATCCTGGTCTTCGGGCGTACGAACGGCGCTGATGTTTCCGCTTACGAGAGACACACTGTATTGCCCCCCTGCGTTGACACCGCGTCCCGTGCCCGTGGGAAAACGATCATTGGGCATGTTCGGATATCGCCCCGCGTTGTTTACGATTACCGAAGAGTTCTCGACACCCGTGCCTTTCCCATTGCCAACAAAGATCGTTTGATCAATTACAGTAACTGCCGAAGGGTAATACCCTGTTGGAATGAAACCCAACACTCGACTCATTTCATCGCGTTTGCGATCAAGGTAGGCTGGTTTGTCGCTTGAACCCGAGTTATCGAGCGACTTTTCAGATAACGAAACAATCGCAATCGAGTTGCTGTGAGCGTTAGCAACAAAGAGGATCTCGCCGGTTTGGTCCAACGCAAGTCCTTCCGGGCTGTTTCCGCCGAGGGAGTTTTCCGCGAGACGCACGTTAATACGCTCTACTTCTCGATCATAACGCGTGTCGATCATCGAGACGCTGTCGTCGTCAGAGTTAACAACATACAGACGACTACGAGTGCCGTCCCATATCATAGCCGTCGGATGGCGACCGACCGGAATGTATGAAACCTTTGGCTCGCCCGATGCAAAACTAACCGCCGCGATAGAGCTCGTATTCCAACAAGAGACATAAACTTTCCACGCTGCCGTTGGCCTCACCTGGTTTGCGGGAATATCTTGTCTGCCGATCGGCGGCGGATGAGGGAGCGCCAGGACAGCGTACGGATAAACAAGGCCTGTCTGATTTCCTAACGGAATCTTCTCGAGACGCCGTTCGCCGCGCAAATCATGAATGATCCCCAAATTGTCTGCGAGATTGTTTGCGACGAACAGCGTGTTGCCGTCGGGACTGATTGAGATACCCGTAGGATAAACCGGTAAACGATCGCTGTTGTATCTGGGAGAATTCGCCGCCGTAGCAAATCCGCTTACGTCGATGAATGGCGCTTCAACAATTGTGTTTGGGCCAGGTGACGTGGGGCTAATTGGGTTTGAAGTATCTGGGCGAAAAGAAAAAAGCCAGATCTTGTTTTCGAAACCACCGGACACATACAAAGGAAAGGTGCCATCAGCAAAGGGCCTTGGTCCGAACACAACTCCGACGTTTGCGCTCTGCGGTGAAGGAAAATAGACATTCTGAATTACCGCGGGAACGGGCCGGGCGTTCAGATCAATTACTGCGAGCGACTGTTGTCCACGATTTCCACCCGAAGAGAATTGAATCCCGTAACCGCTGTTGACGGCGATCAAATAACGCCCTTTGCGACCTGGACCTGACTGATCCGGACTCCGAACGAAGTCGACGGTCAGCGAGCCAACTGCCGGAAGTTGAGTTGTGCTGTCTTTAACTAAAGACCCGGCTGGAGAGATGGGCCAGAGTTGATCGCCTGCACCGTCCTGCGTCTGCACCGTCCTGATAGGCAAGACGAGGACGGATCCGACCAGAGTCATGATCACAAGAAGCGAAACTATGGTTGAACGTGTGTGGGGATTGGCCATGTGGCGCGCGAAGTTTACTACACGTCTGACTTAAGGATGAAGGGTGAAAGGCATTGATGATTGTTGATTTTTGATTGTAGATTGGGATGCGGGAAGGAGGATCACAATCAACCATCCCAATCGGGCAATCTACAATCAAAAATCAGCAATCATCAATGCTTTTCAAAGCCCCGGCAGGTAGGTCAATCTGCCGGGGCTTGGTTGTGTCACCGGGAACCTGAGTGGGTGGTCAGGTTGTTGCTGGCGGGAATGCTCACTGAAGCCCTTGTCGTTTCCTCCCGTGGAGCCCGCAACAGTGCGCATCTGAGGTGAAGATAAGTTGCTGATGCTAAGGCGAAGTTTCAGTGAGATTAAATGTTAATTAACTGAAGGGTCTCTTGAGGTTGTTAAGCCGAAGACAGGTAGTAACGAATTTCGTGTTTGGTTCGTGTGACTTCGTGGATCGTCCCGTATGGCCAGAAAACAAGGACGATCCACGAAATCACACAAACCAACACGAACCAAAATACTTCCTGATCAAGCTAGTTGTGACTTTTGAGCCAAAGCCACTCCACGCTACTAAAATAGGTGGTCTTTTTTTCTTTCCGACGGTTTCTCTTAGGTGAAAGTTAACACTCCACGCCGCTGAAGCGGGTGGTGTCTCGCAACTTCAGTCAAAATCTTGAACACAATGCCGGAAATTCGAAATGTCGCCCGAAAACAACCTCACGCGGGCTCACAGATACTAAGCTTCTAACACATTGAGGCTTCAAGTTATCGGCAGTATCGTTTAAGCGGGTCCAGTCAATACCGCAAGCGTGTTGTCAATCGTAGGCCCGCGTAGAGTAAGTTGGACCCAACGCGACGGCGTCGCCGTACTGACTTAGAGCCGGGGTTTGAAGCTAAACTCTACCGTACGGGAAGAATTCTCCACCGAGGTCGGTGTATATTTGGCGGGCATCAGACAATGAATCAGCTCGTCCGCTTTTTCTTTGGTCATGAGCAGGCCGTTTTTACAAATGGTCGGTTCGGCTTCGGCCTGCGACCCAATGCCCTTCTGCTAATCCTCATCGCGGTCGCTGTCGGCGGTTTCATCTACTACATATATATAAGGAGACGTGGCCGGGTGCCGAAGCGCACTGCCGCTGTTCTCATGGCCCTCCGCGCCACCTTGCTTGTTCTGATCGTCATGCTCTTGATGCGGCCGATCGTCGTTGTTTCGTCGGTAATTCCTCGAAGCAGCTACGTTTCTCTCGTCGTCGATGATTCACTTAGCATGAAGTTGAACGATATGCCCGGTGGTTTGAATCGACTCGATTCAACCAAGCAAGCCTTGTTCTCTGGCGATAATCCTTTTGTTCGACGACTTGAAGAGAAGTTCAAGACAAATCTTTATGGATTCTCCGGGTCGCTAACGCGCCTCAAAGACGCTAACGACCTTTTTGGTGAAGGACGCAGCAGCGATCTCGCCGGCGCATTGAATGAGACGATAAAGCGTTCTTCAGGTATGCCACTTTCGGCGATCGTCATTGCAACTGATGGCGCGACGAACGTTCCCAGCGACCTCGCCGCCACGATTAGAGAACTGAGAGCTCGCGATATTGCAGTGTTCACCATCGGTGTCGGCAATACCTCCAAGGCAGTTGATGCTGAATTGGCGCGCGTGAGTATTCCCCGACGCGTGCTGGTCGGGTCACGACTCAACATCCAGGCGTTTGCCTCGCTTAGTGGCTTTGGCGCAACCAAAGCGCTAATTGGAATTCGTGAAGATGGACGCGCGGTTAAGACTGAAGAGGTCAATCTTCGCGGCAACGACACTCAATCAATCGATTTGGAGATCACTCCAACAAATCCTGGCATTCATCGCTACACAGTTGAGATCACTCCTCTCGACGGTGAAATAACCGTTGAAAACAACAAGCAGGATTCACTTGTCGAAGTTATTGAAGGACCGGTCCGTGTTCTACATATCGAGGGTGAGCCGCGTTGGGAACTAGGCAAGATTCGCGAGTCGCTTCAATTGAATGAAAAGAATGTGACTCTCATTTCGTTGCAACGAACTGGCGAGAACAAATTCTATCGCCAGGGTATTTCGAATCAAGTAGAACTCGCGACCGGCTTTCCGAAGACAGAAGAAGAATTGTTTTCGTATCAGGGTTTGGTTCTCGGAAGCGTTGAGGCAGGTTTCTTCACGGCGGATCAGTTACGCAGCATTGAGGCTTTTGTCGCTCGTCGTGGCGGCGGTCTCCTGGTCACCGGCGGCCGATTGGCTTTTGATGGAGGTCGTTACAAAGGAACTCCGATCGACGATCTTCTTCCTTTGTCGTTACAAGGCCGGAACGTCGATCTCTCAACCAGTTTTGAGCCAGTCTACAAAGCGCTGCTGACAACAGCGGGACAAACGCACCCGATCACGCGCCTCCTTGAGGATCGGGGGGCAAATCAAAAGCTCTGGAGCGAGCTGCCGCCGATCTCAATCACTGAAGGTCTCACGAATGTGAAGCCAGGTGCGACTGTCTTACTCGAAGGACGCAAAGCAGGTACGAACGCAACAGTCCCGCTCTTGATCCAACAGCGTTACGGACGTGGGCAAACGTTGGCTCTGACGGCCTCAGACACATGGCGCTGGAAGATGCGCATGGATGCGAAGAGCACAGCACATGAAACGTTTTGGCGTCAGACGCTGCGTTACCTTGTGAGTGGAACACCGTTTCAGACTGAAGTTTCAGCTGAACAAGACGTGTATGCGATTGACGACAATGTTCGCATCATCGCTGACATCAGAGACAAGCGGTTCAATCCAGTAAACGATGCCCGAGCCACCGCGAGAATCACGAAGCCTTCAGGCGCAACGGTCGACGTTCCATTGACATTCACTACACTCAACGATGTGAACACTTATATTGGGCAGTTTAAGGCTGACGAGCCCGGCCAGCATCGAATCGATCTCAATGCGACAAGTGCGACTGTCGGAGCTGTCAGCGCAAAATCCAACTTGCTTGTTAGTGAGGCGAACCGGGAGTTTTTCGGAGCCGCACAAAACAGCGACTTGTTGAAGCGTATCGCCACTGAAACGGGCGGCAAGTATTATCAAACGAATGAACTGCAATCGTTGCTGGACGATCTGACTTACCGGCAGACACCCTACTCAGAGCGAGTAACAAAGGATCTCTGGGACATGCCAATCAATTTCATGCTGATTATTGGCTTGCTGAGTGGCGAATGGTTTCTCCGTAAGCGAGAAGGCATGGCGTAGAAATTTAGCCGCAGATTTACACAGATGAACACAGATCGGAAAAACAGAAAAAGAGATTTTGTTTTCTCTGTGCAACCTCTGCGTGCTCTGTGTCTCGGTGGTCAGTATTTGTTACATCTCTTCAACCACAGAGACACAGAGCGCGCTGAGGTTGCACAGAGGGGCAGCGGAAAGAAGCGAGGGCATTTCTTTCTTATATCGCTTTCTAATCTGTGTGTGTCTGCGTTCATCTGCGGCTGCCTGGTTTCTTTTGGTCAGGAGTTGCCGGCGAGTCAGAGTGCGCGCGGAGGAGATACGAACAAGTTCGCCGTAATTATCGTTGGTGCGGGCGGCGAGGAACCTTACGCAGAGCAGTTTTCACAATGGTCAGTGGAACTAACGAAGATTCTTACGGGGCGTTTTCGCTTTGCCCGCGAACGCGTAAGACTCCTGGCCGAAAAGCCTTTAGCAGGTGAATCAAAATCCACTGCTGATGAAGTTAGACGCACGTTCACGTCGCTTAAGTCTGAACTAGCCCCGGATAACGTGCTGTTTGTCTTTTTGATTGGCCACGGCAGCTTCGACGGCAAAGAAGCGAAGTTCAATCTCGTTGGCCCAGACCTGTCTGCGCTTGAGTACAGCAATCTTCTGACGCAACTCCCGACACGTCGCGTCGTTCTTTTTAATATGGCGAGTGCGAGCGGCGAATTCGTCAAAACGCTTTCGGCAAAGGGGAGAGTGGTCGTAACGGCGACGCGCAGCGGTCAGGAAACAAACGCGACGCGATTTGCCGGATTCTTTATCAACGCACTCGGCGCGAGCGACGCAGACACGGACCAGGACGGTCACATCTCTGTGCTCGAAGCATTTGTTTATGCGAACCGTTTGACTGCGGAGTTCTACACGCGGGCAGGCCGACTCGCCACCGAGCACGCATTACTTGAAGACAACGGCGACGGCGTCGGTCGAGAAAAGGCGGAAGGCGGTGAAGGGCTACTCGCGCGCGCGATCTACCTCGACTCATTGAGCGTCGAGCAAGCGGCGGCAAATGCCACGACGGCGAAGTTGCAGAAAGAGCGGACGCGGCTCGAAGGCGAAATCGAGCAACTGATTGGTCGCAAGAGTTCGATGCCCGAAGGCGAATATGAAGCGATGCTGGAGAAGCTGTTTATCGAATTGGCGAAAGTGAATCGTTCAATTAAACAGGCGGGATCGTGATCCTTGTTTACGGAAATGGCTTCGCGCGAAGTTAGTGTATCGAATGTTTTCGGCTTTGCCGCCCGATGTCAGGCGATGGCTCTGCCTCGCCGCTAGTTTGTCATGAGAGTTTGGGCTACGCCCTTGGTTCGGGCTTGGTCCTCAGACTTGTGGAAAAGAGAAAACAGTGCGTCACCGATTAGACATCAACGCCGGAGAAGGGCAGAGCCCGAACCAAGGGCGTAGCCCGAAACCAGCGCGCAAGTCAGCGGCGAGGCGGAGCCATCGCCTCACATCGGGCGGCAAAGCCGTTACGACACCCATGCACCATCCGACCTCCACGCGTTATTTGATCTTGCTATCTATTGTGCTGGTCCTGGCGGTCGTTTCATTCAACGCTACGTCCTCTGCTCAGTCGCAACCTCAGGAAACTCCTCAGGAAGTTCCCGGCCAGGCAGAACTGAAAAAAGGTGAATACGACAGCGCTATAAAACTCTTAACAGCACATCTCGCCAACAACACCAACGATGCGGCAGCACAGAAGCTACTGCTTCTTGCGTACATCGACACAGGTCGTTACGTGGAAGCTGAAACCTCAGCAAGGAAATTCCTGCTGAAAAATGCCGGCGCCGGTGTTGTGCGACATCAACTGGCTGAAGTATTGATGCTCACCGGTCGTTACAGCGACGCAATCACGGAATATGAAAAGGCTGTCAATGATTTACCCGCGACGAAGCCCGCTGCCGCCGACATGTTGCAAGTCCAACTTCGGCTAGCCGAAGCTTTCGACACGATTGGCCAAAGTGATCGGGCGAACGCCGTTTACCAACGACTGGTTAAGTACTACACCGACAACAATCCGCAAACGGCGGCAGAACTGACTTCGATCGCACGCGCTCTAGTTCATCTCGAGCGCTACCAGGATGCTAATGAAATCTACCGGCAAGCGATTGAGGCTGATTCAACTTACCTTGAAGCACAACTCGGCGCCGCGGAACTTTTCACCACCAAGTATGCCTACGGCGACTCAGCACAGTTTCTTAACGAGGCAGCACAGATAAATCAGAACAGCGCGCGTCTGTATCTCGACCTTGCTTTAAACAAACGACTCGAAGGCGGCGAGGAGGTAACAAACGCTCTCAACCGTGCGCTTCAAATTAATCCAAACTTTGTCGAAGCGTTGGCATTTAAGGCTGCACTCTCGCTCGAGGCCAGTCAGTTTGATCAAGCGCTGTCAGACATCGATAAAGCCACGAAGATAAACCCGCAATCCCTGGAAGCGCATGCATTACGAGCATCCATGGCTTATCTGCAGGACGGCGATACTGCGACCGTAATAAGCGCCGCTCTCGCAATCAATCCGCGTTACGGCGAGATCTACAACACCCTCGCTCATTACGCGACGATCACCCGACGGACTGAACAAGCCGTTGCGTTCGGGCGCAAGGCTATCGAAAAGTCGCCTCGCTTGTGGGATGCTCACCTGGGCCTTGGCATGGCTCTTCTGCGCCTGGGTCAAATGGAAGAGGGGCGGGCAGCAGTCGAACGAGCATTCAAAGGCGATCCGTTTAATATCTGGGCCAAGAACACGCTGGATCTGCTCGACACGATGCAAGACTTCCGCGAGACAAAACGCGGGTCTTTCATAGTCAAGGCATCAGAACAGGAAAGTGACGTGCTGGCGCCCTACGCTGCGAATCTGCTAGAGGAAGCCGCTGCAAAGCTCACGACTAAATATCGCTTCACGCCTAAGGGTCCAGTCATCATCGAGTTGTTTCATAATCACGAAGACTTCGCGGTTCGTACGCTTGGTATGCCTGGTCTTGGAGCTCTCGGTGTTTGCTTTGGACCACTGGTGGCGCTCGATTCGCCCTCAGCTCGGCAAGCCGGCGAGTTCAACTGGGGCTCAACTCTGTGGCATGAATACACGCACGTGATCACGCTTCAGATGACCGACTATCGAATTCCACGTTGGTTCTCGGAAGGGTTGTCAGTCTACGAAGAGAGACAAGCACGACCAGGCTGGGGCGATGATTGGAACCCAATGTTTCTCCGTTCATTTATTGATGGACGCTGGTTCAAGATCTCTGAACTCGACGGGGGGTTCCAAAGGCCCAAACGGATGGCCGATGTGCCTATCGCCTACTTCGAAGCATCGCAGGTTTGCGAATTCATCGTTGAACGCTATGGCTTTGATGCAATCCTTCGTATGCTTACGCTTTATCGCGACAAGGCCCAGACCCCGGATGTGCTCCGTCAAGCGTTGAAGCTTACGGAAGCTGAATTCGATAAAGCGTTCTTTGCTTACGTCGAAACAAAAGCGCGGCCGCTCTTTGAAGCGTCTAAAAGTGAAGCGAACCTAATAGCCTCGCTGGCGAAGGCCGAGGTTCTCAAGATGCTCGAGTCGCAGGACACCTTCGCTTTGCGCGCGCGCGCTGCTGAACTTTATGCAGCCGATGGCGACATCAAAACCGCCGAGATTCATTTCCGGCGCGCTATCGAGTTGTATCCTTACTTCACGGGCGAGGGAAACGCGTATATCTCGCTTGCGAAGATCCTCGAGGCAGGCGGAGAACCCGGCAAGGCCGCCGACGTTCTTGACTCGCTCGTACGTGTGGACGAGAACAACCTCGAGGTGCTGAAAGATATCGCCCGGCTGCGACAAAAGAGTGGAGATAACACACGCGCTGTTAAGGCACTACTAATGAGTTTTTATATCAGCCCATTTGATTATGCGCTGCACACAACAGCTGGTGAGTTGAGTTTCACTGCAAAGAATTATGAGCAAGCGCTTACCGAATTTCAGGTGGCGCTGGCGTTACAGCCACCAAACATTGCCGAAGCGAATTACAACGTGGCAACTGCTTTTCACGCGTTGGGCCGTCAGCAGGAAGCAAAGCGTTCGGTATTGAATGCACTTGAAGCGGCACCGCGTTATGAAAAGGCCCAGGAACTTTTGTTGAGGATAGTGGGACAATAGGTCCTATCCGTCCTATAGGTCCTATCGTGTACTCCTATAGTAAGAGCATAGAGGAAACCCCAAATGGCCGTCGAGCAAATCACCATTAGAGATGAAGACCTTCTTGATAGACTGAGTTCTGCGCGTGAAGAACTCCTACATGAGATTCGCAAAGCAATCTTCGGACAAGATGACGTCGTAGAGCAGGTGCTTTTGTCGCTCTTTGTGGGCGGTCATTCAATTCTGACGGGTGTCCCGGGACTGGCGAAGACGTTGCTGGTGCAGACGATAGCGAATGTTCTGGATCTTTCATTCAAACGGATCCAATTCACACCGGATTTGATGCCGGCTGACATCACTGGCACTGAAATCATCGAAGAAGATCGCGCAACTGGC
>Ga0070669_100003857_pt1 | contig 10832 bp, 11 predicted proteins | sample KBSS53metaG_FD_64680 | JGI IMG/M metagenome (GOLD analysis project Ga0070669, IMG submission 64680) | Switchgrass rhizosphere microbial communities from Kellogg Biological Station, Michigan, USA - KBS S5-3 metaG | ecosystem: Host-associated > Plants > Roots > Rhizosphere > Soil ... | reverse complement strand
GAGCGGCTGATGGGCTTCGGCCACCGGGTCTACAAGAACTACGACCCGCGGGCCAAGATCATCAAGAAGGCCGCCGACGACGTGTTCGAGGTGACCGGGATCAACCCGCTGCTGAAGATCGCCGTCGAGCTGGAGAAGATCGCGCTCGAGGACGAGTACTTCATCGAGCGCAAGCTCTACCCGAACGTCGACTTCTACTCCGGCCTGATCTATGAGGCGCTCGGGATGCCGGTCGAGATGTTCCCGGTGCTGTTTGCGATCGGCCGCACGAGCGGCTGGATCGCGCAGTGGCTGGAGATGATCGAAGACGGCGAGCAGAAGATCGCCCGCCCGCGCCAGATCTACACCGGCGCGCGCACGCGCGACTACGTCCCGATGGAGCTGCGGAGCTGATCCCGCCGCTCCGGGGGCGCGCCGTAGCGCGGCACGCCCCCGGAGATACTCAGAAGGCGCCGACGCCGTTCGGCGTGCCGAGGCCGGTGGGTCCGTCGTAGCCCGCCGCGCCCTTGCACATACGTGTGGTGCAGCTGCCGTTCGAGCCGCTCGTCACGTCGTGCAGCGCCGACGGATTCGCGTAGGCAAGCGAGGCCGGGTAGGCCGTGCTCGCGGCGTTGCCGGCGAGCGCGTAGACGCCCGCGATCAGCGGCGCCGACAGGCTCGTGCCACCGACCTTGAACCAGCCGCTGCGGCCCTGATACCGCGTCGTGTCGTAGACCGCGGCGCCCGTCGCCGGGTCGGCGTCCGCCGAGACGTCGGCGAGGCCGCGCTTCGAGCCACAGCCGGTGAGCGACCACGTCGCGAGACTCGTCTGCCACGACGGCGCGGCGGCGTAGAGGCTGCAACCGCTACCCGCGCCACTCCACGCGGTCTCGTTCGCCCAGACGTTGCCGGCACCGAGCGTGAGCGTCGTGCCGCCAACGGCGACGACGTGCGAATCGGCGGCCGGGAAGCTCGTGCCGTAGCCGTTGTCGCCGGTCGAGGCGGTGATCGCGATGCCGGGATGGTTGTACGCGGTGAGGCCGAGCTCGCCCGAGTACTCCGAGCCGCCGTAGCTGTTCGAGATCTGCGTGGCGCCGAGTCTTGCGGCCGTGTTTACGGCGGCGGCAAGATTCGCGAGGCTGTTCGAGCTCGCCTCGACGAGCAGGATCTTGCAGTTCGGGCAGACCGCATGCGCGACCTCGACGTCGAGCGCGATCTCGAGCGCCCAGCCGGCGTTTTTCGCTGGATAGGAGCCGGCGACGCCGTTCTGGTTGACCTTCCTGAAGCAGCCGTTCGCCGTCGTGCATTGCGGCAGGCCGAAGGTCGAGCTGTAGGTTGCGAGATCGGCAGCGATCGTCGGGCTGTCGTACGCGTCGACGATCGCGATCGTCTGGGGCGACGGCGCCCCGCTCGGCAGGTTGTAGGCGGTGCGGAACTGCGCCGGACCGTAGCCGGCAGGCGCCGGGGTGACGTGTGGGGCGCCACGGGCGTCGGTAACGACATGCGCATGGCACAGCGTGGCGCCGGCGTTCGCCGGCCCGGGGCAGACGGGGCGCTGCGAGGGGCCGGCGGAGGCCGCGGCGGGGACCGCCAGCATGGCCAGCCCAGCCAGGGCGGAGAGCAACAGTGTTCGCATCGTTCGTGGTCCCTTCGGTGGTGCTCTCTCTGCGCCGCGGCACTCTAGTGGGCAGCGGCTAGGATCGCGACCGATGGCCGGCTCGTATCGCCTGGTCGTGCGTCAGGGACCGCGGGTAACGCGTGCGCGTTTCGGTTCGCTCGCGGCGGCACTCAACGCCCTCGCCGCCGACGTCGCGCGGCTTAGCGACGGCCCGGAGCGCGCGCCGATCGACCTGAAGGTGCGGCGCTTCGAGCCGATCCAGCAGGTCGTCGCACGTGCCGAGCTGAGCGGGCCCCAGCGCCTGTTCCCGCGTGTGCGCGCGGGCGTGGACGTGCGCGGCGACGGATCGACTGAGGCGTGGGTCGGGCGTGCAAGCCGGCAGGTCGTCGCCCAGCAGGACGGCGAGTCGCCGGTGGCGGCGCTGCGGCGGGTGCTCGCGCCGGGCGACGCAGCCGCGGCTCAGGACGGCGCGGGCGCGAGCTGAGCCGCGTACGGTCCGCGGCCGGTGAGGCAGTGGGCGCCGCAGCGGGCGGCGAGCGCGAGCGCGGCTGACAGCTCCATGCCAGCAGCCAGGCCGTAGGTAAGGCCGGCCGCAAACGAGTCGCCACAGCCGTACGCGTCGACGGGCGGGCCAGGCAACTGCGCGGCGGGCCACGTGCCGCTCGCGCCGTCGAAGCATTCCCAGCGCCCGCCGCGCGCGCCGTCCGTGAGCACGGTTGCGTGGCGCGGCGCCGGCAGCGACGCGAGGCCTGCGCGCTCCTTCTCGTCACGACCGCTCGCGACGAGCACGTCGGCCGCCACGCCGCCGGCGATCAGCGCGTCGGCGGCACGCGCGGTCGCGACGAGCACGCGCGCCGCCCGGGCCGCTTGCGCCGCCGCGCCGTCGCCGCCGGTCAGGTAGACGCCGTCGGCCTCGGCGAGCCGCTCCCACGGCAGCGGATCGTCGCCGTGCGGGACGAGCCGGTCGCCGAGCACCGTGATGGTGCGCTCGGCGTGCGCGTCGAGATGCGTGAAGGCGCGCCGCTGCGGGCGCGGGCGGATCGCCGCGTGCAGCTCGACGCCGTGCGCCTCGTGCAGCTCGGCAGCGGCACGTCGCGCACGCTCGTCGTCGCCGAGCGCGGTCAGGAACAGCGCATCCCCGGCGAGCTTGCGCAGCTGCACGGCCGCAACCGCGCCGCCGCCGGCCGCCAGCTCGAAGACGTCGGTCGCCGTGACGATCTCGCCCGCCGCCGGCACATGCTCGACGACCGCGAAGTCGAGCCACTCGACGTGGCCGACGACCGCCACGCGGACCGGCGCCGGGCGGGCCGGGCCGGCACTCACAGCACGAGCGTCGCGCCGTGCCGGCGCAACCAGCCGGCGTGATCGCGGTAGTCGGGGCAGCGGTCGGCCAACAGTGCCCAGAAGCGCGGCGAATGGTCCATCACGTCCAAGTGGCAGACCTCATGCCACACGACGTAGTCGAGCACTGGCGCAGGCGCGAGCAGCAGGCGCCAGTTGAACGACATCGCGCCGGTCGCCGAGCAGCTCGCCCAGCGCGTGCGCTGCCCGCGGATCGTCAGGCCGGCGTAGCGTCTGCCGGCGGCCGCGGTCGCGGCGTCGAGCCGCGGCGCGATCTCCGCGCGCGCCTGCCGGCGGAACCAGCGCTCGAGTGCCGGCCGGCGATCGCCATCGCCACCCGGGACGAGCAGCGTGTCGTCGCGCCGGTGCACGCGCGTACGGCCTGGTTCGGCCACCAAGTGGAGCACCTCGCCGAGGTACGGGATGGTGGCGCCCCGCGCCGCGACGACCTCCCGCGTGCGCTGCAGCTCGGCGATGCGCCGCTCGATCCACGGGCGCAGCTCACGGATCGCCGCAGCCGCCTCGCGCTCGGCGGCGCGGCGCGGCAGCACGACTTCCACCCCACGCTCTTCGTCGACCCGCACGCGCACGCGCCGCGCTCGGTCCGAGCGTCGCACGCGGTAGTCGAACGCCGGCTCGCTCACGTGGGCAGGGTACGCTGGCGGCGCGATGGACCGCTCGCGTGTGCAGCTTCCCCCGAATGTGCGGCCGCCGTTGGAGGTGTTCGTCAACGGCGTGCCCCAGCACGAGGGCGACGACTACGAGCTGGCGCCCGAGGGCGACGCGCTGCTGTTCCGCCGCGAGCTCGTGCAGGAGGGCAAGCTCGGTTTCTGGCGCTGGTTCCTCGGCGCGTGGGGAATCGGCACCTACCGCCGCAACGACGTCGTCGACGTGCGTTACACGCTCGACGGTCGCACCCTCGTCGCGCATGCGCTGGCGGTCGAGCCACCGGCAAACGCGACAGGCGAGGGCGCTTAGGCGACCGCGCCGAGCGCCGGCTCGCCGCCGGCGCGGCGATCCCATGGACGCTGGAGACGCAGGGCGGAGAGGATCGCGCGCGTGGCGGGGGAGCGGTTGAGCGTGTAGAAGTGGATGCCGGGGGCGCCGCGTGCGAGCAGCTCGGCGCATTGGAGCGTCGCGTAGGCGACGCCGAGGTCGACGACTGCCGCCGGATCGTCGCGGCGCGCGTCGAGCGCGTCGAGCAGCGGCTGGGGTATCGTCGCGCCGCACAGCTGCGTGAAGCGCTTTATCTGCTCGGCGTTCGTGATCGGCATGATGCCCGGCACGATCGGGACGTCGATGCCAGCCGTACGCGCGTCCTCGACGAAGCGGAAGTACGCCTCGTTGTCGAAGAATAGTTGCGTGATGAGGACCTTCACGCCCGCGTCGATCTTCTCCCTCAGGTGCGCGAGGTCGGTCTCGCGGTCGGGCGCCTCCGGGTGGACCTCCGGATAGCAAGCGCCGACGAGGCAGAAGTCGTATTCGTCTGCCGTCAGCTGCGCCAGCTCGGTCGCGTAGCGCAAGCCGCCCTCGGTCGGGACGAACTCGGTCTCGCCGCGCGGCGGGTCGCCGCGCAGCGTCAGCACGTTGTCGATGCCGGCGTCGCGCATCTGGTCAAGCGCGCCGCGCAGGTCCGCGACGGTCGCGCCCACGCAGGTGAAGTGCGCCATCGCCTCGAGGCCGTGCGTCGCGCGGATGTTGCTCACGATCTCGATCGTCTTCTCGCGCGTCGAGCCGCCCGCCCCCCAGGTGACGGACACGAACGCCGGCTCGAGCGCTCGCAGCGCCTCGAGCGCCTCGTAGAGGTTGCGCTCGCCCTCCTCGGTCTTCGGCGGGAAGAACTCGAAGGAGAAGACGGGCTCGCCGTCCGCGGCGATGATCTCGTCGATCCGCATGGTGGAGGCAGTCTAGCCGGCGCCCCGTTGCGAGCCTGCCGCGTCGAGCCACTTCGAGACGGTCGTCGAGCCCCAGTCGACCTGGTCCGGCGCCCGTCGGAAGCCCCAGCCTCTGAGCGTGTCGTAGACCTCCTGCGAGGCGTCGGGGAGGTACAGCGTGCTGCCGCCTTCGGCGCGCAGATCCTCGACGACGGTGCGCAGCCGCTCGCGGTTCGGCATCGAGTAGAGACCGGTATAGCGGGACACGTTCACGACCCCGAACGCGTCGGCGATCTCGTGGCCGGTCGTCAGCAGGATCGCGACCTTCGCGCCCGGCTGCGGAGCGAAGAAGTCGCGCGTCGCGGGGTCCGGCAAGAACGCCCCCGCGTAGACGGGCAGCGGCGCTTCGCCCTCGATCAGTGGCACGCCCGGGGTGTCCTGGCCGATCCGTTGCAGCTGCGTCCAGGGAGCCGGGAACTGCGCGAGTGAGCAGACGGTCAGCGCGGTCGCGGCGAGCACGAGCACCGCCCCGAGGCCGGGGCGCGCGTCGGCCTGTCGCTGCACGCGCGCGACGACGTCGACCGTCAGCAGCGCGAGCGTGAGCGCCCACGCCGGGAACAGCGCGATCAGCAGTTCCGGGTGCGTGCGGCCCATGAAGTAGGCGGCCGAGCCGAGCCCGAACACGCCGCACCAGGCGAGCATGCCGGTCAGCGCGCGATTCTCGGCGTGCTCGATCGCCCGCACTGTCGCCACGCCGATCGCAGCCACGTAGGTCGCGTACAGGATCAGGTGCACCCCAAGCAGGCGATGGAGTCTCTGCAGGCCGAAGCCGCCGACGGAGTAGAGCCTGCCGTAGTCGAACAGCCGGCCGAGCTCGGGGAGCTGGCCGGCGCGGATCAGGGTCAGGAGCGCCACGAGCGCGTAGGCCGCCAGCAGCCCGAGCACGAGCTCGCCGGCGAGCGGCCCGAGCGCGCGACGGCCTCGGTCCTCGGCGGCCCACACGAACGCGGCGACCGTGGCCGCCAGCGCCGCGAGCCCGAACTCGGCGTTGTTGAGCGCGCACAGGCCGCCGACGAGGAACAGCACGGCCGGGCGGCGCGGCGCGGCGCCGTCGAGCTGCCGTACGAGCAGCCACGCGAGCAGGAACGGCCCCGCGTAGCGCAGCGGAAAGACGCCGAAGTAGTCGCCGAACGTGTACCGGCTCGCGAGCGTTCCGCCGACCATGAAGAGGCTCGTCGCGAGCACCGGCAGATACAACAACAGGGCAGTCAGGCCGTTGCACACGATCCGCCGCAGCAGCGCGTACACGGCCAACAGCGCCACGCCGGTGATCGCGCACATCGTCAGCGAGAAGGCGAGGAACGACGTGCCCGTACCCGCGAGCACGGCCGCCGGCAGGTACGGCCACAGCGAGCCGTACTGGGCGGTGAAGTCGGCCAGCGGCGTACGCCCGTTGACGATCGCGTACGTCTCGTCGAGCGTGAACTGCGCCGGGCTCCACTCGTGCGAGCTCGTCCCCATGATCGAGCTGTCGGTGTTGACCGCGTGCAGCAGCCACAGCGCCGTCAAGAGGATCGCGAGCAGCAGCGCGGCGAGCCGGCGGCGGTCCGTCTCGTGCAACGCGGTCGCGACGCGCGCACGCCACGTGGGCCGGTCGAGCACGGCGAACGCACCGGCGGCGATGACACCCGCCGCCACAAGCGTCGCCGGCGTGAAGTAGCGCCAGCGGTGCGAGACGCCGGGTTGGTATATCGGCACTTCGTAACGGAGCCGTTGCTGCACGACGATGCAGACGACGGCGAGCACGAGCAGCGCGAGCTGCGCGAACGGGACGGCGCGCGCCGCGACGCGGGCCGGCACCGTCACGCCCCGCCGCGCAGCCGCGGCCAGCGCCCCCGCGAACAGCAGCGGCGCGGCGAGCGCGAGCAGGAAGCGGCCCTGCTCGGTCGGCTCCTGGACGACTGCCCAGCGCAGGTCGCGCCAGAACGTGTACGGGTTCCCGCCGCTGTGCAGCAGCCTGCCAAGCGGCGGGCCGAGCAGCGCGATCGCCGCGACCGCGAGCAGCGCAAACGGCACGGCAAGCAGCCACGCGAGCGCGTCCGGCCCGATCGTCACATCACGGACGCCGCGGCGCGCCGAGCGCGCGGCGCCGACCCCCTCGACGACCCCCATGCAGCGACGCTAGCGGATGCCGTGGGGCGATGCCAGGCGAAGGCATCGGGCAGGTCCTTCAGACCGAAATCCAGCGTTCCGGATGGGTGGGTGGCACCGGCTCCCGCCGTGCGGCGCCGATCGCCTCGAGGTGACGCAAGTAGCAGAGCGTCTCCGTCAGCAGCCAAGCGGCAGCGTGCACGGCGTCCGGACCGTGCACGAGCGGGACGACCTCGTAGGCGGTCAGCGCCTCGCTCTCGATCGCGACCGCCGTCGCCGCGACGCGCTGGGCGACCAGCTCGCGGTTCGCCTCGATGTGCGCCTGCACGTCGGTGAACGGGCGCGCGTGGCCGGCGATGCAGAGGCGCGGTGCGGGGTTCAGCGCCTCGATCGCATCGAGCGAGCGCAGGAACTCGCCGACCGGATCCGGGGTCCAGCCGTAGTCGTAGTAGAGCGAGATGCGCCCGAGCAGGTGGTCCCCGGAGATCAGGATGCGGCGCTCGGGCTGGTAGAGGCAGACGTGCGAGGGCGCGTGCCCGGGCGTCTCGATCACGCCCCACAGGCCGAGGTCGGTCTCGATCTCGATCCCCGGCAGCAGCGCGAGGTCCGGCTCGACGACGCGCGCGATGCCGAGCGGCTGGTCCTTCGCCATCTCCGCGTAGCGGCGCAGCACGAGCTCCGGCACGCCGCTCGTGCGCCCGACCTCGAGCCGGCGCTGGAGCGCGTGCTGCGGGTCTTCGAGTCTGTCGGTCGCGTGGCGGTAGTTGGGGTGCATCCACAGCTCGCAGCCGGCACGGTCGACGATCGGACCGGCCTGCCCGTAATGGTCGGAGTGCGCGTGCGTGCAGACGAGCAGCCGCACGTCCTCGATCCGCAGTCTCACCATCGCCATCGCGCGCTCGAGCTGCTCCAGCGAGCCCGGCTCGTGCATGCCGGTGTCGACGAGCACGATCCCGTCGCCGGCCTGGATCGCCCAGGCGTTGCAGTGCGGCACGCCCGGCCACGGGAGCGGCAGGCGCAGGCGCCAGAGGCCGTTGAGGACGCGCTCGCCGCGCCCCTGCTCGCGTCTGCGCGCTCTCTCTGCCATGCGAGGCTCCACCTTATTCGTCCGCGCGGCGTAGGCTGGCGGCATGCCCAGCCCAGATTCAAGTGCCACGGAGGACGTCGCACGCCGCTACTTCGCCGCCGTCGCTGCGCGCGACGTCGACGCGATGGTCGCCTGCTGGCGGCCCGGCGGCGTCGATCGCCTGCACGGACAGGCCGATCTCGTCGCGCCCGACGGCGTGCGCGCCTGGTTCGAGGAGCTGTTCGCGGCCGTGCCGGACGCGGCGATGGAGGTCCTGCAGACGACCACGGAGGCCGACCGCTGCGCGGTGCGCTGGCGCCTGACCGGCACGTTCGCGGGCCCCGGTGGCTGGCAGGGGCTCGTGCCGACCGGGGGCCGGCTCGACATCCAGGGCTGCGACGTCGTGCAGGTCGCCGACGGCCTCGTAGTCGGCAACGAGGCGTACGTCGACGGGATGACGATCGCGCGTCAGCTCGGCGCGCTGCCGCCGCGCGACTCCGGTCCCGAGCGCGGGCTGATGGCGTTGACGAACCTGCGCACGCGCCTCGCGCGCCGCTTCGCCGCAGGCGACCCGGAGCCGATCGCCGACGGCGTGTGGGTCGTGCGCGGCGGCTTCCCGAGACGCGCGATGAACGTCTACTTCGTGCGCGACGGGGACGGCGTGCTGATGTTCGACGCCGGCATCAAGGCGATGACGCCAGCGCTCGCGCGGATCGGCGCGCAGCTGGGCGGGATCACGCGCGTGCTGCTCGGCCACGGCCACGCGGACCATCGCGGCGCAGCACCGGGTCTCGGGGTCCCCGTCTGGTGCCATCCGGACGAGGTTGCCGACGCGGAGGGCGACGGCGGGATGCACTACTTCGACCTCTCGACGCTCGACGTGCACGGGCGGTTGCTGCTGGGCCGCCTGCTGCCGGTCTGGGACGGCGGCCCGGTCTCGATCGCCGGAACCGTGTCGGAGGGCGACGAGGTCGCCGGCTTCCGCGTGATCCACCTGCCGGGCCACGCACCGGGGTTGATCGGCCTGTGGCGCGAATCCGACCGGCTCGCGCTCGTGAGCGACTGCTTCTACACCGTCGACCCGCAGACCGGGATCCCCGGCCATCCGCGCGTGCCGCATCGCGCCTTCAACCAGGACACGGAGCAGGCGCGCGCGTCGATCCGCAAGCTCGCGGCGCTCGCGCCGGCGACCGCCTGGTGCGGCCACGCCGACCCGCTGCGCGGGGACGTCGCCGCCCAGCTGGAGCACGCGGCCGCGACGACGTAGGCGGTCTCTGGTCCGCGTTGCGCGGCACACTGTCGGGCATGGGACGACGGAGCCGACAGCGGCGAGAAGCCGGGAAGCTCAGCGCACCGACGACCGACTACACCAACGCCGACGGCAACGTGCTGACGCTGCGCGGCGCGATGACGCCGGCGACGCGACGCGAGTACGCCGAAGTGCTGGCCGGCGGCGGCGCGGCGCGCGCGGCCGCGACGCAGGAGGATGCCTGGCAACGGGCGGTCGAGTTCCTGTTCGAGCGTCTGGTAGTGCGTTGGGAGATCGCGGGCGCCCCGATCGAGCACCAGAAGGAGCTGCTCGCACGCTTCCGCTTCGCATCACAGGACGAGCGGGTGTGGATTCGCGGCGTACTGCGGGAGCACCTGTCGGAGTGGTTCCCCGATGTTGAGGCGCCGTGACCGAGCTCGCCCCGCCCACTGCCCCCGCCGCCTGGCACGACGTCGACACGACGCGGTTCGCGGCGCTGCTGACCGACTACTGCCTCGACATACAGCCCGGCCAGCAGGTGCTCGTGCGCTCGACGACGCTCGCCGCGCCGCTCCTGCGCGCGTTGCACGCGGCGATCCTCGCGCGCGACGCGTGGCCGCTGCTGCGCGTCGAGCTGCCGGGCATCGAGGAGGACTTCCATGCGCTGGCGCTGGACCGCCACCTCGACTCGTTCGGCTCGATCGCCGAGGCCGAGGCGGCGCAGGCGGACGCGTTCCTGGCGATCCAGGCGCCGCTGAACACGCGCGCGCTGACGGACGTCGACGCGGCGCGGATCGCACGCATCGCGAGATCGCGCGCACCGCTGACCGAGCTGCGGATGCGCAAGCGCTGGTGTGGGACGCTCTGGCCGACCCCCGCCAGCGCCCAGCAGGCAGGGATGGGCGATGACGCGTTCGCGGCGTTCGTGCGCGGCGCACTGTTTCTCGACCGCGAGGATCCGGCGGGCGCGTGGCGCGAGCTGGGCGCGTTCCAGGCCGGACTGGTCGAGCGGCTGAGCGGGGCGCGGGAGCTGCGGATCGAGGCGCCGGGGACCGACCTGACGCTGCGCGTCGACGGGCGCACATGGGTCAACAGCGACGGCAAGCGCAACATGCCGAGCGGCGAGGTCTTCACGGGCCCGATTGAGAACAGCGCCAACGGCGTGGTGCGCTTCACGGTGCCGTCCTCGCCGCGCGGCGTGGCGGTCGAGGACGTCGAGCTGACGTTCCGCGACGGCGAGGTCGTCGCGTCACGCGCCGGCCGCGGCGAGGACTACCTGCGCCAGACGCTCGCGACCGACGCCGGCGCCCGCCGGCTCGGCGAGATCGGCATCGGCACGAACCGCGGGATCGACCGCCCGATCGGCGCGATCCTGTTCGATGAGAAGATCGGCGGCACCGTCCACCTCGCGCTCGGCCGCTCCTACCCCGAGACCGGCGGCGTCAACGAGTCCGCCGTCCACTGGGATCTGATCTGCAACCTGCGCGACGGCGGCCGCCTGAGCGCCGACGGCGAGGTCGTGCAGGAGGGCGGAGCCTTTCGGTGATCCCAGCC
>Ga0070669_100003855_pt1 | contig 10835 bp, 10 predicted proteins | sample KBSS53metaG_FD_64680 | JGI IMG/M metagenome (GOLD analysis project Ga0070669, IMG submission 64680) | Switchgrass rhizosphere microbial communities from Kellogg Biological Station, Michigan, USA - KBS S5-3 metaG | ecosystem: Host-associated > Plants > Roots > Rhizosphere > Soil ... | reverse complement strand
CATCCATGTCTTCAGTTGGACTTCGCTGGCTCGCATGTGTGCCCCCGCTCCATGCTTCGCTCGGGTGCCGCAGATGGTTACACGTCGCTCCGCGCAACTTCAAAAAATACCCTGTAACCGGCGCGTGGCCGCTGCCGAATTGCTCCTTGCCGAAGGGGTCCGGATCACCCCGCGACACCGAGACCAAATTTCGATCCTTGAGGAGCCACACCATGAACATCACTCAAGCCGCTGCCGCCGTCGCCCTGTCCGTTGCGTTTGCCGGGACCAGCGTCCATGCAGCGGACGCCCCCAAGACCGAGAAGTGCTACGGCATCGCCTTGGCCGGCAAGAACGACTGCAAGGCCGGTGCCGGCACCAGCTGCGCGGGCACATCAGTCAAGGATTACCAGGGCAACGCCTGGAAGGCGGTCAAGATCGGCACTTGTACATCGATCAAGACGCCAAAGGGCAACGGTTCGCTTACTCCGCGCGCCTGAATCCGGCATGGCCCGGACGCCGATGCGCCCAAGCGCTCCGGGCCGCGCTCCGCGCACGCTGCACTCTGCCCTATCGCTGGAGGGACTCCCATGACAGCGTTCAACTCGCTTTACTGCGTCGCAACCGATCTAGCCCGGCGTCTGTTGCCGGACGCGCTTCTGCTGCTGATCGCTCGCCTCGCCGCAGCGTCGATTTTCTTCCTGTCCGGGCGGACCAAGGTTGAAGGCTGGTTCACCATCACCGACGGTACCTTCGACTTGTTCGCGACCGAGTATGTCCTGCCGTTGATCCCGCCGCACGTGGCGGCCTACGCCGCGACAATTTCAGAACACCTTTTCTCGGTGCTGCTGGCCCTAGGTCTGTTCACCAGGATCGGGGCGCTCGGGCTGCTCGGCATGACATTGGTCATCGAGGTGTTCGTTTATCCAGACGCATGGCCAACGCATCTGAGCTGGGCAGCCCTTCTTCTTCCCTTGCTCGCCAGGGGCGGGGGACCGTTCTCCATCGACCACTTGCTGATCCGCAAATTCGGCCTCGGCGCCAGCGGGAGGTGTCTCGCCAAGCGACGAGGAGCCGTGCTTACTGGCGGGCACTGAGATCACCGTCATGATCGACCCGGCTGGGAAAGACGCAGTCGTCCAGTATACCGCCCCGCCTATCAAGCCAAGTCAGCAGGCTGGGCGAGCGTCTGGGAGACATTCGAACGGAACAGGGCGTCCTGTTTTTCTGGTGCATCGCGAGTGCCCGTGTTCGGACCTGCCCGCCGTTGACCAGATCGCCAACCTTCAACCGCACCGAGTCGCAGCCCCGGAGCTTGCCGTCGACCGCGAGGTCGAAGAGCGGCCGATCTCGCAAGCGGGCGCCAGAGCTTCTGTACGTGACGGAGGAAGGGCGCGAAAAATCCGCCAGTCGCCGTTTCCGCTGCACATGCGCTTCAGCCAAAGCTATGCCGGGTTGGAAACATGGAAATAGGCGTTCATCCTCGCCGGTCTGGAGCGGCTGGATACGCTCCTCACGCAGGAAGTGGGACACCTCCGCCGCTGGATGCCATCTGAGCGACGAGATGACGGGCCATCCGTCTCCGAGTTAATAAAGGGTCGAGGAAAGAAATGGGCAATCGGTCTAATTCTGAACTTCATACATCGCTGCATCTCGCCGGTTTTCGTGCATTGGCTACGGCGGCAGGCTTGTTGCAGTTGTGTCGCGAGCTGCAGGCATCGGGTGTTTTGGCACAGGATGGAGTCGAGCGCATCAAAACGGCGGTTCATGGCGAGCTGATGGAGCAGGTCCCGCGTTCGCGGATCGGCGATGCGGATTTCTCCCGCAGATTGCGCGAGCGCCTGGACCGCTTGTTTACCGGAACCGACAATCTGAAAGATGACCCTGTCTTGCCGACGGACGATGATCATTCTTAAAGCGCGGGTCTATCGGTCTGCGCGTTCAGACCGCTTCGGGTGAGCGTGATCGTGATTTCGGCGCGCTAGAGGGTCGACGTTTAGGCAAGCAAGATCGTACCTGGCGATGATCCGGTGCGTCGCCGACGCGAAAGGGTTCACCGGAGGAAGAAGCCTCACCTTTTGTAAGCGACCTTTCCTTGCGCTGTCGCGAAGCGTGCCGAACCTGGGCGGATCGATCATCACCGCCGGGGGGCTGGCGTTCATAGGCGCCACCACCGACCAGTACCTGCGCGCCTTCGATCTGAAGACCGGCAAGGTCGTGTGAAAAGCGCGGCTGCCCGCTGGCGCTCAGGCGACGCCGATGACCTATTGTGGTCGCGATGGGCGGCAGTATGCCGTGATCACCGCCGGCGGCCACGGTGCATTGGGTACGCGCTACGGAGATTACACGCTGGCTTTCGCTCTCCCGCGTTCGTGACGTGTGAGGTCAATCATGCGACGGCCGATGCCCCTCGTGCGATGGGGAGGGAACATTGGTGGCTTCCGTGGTCGCGTGGCCGTCGGATGTGCCTGGTGGCAGGAACGACTGCGACAGGGCGTGATACAGCTTTTCCTTGGACACGGCCTGCGCGACGAAGTCGGCGATCAGCGCCGAGGCGAGCAGCGGCATCATCAGGCCCCGGCTCGCGGTCGTTTCCGAGATGATGATGACGGCCGTGAGCGGCGCGCGGACGACCCCGGTGAAGTAGGCCACCATGCCCAGAAGCACGATGCCGCCGCTGGGGTATGTCGGGAACAGCCAGTGGATCATGTCGCCAACGCCGGCCCCCACCGCCAGCGATGGCGCGAAGATGCCCCCTGGCATACCCGATACAGCAGTCGCGAGCGTGGTCACGAGCTTGGCAAGGCCGAACCAGTGCGGTGCGTCAGCGCCCGTGATGATGGCGCGGGCCGCGCCATACCCGGTGCCCCAGGTCAGCCCCGTCGAGACACCGACGATGGCGACAATCAACCCGAGACCGCCGGCGAACAGCATCGGCCTTGCGCGAAGCCTGGCGAGCGGCGCCCAACGCGTTCTGCCGGTGGCGATGATCGCGCGGGAGAACAAGGCGCCCAGCAGCCCTCCCAGAATGCCCGCGATCGGCGCGGCCATGATCGTCTGGTGTACCGACAAGGTCTGTCGCATGACGCCGAAGTACACGTAGTCGCCCGAAAGACCCAGGCTGGTCATGCCGGCGATCAGCACGGCGGTCATGACCAGCAGCGTCATGCGCTGCTCGTATGCGGCGGCAAGCTCTTCGATGGCGAAGGCGACACCGGCGAGAGGCGTGTTGAATGCGCCCGCTACACCCGCCGCGCCGCCGGCGATGAACACCGATGCGCGCAGCGGAATGGCCATGATCCGGTGCGCGTAGCCCATGATCGACGCCGCGACCTGCACGGTCGGGCCCTCTCGCCCGGTCGAGGCGCCGACCAGCAAGGTGCCGATCGTCAGGACAAGTTTCATGATGACGATACGAGCCGAAAGCAGCGCCGACATCGCATGATCGGGATCGCGCGTTGCCGCCATGACTTGCGGGATCCCCGACCCTTTCGCGGCCGGAGCAAATCGGTGGGTGAAACCGGCGATCGCCGCGTATCCCAGCGGCGTGACGATCAGCGGGGCCCACCACCAGCGGGCTGCGAGCGTCGCGAACCGCTCGCCCGCCCAGTCCGCCAGGTAGGCGAAGAGCAGCGCGACGAGGCCGATGATCACGGCGCCCCCAAGGATGGCTGCGCGCTGCCGCCACACCGGCGCGGTAGGGCCATGTTCGCGCAGCAGATCGCGCGCTTGTTCGGGAAAGCTCACCATTATCCTTCTGCCGGAGCACCGACGGCCACCGCGGCCAGACACACCAGCCCGATGAGGACAAAGCCGAGCCGCTGCGCCGTGCTGCCCTTACCGTCCTTTAGCGACACGATCAAAGCCAGCACGCATTGCAGCGCGTAGATCAGCGCAAACGCGCGCGAGGACAGCGCCATCACTTCGAACGGATCGGTGAGCCAGACGATGACGATCGCCAGCGCTCCGGCGGAAGCGAAGGCGACGGGGACGCTGATCTTGCGCTGCGAAACCTCGTTCAACAGGCCTCCCGAACCGACGGAGTCGGCCCCCGCGCGGTCGAGGAACGGCGTCAGCAGCGCGATGAGTACGGTGACGATGATGTTCGCCGCAACAGGTTGAGCCGCGTGCGTGCAACGATCTCGGCCGTGGTTGTCCTCGCCGGCGGTGGTGATTGGCGCGATGCTGATCTCGCCGCTGATGAACCCCATCCCTTGGGAGCTTCGGGTGCGCCACCTGTGGTTCTCGTCTCCATCCGGTGTCACCGGAACATGGTCGGTGGTTCGTGAGCTTGCTGCCCCATGGGGCACCGCCTCGCGGATGGCGTGACGTCTTGACGGTGCTGCGGTTTTGGCGCTTTCTCGCGACGATAACTCAGACCGGAAGACCATGGATCGCTTATCTTTCCGGCGGCTCGTACGATCGCACTTCGGCAAGGCATCGGCGGCTATCGCCAAGATATCGCGCTTCGCGCCCTTCCTCCTGGCTTTTGTCGCGTCGGTTCTGTGCATCGTTTTTGATCTGTTCGAACGCCTGTTCGGCCTGCTCGAACCTTACGAGGCATTTCAGGCCGACGAGCTGTTCATATCGGCCGTATTCTTCTCCCTTGCCGCGCTCTACTATCAGGTTCGGCGTAACCAGCTGCTGAACGCTGCGATTTCCGAAAGCCGTGCGCTCGAGCGGCGGTCCTACGAACTGGCTCGCATCGACGATCTTACTGGCTTGCCCAACCGGCGGGCCTTCCTGGAAGCGCTCGGCGCCGCCCAACAAGGCTCCAACCTGCTGCTCATCGACCTCGACCGCTTCAAGGTGATCAACGACTGGTCGGGCCATCAGCTGGGCGACAAAGTGCTGATCGAGATCGGCAATCGCCTGTGCAAACTCCGGGACGAAGGCCTCGTCACCATCGCCGCCCGGATCGGTGGCGATGAATTCGCCTGCCTTGCCGACGGTGACGCCAGCCTAGCAGCCGAGCGGCTGATCGCAACTATCGGAACGCCGATGTACCGCCTGCCCGACACTCCGCGCGTGCAGTCCTCGATCGGCATCGTCGCATTGGGCCGGGACGTGCGGATGTTCTGCGACCCCCTGCGCGATGCCGATCGCGCGATGTACGCGGCCAAGCGTGACGGTGGCGCCATGTTCCGTCGCTACGAGGCGCTACGCGAAGCCGCCTGGGCCTGAACCCGAGCGCCTCGCGCGAACCGTGGCGGGCTATCACCCAGCCGTCACTGGCAGGCCAGGCACTCGTCGTAATCGGTCGTCTCACCGATCTCGAACTTGGGCGCCTGCGGCGTGTTGTCCGCCTCGACGCCGCCGGCGAACCCAGCGCGCTGCACTGACTTGGAGCGCAAGTAGTAGAGCGACTTGATGCCCTTCTCCCAAGCCTGGAAGTGCAGCATCATAAGATCCCACTTGTCGACATCTGCCGGGATGTAGAGGTTCAGCGACTGCGCCTGGTCGATGTAGGGCGTGCGGTCGGCCGCGAACTCGAGCAGCCAGCGCTGGTCGATCTCGAAGCTGGTCTTGTAGACCGCCTTCTCCTCCGGCGAGAGGAAGTCGAGGTGCTGGACCGAGCCGCCGTGCTCCAGGATCGAGTTCCACACGTTGGTGGAATCCTTGGACTTCGAGGCCAGCAGCTTTTCCAGGTACGGGTTCTTGACCACGAAGCTGCCCGACAGCGTCTTGTGGGTATAGATGTTGGCCGGGATCGGCTCGATGCAGGCCGAGGTACCGCCGCAGATGATGCTGATCGATGCAGTCGGCGCGATCGCCATCTTGCAGCTGAAGCGCTCCATCACGCCGACGTCGGCAGCGTCGGGACAGGGGCCGCGCTCGTTGGCCAGCAGCATCGAGGCCTCGTTGGCCTTCTGGTTGATGTACTGGAACATCTGCAGGTTGAGCGCCTTGGCCATTGCGCTTTCGAAGGCGATGCTCTTCTTCTGCAGGTAGGAGTGAAAGCCCATCACCCCCATGCCGACCGAGCGCTCACGCATGGCCGAGTACTTGGCGCGCGCCATCTCGTCGGGGGCGCGGTCGATGTAGTCCTGCAGCACGTTGTCGAGGAAGCGCAGCACGTCCTCGATGAAGCGCTTGTCGCCCTTCCACTCCTCCCAGGTCTCCAGGTTGAGCGAGGACAGGCAGCACACCGCGGTGCGATCGTTGCCAAGGTGATCCCGGCCAGTGGGCAGCGTGATCTCCGAGCACAAGTTCGAGGTCGAAACCTTGAGCCCCAGCTCGCGATGATGGCGCGGCATCATCCGGTTCACGGTGTCGTTGAAGACGATGTAGGGCTCGCCGGTGGCAAGGCGCGTCTCGACCAGCTTCTGGAACAGCGAGCGCGCATCGACCTTGCCGCGCACCGAGCCGTCCTTGGGGCTGCGCAGCGCGAACTCGGCGCCATCGCGCACGGCGGCCATGAACTCGTCGGTCAGCAGTACGCCGTGGTGCAGGTTCAGCGCCTTGCGGTTGAAGTCGCCCGAGGGTTTGCGGATCTCGAGGAACTCCTCGATCTCGGGATGCGAGACATCGAGGTAGCAGGCGGCCGAGCCGCGGCGCAACGAGCCCTGGCTGATTGCCAGCGTCAGCGAGTCCATCACCCGCACGAAGGGAATGATGCCGCTGGTCTTGCCGTTGAGGCCGACCGGCTCGCCGATGCCGCGCACCGCGCCCCAGTACGTGCCGATGCCGCCACCCCGGCTCGCCAGCCAGACGTTCTCGTTCCAGGTGGCGACGATGCCTTCGAGGCTGTCGTCAACCGAGTTCAGGTAGCACGAGATCGGCAGGCCGCGTCCGGTGCCGCCGTTCGACAACACCGGCGTCGCCGGCATGAACCACAACTTCGAGATATAGTCGTAGATGCGCTGGGCGTGGTCCTGATCGTCGGTATAGGCGTCGGCCACCCGGGCGAAGAGGTCCTGGTAGGTCTCACCCGGCAGGAGATAGCGGTCATCCAGCGTCTCCTTGCCGAAATCGGTCAGCAGCGCGTCGCGCGCCGCATCGGTGACGATCGTGAAGCGACGATCGCGGATCGACTTGGAGTCATCCTTGCGGGCGGGCGCCGCAGCGACCGGGGCCGCGGGCACGTCCGCAAGCAGTTCGGCAGTGGCGAGATCCGTCTTGTCCATCGCGATAGCCGGGCCCACGCCCGCCTCCTTTGTCGTATTGGCGGCTGCTGTCGACACAATGGCGAAGGTCAGCTCTGCCTGGGCGTCGTCGGTGCTGGTCTGGTCTGCAAAGGAAGTCACGTCTGCACTCTCGACCTGTCCGTCATCGCCGGTTCTGAAATCCATGTCGTGCCCCCTGTTCGGCTGCCTTCGAACCCGAATCGGCAGGCATGGCACCAGCCTATCAAGCTCGGCACAGAACGGGAACACTGTCCCGCCCGCACTTCGGTCCTGTCGCGACGAAGCCTCGGACAACCAGATCTTGCCTTGCCAAGAGCCGCCCGCGCTCTTGTGGAATCTAGGTCTTGAGGCTCCGTGTTCAACGGCCCACAACCCATAGTGCCCGTTTGGATTTTTGGCGCAAGTGGGGCGGGTTCGCCAGCGGATCAGAGCTCGGTGAGGCGCGACGCGTGGTAAGTCCTTGGCCGGTGAGGCACGCAAGGGGCAAATCGGGTCGGAACCGTATTTAATTTTCCACATTCTTAGGCGACGAGCGGAATCGGGCATGCGGCGAGTTGAGTCGCTTGGTCCGCCAGCAGCCTGGCGCGAGCCGTGTGGCGACACCCTACCGCCAGATGAGCGATGCCTAACGGATTTGTAATGCGGCTCGGCAAGCGTGCGCGACTAAGAAGATCGCCGCAGGACGGCGGCCGCCGCCGCTGCGAGGCGCAGACTTGCTGGTGATCCCATGGCTGATACACGAAAGTCCAAGCACATCCTGTGCGCCGTCGGCCTGCATCGGCCGACCCGGGGCGCGGTCTCCTGGAACGGAAGAAGCTTCGTCGGCCACTGTCGCAACTGCGAGACCACGATCGTGCGCCGCGCGCCAAAGATCTGGACGAGCTACATCTGAGCGCCGCAAACGCTCACGACGTCGTCGCGGTGGTTCTGGCTTGGGTGGTCGAGGTGGTGGTGCCGCTTAGGTGACTCGAACACCTGACCCCATCATTACGAATGATGTGCTCTACCGGCTGAGCTAAAGCGGCCTGACCCTGGCGTGGGCAGGCGCCGCGTTTAGCCACGCGGAACGCCTTGCGCAAGAGCTTTGCGGTGGGGTCAGGCCAGCTTTGCCCTATCAGCTGCTAGCCGCGCGGGCGGTGGCGCATCAGTCCTTCCTGGGCCATGCTGGCGATCAGCCGTCCCGACCGGTCGTAGACACTTCCCCGGCTGAATCCGCGCGCGTGGCCCGACCAAGGGCTGTCCATCGCATAGAGCAGCCACGCGCCGAGCGGCGGGTCTTCGTGGAACCAGATCGTGTGGTCCAGGCTCGCGCCCTGGATCTCAGGCGTGAACCAGGCGATGCCGTGCGGCAGGATCGCGGTCGAGACCAGGCCGAAGTCGCTGGCATAGGCCAGCGCCGTCCGCGCCTGCTCCGGATCAAGCGTGGCGCTCAACCGGAACCACGCGTGCTGCGCCGGAAGCGAAGCCGGGCTGCCGGCATGGCGCTGCCCGGCGCGGACCTCGAAGGCGGCCAGGCGAGCGGCGATAGGGCCGGGAACGCTCTGGCCTGGCAGGGCCAGAAGCTGGTCCATCGGCACGGCCTCTTCCGGGCCGGGAACGTCGGGCATCGGCGCGGCGTAGGACAGGCCCTCCTCGCGCCGCTGGAACGAGGCGGCCAGGTTCAGGATCGGCTTGCCGTCCTGCAGCGCCACCACGCGGCGATTGGCGAAGCTGCCGCCGTCGAAATCGCGCAGGACTCGGTAGATGATGGGACGGGCATTGTCGCCTGCCCGAAGGAAATAGGCGTGCAGCGAATGCGCGACCTTCTCCCCGCCGATCCCCAGCGTCGCAGCCGCCAGCGCCTGGGCGACCACTTGCCCGCCAAAGACCCGGCCCGGCAATTCGGGCGACGCCTCGCTGCGATAGAGGTCCGTGTCGAGCTCCTCCACGGCGAGAAGGCGCCGCACGTCACCGGGCGTCGCTCCGGGCCCGGTCATGCGCGCTTCTCCGCCTGGCCCTCGGCGCCGGCCTCGTGAGCCTGCAGCCACGCGCGCGCCTGCTCCTGGATGGAGCCGAGTTCCGTCAGCGTCTGCTCGATCGCTTGCCGCTGGCGCTTGAGATCCTTCATCCGCTCGGTCACTTTGGTGAGCAGCGTGCGCACTTGCACGTGATGTTCGGGGTCGACATCGTAGAGATCGAGGAACTCCTTGATCTCGCGGATCGAAAAGCCGAGCCGCTTGCCCCTGAGGATAAGCTGCATGCGGCCGATCTCGCGGCGCGAATAGATGCGCGTGGTGCCCACACGCTGCGGGGCGATCAGACCCTTGTCCTCGTAGAAGCGCAAGGTGCGCATGGTGACACCCAGAAGCGTCGCCGCCTCCTGGATGCCCAGCAGGTCCTGCACTCCTGGCGCGGCGCCGTCTGCCACCCCTTCCGTCACGAGGCCCCCGCGGCTGCCTCGCGGCGTGCGGCCTCCTCGGCGACGAGTTCCTTCTTGGAAAGCTTGCCGACCATCGTCTTGGGCAGCGCGGCGCGAAACTCGATCTGCGAGGGCATCTCGATCTTGCTGATGCGGGTCTTGAGGAACTCCATGAGCTCTTCTTCGCCCACGATGCGCTCTGGATGCAAGGCGACGAAGGCCTTGGGGGACTGTCCGCGATAGGGATCGGGCACGCCGATCACCACCGCCTCGGCCACGGCGGGATGCTCGTAGAGTGCGTCCTCGATCACGCGGGGATAGACGTTGTAGCCGCTGCACAGGATCAGGTCCTTGATCCGGTCGACCAGGAACAAGTAGCCGTCCTTGTCGAGGTAGCCGACATCGCCGGTGCGCAGCGCGCCGTAGATGAAGGTCGCTTCGGTCTCCTGGGGCCGGTTCCAATAGCCTTTCATCACCTGCGGCCCGCGCGCGCAGACTTCACCGCGCTCGCCTTGAGGCATGATGCGGTGGATGTCGTCGGGGTCGCGTATCTCGATCGCGGTGCCGGGAAAGGCCGGACCGCACGAATTGTCCTTCACCAAGCCTTCCAGCGGATTGCAGGCGATGATCGGGCTTGCCTCGGACAGGCCATAGCCCTCGACCACGCGCACGCCGGTCCGCTTCTCGAACGTCTGCCGGATGTCGAGCGGCAGCGGCGCGCCGCCGGAGATGCACACGCGTACCTCGTCGAATTCGCCGTGCAGATCGACTTTGTTGAGCGCGGCATAGAGCGTGGGCACGCCGAAGAACTGAGTCGGCCTGGTCCTCTTGGCGGTCTCTAGGAACGACTTCATCTCGAAGCGCGGCAGCAGGATCATCTCGGCCGCGGTCTCCACCGAATAGTTCAGCACCGTGGTCAGCGCGAAGACGTGAAACATCGGCAGCACGCCCAGGGTGCGCTCCTGCCGCTCGGGCATATGGCCGACATGCGCGATCATCTGCGCCGAGTTGGCCGCGAGGTTCGCATGGCTCAGCATCGCGCCCTTGGGCACTCCGGTGGTGCCGCCGGTGTATTGCAGCACGGCCAGATCGTGCGGGTCGCGCGCGACCGGGTCCGGATCGGCATCGCGCGCGGTCAGCTGGGCGAAGCGCACGAAGCGCAAGTCGTGCGGCTCATGCGCGATGTCCTTGCGCTTGAGCAGCCGGTACGCCGTGCCCTTGAGCGCGGGCAACACGCCCGCGATCGGGCAGACGACGACACGGCGCAGCGCGGTCCTGCCGATCAGCGGCTCGATCTTGGGCAGCGACATCGCCAGGTCGGAGGCGATCAT
>Ga0070669_100003851_pt1 | contig 10841 bp, 9 predicted proteins | sample KBSS53metaG_FD_64680 | JGI IMG/M metagenome (GOLD analysis project Ga0070669, IMG submission 64680) | Switchgrass rhizosphere microbial communities from Kellogg Biological Station, Michigan, USA - KBS S5-3 metaG | ecosystem: Host-associated > Plants > Roots > Rhizosphere > Soil ... | reverse complement strand
TCGTCCACCTCGCCGCCCAGGCCGGCGTGCGCTATTCGATCGAGCAGCCGCAAGAATATGTGCGCGCCAATCTCAACGGCCATTTCAACATGCTGCAGATGGCGTGCCTGGCGCCGAAGCTGGAGCACCTGGTCTATGCCAGCTCCAGCTCGGTCTACGGCGCCTCGAAGAAGGTGCCGTTCTCCCTCGACGATGCCGCCGATCATCCGGTCTCGCTCTACGCCGCCACCAAGCGCGCCGACGAGCTGCTCAGTGTCTCCTATGCCCGCATCTTCAAGCTGCGGCAGACAGGACTGCGCTTCTTCACGGTCTATGGACCCTGGGGCCGGCCTGACATGGCCTATTACAAGTTCACCAAGGCGATCCTCGCAGGCACGCCGATCGAGACCTATGCCAGCGGCGCCTTGCAGCGCGACTTCACCTATATCGACGACATCGTCGCCGGCGTCGTATCGGCGCTCGACCGTCCGCCGCCGGCCGACGCGGAAGAGCCGCACCGCCTCTACAATCTCGGCAACGATCGCCCGGAATCGGTCAACGCCCTGGTGACTGCGATCGAGGCCGCCTGCGGTCGCCAGGCCCAGCGCATCGATAAGCCGATGCCCCTCGGCGACGTGCCGAAGACTTGGGCCGACCTCTCCGCCTCGCGACAGGACTTGGGCTACGCGCCGTCCGTGAATCTCGAGGAAGGTATCCGCCGGTTCGTCGCCTGGTACCGCGACTACGCGAAAATCTAGCGCGCTTTCTTGTGCACCGCCGGGACCCAGCAATAGCCGTCCGGGTCCAGGATGTAGGATTCGCGCAGGCCGTGCGGCTTGTCCGCTGCTTCCGATAGCACGTGGTGCCCGTGCTCCTTTGCCCGCGCCGCGGCTGCATCGGGATCGCAATGATACAGACGGATTTCCGCACCGACGCCGCGCACTTGCGCGTCGCCGATCAGGCCCAGCAGCGGGTTGCTGTGATAGGTGCCGTCGCTGTGCAGCATCCACTCCGCCCGCGTGGGGCCGGACGCGTAACGCAAAACCGCAAAATCCTTATCGGCAAAGGCGACGCTCGCGCCCAGCACCTCGCGCGCGAAGGCGACCGAGCGCGTGACGTCGCGCACCAGCAGGTTGATGCCAAGTCCCTGCAGGGAACGGCCGTATTCTTCGGCCGGCATGAAGTCCTTATCGGCGGCGCCCATCTCTTCCCCCAGCTCCATTTTCCGACATACTAGCGACTCGGATTATGCCTGAGAAAACTGCTAGACTTGTCACCATGACAATCCGCCTCCTGCCGCCCAATCTCGTCAACCAGATCGCCGCCGGCGAGGTGGTGGAACGGCCTGCCTCGGTGGTGAAGGAACTTGTAGAGAATGCCCTCGATGCCGGCGCGCGTCGAATCGACGTCCATCTGCGCGAGGGCGGCCGGTCCCTGATCGTGGTCGAGGATGACGGCAAGGGCATGACCCGGGAGGAGCTGGCGCTGGCGGTCGAGCGCCATGCCACCTCCAAGCTGCCGGACGACGACCTGGTCCACATCCATTCCTTCGGCTTCCGCGGCGAGGCGTTGCCCTCGATCGGCGCGGTCGGCCGCCTCGTCATCGCCAGCCGCGCACGCGGTGCAGATACCGCTTGGCAGATCGCGGTCGATGGCGGCGTCAAATCGCCGGCCGAGCCGGCGGCACGCGGCGACGGCACGCGGGTCGAATTGCGCGATCTGTTCTACGCGGTGCCGGCGCGGCTCAAGTTCCTGAAGTCGCCGCGCTCGGAATCGAACGCGGCGCAGGAGATCGTCGAGCGCCTCGCGATGGCGCACCCCGATGTCGCTTTCACGTTGCGGGACGAGGAGCGGCTGGCGATGCGGCTGCCGGCGATCGGTGCCGACCTGCTGCAGGACCCGGCCGCCGCGACGCTGGAGCGCCTCGGCGCCATCATGGGCCGCGACTTCGCGGACAATGCGGCGCGGCTGGATGCGATGCGCGAGAGCGTGCGCCTCACCGGCTTCGCCGGGCTGCCGACGCTCAACCGCGCCACCTCGACCCAGCAATTCCTGTTCGTGAACGGCCGGCCGGTGAAGGATCGCCTGATCATCGGTGCGATCCGCGGCGCCTATCAGGATTTCCTGGCGCGCGACCGGCATCCGATGGTGGCCTTGTTCGTCGACCTGCCGGCCGAGGAGGTCGACGTCAATGTGCATCCGGCCAAGGCTGAAGTGCGCTTCCGCGATGCCGCTTTGGTGCGCGGCCTGATCGTCAGCGCCATCCGCGCGGCGCTGGCGGAAGCGGGGCATCGCGCCTCCAGCACCGTCGCGGCCAACACACTCGGCTCTTTCACCGCCCCGACCCAATTCCCGACCCAGCTTTCGACGCCGGCCTGGCGCGGCTACTCGCCCGGCCCTGCGCGCTCAAGTCCGGGCTTGGCCGCGCAGGCGATGGCCGCATTCGCGCCTTTGTCGGCGGAAATCGACCGGCCCAGCGCGCGCGTCGAAGCGGTGCCGGCCGCGGACGGCGCGCCTGCCGCGCATCCGCTCGGCGTTGCGCGCGCGCAATTGCACGAGACCTACGTGGTGGCGCAGACCGCCGACGGCATCGTCATCGTCGACCAGCACGCCGCCCATGAGCGCCTGGTCTATGAACGCATGAAGGCGGCCTTGGACTCCGGCTCGGTGGCGCGTCAGGCACTGCTGATTCCGGAGGTGGTGGAGTTGGATGGCCCGAACGCCGAGCGTCTCACGGCGCGCGCTGGCGAGCTGGCGGAGCTCGGCCTGGTGATCGAAGGCTTCGGCGCCGGCGCCGTCGTGGTGCGCGAAGTGCCGGCTCTGCTCGGCCAGTCGGATGTGCGCGGGCTGATCCAGGACCTGGCCGACGAATTGGCCGAGCTGGGCGACGCCCTGTCCCTCAAGGAGCGCTTGCAGGAGGTGTGTTCCACCATGGCCTGCCACGGCTCGGTGCGTGCTGGCCGTCGCCTGACCCAGCCGGAGATGGACGCGCTGCTGCGCCAGATGGAGGCGACGCCCCATTCCGGCCAGTGCAACCACGGCCGCCCCACCTATGTCGAGCTGAAGCTCGCGGATATCGAGCGGCTGTTCGGGCGGCGTTAGTGCAGTGCCTCGCCGCCATCGCGCTGGTCGTGCGCGACTATGACGAAGCGCTCGACTTCTATGTCGGCAAGCTTGGCTTCGATCTGATCGAAGACGCGAAGCAGAGCGACACCAAGCGCTGGGTGCTGGTGGCGCCGCCCGGCGCGAAGGAGATGCGCCTGCTGCTGGCCAAGGCCGACAATCCGGAGCAGAAGACCCGCATCGGCAACCAGGCCGGCGGCCGGGTCTTCCTGTTCCTCCACACCGACGACTTCCAGCGCGACTACGAGGCGTATCGGGCGCGCGGCGTGCGCTTTCTCGAGCCGCCGCGCCACGAGACCTACGGCACGGTCGCCGTGTTCGTCGATCTCTACGGCAACAAGTGGGACCTGATCGAGCGGCGCGGCTAGGCGCCTTGCTTGCCTCTGGCCCCTGCCCGTGACACCATCCGCGCGGTAGTTCCCACCTGACTCGGAGCGCCATGCCGTCGCGGTTTCCCTGGGCCTCGTTGCCGGACGAGGAACTTCTCGAACTACGCCTCAAGGACCTGAAGGTCACCGTCGAAGGGACGTGGCTGGAACTGTGCCTGCGCGCGCTGCATGGCGAGCTGGAACAGCGCGGCCTGCGTGTCCGCCCGCACGCCTGGATCTCCAACGAATGGTTCAGCCCGGACACCACGCCCGGCATCGCGATCCCGTTCTATCTGGCCCATCCGCGCCTGATGCGCCTCGAGCGCAAGATGATCATCGACGTCGAGGGCGGCACGGTGCCGGAATGCATGCGCATCCTGCGGCACGAGGCGGGCCACGTGATCCAGCATTCCTACGCCCTCAACCGCCGCCGGCGCTGGCAGCAGCTGTTCGGCCGCTCCTCCACCCGCTACCCGGATTTCTACCGGCCGAACCCTGCCAGCAAGAACTACGTCCAGCACCTGCGCCTGTGGTACGCTCAGAGCCATCCGGACGAGGATTTCGCCGAGACCTTCGCGGTCTGGCTGCGCCCGCGCTCCGACTGGCGCAAGCGCTACGAGGGCTGGCCGGTCTTCAAGAAGCTCGAATATGTCGACGAGCTGATGGAGGAGATTTCCGGCGAGCGGCCGACCCTGACGCACCGCCACCGCATCGATCCGTTGCGCACGCTGACCGAGACGCTGGCCGAGCATTACAAGGAGAAGCAAGCGCTCTATGCGATGCCGACCACCACGATCTACGACCGCGACCTGCGCCGCATCTTTTCGGACGAGCCGCGGCATGACCGCGTGCCGGCGGCCTCCACTTTCCTGCGGCACCACCGCGCCCGCATCCGGCGCATGGTGGCGAAATGGACCGGCGAATATCAGCTGACGCTGGATTCGGTGCTCGACGAGATGATCGCCCGCTGCCGCGAGCTGAAGTTGCGCGCGGTCGGTAATCAGCGTCAGCTGGTCGTCAACTTCACTGTGCTCTTGACGGCGAAGACGGTGCATTCCCTGTACAGCCCCTCGCGGCGGGAGTGGTTCGCGCTATGAAGAAAAAGCTGCGTGTCCTCGTTCTCCTGCATCCCGACCTGATGCCGCCCGATTCGCTCAAGGGCCAGAGCGACAAGGACATCAACGTCTGGAAGACCGAGTACGACGTGGTGAGCACGCTGCGGGCTGCCGGGCACGAGGTCATGCCGCTCGGCGTCCAGTACGAGCTGAAGCCGATCCGCGACGCGATCGAGGAATTCAAGGCCGACGTCGCCTTCAACCTGCTGGAGCAGTTCCACGGCGAGACCGCGTACGACCAGAACGTCGCGTCGTACCTGGAGCTGCTGAAGATTCCCTACACCGGCTGCAACCCGCGCGGCCTGATGCTGGCGCGCGGCAAGGCCTTGTCCAAGAAGCTGGTGGCCTATCACCGCATCCCGGTGCCGGCCTTCGCGGTGTTCCCGATGCGGCGCAAGGTGAAGAGGCCGGCGCGCCTCGGCTTCCCGCTGATCGTCAAGAGCGTGAGCGAGGATGCCTCGATCGGCATCGCACAGGCCTCGGTGGTGGAGAACGACGAGAAGCTGGAGGAGCGTGTCCTCTTCATCCACGAGAAGGTCGGCACCGACGCCCTGGTCGAGCAATATATCGAGGGGCGCGAGCTCTATGTCGGCGTTCTCGGCAACGATCGGCTGCGCGTGCTCCCGGTCTGGGAGTTCGAGTTCGGCGACATGGGCGAGGGCGGCCGCAACATCGCCACCGCAAAGGCCAAGCACGATCTCGAATACCAGGAGAAGCTCGGCATCAAGAGCGGCCCGGCCAAGGACCTGTCGCAGGAGCTGCGCACCCGCATCGCCAACATCGCCAAGCGCGTCTGCCGCACGCTCGAGATGGACGGCTATTCCCGGGTCGATTTCCGCCTGTCGGCCGACGGCATTCCCTATTTCCTGGAAGCCAACCCCAACCCCGAAATCGCCAAGGTCGAGGATTTCGCCGAAGCCGCCGCCAAGGACGGCATCAAGTACCGCGATCTGCTGAACCGCATCGTCACGCTGGCGATTCAACGCGCCAATGCTGCGGGGGTTTGACACGCCAAGGAGTGGGGGATCAGCGGTTGGGCAGCTCGGCTGGCAGCGTGACTTCCAGCAGCTCAGAACCGGCGCTGGCTTCGAGCGCGTAACCATCGCCCGCCGGAATGACGCAACTGTCATTCGGCTTTAGCCGATGCTGCCCGTGACCCTGCACATCCAGCGCCACGTCGCCCGCCAGCACGAAGAAGAACAGGAACTCCCCGCCGTGCGCCCCGAACTTCGCTTCAGTGTGCGCGCGCGCCTGCACCACCCGCGCGCCGGCGAGGCCATCGGTTGCATCGCCGATGCCGGTGTCGCGCATCTCGAATCCTTTCGCGCGCCACGGCAGCCACTGCGCCTTCGCCGCGATGTGCCGCACGAAGCGCTGGCCGCCGAAATCGCGTTCCGGCAGCAGGTGCGGCGTCGGCAAGGTCATCGCGTGGTCGGCGAAGGTCTCGTGCAAGGCCGGGCAGCCGATTTCGACCACCTCGAGCCCGTCCGAGGCTTCCAGCACGCGATGGCGGATCGCCGGCGGCTGCAGCACGCAATCGCCGGCGTGGAACAGGAACGGCTCTCCCTGGTCCTCGTAGACCAGCCGCGCCCAGCCGGCCTTGCAATAGATCATCTGGAAGCGGATGCGGTGGAAATGCACGTAGTCCGGCACCGGCCCGCCGACCGGAATGCGGATGTGCGAGGCAATGAACCGCCCGCCCAGGCGGCTGGGAATGAGATCGCGATACTGCATGCCAGCGCGCCCGATGCCCCAGTCACCGCCCATCCGACTCAGCACGAATTCCTGGGTGCCCTCGGGAACTTCGACCGGCAGGCGCGCTTCCACCAGTTCGATGCGCGTGCCGTCCGGCGAGGTCAGCACGTGCGGCGTGCCGGCGGGCAGCGCGGCGAGGTCGCACAACAGGCGTAGCGTGATCGGCGCCGTCGGTGTGCCGGTCTCCAGCCGCAGCGTCAGGCCATGACCCGAAACCACGGCGGTGTGCGGCGAATCCGCGGGAAAGATCAGGTTGACCTTGAACCCCAGGCGATCGGTGAAAAACGCCAGCGTCGCCGCAAGGTCACGGCACGGCAGCAGCACCTGCGCCATGCGCACATGCTCGGCCAGAGTCGCGCCAGCTGCGCCATTTGTGTTGCGACGCTCCATGGCGGCAGATTGCCCCGACAACCTTGACGAGGCAAGGGAGCCGCGACATCTCGGTGACATCACCGTCGCGTCCGAAATCCGACACAATCGGCCGTTTCCATCGCCCATAGTGTCAGGTGACAATCGGTGAGCGAACTTGCATGACTGAGAGTGTGGCTGAGACGCCTCTGCGATCACGGCGGGTAACCGGCTGGTCCCTGCTGCTGTGGGGCCTCGCGGGTGCGCTGGCATTGTGCCAGGCAATCATCTGGTACGGGCCGGAAACGCCAGCGCTTGCGGTGCTCGAGCAGTTCGCGCTGCAGCTCGGCATCATGGCGCTGCTGACGGTGTTGCTCGCGCTCGCACTGCGCCGCTGGGCAAGGGTCATCCTGCTGGCCGTGCTGACCGCGACCTTGTCATGGCCAGCATTCGCTCCCCGTGGCGAAGCGGCCGTTGTCACCGAACCGGCGCGGCTGAAGGTCCTGTCCGCCAATCTCTGGCATTCGGCGGCTAGCCACGACCGGACCATCGAAGCGCTGCTGGCCACCGATGCCGACATCATCGGCCTGATCGAGGCGACGCCGGCCTGGCGCCCCGCGCTGGCGCCGCTCTACGCCAAGTATCCGTATCGGATCGATTGCTTCGAGCTCGATCCGGAATGCCAGACCGCCTTGCTGTCCAAGCTGCCGATCGTGAAGCCGATCACCGGCCGCGTCTGGAAGGCGACGCCGATCGTTGCCGGCGGCGAGATCTTGTGGAACGGCCGGCCGATCACGGTACTGGCGACGCACTGGTTCCGCGCGCTGGTGCGCAGCGACGAGAGTGCGTGGGGCGCTCACGATGCCGAACGTTCTGCCTACCTGGCGGAAGGGCTACCGGCGAGCCGCCAAGCCGGGCAAGCGGGCCTGCTCGCCAAGTTCCTCGATCGCGAAGCGCCGGGGGACCTCATCGTCATGGGCGATCTCAACAGCGCGCCGTGGAGCCGGGTGCAGAGCGCGTTCCGCGCCAAGACCGGGCTCGACAACCAGGCTGGCGGGGCTGCCAGCTGGCCGTCCTTCCTGCCCTGGCCGCTGCGCCTGCCGATCGACCACGTGCTGGCGCGCGGGCATCTCGTCGTCACGAAGTTCGAGGCGGGACCGCGCACCGACTCCGATCATTTCCCGGTCATCGCCGAGATCGGCTGGCGCGACTGATCTCAATTGTGTGAGCGCTCGGCGCAAAAGCCCCGAAATCGCCAGCATCGAACCGCGAACTGCGCGATTTATGCCGGAAAGCTGACACCTTTGCGCCGTTCCCTCGGGTGTCCCGACGGAAAGCGCATCATGACAAACATCGCCGAGGCACCCAGGACCCTGCGGAAATATGCCGGCCACACCATGTCGGCAGCGTTGTCGCTGCTGGCCGCTGGCCTGCTGAGCTGCCAGACGGTGATTTGGCTGAAGCCGTTGTCACCCAACCTCAGCCTGATCGAACAGTTCGCGGTGCACCTGGTCATCCTTGCGGCGATCGGCATGTTCCTGGCACTCGTGCTGCGCCGCTGGATTCAGATGGCTACGTTGGCAGCTCTCGCTTCGACTCTCGCCTGGCCGGTGCTTGCTGCCCATCGGCCCGCCGCGGAGGTCACGGACGGGCACAGGCTCAAGGTCGTGTCGGCCAACCTGTGGTTCGCTGCGCCAACGAACCAACCGACGATCGAGTTCCTCATGGCGAGCGACGCGGACATTGTCGGCCTGATCGAAGTGTCCGCATCCTGGCAACGGGCTCTGGCGCCGCTGTTCGCAAAGTATCCGTACAAGGTCGACTGCTTCGCGACGATACCGGAATGTGAAACGGTCCTGTTGTCGAAGCTGCCGATCAAGGCGCCACGGGCCGAGCGTGTGCTTGGCGGCGCGCCGGTCGTGGTCGGTGGCGAAGTCGACTGGAACGGGAAGAGAGTCGAGGTGCTTGCGACTCATCTGGCATGGCCGTTTACGCCCGACTATGGCCAGCATTGGAGAGTCGATCCCAACGCGGCGCCTGTCCTTGAGGGCAGGCTGCCGGCGAGCCGCCAGGCATCGCAGGCCGAGAACCTTGCCCAGCTCTTGAACACGCTGCCGCCGGACCTCGTGGTGATGGGCGATTTCAATGGTGCGCCCTGGAGCCGCCTGCAAAGCGCCTTCAGCGACGCGACGAGGCTCGAGAACGCCGCTGGCTGGGAACTGAGTTGGCCTACGATGCTGCCCTGGCCGTTCCGCTTGCCGATCGACCACGTCCTGTCGCGCGGGCATCTCGTCGTGACCGGGTTTTCGGCCGGGCCTGAATTGGACTCCGACCATTTCCCGGTCATCGCTGAGATCGGCTGGCGCGACTAGTCCGCGCTGCCTGCGAACAGCAGCAAATTGCCGTCCAGGTCCCGGACGATGAAGGTGCGTGCGCCCCACTCTTCTCTGCGTAGCTCCTGGTGAAAAGCGACGCCTGCCGTTTGGAACTCGCGATACAGCGCCTGCACGTCATCGACCGAGATGCTTGCCGCCAGCATGTCGACATCGGCCTTCATGGCCTCGGCAAGCTTCTCCATCACCGGCCGGTCCACGTGCCGCAGCGCCAGCGACGCGCCATCACGTATGACCTGTGCATAGAAGGGTGGCTCGCCGTAGACGAACTCCACCCCAAAGCCGAGCATGCGGGTAAAAAAATCGCACGACGCCACAATGTCGGACACGAACAATTGCGGCGTGGCATTGGTCAGAACCGGCTTAGACGTTGGTCCGCCATCCGTCATCTCTCGATCTCCGCGATCGCAGCAAGACTACCCGATCGCGTCCGGCACCATCTTGCCGACGGTAATCTCTTCCTTGCGTTTAGCCACGTAGCTGTCGAGCGCTTCGCGTCGGCCTTCGTCCATCGGCGGCGCTTCGTAGCTGCGCAGCAGCTCTTTCCAGATCAGGTTGGCGCGCTCGGTGCCGGTCTTGGCGCCGGCATTCTCCCAGGTCTGGTAGTTGCGCCAGTCCGACAGCATCGGCTCGTAGAACGCGGTCGAAAAGCGCTCGAGCGTGTGGCCGACGCCGAAGAAATGGCCACCCGGTCCGACCTCGTTGATGGCATCGACGCCCATCTCCGCCTCGTTGACCGCAATCGGCTTCAGGAACTCGCGCATGTTCTGCAGCAGCTCGGCATCGAGGATCAGCTTCTCGAACGACGCGGTAAGCCCGCCTTCCATCCAGCCGGCTGCATGCTCGATCAGGTTGACGCCGCCCATCACGGCGCCCCACAGCGACATCATGGATTCGTAGCTGGCCTGGATGTCGACGCAGTTGGACGCTGTCACGTTGCTGGAGCGATAGGGCACGCCGAGGTGCCGCGCGAGCTGCCCGCCCGCCAGCGCCGCTTTGGTATATTCCGGCGTGCCGAAGGCCGGCGCGCCCGAGCGCATGTCGACGTTCGAGGTGAAGCCGCCATACATCACCGGCGCGCCGGGCGAGGCGATCTGCGACAGGGCCAGCATGGCCAGCGCCTCGGCGTGCTGCTGCACCAGCGCGCCGGCCAGGGTCACCGGGCTCATGGCGCCGGAAAGCGTGAATGGCGTCATCGCCACCGGCTGGCCCGCGCGGCCCATCGCCAGCAGCGCCTCGCACATCGGGATATCCAAGCGCAGCGGCGAATTGGAATTGATGATGGTGAGCGTGACTGGCGTCGCCTTCATCTCGTCGCGGCTGAGGCCATAGGCGATGCCGGCCATGTTGATCGCATCTTCGACGCGATACTCGCCGAGCGCCCAGCATTGCCAGGTCTTGTCGGTCAGCGTGAGGGCGGCCCGATAGAAATCGAGATGGCGGTTGTCCGCCGGCAAGTCGGTCGGCTCGATCGGGCAGCCGCCTTCCTGGTGGATGACGTTCAGCTGCTGCACCAGCTTCAGGTAATCGACCATGTCGGCGAAGTTGCCGGGCCGCTTGCCGCGGTCGCAATCGTGGGCGAAGGCCGGGCCGCCGGTCGCCGCGAAGATGATCTCGCCGTCGCCGCAGCCGACATCATAGGCGCGATTGCGTGCCTGCATGGTGAAGCGGAGCGGCGCCATGGCGACGTTGCTCTCGATCAACGCCGGGTCGAACCGCACGCGCTGGTTTGCTTCGTCCACATCGGCGCCGGCCGCTTT
>Ga0070669_100003849_pt1 | contig 10845 bp, 11 predicted proteins | sample KBSS53metaG_FD_64680 | JGI IMG/M metagenome (GOLD analysis project Ga0070669, IMG submission 64680) | Switchgrass rhizosphere microbial communities from Kellogg Biological Station, Michigan, USA - KBS S5-3 metaG | ecosystem: Host-associated > Plants > Roots > Rhizosphere > Soil ... | reverse complement strand
GGTCCCGCGGGCTCGAACAACCACGCCCTGCACGGCGGTCCCTGCGGCTGGGACAAGCAACTGTGGGCCGCGACGACGAAGCTGACCGACGACGGTCCCGAGATCACGTTCACGCTCACGTCGCCTGACGGCGACATGGGCTTCCCGGGCCAGGTGAAGGCGAAGTCGATCTACCGGCTGAACAATCACGACGAGCTGGAGATCTCGATGACGGCGAAGGCCGGGGCGGCCACGCCGATCAACATGCTTCACCACAGCTACTTCAACCTCAACGGCGTGGCTTCGGGGACGTCGATCTACGACCACGTGCTGCAGATTCACGCCGACAGCTACACGCCCGCCGCGGCGGCGACCGGCGTGCCCGACGGAACGATCGCCGGCGTGGCCGGAACGCCGTTCGATTTCCGGAACCCGCACGCGATCGGTCAGTTCGCCGGCCAGCCTGGCGTCGGCGATCAGACGCCGCCCGGCTACGACCACAACTGGGTCGTGCGCGGCAAAGCCGATCAGCTTCGCCCGGTGGCGCGGGTCGAGGACCCTGCCTCGGGCCGGGTGATGACCATCAAGGCCGATCAGCCGGGCGTGCAGTTCTACACCACGAACTTCCGGCCCGATCCCACCGCGCCGGGGTACGTGCCGACGATCGGCAAGGGTGGACACGCGTACGACATTCACCAGGCGCTGGCGCTGGAAACGCAGAAACACCCGAACGCGATCAACTTCCCCGCCTCGGTGGTCCCGGGCCGCGAAGACGAGATCATCAGGCCCGCCCAGGGCGAGAGCTACCGGCACGAGATGGTCATCAAGTTCTCGGCGAAGTAACGCAGTCACGATCGATCGCCCGCGCGACAGACCTCCGTTCCTGTCGTCTTCATGAATGATGGGAATGGCTCGGTCCGCGCTGGCGGTCGTCCCGCTCGCGGCGCTGGCGGCGACGCCCGCGTTTGCCGAACCCGATGCCGGCGTCGCGACGCCCGATGCGGCGGCGCCGGCATCGTTCCATTACTACCGGGAAAGCGAACCCGGCTACCGCGCCCGATCCGGCAGCCGACGTGTGCCTGCGCAAGCTCGTCACGCGCGTCGCCTTCCCTGCTTCAGTCGGCCGGCCCACGCGGATCGCGTGCGTCCTCCGCTACACGGTCGAGGATCCGCGCCAGTTCGTTAAGGACCGCGCGGGCGATTGACCCGATCTACGTCGACACGTCCAGCGCATCGTCATACGCTGTCGGCGTGTCGCTCGTTCGCAAGCGTCGAGCGCTGATCGCAGCGTTCGTCTTTGCTGCCGCGGGTTGTGGCTCCGGCAGCAGCAAGACCGACGGCAGCGCGGGGAACGGCGCCGGCGGCGGTGGCTCGGGCAGCGGCGGGACCACGGCGGGTCTCGGTGGCGCGGGTGGAGCGGCCGGATCCGGCGGGACCGCGGGAACGGCGACGGCCGGATCGACCGGCGCCGGAGGCATCGCTGGTGTCACCGGGGCGTCCGGGAACGGCGGAACCGGCGCCGCGGGAAGCGCCGGAACGGGAGCTGGCGGCGCGGCCGGATCGGTTCTGAAAGTCATCTCGTTCGCCGCGCCCGTCACCTATGGGTACCTCCCGCAGGACGCCGTGACGCTGGCCGACCTCAACAAGGACGGCAAGCTCGACATCGCGAGCGTGACCTTCGACGGCTCCGTCAGCGTGCTGCTCGGGAACGGCGCCGGAACGTTTCAGCAACCGAAGACCTTCAAGTGCAGCGCCGACACGTCGGGCGCGGGAATCGTCGCGGCGGATTTCAACAATGACGGCAATCCGGATCTGGCCGTGTCGCAGTCTCGCTACGGCTTTGGTGTGTTGCTTGGAAAGGGCGACGGCACGTTTGGGGGCGGCACCCTCGGTCAGTCCGGCTACACCGAGGGTGGCCTCGCCGCGACGGATCTCAATAGCGACGGGAAAATGGACGTCTTGATGGCCATCTCGACTGGATATTTCGACGTGTCGTACGGTAACGGGAACGGCACCTTCCAGCAGTTCCCACCTCTCTACAGCGCGTCCCCGAGCATTTACGGCGGATTCGTCCTCATCGACTTCAACAAGGACGGGCGGCTGGATGTCGTCACCGCGGGAGGTAGCGTGGTCAGTGTGGCGCTCGGAAACGGCGACGATACCTTCGGGGACGTCAAACACTTCCCGGTCGACTCGGGCACGACCATCCGATCGGTCGCCGTGGGCGATCTCAACGGAGACGGCGTCCTCGACGCGGTCGCGCCCGACAGCGGCGGCGTGACGGTGAACGTCTTCCTCGGAAAAGGGGACGGAACGCTGCTGGCAGCGACCCAGTTCGCCACCGACTTCGACCCGGCTGACGTGAAGATCGCGGATCTGAACCTGGACGGAAAGGCCGACATCATCGCGACCAGCCTCGGCGGCAGCGCCACCGGCGTCCTGAACGTGTTGCCGGGAAAAGGCGATGGCACGTTCGAGTCATTCAAGCCCTTCGCGTCAGGAAGCGCCGGCCCTCGCGCCATCGCGGTTGCGGACCTGAACGGCGATGGGCTGCTCGACCTGGTGGTCGCGAACGACCAGGGCGGCATCCAGGGCAGCATCGGCGTGCTCATCAACAACAGCCACTGACCGTTCGTCGCCGTCACGCGCGCGCGACGACGACGAAAGCGGCGCCATCCATGTACACACCGCGCGCGCTCGCGAAGGGCGCGAACGCCTCGCGGAGCGCGGCCGCCAGCGCCGGCTTCAGCGTCTCGGGCGCGTCGGTCGTCGCGCGCGCCGCCGGTCCGATCTGAAGCGAGTACTCGACGACCTCGTCCAGCGTCGCGGCGCCGCCGAGGTGCAGCGGCATCTCGACGGGCTCGATCGACACGTCCGTCCAACCGGCGTCGCCGAGGATCGCGCGCACGCGCGCGGGATCGGACATGAAGAACGGCCCTGGCCGCCCCTCGCGCAGCATGTCGGGCATCGCCGACGCCGGTAGCAAGCGCATCACAGCCTCGAGCGGGAGCGACGCCCATGGGTTCTTCGCCATCTCCTGCCAGCAGACGAACGACAGACGGCCGCCGGACCGCGCCGCCCCGCGCAGGTTGCGGAACGCCGCGCGGTGATCGTCGAAGAACATGACGCCGAAGCGTGAGTACACGGCGTCGAACGCCGGGCAAGCGAAGGTGTACGTCTGCGCATCTCCGAGCGCCAGCGCGATGGTGGGCCGTCCCGCGACGCGCTCCCGCGCGCACCCGAGCATCGGCGGCGAGATGTCGACGCCCAGCACGTGTCCGGTCGGGCCGGCGATGTCAGCGAGCTGGAGCAGCGTCTGGCCGCAACCGCACCCGACGTCGAGGATGCGCTCGCCCGCGGCGACGCCCAGGCGCTCGATCGCGATGCGTCCCAGCGGCTCGATGAGCGCGTCGGTTTGATCCTGCATGCGCGCCCATGCTTCGCCTCCTTTCTCCACGAAGGACTGGCTCGCGCGCGGCGGATCGGGAGGGCTCATGACCGCCGGATCACTTGTCCATCCGCCCGACGATGACGGAACCGCCGGCGTCGACCGCGATCATGGTGCGATCGGAGATGAGCTCGAGGTCCGTGAGCGCTCGGATGATGCGCGGGATGTCCTCTTTCGTCACGGGATCGCCGCAAGACCCGTTGCGGACCGTCTCCACCTTCAGCTGTCGATCGATGACGAGGCTCCACCACCGCGTCTCCCGGGCGTCCTTCCCGCCCCACGCCTTCCGGGCGAGCAGCACATGACAGCGCCCGTCCACCTCGACGCGCTCGGCGAGCACGACCCGGCACCTTCCGTCCTCCGCCAGCTCGAGCACCCCGATCGTCTCGTTCGGCCCCTGCCGCCGTTCGCCCGTCTCCCAGGTGATTCGCGCGTCCGCCACGTGCCCAGGATAGCGCTTCTGACCGCCGTCAGACGCGGCTGGCGATGACCAGCAAGACGGTCAGGGCGGTCGCGGACACGGCGGCGATCACCATTCCGGCGCGCGGCCGCCGATCGCTCACCGTTTCATACGACGCCTCCTCGGAAACTTCCCCGGGTTCGCTCTCCTCGAACCAACCCCCGAACAGATCATCGTCGTTCTCGTTTTTCCCCAATTCATCCGTGCCGTTCATGTGGTTTTCGCACTGCAGCGGACATGCCAGCTGCCCGCCCGGAGAACTCGCACCGCGCCAGTCCAGGCCTTGCTCAGTCGGCCCAAGTTGCGCAGCACGCGCGCACAACTTGTCCCTGTTAAGGTCGCGTCCTGAGCGAGATGGACATCCGCCGGGCCACACCCGCCGACCGCGACGCGACGGTCGCGCTTCTCGTCGCACAGATGCGCGAGCACGACATCGCGACGCCGGCTGAACGCCTCGCCGACGCATTCGACCGCGTCGTCGCCGACCCTGAGCGCGGAGTCATCCTGCTCGCGCGCGACGGCGAACGCGCGGTCGGCGTGGCCGCGCTGTCGTACGCGTTTCCGATCGAGGTCGGCCAGCGGACCGCGTGGCTCGAAGAGCTTTACGTCGAACCGGCAGTACGCGCGCGCGGTATCGGCACGGCGCTGTTGCAGTCAGCGCTCGAGATCGCCGACGCCGCGGGAGCCGTGGCCGTCGACCTGGAGATCGTCGTGGGCCACGAGCGCGTCGAGCGGCTCTATTCTCGTTTCGGTTTCAGCCGAATGCCGCGGGCGCGCTGGACGCGGCCGACGCCGCGACGCTAGCGCAGCCACGACGCCGCGACCCGTCGGCGCGCGCCCGCCCGTCCAGTGGCGTCGGCCACCGTCATGTCTAGGTTCGAGGAGGGAGGAGGTACGCATGAGAGGCGAAACTGACAACTCGGTCGATGCTTTAAATGGGTTCCTGCGCGGGGAGATTTCTGCGGTCGAGACGTATCGGCAAGCGATCGAGAAGCTGGGCAGTAGCCCGAACCGGATGCAGCTCGAGGATTGCCGGCGTTCGCATGAGCAGCGCGTGGCCAGGCTTCGCGAATGGGTCACGCGCCTCGGAGGTGAACCGGCGAAGGACTCCGGTTCGTGGGGCGCGTTCGCGCGTCTGGTGGAAGGTGGCGCCAAGACGTTCGGCGAGCGCGCCGCGGTCGCCGCGCTGGAAGAAGGTGAGGACCACGGTCTGAAACTCTACCGCGACGATCTCGCCAAGCTGGATCCGGCGTCGCGCCAGATGGTGGAGGCCGACCTGCTTCCCGCCCAGGAACGCACCCACCAATCGCTGAGCACGCTCAAACACACGCTCCACTGAAACGGGGCGGCGGCACTGCGGTATGGTGTGCGACATACCGCAGTGATCTCGACGCGCGATCTGTCGTTGCTACCGGACGTGGACGGACTGCGCGCGCTGCTGCAAGCGCTCGCGACACTGGACGCGATCGTCTGCCCCGAATGGGGGTACCGTTACTATTCGTTCAATTGCGCGTGGAGCGCCGTCGAGCAAATGGGCTCGATGCGGAACGGCTCGGGCGATGACTTCTTCGCGCACTTCAGCGCGGCCGGGTGCTGGTTGAAAGGCTTCGCTCATGAGTCGCCGATGTCGCCGTACGCGCACCAGCCGAAACGCGTCTGGCCGGGACTCCTGGACAGCGTGCCGGCGGAGTTCGCGGCATGCTTGCGGGAACCGGCCTTCAGTGCAGAGAACGTCACGTTCTGCATCTGGCGCCGCACGACCGATCGTCGCTGGGAAAAGGGATCGATCAGTTACCCGTCCGACGTCCCGGACCCGGATGGGTCCGAAGACCTCCTCTCCATCCTGGACGGACGGCCCGAGAAATATCGCAAGTTCGCCGGGCACTATTACGACAAGGACTTGAGCCTCACGAGCATCGAGCACGTCTATCGCGGTCGTCCGCTCACGCCCGAGATCGTCGCGTCCTTGAACCCGGAACGATCGATAGACGAGCTGGCCGGCGATCTGACCGAGATCGGATATCCGTTCGGCTAGCACCCTGGCGTTTGTCAGACAGCGAACGTTGATTGATCGTCGAGTCGTCGGCTGAGCTCTCTCCGTCGGAGAACGCCCTGTGCGCGGATGTGCGTGTGCGCTGAAGTTTTTTCGCGCGCGACGCAATTTCGCACTGCCGAAACGATCGCGAACGGGAGTACAGTGATTCGTGCAGACGTCGTCGCGCTCCCGTCTCCCCGGCAGCGAACGGCGCCCGATTCGGAGGTGACCATGACTCCGCACGGACGAGACCCGCAGAAGATCCATCGGCTTCGGATCGCCGCCGCCCTCGTGCTGGCGGGCTGCTTCGGGTGCACCGGCAAGATCACGAATCACGGGGAGGGGACGATCACCGGCGGCGCGGGTTCCGGCGCCGGCAACGGCACGGGCGGTAACGGCGGATCCGCGCCCGGCGTGTTCACGCCGGCGTCACCCGCGCTGCGCCTGCTCACGACCGCGCAGTACCAGAACAGCCTGCGCGCCTTGCTGGGCGACAACATCACGCTTCCCGCCGACGTGCAGCTGGACACCGTGCTGAACGGGTTCGCTTCGATCGGCGCGTCCAGGGTGGACCTTTCACCGCTCGCGGTCGAACAGCTGGAGACGGCGGCGCTGGCGGTGGCGAAGCAGGCGCTGGCCGACACCGCGAACCGCGGCACGCTGGTCGGCTGCACGCCGGCGGGCACGACCGACGACGCGTGCGCGCGCAGCTTCGTCACCAGCTTCGGCCGGCGCGCGTGGCGCCGTCCGCTGTCCGACGAGGAAGTAACCCGCTACGCAACCATCGCGACCACCGCCGGCACGATGGTGGGCAACTTCTACGGCGGCCTCGAATACGCGCTGGCGGGCCTGCTGCAATCGCCGAACTTCATCTACCGCGCCGAGATCGGCGAGCCGGATCCGCAGGATCCCAGCCGGCGTATCCTCAACGGCTACGAGGTCGCGACCCGACTCTCGTACTTCCTGTCGGCGACGACGCCGGACAACGCGCTGTTGGACGCCGCCGCGGGCGGTACCCTGGCGACGCCCGACGGCGTGCGCAGCGCCGCGCAGAGGCTGGCGGACGCGCCCGCCGCCCGCACCGCCGCGCAGAGCTTCTTCTCCGAGTTGCTGCGGCTCGACCAGCTCAGCAACCTCAGCCAGCTGCCGTCCATCTTCCCCGCCGCGATGAGCACGACGCTGGGCCCGTCCATGCGCACGGAGACGCTGCGCGTGCTCGAGGACATCGCGTTCACGCGCGACGCCGACTACCGCACGCTGTTCGACACGACGAACACGTTCGTGAACGGCGAGCTCGCGAAGATCTACGGGCTGACGTCCCCGACAGGAACGGCGTTCGTGGCGACCACCCTGCCCGCTTCGGGCCCGCGCGCCGGCCTCCTGGGCCAGGCGGGCTTCCTGGCCATGACCTCGCACCCGAACGCGACGTCGCCGACCCGGCGCGGAAAATTCATTCGCGAGGTCTTCCTTTGCCAGTCAGTGGATCCGCCCCCGCCCGACGCTAACCCGGTCTTTCCGCCCGATCCCGCGGGCCCGCAGACGATGCGCCAGCGGCTGGCGGCGCATTCGATGGGCGCTTGCGCCTCCTGCCACAGCTTCCTGGATCCGATCGGGCTCGGCCTGGAGAACTTCGACGGCGTCGGCGCCTACCGCACCGATGACGCCGGCCAGACCATCGACGCGACCGGACAGCTCGACGGCCAGGCGTTCACGGACGCGCGCGGCCTCGGCGACGCGCTCAAGAACCACCCCGCGCTCAGCACCTGCCTGACCCGCGGCGTGTATCGCTACGCGCTCGGCCATCTCGAGACGTCCGGAGAGGATCCCGCCATCTTCGACTTGAACGACAAGTTCGCGACCGGCGGCTACCGATTCAAGAGCTTGCTGCTCGAGACGGCGGCGAGCTCCGCGTTTCGCACCGTCGGAAAGCTGGATTAGGAGGACCAACGTCATGCGCAAACTGATCTTGAATCGGCGGACGGTCCTCCGCGGCGCGCTGGGCGGCGTGGGCATCTCGGTGGGATTGCCGCCGCTGGAGGCGATGTTCAACGCCAACGGGACCGCCTACGCGCAGTCGAACGCCGCCATTCCCAAACGGCTGGGGCTGTTCTTCTGGGGCAACGGCGTGAAGCTGGATCGCTGGGTGCCCAGCACCACCGGCGCGGGGTGGACGCCCAGCCCGTCGCTGCAACCGTTCGCGACCGCGGGCGTGAAGGACTACGTCAACGTCGTCACCGGCATGAACATCAAGTCCGGTAACGAGCGCGGCCACCACTCGGGCTTGACCGGCATCATGTCGGGCGCCGCGCTGATCGCGGAGCCGCACCCGAATTCGAACTACGTCTCGACCTACTCGCAGCCGAGCATCGATCAAGTCGCGGCCGGCGTCATCGGCACGACCACCCGCTTCAAGTCACTGGAGGTCGGCGTATCGAAGAAGGTGGTCGACGGCGAGGGGACCACGCTCCATTACCTCTCCCACAACGGCCCCGACAGCTTCAATCCGCCCGAGTACAACCCGGTGAACGTCTTCAACCGCCTGTTCGGCACTGACTTCGTGCCGCCGATGGGCGGCACGCCGGTCGTCGACGTGACCAAGACGCTGCGCAAGAGCGTGCTCGACGCGGTGCTGGCCGACATGAACACGCTCAAGGGTCGGGTGGGCGCGACGGACAAGATCCGCCTCGACAGCCACATGAACAACGTCCGATCGCTCGAGAACCGGCTGGTGTCGGCGACGCCCACGCTGCCGCCCGGATCGACCGCGTGCGTGCGGCCGGCCCAGCCCACCAAACCCTCGACGTCGGGCGGCGAGCCCATCAAGGCCACGAACAAGGCGATGAGCGACCTCATCGCGATGGCGCTGGCCTGCGACCAGACCCGCGTCTTCTCGGTCATGTTCTCGGGCTCGGTCGGATACACCGTGTTCTCCGACATCGGGATCACCACCGGTCACCACGATCTCACCCACGACGAGGCGGGCGACCAGCCGCAGGTGCAGGCCAGCACCGTCTACACCATGGAGCAGTTCGCGGTGCTGCTCGCCGCGCTGAAGGCCATCCCCGAAGGGGCCGGCAACCTGCTGGACAGCTGCGCGATCCTCGCCAGCTCCGACACCGCCGACGGCCGGGACCACAGCATCACCAACTACCCGATCCTCATCGCGGGCAGCGCGGGCGGGAAGCTGAAGTACCCGAGCGTTCACTACAAGTCGAACGGCGAGAACACCACGATGGTGCTGCTCAGCATCCTCCGCAGCGTCGGTCTCAGCCTGACGGAGTTCGGAACCGGCGGCGGCCGCGTGACGACCAGCTGCGCCGCGATCGAAGCCTGAGAGCCGTCTCGCTCAGGTTCCGGCCTTGAGCCTGGTGAACGCGCCGGGATCGTGAATCGCGTTCCAGACGCACACGCTGACGAAGCGGATCCAGCGTCGAATCCAGGAAGCTGGATTGCACGTGCGCGACGCAGCTGCTACACGGCCCTTCGTCGCAGGTCAGACAGGAGGGGAACATGGACAAGGTCGTGCATTTCGAGATCCCGTTCGATGACAAGAAGCGCGCAATGAAGTTCTACGCGGAGGCGTTCGACTGGAAGCTGACCGACATGGCCGAGATGAGCTACGTCATGGCGGAAACGGTGGCCGTCAACGAAAAGCAGCGGCCGCGCGAGCCGGGGGCGATCAACGGCGGTCTGTTTCAGCGCCCGAAGGAAGCTCCGCATCCGGTCATCTACGTGGGCGTCAGTTCCGTGGACCAGGCGCTCAAGAAGGCGCAGGCCGCCGGCGGCAAGGTCGTGACGCCCAAGACGGCGATTCCCGGCATGGGCGCGTACGCGCGCGTGACCGACACCGAGGGCAACGTCCTCGGCCTGTTCGAAACAGCATCCGGTTAGCCCGCGGCTATGGTTGCGCGCGCGGCTTCGCTTCCTCGGCGATCCGTTGCTCGAGGACCTTGGCAAACTCCGCGGCATAGGTCCGGCACGCCGCGGGATCCACGAAGGGGTCGCTGCCCGGCGACGCGCGCCGCCGCCGCAGCTTTTCGTCCATGCCGGCGAAGTCCGGGTGAACCGCCAGCAGGATGTCGCAAGGCAAGCTGCCGACCGTGGAGATGCTCTTGCGAAAGCTGGCCGCGATGCTCGGATGGGCGGCGTCACCGGTGAAGCGGAACCCCGGAGCAGAGACCGGATTCAGGCTGTCGGCGTAGACGATCGCGAGACATCGCGCCCCCTCGCACGAGCGCCAGGTCCAGGTCGTGCTGCCGGGCGTGTGCCCCGGCGTCAGATGCGCGGTGATCGAGACGTTGCCCACGCGCAGGGTTTCACCGTCGGTCACGACCTTCACGCGCTTCACCGGCGGGAAGCCGTTCTTTTCCATGCCGAAGGCGTACTGGGGGTCGTCTTCCGTCGGTTCGCCGCGCTGGATCGCGCGGGCGCCGGACGCGCTCGCTGCGACGGTCGCACCGCTCGCCCGCTGGAGCGCCGCGATACCGCCTGCGTGGTCGAAGTGCGCATGCGAGTTGACGATCAGACGGACGTCCTCCGTCCGGAACCCGAGGCTGCGGATGTTCGCGTCGATCAGCGGCGCCGATTGCGGCAGACCGCCGTCGAGCAGGATCAGGCCCTTGTCGGCGACGACGAGCACCGAGCTGAGACCCGCGACGCCGACGTAATACGTGTTCCCGAAGACTCGAAGGGGTTCCTGGTCTGCATTCCAGGCCAAACACGATTCGCACTGCTTGGGCGGATCGGCCTTGAAGGCTGCTCGTCCAGCGGCGGCGCTCGCGACGAAAGCTGCGAGACCGACGAGAGCCGCGCCGTGCGCCTTCATCGCGCCGCCTCGGGAACGCGGATCGACAGCGCGTGGCGAAAGACGTCGCGCGGATCCCAGCGCGCCTTCACGCGCTGCAGGCGCGGGTAGCCGTCGCG
>Ga0070669_100003829_pt1 | contig 10865 bp, 6 predicted proteins | sample KBSS53metaG_FD_64680 | JGI IMG/M metagenome (GOLD analysis project Ga0070669, IMG submission 64680) | Switchgrass rhizosphere microbial communities from Kellogg Biological Station, Michigan, USA - KBS S5-3 metaG | ecosystem: Host-associated > Plants > Roots > Rhizosphere > Soil ... | reverse complement strand
TCTTCTCTTTCTACGACAACCTGCCAATGCGCTGAGCGTTGCTCTGTGCCTTCAATGCGAGCTCCGTTGCAAGAAAACAATGCGCCTGCGGCATGGCGGTTTCGGTTCGATTGAGGATGTCGTTTATCAGCAGCTCACCGTATGGCAGGTTCACATCCTTACACTCGATATACTGAACGCCTTTCTTATCCACCAGGAACAAATGATCCCCGCCCGGCCGTCCAGCAATATCGACATTCTTTCGAAGCTCCATGTACCCTTCGGTCCCCAGAATCGTCAGCCTTCCATCACCCCACGTAGGCAACCCATCCGGTGTAAACCAGTCCACACGAATGTAGCCCATACCTCCGTTACCTCTGAGCATTGCGTCGCCGAAATCCTCGAGTCCCGGCGTGTTCGGGTTGTTCACATTGCCGACTTGCGATGCCACAACTTCGGCTCTTGTTGAGCCTGTGAAGAAAAGAAACTGATCGAACTGGTGTGACGCGATATCACAAATGATCCCGCCGTATTGCTCGCGATCAAAAAACCACGGTGGCCGCGTCGGCGCGTTCATTCGATGCGGTCCGAGCCCCACAGTCTGGATTACTTTCCCGATGGCTCCATTCTTTACCAGTTCTCCCGCCCGCACCGTTGCACGATTCTCGAGGCGTTCGCTGTACATAATCGAATAGATTCGATGTGTCTGCTCCTGCACACGACGAACCTCCGCGAGTTGCTCAAGCTTTGTGATTCCTGGTTTATCCACCATGAAGTCCTTGCCGTGCTGCATGACCCTGATTCCAAGTGGTCCGCGCTCGACAGGGATGGATGCGCTGACAACCAGATGGATCGTCTTGTCGGTGAGGATTTCGTCTTCACTTCGTGCTGGTTTGGCCTGCGGGAAGGTCTTCAGAAAATCATCAAGCAGGTTTTTCTCTTTTGCGTACACGGCAACAAGCTCGCCACCACCTCTTATCACGGCACGCGTTTGTCCGTTTATATGATTGTGATTCAATCCGATGACTGAGAATCTGATGCGTGGTGATTGCATAACTACTCAAGCTCCTTCCAATCATTCTGGAACCGGATCGAGTGTCGCCGACATGAATTCCGGTGGGGGCGGTGGTGGCTGCACCGGTTCCGCGATCGGCGGAGGAGGTGCAAACCTCCGATAATAATCAATTTGAGCCGCATAGAATGTAACCCGATTCCACATGCGCGCGGCAATCGCTATCTGTCCGAGAAAGATCGCAAACAAAGCTGCTATAAGAGAAGCCTGTGAAAAGCTATTGCGCAATGCCGCGATCAATAAGAAAACTACTACTCCCAGTATAGCCACCAATACATAAAGGCCAAACGCTCCGGCGAGGCGGCGCATTGCGAACCGAACGCTTCGCAGAGTCTCCTTGAACATTCCACGGCTCTGATTGATGACTGCTCCGATGCGCGCATAATCGAAGATCATATTGATGATCATAAACACGAGCAGGAGACCTCCGAGAGCCGCCAAAAATGCAATATCGCCAGGCTTTTCCTGCCACGCTTCCTTGTCCCACTTGTTGAGGAAAACCATTGCGAGAGCGAACGCTCCGAAAGCCAAGCCGAATGGTATCAAGGAAAGCAGCCATAGCCGAAAGAATCGAGGGAACCAGCTTCCAGAACCAGCCCAGAAGCGCCTTAGCGAGAATCTTCCATACCCGTCAGAAAGCACCTCTATGATTCCGCCCGCAAAGAAAACGTTCAGGAGCAGTGAGAAAAAGGCTGCCACGAGAAGGTGGATGCCAATTTGCGAGGCGGACGAATCCAGAGAAAAGCCTGCAAACCTTTCGTTAAAAAGATCGATCAGCCAGGTTACGTTAAGCTTGTGGGCAATCAGTAAATATGGTGCAAGCGTCGATGAGGATGTCATCGTGAAGAGTATGAAGATCGGAATGATTACCGGAATTGCCACTACAAGGCTGGCCGCAAGCAGGATAAGGACAAGCTGCCAATTGCGAGTTGCCTGTATTATGCCGGTCCAGAATGAGCTTAGCATCGGGCGCTTCTCCGGTTCTGACTGTCTAGGAAACAAGACCAAGTGCACTGCAGAGCGCCTGGACCCAGAAGAGCGCGCCGCCGGACCATCGGGTGGCGCCCTTGAGTCCAGTCGCGTGTGACCAGCCATTGTTAGTCAAGTTAGCGTCCAAAAGAACGCGTCGACCAGGATCAATTTCGGCGAACGCAACTTCAGACTTTGCGATTATCCTGAACTTTTTCCATCGCTCTGAGATCGGCCATGAATCGGTCTTTGTCTCGCCACTGCGGTTATTCCTTATGTTGTAATCGATAATTCCGTCGTGAATGGCTGCGTGCTCAATCATAAATGCAGTTCCATCATTTAGCATTACTCTGAGATCTACAGGAAACCATGCCTCTCCAAGTCTTTGCACAGAGATCTCACTCGCGTACTCGCTTGCCTGACCAGCCTTTGGCTCGACCTGCTCTTCGGTGACTTCCACGCGCTTGCCACTCTCGTCAAACACTCCCGTCTCACTGCCTCGTCGATTGGACTCGACATCGGCTATCCGATAATCGAGCGTCGATGTTCCTTTGACGAATTGATCAAAGAACCAGTTCAAGTCATTGCCAGATACCTCATTGGTCACATCGATGAAGTCCTGGGACGTGGGATGGCGAAATCTCCAGCGTTCAGCGTAGGTCCGCATGATCTGACGCATCTTGTCCTCACCAACGTATCCTTCGAGAGTACGCAGTGTTAAGCCAGTGCGGGGGTATACGTTGATGCCGTAGCTATTGCTGGTTGCGTACTGCCATGAGCCCCGAATGATTGGATCGAGGAAACTGCCTTGCAAAGTTCCTATACGGTCCTCATACGGGTGTGGAATTTCAAACGGAAAATAGAACCAGTTAAACCCACGCCAACGAAATGGAACCGCATCGCGGCCATAACATTTTTCGAGCACCTTCCCCGTTGAATACGTATTGAATCCCTCATCGAGCCAGGCTTCCTCAAATTCATTTGATGCTACAAGGCCATACCAGAACTGATGTCCTGCTTCGTGAACTATAACGCCCTCGGGATTCTGGTCTCTGCCTGCACGCCAGTGTGTTCCTGCCGTAATCAGTGTCGGATACTCCATTCCGCCTGCGCCATCCGCGTTGTACGGGGGATCGACAACCGTCAACGTCGAGTAGGGATAGTAGCCGTACCATTCCCCAAAGTACTTGAGCGCGTTGAATGCCGCGGTGAAATGACGGTCTGTTTGTGCCTGGTGCTCAGGCTGAATCAAAAGAGTTACGCTGACCGTTCCCGTTGACTGATTGAATGGTCGAACTGTCTTGATGTAGTTCGAATCAACAGTCCACGCAAAATCGTGAACATCCTGCTGAAAGTAGTTCACGCTAAGCGTGCCATCAGAGTTTGATTTCTCGGATCGCATCGTTCCTGTAGCGCCTATCTTGCCCTTGTACACAGAAGGCACGGTCAGCGTTACATCGAATGAACCGAAATCAGCATAGAACTCGCTATTCGCGTGAAACTGATGACAGTTCCACCCGGCAATTTCACGACGTCTCGCGCCCTTTGATTCCCACACCCCAATCTTCGGAAACCACTGGCCAACCATCGCGAAAGACTTCCAGTAACCTGTGCGAGCGAACACGCGAGGCAGTCGTGACTTGAATTCGATATTGAGCGTGATTGTTTCGTTAGGCTTGAGAGGCTTCGACAAAGGTACTCGAAATACTGTTTGATCATCCGCGTTACCATCATCCGGCCGGATGAATTCCATCTTCGATGTCAGGTCTTCACCCAGAGACGTCTTGATGCTGGACACATCAATCCATCCCCACTCTCCGGGAGCAAAACGATCGCCGCGAAGCTGCCCGCCGGACTCACGGAAGAATGTGCTCTTTTCGTTTTTGAATGCGTTCAAATAAAGATGGAACTGGAGCTCGGAAATCGTATCAGGTGAGCTGTTGAGCCAGGTCAGCTCTTCGCGTCCATCAATAGCTGATGGGCGCTTTTGATCGTCCGGTGATAAGCGCGCGTCAATCTTGTATCCGACGATCGGCTTGCTCTGAGCGGCTGCGGAAACCTGTAATATAATAGTCAGGATCAGAGTGGCGGCTATATGCAGCTTTTTCATAGTATGACTGAAGTCTCCATCCGAAGGCGCTGACGTGACTTGCATGTAGTACAGCCTTCAGGCTGATTCTTCCAGCGAATCACGTAGTTTACGTACGGAAAGGAACATTTTCTTGCAGCGATTGCTTTTCATAATCCTGGTTGGGTTGATCCCATTCGTTGTTGCCGGAGAACCCGAGCAAAGTGTCGATTTCAAGCGTGATGTTGAACCGATTTTCGCAGCAAACTGTATTTCATGTCACGGAGCAAAGGTGGCGCTTTCGGGTTTAAGGCTCGACGTCAAAGCCGAAGCGCTCAAGGCCATCACCCCTGGAAACTCTGCGAAAAGCTCGCTCATCGGGCGCGTGACCGGCGAGATCGAGCCGCGAATGCCAATGGGCAAAGCCCCGTTGAGCGCCGCACAAATTGGCATTCTCAAGACCTGGGTTGATCAGGGCGCGCAGTGGCCCGACGAGGCCGCGGCCAGCACTCCAGCGCCGCAGGCTAAGCACTGGTCCTTTGTGGCGCCTGTTCTTCCAGCGGTTCCATCAGTCAAAGACGCAAAATGGGTCCGCAATCCAATAGACTCCTTCGTGCTTGCTGAGATCGAAAAGCGGGGTCTTGCGCCGTCGCCCGAAGCAGATCGCCAGACACTCATCCGAAGAGTCAGTCTCGATCTGACTGGATTGCCGCCAACGCTTCAGGAAATTGATGCATTCGTAAAAGACTCCCGGCCCGATGCTTATGAAAAGCTGGTTGATCGCCTTCTCGCGTCACCGCATTACGGTGAGCGCTGGGGTCGCTGGTGGCTTGATGTCGCAAGGTACGCGGACACTAACGGCTTTGAAAAGGATCGCCCGAGATCAATCTGGCCCTACCGTGACTGGGTGATTGGCGCTTTTAATCGCGATCTTCCATTTGACCAGTTTGCAATTGATCAACTTGCCGGTGATCTTCTTCCGAATCCAACGCTCGATCAGAAAGTGGCGACGGGGTTCCTTCGCAACTCAATGCTCAACGAAGAAGGCGGTGTTGATCCTGAACAGTTCAGAGTTGAAGGCATAATTGATCGAGTTGATGCAGTTGGCAAAGCTTTTCTTGGCCTGACCATTAACTGCGCGCAGTGCCACACGCACAAGTTTGATCCGATTACGCATCGCGAGTACTACAGTTTCTACGCTTTCCTCAACAGCGACGACGAACCTGAAATCGAAGTTCCAGGCGCGGAAGTCACAAAGAAACGCGCAGAGATAGCTTCCGAGATCGCTGCGATCGAAAACAAGCTTCGGGCGAGCCGTCCTGACCTCGATGCAAAAATGGCGGCCTGGGAAAAGACGGTCACTTACGATGAAAGCCAGTGGAAGACGATTGAAACAAATGACATCTTTGCCGCTTTCGGCACGAAGTTCGATCGTCTCGAGGACGGATCTTTTGTAGCGCGCGGCGACAACTCGACCAGTAATAACTACAAGCTGACTGCGCCCAGCCCGATCTCCAGGATCACCGCGGTTCGAGTCGAATTTCTTACCGATGCTACGCTTCCGCGCACAGGCCCCGGTCGTGCAAATGACGGCTCCTACTATGTGACCGAGTTTTCGATTGAAAAAGCACCTGCGGGACAGAAAGAGAAAGAGAACGGCACTAAGCTGCCGTTCAAGCGGGCGACTAGTGACTACGAGAAAGCCGGGTTTCCCGTCTCGAATGTTATCGACGGAGATGTCAAGACTCACTGGTCTAGCGATTCCGGACCGGGAAGCCGCAATCAAAGTCACGCAATGGTCTTCGAGTTGAGCACTCCAGTTGAGATTGGTCCGGAAAGCGTACTCAATTTTCAGCTTGCTCAGAAGTTCGATGAAAGGATCGACACAGCCGGTGGCAAGCCCAACATTGGCCGCTTTCGCATTTCGGTCTCCGGCTCGCCGAGTCCTGCGGCGGACTCAATACCTCGTGAAGTGCGCACGATTCTCAGCAAACCACGTACTGCCAGAACACCGGAGGAACAAGCTCGAGTTTTCTCCTTCTATCGAGCGACGGCAAATGCCACAAACGGAAATAAAGAGTGGGTAGATTCTAACCGCCGGATTGATGACCTCATGACGAACTGGCCGTACGGTCCCGTGACGCTTGGACTCTCGAAGCGTTCAATTCTGCGCGAGACTAAGATGTTTCAGCGAGGAGATTGGAAGCGACCTGGCGACAAGGTTACGCCAGGCACGCCTGCCGTTCTTCATCCGTTTCCTGCTTCAGCGCCTCGCAACAGGCTGGGCCTTGCTCAGTGGATTGTCGATAAAGCTAATCCACTCACGTCGCGCGTAATCGTAAACCGCATCTGGCTTCAGTATTTTGGTGACGGGCTGGTGACGACTCCTGAAGACTTCGGTACAAGAAGCGAGAAGCCCTCGCATCCTGAGCTCCTCGACTGGTTGTCAATCGAATTTCGCGAAAAGGGCTGGAGCTGGAAGAAGCTTCACCGGATGATTGTTACCTCAGCAACTTACAGGCAATCATCGTCTGTGACGAAAACTCTTGCAGATGCAGATCCGCAAAACCGCCTGCTCGCGCGAGCGCCGCGGTTTCGCGTTGATGCTGAGATCATTCGTGACATCGCTCTCAAAACCTCAGGGTTGCTGAGCGACAAGATTGGTGGCCCAAGTGTATTCCCTCCGATTCCGGATGGAGTCCTCAATTTGAGCTATGGCTCACCAATGAAGTGGGAAGTCAGCAAAGGCGAAGATCGCTATCGCAGAGCGATGTATACGTTCTGGAAGCGCTCTGTTCCGTATCCGAGCATGCTCATATTCGACCAGCCCAATGGCGATGTAGCGTGTACTCGTCGAGTGAGATCCGATACGCCGCTTCAAGCATTAACAACGTTGAACGATCAGGTTTTCATCGAAGCTGCTCAGGCGATGGGGCTACGAGTTTATCGTGAAGGTGGAGCAACTGATCGTGAGAAATTGATTTACGCTTTTCGTCTTTCGACGGGGCGAGAGCCAGATGCATTTGAGCTTGGGCGACTGATCGAGTTCCTGAAGGTCCAGCAGAGCTCATTTAACGGAAATACCGCGAGTGCGGTGTACGTAACATCGCAAGACCTCGCAAACATTCCTCAGGAGATTGATCTTCACAAAGTCGCGCCGTGGACAATGGTATCAAGACTTCTTCTCAACCTGGATGAAACGATAACGAAAGAATGAGGCGAAGACGCAGAGAGGCAGAGAGGGAGAGAGGCAGAGAAGCAAGAAGCAAGAAGTAAGAAGTGAAGAAGTAAGAAGCAAGAAGCAGAAGGTTAGGCAGTAAGGAAGTTGATGATGACATTTGAACAAGAGACACGCCACGAGCGAGCGCTTTACCTTGCACGGAGGCATTTTCTAAAAGGCTGTGGTCTGGGGCTCGGCTCGATAGCCCTCCAGTCCCTTTTTGGATCCAAGGCTATTGCGCAGGCTGTAAAGAAGCCGCATTTCGCGCCCAAAGCGAAGCGAGTGATATACCTTTTCCAGGCCGGCGCTCCATCGCAGCTTGATCTTTTTGACTACAAGCCCTCGCTTGAAAAGTACAACGGCAAGCCGGTTCCTCCATCGCTTGTCAAAGATGCGAACTACGCGTTTATCAGGCCTGATGCTGGTCTTTATGCATCTGAGCTGAAGTTTGCTCAGCACGGCAAGTCAGGCGCGTGGGTGTCTGAGGCGATGCCTCAACTGGCATCGATCACTGATTCGATTGCTATCGTGCGATCGATGATCACCGACGCAATCAACCATGCACCCGGTCAGATATTCATGAACACCGGCTCAGTTCAGTTTGGCAGACCTAGCATGGGAGCCTGGGTCGTCTACGGCCTCGGCTGTGAAACACAGGACCTTCCGGCATTCGTTGTTCTCTCCTCTGCAGGAGGAACCAGTGGTGGGGCAGGGAACTGGGGCAGTGGATTTCTTCCGACCATTTATCAGGGAGTTCCGTTCAGGCGTGCCGGTGATCCCATACTGTCACTTTCAAATCCGCGTGGGATCACGCGTGAGGCTCAACGCCAAACGCTGGATACTTTGAAAGCCTTGAATCAGCATCATTTCGAGGGCACGGGCGATCCTGAGACAGCAACTCGCATCAACGCCTTTGAAATGGCTTTTCGGATGCAGGAAAGCGCGCCTGAACTGGTAGATCTTTCGAAGGAATCCAAGGCCACACTTGAAATGTATGGCGCACAGCCGGGCACTCCATCGTATGCGAACAATTGCCTGCTGGCGCGCCGGATGATCGAACGCGGCGTGCGTTTTGTGCAGCTTTTTCATGAAGCGTGGGATCATCACAGCGATGTCGCCAAGGGCGTCCGTAAGGAATCCAGGAATACTGATCAGGCTACGGCCGCTTTGATCAAGGACCTGGATGCGCGCGGACTTTTGAAGGATACGCTGGTGGTCTGGGGCGGTGAATTCGGCAGGACTCCGATGGTCGAGAGCAATGCTGATGCGGGTCGGAGCCTTGGTCGCGACCATCACAACAAGGCTTTTACAATGTGGCTTGCGGGCGGGGGCATCAAGCCGGGAATCACCTTGGGCGAAACCGATGAGTTGGGCTTCAATGTAGCATCCGACCCGGTTCACGTGCATGATCTTCACGCCACGATTCTTCACCAGCTTGGAATAGATCACGAGAAGCTGACCTACAGATTTCAGGGTCGTGATTTCCGGCTGACTGATGTTCATGGAACAGTCGTAAACAAACTTCTGGCTTAGGCGCTTTGGAGGACAGATGAAAATGCGGATCGCGCTTCTTGGGCTTGTGTGTCTCGTGCTTGCAGGTATTGAGCTGACTAGTTCGAGGATCGGCCAGATCGGTGGTCTCAGCACGAAGTACAGAGTGAACGCGTCAGGTAACCTGCTATGGCGCGCCAAACACAAAAGTGAAAGGATTGCCCGGCAAGCCGGAATGTTTTTTCTTCCTCCTCAGAAGGAACGCGGAACAGGCCCTTCATTCAAAGGACCAGTTGGATTGCAGCTCTACAGCTTTCGGGACGACTTCCCCAAGGACATCCCTGGAACTTTGAAGCGCGTCAGAGAGATGGGCTTCACAATTGTGGAGCTGGCAGGAACCTACAATCTCTCACCTGAACAGTTTCGAGTTGAGCTGGACAAAGCAGGCCTCAAAGCAAAGTCGATGCACGCATCCTTTGAATCTCTGCGTGACAAACCCGATCGCGTGATGGCCGACGCCAAGGTGCTTGGCGTTGAATACGTTGGCTGTGCCTGGATTCCTCATGAGGGGACGAACTTTACTGAGGCCGATGTGGACAAAGCTGCGACAGTTTTCAACGCTGCGGGCGCTAAGGCGAAAGCTGCAGGATTCAGGTTCTTCTACCATACGCACGGCTACGAATTCAGGCCAAACGGCAGCGGTAATCTATTCGATCTTCTGATGTCAAAGACCGACGGCAACAATGTCTTCGTTCAAATGGACGTATTCTGGGTGCAGCATCCGGGTCAGGATCCGGTACAGCTTTTTGAGAAATACGGCAAGCGCATCAAGCTCATGCATCTCAAGGACATCAAGAAGGGACTCAAGGGAGACACGACCGGCACTGCTCCGGACAACTCCGATGTCGTGTTGGGAACAGGACAGGTGGAATGGCCGCGCCTTCTGGCCGCCGCAAAGAAAGCCGGTGTCGCTTACTATTTCATCGAGGATGAGTCTTCCACCGCAGCTACTCAGATTCCATTGACGCTGCAATATCTTGAACAAGTGAAGTTCTGACGAGTCGCGCTCGGGATCTACCTGAGCCAAAAGATGGCGCTCTCTGAGGGAACCAGGCTTGGCCCATACAATGTCGTCTCGCAGCTGGGTGCAGGGACGATGGGCGAAGTGTATCTGGCCCGAGACAGCCGGCTTGATCGTAACGTAGCAATCAAACTTCTCCCCTCAGACTTGACGCGTGATGCCACGCGCCTTCGCAGGTTCGAGCAGGAAGCACGGGCAGCTTCCGCCCTGAACCATCCGAATATCATCACCATCCACGAAACGGGCGAATCCTCTTATGGTCGCTTCATTGTGATGGAGCATGTCGAGGGGTCGACTCTTAAAGCTCTTCTTGAAACCGGGCCGTCGATACGTCAGGTCGTTGGCTGGGCAAAGCAGATTGCAGAAGCGATCGGTGTAGCTCATCGAGCAGGCATCATCCACCGCGACATCAAACCTGCCAACATCATGGTTCGCGGTGATGGGTATGTGAAAGTGCTGGATTTTGGTTTGGCGCGGCTGGCACCGAGCAGCTTTCTTCTTGGCAATCCTGATGGGCCAAGCGATTCAACGGAGACGGTTGAGGAATTTACAAATCCCGGCACTTTGATTGGTACTGCTGCTTACCTTTCACCTGAACAGGCTCGGGGGGAGGCCGCTCACGAAGCGGCAGATATTTTTGCCTTCGGCGTCGTCCTCTACGAGACGGCAACAGGTGAGAGGCCCTTCCGCTCAAATACTGTGTTGGGCATGCTCAATGAGATCACTTCTCAGAGGCCTACACCGCCTTCAAAACTCAATCCTGAGATTTCCGGACAACTCGAGTCTCTGATCCTCTCAATGCTCGAAAAGAATGCTCAATCGCGTCCTGATGCTGCGACAGTTGCCGAAGCCCTGGCAACTATCCGTGCAGCACCAACTGAGGACAGGGTTTCGGACGAGACAACAGGGCGGTATGCGTCAAGGCGGTTCGGTCCTCGAAGGCGAAGGATTGTTGGTCGCGAGCAGGAACTTCGCGACCTGTTCG
>Ga0070669_100003813_pt1 | contig 10886 bp, 11 predicted proteins | sample KBSS53metaG_FD_64680 | JGI IMG/M metagenome (GOLD analysis project Ga0070669, IMG submission 64680) | Switchgrass rhizosphere microbial communities from Kellogg Biological Station, Michigan, USA - KBS S5-3 metaG | ecosystem: Host-associated > Plants > Roots > Rhizosphere > Soil ... | reverse complement strand
CTGGCGTACTACAAGCAGCAGTACTTCGGTCAATCGCAGTCGGGCTTCAACAGCATGATCGCCAACCGCGGCACGCAGCCCTCGCAGTGGCCGTACACCTTCGACGTGGCGCCGAGCCAGAAGCCGTCGGTGGTCAAGGTCATGGACCTGGACAACCGCCCGACGGCCGTGAAGGTGGCGCTGGCCGCACCGTTCCGCGCATTCATCGCCACGCAAGAAGGCAAGCTGCGGGTGTTCGACCTCGGGTCCGGCTACCTGAACCAGCAGGCCGGCGGCACGCCGTCGGACATCGTGGAGCGCTTCTCGGTCGCCGTCGGGCGCAACCCGACCGGCCTCGCCTATGCCAAGGAGAAGGCAGCGCCTCCGAAGGAGATCTACCCGAATTCCGTCGAGCGCGAGATGATCGTGACCTCGCGCGGCGACCGGAAGATCCAGTGGGTTCGCTTCGACGCGAACATCAACTCGGGGTCCGTGGCACGCACGCTGCAGGAAAGCCGGATGGTCGATCCGATCTCGACGGAAGACACGGACAACCACGGCTCCGAAAGCTACGTGCTCAGCGTGGCCGACTACGGCGGCAAGGGCATCCACAACTTCCTGTACGGCCCGATGGTCTGGCACACCAACCCGGCGTCGGCGGCCTGTTCGCCGGCCAAGGGCGGATGCAAGCTGCTCAACAACGCGGCCTTCGAATACGGCGGCACGTTCAAGGTCCCGGGCAAGCCCTTCCACGCGATGGGCGCGAACATCAACTGATGTCGACGGGTGGTGCACACACCACCCCTCCCTGACGCTGCACACCTTCCTCCCTGCCAGGCGCCGTTCGGCGGCGTGGCGGGCGTGCGGCTGTCACCCCCTCATCCCTATTCAAGAAAGCAATCACATGTCAGCCAAACTCAACGCGCTCGTCCTCCTGTCCATCGCCGCCCTGATCGGCGGCTGCGGGGGTGGCGGCAGCGACGGAGACGGAAACGATGCGGCGGCGTCCAGCGCCTCGACCACGACCGAACCGGTCGGCCAGGCATCGCCGTCGTCGGCACCGGCCAGCAGCACGGACCCGGCCGTGCAGCGCACCAACTGATCGCCGCCGACACGTCGGTCCAGGCAGACCCGTGCCGGCCCCCTGCGCCTACAGGGGGCCGTGCGAAGCGTCGCTAAGTTCTTCCCATCGAACCAACGCTCCGCAAGGAAGGACACACCATGACCGACAACGACCGACGCCATGCCCCGCAGGGCACCGAACCCGACCGCATCGACCTGGCGTCCGACGCCTCGATGGCCGAATGGTCGAAGAAACTCTCCGTGACCGAGGACCAGTTGAAGGAAGCGGTATCGAAGGTCGGCGACCGTGCGACCGATGTCGAGATGCACCTCAAGGGCAGCCGCAGCACGACCAACAAGGAGCGGGTGAAGGAAGTGGGCGGCGCCTGAGGGCACTGCGCCCGGCGCAGCGTCAGTAGCCGCTGGTGAGGTTGCGCCGCGCCTCGTCGCGACGGCGCTGCTCGCGCACCACGTCGCAGCGCGGATGGCGCGCGTACGCGGCTTGGCTGCAGTGCTCGGCCTCGCAGCGTGCGGCCAGCACGAAGAACAGGTGCTCGCAGCTGGCACGCGGGTCGCCGGCATTCGCTCGGGCGATGGTGGTCGTCGGCGTGCGTGGCAGCGTCGTCGTGGCCGGCGTCTTTGCGGCCGGCGGTGCGGATGCCGTGATGGGCGCCGACGCAGGCCGCGGCATGGTCGGCACCACCGACTCTCCGGGCGAGAGTGCGGAGTCCAACGGTACTTGCACGGTCGGCGCCGCTGCGGAGACGGCAGGCGCGGCAATGGTGGCGGACGCGGCGCCGGCGGCAGGCGCGGCAACCGGCGTGGGGGGCAGCGGCTGGAGCGGCGCCGCCGCAGCGGCGACGCCGGGCGCTGCCGCGCGCTCCGGGCCAAAACTGATCCAGGCGGCAAGCACCAGCACGGTGGCACCGAGCAGCAGCACCGCGAGCATCAACCCACGTGGTGCCGCGCCTGTGGTGGTGCCGGCGCGTGCTGAACCCACTTCGGCGCGGGTCCCCGCCGATGATCTGGCCGGCGAACCCAGCGGCGCGCCCACGGTGTCGAGCGCCGATGGCCCGGTCGCGGCAAAGGCCGGCAGCTTGCCCGCGCAGCCGATGCAGAACATGGCGCGGTCGCGGTTCGCGGTGTGGCAGTTGGCGCAGAGAACGGTCATGGGCGCTCGGGCAGTCGGTCGGGTCAGGGCTGGCAGGTGAACATGAGCAACGACCGGCCGGTCACGGTGTAGCCGTGACCAGGCTGGAAGTCGGCATCTTCCTGCGGGTCGAGGGCGGTGTCGATCACGCGCTTCCACGACTTGCCTTCGGCGCGCGGCGGCAGCACGAAGTCGATGGCGCCTTCCCAGGCGTTGAAGACGAGCAGCACGCTGTCGTCGGCCGCGGGCTGCGGCAAGGACGACGCGGGGGCGGTGCCTTCGAGCAGCAGGCCGAAGCAGCGCGTCTGCGGGTCGCTCCAGTGGGCCTCGTCCATCTCGTTGCCGTCGGGCGCGAGCCAGGTCGAGTCCTTCACCTGCGCGGCCTCGCTGAACTGGCCGGTGAGGAAGCGGTTGCGGCGCAGCACCGGCAGCGTGTGGCGCAGGTGCGTGAGGTGCTGGGTGAACACCGTCAGGCTGCGGCCGGCGGGGGCGCTGGCGGCTTCCCAGTCGAACCAGGAGATGTCGCTGTCCTGGCAGTAGGCGTTGTTGTTGCCCTGCTGCGTGCGGGCGAACTCGTCGCCGGCCAGCAGCATGGGCGTGCCCTGCGACAGCAGCAGCGTGGCGAGCATGTTGCGCTGCTGGCGGGCACGCAGTGCAAGCACCTCGGGGTCGTCGGTCGGGCCTTCGACGCCGCAGTTCCAGCTGCGGTTGTCCGAGTGGCCGTCGCGGTTGCCTTCGTTGTTGGCGTCGTTGTGCTTCTCGTTGTAGCTGGTGGTGTCGGCCAGCGTGAAGCCGTCGTGCGCGGTGATGAAGTTGACGCTGGCCCAGGGCCGGCGGCCGCGCTTGTTGAAGCGGTCGCTGCTGGCGGTCACGCACTGCGCCAGGGCCGGCGCCATGGCTTCGTCGCCCTTCCAGAAGGCGCGCACGGTGTCGCGGAACTGGTCGTTCCACTCGGCCCAGCCGGGCGGGAAGCCGCCGACCTGGTAGCCGCCGGGGCCGATGTCCCAGGGCTCGGCGATCAGCTTGACGCTGGAGAGCACCGGGTCCTGACGGCAGCTGTCGAGGAAGCCGCCGCCTTCGTCGAAGCCGTGCGGCTCGCGCGCCAGGATGGTCGCCAGGTCGAAGCGGAAGCCGTCGACGTGCATCTCGGTCACCCAGTAGCGCAGGCTGTCGGTCACCATCTGCAGCACGCGCGGGTGACTCAGGTTCACCGTGTTGCCGGTACCCGTGTCGTTGATGTAGTAGCGCGGCTGGTCGGGCAGCAGGCGGTAGTAGCTGGCGTTGTCGATGCCCTTGAAGGAGATGGTCGGGCCCATCTCGTTGCCTTCGGGCGTGTGGTTGTAGACCACGTCCATGATCACTTCCAGCCCGTGGGCGTGGAAGCGGTCGACCATGTTCTTGAACTCGTCGATGTTCGGGCCGTCCATGTAGCGCTGGTCGAGCGCGAAGAAGCCGATGGTGTCGTAGCCCCAGTAGTTGGTCAGCCCCTTCTCGGTGAGGAAGGGCTGGTTCAGGAACATCTGCACCGGCAGCAGCTCGACGCTGGTCACGCCCAGTTCCTTGATCGGGCCGATCACCTCGTCGAGCGCCAGGCCGGCGAAGGTGCCGCGGAACAGCTCGGGCACCTTGGGGTGCTTCATGGTGAAGCCGCGCACGTGCGTCTCGTAGAAGACGGTCTGGTTCCAGGGCACGCGCGGCGCGTCGGTCTGCGTCCACTGGTAGCGCGAATCCACCACCACGCACTTGGGCATGAAGGGCGCGCTGTCGCGCTCGTCGAAGCTCAGGTCGCCGTCCGGGTGGCCGACGGTGTAGCCGAACAGCTCCGGGCCCCACTTGAGCTCGCCCATGTGCGCCTTGGCATACGGGTCGAGCAGCAGCTTGTGGTGGTTGAAGCGGTGGCCCTTCTCGGGCTCGTACGGGCCATGCACCCGCAGGCCGTAGCGCGTGCCCGGCTCCAGGCCGGGCACGAAGCCGTGCCAGACCTCGTCGGTGTATTCGGGCAGCGTGATGCAGGCCGTCTCGGTGGTGCCGGCGTCGTCGTACAGGCAGACCTGCACCTTCGTGGCGTGGGCCGAGAAGACGGCGAAGTTGACGCCGCGGCCGGTGTAGGTGGCACCCAGCGGGTGGGGGGCGCCTTCTTCGAGCGCATGGGAAGTCACGGGTGCAGGCATCAACGCTCCGGGCAAAGATCAGCAATGTGCGCTCGTGCAGGCGTGGCCGCTACGGCGGGCCAGCCGGACTTCTCGTAGGCGAAAACCCTCGTCGGCCATTTGCCCGATGTCGACGGGCGGCGGTCCGCAGCGCGCGTTTGTACGGATAGGCAGCGGTCAGGCCCGGGCTAAGCTGGCGCGGCTCTTGCGTGTGAAATATTCACAAACGTGAAAGTTTTACCTGACCCCGCCCGCAGCCTCATGAACAGACGACAGCCCTTCACCGCCGGATCCGGCCCCGCGCCGGACGCCGGGGCGGCGCACCGCATCCATTCGGTGATCGACCTGTGGCTGGGCGAGCAGTTGAGGCGCCGGCGCAAGGCCATGGGCCGATCGCTGCTGCATGTGGCGCAGGCGGCCGGCATCTCGGTGAGCCTGCTGAGCCAGCTCGAGCGCGGGTTGCGCTCCATTTCGATGCGCACGCTCGAGGCGCTCGCGCACGAACTGCAGCTCCCGATGGAAATGCTGGTGCGCAACAGCACGCACGGCGACGCGCAGGACGAGGTCGACGGCGCGGTGGTGCGCGTGGGCGCGCACCGCCGCATCGACCTGGGCGACAAGGGCATCCACAAGGAAAACCTGACGCCGCCGGCCGCGACCGGCCACGTCGAGCTCTACCGCGCGGTCATCGAGTCGGGCGGCTCGACCGGTGACGAACTCTTCTTCACCCACCGTGGCGAGCAGGTCGGCTACGTCATCGAAGGCCAGCTCGAACTCTTCGTCAACGACCGGCTGCTCAAGCTGCATGCCGGTGACAGCTTCTGCTACGACGGCAGCACGCCGCGCCGCTGGCGCAACCCCGGCCCCACGCTCACCACCGTGCTGTGGGCCATCACCCGCGCTCCCCATTCCCCCGTGCCTCCCCTCCCGCAACCGTCCACCCTCCAAGGAAAGACACCATGAAGCTCCCCGCACTTGTCGCTTCGCTGTTCACGGCGCTCGCGTTGACGATCACGGCACCGGCCTCGGCCCAGGCCGTGCTGAAGGTCGGCTCCACGCCGACCGGCAGCCCTTTCACTTTCCCCGACACCAAGACCAACACCATCGATGGCGTGATGGCGGACATCGTGAAGGCCGTCGGCAAGGAGGCCGGCTTCGAGGTGCAGATCGAGGCGATGCAGTTCTCCACGCTCATCAGCTCGCTCACCACCAAGCGCATCGACCTGATCTCGGCGGCCATGTTCATCACGCCGGTGCGGCTCGAGGTGGTCGACTTCTCGCAGCCGATCTACAGCTACGGCGAAGGCGTGGTCGTTCCGGTGGCCGACAAGACGGGCTACGTCACGATGGCCGACCTGAAGGGCAAGCGCGTCGGTGTGCAGGTCGGTACCGCCTTCGTCGATCCGCTGCAGAAGAGCGGCCTCTTCACCGAAGTCAAGCTCTACGACACCACCGCAGACCTGATGCGCGACGCCAACGCCGGCCGCATCGACGCGGGCTTCCTCGATTCGCCGATCGCGGGCTTCGCGATCTCGCGCGGCCTGTTCCCCAACCTGCGCATGGCGACGACCTTCAAGCCGACCATGGTCAACAGCATCGGCATCGCAACGCGCAAGGGCGACACGGAGACGATGGGCAAGGTCAACGCCGCGCTCACCAAGCTCAAGGCCGACGGCACGATCGACGGCATCCTGAAGAAGTGGGGCCTGGCGTCCTGATCGGCGTGCACTGCCATGCTCGTGTTGCTTGAGCGCATCCGGGAGTACTTCCCGATCCTGCTGCAGGGGGCCTGGCTCACCATCCTGGTGACGCTCGGCTCGCTGGCACTGTCGACCGTGCTGGGCATGGTGTGGGCCGTCATGCGCGTGTCGGGCATCCGCTGGCTGGCGAACATCGCCACGACCATCGTCAACCTGCTGCGCGGCATCCCGATCATCGTGCTGCTGTTCTTCCTCTACTTCGTGATGCCGGACTTCGGCCTCTCGCTGTCGGCGATGCAGGCCTCGATCCTCGGCCTGGGCATCGCGTATTCGGCCTACCAGTCGGAGAATTTCCGCGCGGGCATCGAAGCGGTCGACCATGGGCAGGTGGAAGCCGCGCGTGCCATGGGCATGGGCTGGCCGCTGATGATGCGGCGCGTGGTGCTGCCGCAGGCCGTGAAGATCGTGCTGCCGCCTTACGGCAACATCATGATCATGATGCTGAAGGACTCGTCGCAGGCCTCCACCATCACGGTCGCCGAACTCGCGCTGCAGGGCAAGCTGATCGCCACCTCGACCTTCCAGAACGCCACGGTGTTCTCGATGGTCGCGGTGATGTACCTCGTCATGTGCGTGCCGCTGATCCTCTTCGTGCGGCATCTCGAGAAGCGGAACAAGCCATGATCGAAATCCACGGACTTCAGAAATTCTTCGGCACGCACCATGTGCTCAAAGGCGTCGACGCCTCGGTTGCCAAGGGCGAGGTGGTCTGCATCATCGGCCCCTCGGGCTCGGGCAAGTCGACCATCCTGCGCTGCATCAACGGGCTCGAGAGCTACAGCGGTGGCACCATCGACATCGACGGCGTGCACGTCGACCACCAGGCGCCCAGCATCAAGCTGATCCGCACCGAAGTGGCAATGGTGTTCCAGCGCTTCAACCTCTTCCCGCACCGCAGCGTGCTGGAGAACATCATCGAGGGGCCGGTCTTCGTGAAGGGCGAGCCGCGTGCGGGGGCCATCGACCATGCGAAGGAGTTGCTGGCCAGCGTGGGCCTCGCCGAGAAGATCGACGCGCGGCCTTCGCAGCTCTCGGGCGGCCAGCAGCAACGCGTGGCGATCGCCCGTGCACTGGCGATGAACCCCAAGGCCATCCTGTTCGACGAACCCACGTCCGCACTCGACCCCGAACTGGTCGGCGACGTGCTGGACGTGATGCGCAAGCTCGCCGAAACCGGCATGACGATGGTCGTGGTCACGCACGAGATGCAGTTCGCACGCGAGGTGGCCGACCGCGTGTTGTTCATCGACGGCGGCGTCGTGGCCGAGCAGGGCGCCTCGGCCGAGCTGCTGGGCAACCCGCAACACCCGCGCACGCAGGACTTCCTGCGGCGCGTTCTCCATCCGATGTGAAAGGCACCATGCCGCAAGAAGAGTTCTTTCCGTTGACGCCGTCGCTCTGGGCCGCGACCGCCGCGCCCGCGCCGGACACGGCGCCGCTCGACAGCGACGCGCAGGCCGACGTGGTCATCGTCGGCGCCGGCTACTGCGGCCTCAGCACGGCCTTGCACCTGGCCGAGCGCGGCGTGCGCGTGGTGGTGCTGGAGGCGCGAGAGGTCGGCTTCGGCGGCTCGGGCCGCAACGGCGGGCAGGTCATCCCCGGCCTCAAGCACGACCCGAGCGAGCTGATCGCGATGTTCGGCGCCGAGAAAGGCCAGCGCCTCGTCGACTTCGCGGGGAGCACCGCGGACGCAGTGTTCGACCTGATCGACAAGCACCGGATGGACGTGCCGCATGTGCGGCGCGGCTGGATCCAGGGCTCGCACACGACGGATGCCCTCAAGCTGGCCGAACGCCGTGCGCGCGACTGGGGCGCGCAGGGCGTCGCCACGCAGCTGCTCGATCGCGCAGAGACCGCACGCCTGCTCGGCACCGACAAGTACTTCGGCGGCTGGGTCGATCCGCGCGGCGGCGGCGTGCAGCCGCTCAGCTACGCGCGCGGGCTGGCACGGGCCGCGATCGCCGCCGGCGTGGTGATCCACACCGCATCGCCGGTCACGCAGTTGGCGCAAGCTGGCGGCAAGTGGCACGTCACCACGAAGCAGGGCGCCAAGGTGCTGGCCGAACGTGTGGTGCTGGCCACCAACGGCTACACCGACGACCTCTGGCCGCAGCTGCGCAAATCCATCATCAACGCGAACTCGTTCCAGGTGGCGACCGAGCCGCTGGCCGAACCGGTGCGCCGCAGCATCCTGCCCGAAGGGCATGTGACGTCGGACGCGCGCAACCTGCTGCTGTACTACCGCATCGACCACACGGGCCGGCTCATCATGGGCGGCCGCGGCAGCTTCCGCGAGCCCGATCCGTCGCAGCCCGGCAACTGGTCGCATCTGGAGAACGTGGTCGGCAAGCTGTTCCCGCAGGCGGCCGGCGTGCCGATCGCCTACCGCTGGTGCGGGCATGTTGCGATCACGCGCGACTACATGCCGCACCTGCACGAACCGGCGCCGGGGTTGCTGATCGACATCGGCTGCCAGGGCCGTGGCGTCGGCCTGCAGACGCGCATGGGCCAGGCACTGGCGGAGTACATCGCGACCGGCAACCAGCAGGCGCTGCCTGTCGCGCCGTCGAGCATCAAGCCGTTTCCGCTGTACGGCCTGCGCCGGCTCTACGTCTCGGCCGTGATCGGCTGGTACAGGATGACCGACGGGGGCGTCTGAGCCGCCGTCGCGTCAGGCCGCGAAGGCGGTGTCGACGAGCGCCTGAACGAAAGCCTTGTCGAGCCCCTTCAGCCCGAACTGGAAGCGGTAGAAGATGGTCCCGTAGATCTGGTCGTACAGCGCCTCGGCCGGCCGCTGCGACGCGATGCTGCCGTCGCGCTGGCCGCGGCGGATCACGCGGACGCCCAGGGCGCGGCGCACGCTGAGGTAGCGCGCGACGAAGAGCTCCGAGTTGCCCGTCTCGGCCATGCACTCGGCCAGCACCGCCAGCTGCACCCGGCCCAGGTCGCCCCGCAACGCCACCAGGTATTGCTGCACGTGGGCGCGGATCGCCTCGGGCGGCGGCAGCGTTTCCGACAGCGGCAGCATCACCGTCGCCTGGCGCATGTACGCGTCGATCAGCAGCTGCAGCCGGCCTTCCCACCACTTGTAGATGGTCATCTTCGACACGCCCGATGCAGCGGCGATGGCCTGGATGGTGGCGCCGCGCAGGCCTTCGGTGGCGCTCAGCCGGTAGGCGGCGTCGAGCACCGCGCTGGTCGCCGCGTCGGAGCGCGGGCGACCGCGGCGCCGGGGCGCGTCGGGCACTTCGGCATCGGAGGGCGGGGTGGCATGCATGTTGCGTCGGCTTTGCTGTACGCGGAGTATAGTTATTCAGCCGCACGAACGAAGCACCAAAAAAGGACACCGCCCATGACCGCCACGCCCGCAGCCGATGCACATGCGGCACCCTCCGACACGGGCGTGTTCCAGGCCGGGGACGTGGTGCTCCAGTCCGGCCGCACCTTCCGCAACATGTTCCTGGTCTACAAGACCTTCGGCACGCTGAACGCCGAGCGCTCGAACGTCATCCTCTACCCGACCTCGTACAGCGCCCAGCACACCGACATCGAACACATGGTGGCCGAGGGTGGCGCGCTCGACCCGTCGAAGTACTTCATCGTCATCGCCAACCTGTTCGGCAACGGGCTGTCGAGCTCGCCGTCGAACACGCCCTGGCCCGATGTCGGCACGCGCTACCCCGACGTGACGTACTACGACGCGGTGCATGTGCAGCGCCGCATGCTGGCGCAGCTGTGGGGCATCGAGCGCGTGGCGCTGGTCTACGGCTGGTCGATGGGTGCCATGCAGGCCTACCACTGGGCGGCGCTGTTTCCCGACGCGGTGGACCGCATCGCCGTGGTGTGCGGCGCCGCGCGCTGCGCGCCGCACAACCGCGTGTTCATCGAAGGCGCGGCGCACGCGCTGATGGCCGATGCGGCCTGGCGTGACGGTGCCTTCACGGAGAAGCCGGTGCGCGGCCTGCGCGCCATGGGCCGCGTCTACGCGGGCTGGGCGCTGTCGCAGACCTTCTACCGCGAGGAGATGTGGCGCCAACTCGGCGCCTCGTCGCTCGAGGACTACCTGGTCAGCAATTGGGAGACCACCTTCGCGCGGCGCGATGCGGCCGACCTGCTGGCGCAGTTCCACACCTGGCAGACGGGCGACATCAGCGCCAACGACCTGTACGGCGGCGACCTGAAGAAGGCGCTCGGCGCCATCCGCGCCCGCGTGCTGCTGATGCCGGGCGACCACGACCTGTACTTCCAGGTCGACGACAACCGGGCCGAGCTGCCGCACCTGCGCCATGGCGACCTGCAGCCGATTCCGTCGGTGTGGGGCCATCGCGCGGGCAACCCCAGTGCCGTCCACCAGCCCGAAGACCGGGCCTTCATCGAGACGCGCGTGAAAGCGCTGCTGGCCACATGAGCACCACGCCCATCACCGACACCGAGGCACCGCGCACCGTGCGCAAGCCCGCCACCTTCCGTGTGAGCGCGCAGGACCTGAAGGCGCTGGCCGTGCGTTCCGACGCGGCCGGCGCGCGCCGCGCCCTCGGCCACCTGGGCGCCATCGTGCTCGGCGGCGTCGCGCTGTGGCACGCGCTCGGCACCGTGTGGGCGGTGCCGCTCACGCTGCTGCAGGGGTACTTCATCGCCTTCCTCTTCAACGTGGTGCACGAGACCGCGCACCAGACGGCTTTCCGCACCCGCGCCTTCAACCATGCGCTCGGCCACTTCGCCGGTTTCGCGGTGGTCCTGCCCTACGAGTACTACCGCGCCTACCACTGGGTGCACCACCGCCAC
>Ga0070669_100003799_pt1 | contig 10910 bp, 11 predicted proteins | sample KBSS53metaG_FD_64680 | JGI IMG/M metagenome (GOLD analysis project Ga0070669, IMG submission 64680) | Switchgrass rhizosphere microbial communities from Kellogg Biological Station, Michigan, USA - KBS S5-3 metaG | ecosystem: Host-associated > Plants > Roots > Rhizosphere > Soil ... | reverse complement strand
GCTTTCGCGCTGAACGCGGTCCAGACGAGTTTGAATACACAGCTCGAAGCTGCGGACATACGGCGTGTTCAGGCGCGCGCAGGGCTTGACTACGGGCGAATCACGTTCGTGCGTAGCGGCACTCGCGAAAGTAGCGAAGTGAATGCGATTGGGTTCGCGGCCAACTTCGCCGCCAAGTGCGAGAAGAAGGCGAAGTCGTGGGAGATCGTCATCGGGGAGAGCATCGTCGACCTGCTTCCAGATCACACGTCTTTCACCGAACACGGCGACTCACCAAAGTCGTACCAACGTGACGACGAACGCAGATACTACCGGTTCTTCGACTACCACTGGCGGAAAACCCTTCCATACATTCCGGGCACCATCGAGCAGATAGGTGGGCATTCGACGGCCCAGATAGCCATCAACTGATTGCGAGAATTCGATGACCATTGCCGAGCTACTTCATCATCACGGAGTTCATGTTCCTCGCTACGTGACGGTTGGCGGCCGTATCGTATTTAGCGGGGTCCACGCCACATCGTCAGGATTCGAGCACCAGTCTCTTGGGCGCGTAACGCAAATTGTCGATCACACGTTTCACGGTGGCACCGCAGAATCGAACGACCAAGTCCATTCGTCCAGGAAGTGGTGGGACGACGAGGAATCCGTGGCCCGTCATGCACTCGCAATGGACCAGTGCTTCCCGCGATTCTCGTACCTGCCGGGCGAGGGCGAGATGGGACCGTGTTGGGGAGGCGAAATCGATACAGGTAGAGGAACGTTCAACGCTCTAGTCATGACTCGACGAGATCAGGGCTTGCCGCGTGTCGCCGTGATCGGTCCAAAGCTCGGTATGCACGCGGGCCGACGATGGGTACCGTCACCCCACCTCTATCTGAACGGAAATCTGTGCGTTGCCGAGGAGAGTGACTGGAACTTGGAATGCCACACTGTCGCCGTGGCCACCGGTTGGGCAGCACATTGGCTAGCGGCGTACACGGAGTGGCGGTTCACGAAGCGATGGCCGGCGGATGGAGTCCACGCTGTTGCGGCGTAGTCGTCCGCGCTCCCCGCAGCCTTCGGTCCCAGAGGGGCGACAGACAGCTTCGGATTCACTGCACGATGCGAAGTTCGCGATACAAGAGTCTGGCAACTGGATCAAAAATGCCGATACTAAGAGCACGGTGATTGCCGCCGCTACTGGAGTCGTGGCGACTGCGTCCGCATCTAACGCCGACACGGTCCACGGTGCGTTTGCCGGTGGCAAGCTCGGGTGCAGCGCCCCCGTGTTGGCGGTGCTGATCCTCGTTTACATCGGCACACTGATAGTCACTGCCACAAATCTGTACCTGGCTCTGTCGCCGCGGACTGCCCCCCTTGACGAGCCGAACCGCTTTGCATGGCCGAGCGTTGCGTTTGGAAGTCCGCAGATCCCAAACGATTTGTGGACGGCAGTTCAAGCTGAGGCGTGGAAACAGAACTACATGCTCGCTCGCATTGCCATGGTGAAGTACGCGGCCTTTAAGAACGCATTGCAATGGTTCGGCATCAACTTCGTTGCTGCAATCGCGATCGTCTGCATGTCGACGTGGGCTACCGCTGCGGTCAGTTTCCCTGCACCATAACGCCTAGGTCAATGGCCTTCGAGGGAATAGAGTTCGAGGCAGTGTCGCCTCGTCTTCCGAGGCCGCCCGAGTTGCTCGAATCAGCTACCGCGGGCCTTTTCCGCATGCAGCGCCTTCAGGCGTCGCTCCTCAGTGAGCACATCCTGATAGCTCTCGCGTTCCGCGACAAGCCATTCGGGCTTCTCCTGGAGTAGCTCATTGATCTGCTCGGTGGTGAGCGCTTCGGTTATGCCGCCGCGCGCGAGGCCGGCGATCGAGACGCCTAACTTGGCTGCTACCAGGTTCTTGGGGTGCGGCCCGTTCTTGCGGAGGTCCTTGAGCCATTCCGGTGGATCCGCCTGTAGGGCCGCGATCTCGGCGCGCGTGATCGGGTTCTGCTGGAACTCCACCGGCGTCGCCGGCAAGTACACGTCCAGCTTCTTCGCCGCAGTGGCGGGTTTCATGGACTGCGCGTTCGGCCTGCTCACGGCATCAGCCTATCCCCGTGGCGCGACGGTAGCCTGATGCCGTGACCCCGCCGCGCCTCACCGTTGGGTACGTCCCCGGCGTGACGCCGGCGAAGTGGGCTCGGACCTGGGCGCAGCGACACCCCGACGTTCGGCTCGAGTTGCAGGCCATCGCCGCGGCAGATGCCGCCGACGCGTTGCGGGCGGGCACCGTCGACGTGGCGCTGCTGCGGCCGTCAGCCGACACGTCTGGGGCGGCCGTCATACCTCTCTATGAGGAGACGACGGTGGTGGTGGTGCCGACCGATCACCTACTCAGCGCCGTCGATGAGGTCGCCATCGAGGACCTCGACGGCGAGCCCGTGCTGGTTCCACTCGACGACGTCGTCGGTTGGACAGGTGCCCCCGGTACCCAGGTCGAGCACAGGCCCGAGACCACCAGGGACGCAATGGAACTCGTAGCTACCGGCATCGGCACGCTCATCGTTCCGCAGTCGCTCGCGCGGCTGCATCACCGCAAGGACCTCACCTACCGCCCCATCACCGACGCCCCCACGTGCCCCGTGGCGCTCGCCGTCCCAAAGGGGCCGCAGGCGGCACTGGTGGAGGAGTTCGTCGGAATCGTGCGGGGACGCAAGCCCGGTTCGTCGCGAGGGCGGGCCGAGCCGGCACCGAAACGCACCGCGCGGGAGAAGACCCTCGCGAAGCAGGCCGCCCGTGCCGCTGCGGGGAAGGTCGCTCGCAAGCCGGGCCGGGACGAGCGCGGTCGACGCTGACGCGGTTCGTCCACCGAAAAATCGGTGGAATTCCGCGACGAACTCATTCACCCTCGAACGCGTGAACGTTCGTCTCTACACGTCGCCGGATGACTTCGGCCGCGTCGCGCGCTGGGTCTATCGCAAGGACCCCGTGCAGTTCACTACTGAATTGACCACGTTGCGCACTTCACGGTGGCCGGCTGATCGGCTGCTGCTATCGGTGGCCGACTGCGACGGCACCGTCGGTGCGGCGTTGCAGATGAGCGACGCTGTTCTGCTGGTCAATGGATTGCCGCCTACGTCGTCGAAGGAAGCCGCCTTGGCGCTCGCGCCGGTGTGCGGCGATCTCCCAGCAGTGCGCGGAACACGCTCCACTGCAACGGCATTCAGTCAGGCGTGGGTCGAGGCCACGGGCGTCGGGGCCACGGTGGGCTTCCAGGAGACGCTATACCGCCTCGACGAACTCCACGAGCCCGCCGGCGTCGCTGGCGACGTGCGGCCAGCCTGTCCCGATGACGACGAACTGCTCGCGGAGTGGTTCGACGCGTTCTTCGTCGAGGCGTTCGGCAAGCCATCGAACCGGGACGCGAGCCGCGATGTGCTCCGTGCCGTCGCCGCGGCCGGCGGGACCGTCGTGCTGTGGACGCTCGACGACGAACCCGTCGCCATGGCGCGGGTGCATGGCTGTCTGCTTGGCATGGCGCGCATCGGTCCGGTCTACACGCGGCCGCAGAGCAGGGGCCATGGTTACGGCGCGGCGGTCACTGCAGCTGCGGTGCGGCACGCATGGCGCGATCATGCTCGCAACGTGGTGCTGTTCGCCGACGTCGCGAATCCAGTGTCGAACGGTGTCTATCGGCGGCTGGGCTTCGTTCCCGTCGCCGAGCACGTGCAGTACGAGTTCGCGGCGTGAGCTAGCGCGGCCGAAGGCCGGAGATGACCAGCTGCACCATGCGGCGCGCGTCGTAGTCGGGGTCGGTGTCTGCCCCGATGCAGATGTTGCCGATGCCGCGCATCAGTCCGTAGGCATCGACGTCGGGCACGATTTCCCCTGTAGCAGAGGCGACTTCGATCATCTGCGTACACACCGGGAGTAGTCGATCGATGAAGTAGGCGTGCAGTGTCTCGAACGAAGCGGACTGCGACTGCAGTGCACTGGCGAGGCCGTGCTTGGTGACGAGGAAGTCGACGAAGAGGTCGATCCACTTCGCCAGGGCGGCGTGGGCGGAGCTGTTCTCGCGGAGGAGATTCGGGCCGGCCTCCGCGCATGCCTCGACCTGGTGGCGATAGACGGCAACGATGAGGTCGGCCCGCGTCGGAAAGTGCCGGTAGATCGTGCCGACGCCGACACCCGCCAGGGTCGCGATGTCGCGAACGGGGACGTCGACGCCGGAGGCGACGAACGCCGCGGCGGCCGCGGCGAGCAGGGTCTCCTCGTTTCGCCGGGCGTCGGATCGCTTCCGCGGCGCGAGCGCCTCCGGTCCGTCGTCGGCCACTGGCCACGCCTCCCGGTAGTCCGTAGCAAAACGGAACATTGTTCCGTATGGTGTTAGCGGAACATGGTTCCGATTTCTAGATCGTAGCCATTCATCGGCGAATCGTGGACGGGAAGAATGAGGATGACACAGGAATCGCACGCCAGGTTCGGGATCATGACCGCGCAGCAGCATGTCGGTTACGACGACATCTCGAGGGTCTGGCGCGAGGCGGACGCGATCCCGCAGCTCGAGCACGCGTGGCTGTTCGATCACTTACTGCCGATCGCGGGGGACCCGGACGGGCCGATCTTCGAAGGTTGGACGCTGCTGTCGGCGCTTGCCGCCCAAACCCAACGATTGCGGGTGGGCCTGCTCGTCACCAGCAATCGCTTCCGGCCGCCCGCGATGTTGGCGAAGATCGCCGCGACCGTCGACATCGTCTCCGGAGGAAGGCTGGACTTCGGCATCGGTGCAGGCTCGCGACCGAGTCACCCCATGGCTCGACGGGAGTACGAGGCCCACGGTCTGCCGTACCACGACTTCGCCCATTCCATGGAGAGCCTCACCGAGGCACTGACGGTCATCCGCCGATTGTGGAGCGAGACCCAGCCTTTCGACTTCGCAGGCAACCACGTTCAACTAACTGGCGCGTTCGGCAACCCCAAGCCGCTCCAGCGGCCGCACCCGCCGATCGTCACCGGCGGACGTTCGGGCCCGCTACTTCGGGTCACCGCCGAGCACGCCGACATGTGGAACATCCCCGGCGGTGACATCGCCGACGCCATCGAACGCAGTGCGCTGCTGGACCGCTACTGCGTCGAGATCGGGCGCGAACCGACCTCGATCACTCGATCAATGTTCCTGCCCGTCTCCTACGACCAGCCAGCCGTCACGCGCGAGGCTATCCGGCAAGCGGTCGACGCCGGTTTCGGACACATCGTGCTGGGGTTGTCCGAGCCGTACCCCGTAGGCGTCGCCCAGTGGGTCGTCGACGAACTCGTCGCTACGGTCTAGCCGACGAACCGGGGCGCCGCGAGTGTGAACGTGGCGACGGCCGGACTGCGTGTCGCGTCGTGAGATTCACTCGCCGCGGAAGCTGCGGCGGCTACTAGACCTTGCGGGTGTGCTGTGGACCCTGTTCCTTCTTGTACATCGACTTGAGCAGGCGGTCGCGGAAGAAGGCGTTGTCGATCAGCTTGATGCCGTTGTTGGCGACGAACGGAATGCCCGCAAGCTTGTGGAAGTAGCGGCCACGCCGGTACTCCTTGCCCCACGCGGCTTCCATGCGCTGCGAGTAGTTCGTGAAGTCGTCGGGCCCACCGTTGGTCAGCGCCGCGATCGCGCATTCGCCTGCGGCAAGGCCTGATTCGAGCGCCTTCGAGATGCCTGCACCCGAGGCGGGCTTGCCTGCTCCCAAGGAGTCGCCGGTGAACAGAACACCAGGACGCCACGGCGGCCATGCCGTGAATCCCATTGGCAATCGCCATGCCCGCACGATCTTGTTCTTCTTCAACTCCTCGATCGGCGGCAGGTCCCACTCGCGGGGGAGCGTAGCCATGAACTCGCCGAGGAATTGGGTGGCATTGATCTGCTGCCAGTTCTTGTAGCTGTTGACGTAGCCGAGGCCGATGTTGATCCGCCCGCCACCGAAGGGGAACACCCAGCCGTAGCCGGGCAGCTGGTCGCCCTTGAACTGCAGCTTGAGGTAGATGTCGAGGGAGTCGGAGTCCGGCTTGTTGGCTTCCATCTCGGCGCGGATGGCGATCGCCGAGTAGCCGTTGTACTCGGAGTCGATCTTCAGGGCTCGCTTGATCGGCGAATACGCGCCGTCGGCGGCGATGACCGCGTCGCCGTACACCTTTTCGCCGCCCTTGAGCACGACGCCAACGACGCGGCCACTCGCGTCCAGCTCGGGGCCGGTGACCTCGCAGGACTGGCGGATCTCGGCACCTGCGGACTCGGCATGCTTCAGCAGCAACGTGTCCAACTGCGGCCGCGGCGCGACGTAGCCGTGGTCGGGCATCCCTGGGCGCTTCGGAAACGACAGCTCCCATTGCGACGGGCTGAACACCGTCACCCGGTTCACGCGGTGGAACTTGTCTACCTCTTCGGCCAGGCCCATCTTCTGCAAATAGCTGACCGCGCGCGCCGTGAGGCCGTCACCGCAGGGCTTGTCGCGCGGGAATTCGGCCTTGTCCAGGACCACTACCTTGGCGCCGGTCTGTGCGGCCTGCCACGCAGCGGCTGAGCCGGATGGACCCCCGCCTGCGATGACTAGGTCGTATCGCTGCGTCATGCTTCTCGTCTCGATTGCCCGACTGGTTATCAGGCATGGATGGTACCCGCGGCACCCAAACGCAGCCCAACGAGCAAAGTGACGTTGAGTGACCCGCCGGCGACGCCGCTACCAGCTGTCCCGCGATCATGGCAGGTCAGGTGGGGCCAGCCGGTACAGTGGGTGGGTGCGCAGACCGTCACTACCTCGACCGGCTCGCCCGGTCGCCCAACCGGGTGTGAAGGTCGACGCTCGCAGCGAGCGCTGGCGGGAACACCGCAAGAAGGTGCGCACGGAGATCGTCGATGCCGCGTTCCGCGCGATCGACCGCCTCGGACCCGAGTTGAGCCTGCGTGAGATCGCCGAGGAGGCAGGCACGGCAAAGCCCAAGATCTACCGCCACTTCACGGACAAGTCCGATCTCTTCCAGGCCATCGGTGAGCGCCTGCGGGACATGTTGTGGGCAGCCATCTTTCCGACCATCAACCTGGCATCGGATCCCGCCCGCGAGGTGATCCGCCGCAGCGTCGAGCAGTTCGTCCTGCTAGTGGATCAGCATCCGAACGTGTGCCGGTTCATCATTCAGGGCCGGTTCGCCGAGCAGAGCGAGTCGACGATGCGGGCGCTCAACGAGGGTCGCGAGATCACTCTGGCGATGGCCAACATGTTCAACGACGAGCTTCGCGAGATGGACCTCGACAGGGCAGCCATCGAGCTGGCGGCCTTCACCACCTATGGGGCTGCCGCAGCGGCGACCGATTGGTGGCTCGGCGCAGAAGTGGACAGTCCGCGCAGGATGCCGCCCGACGAGTTCATCAATCACATGACGACGATCATGCTCGGTTCGATCAATGGCACATGCGAGCTCCTCGGCGTCAAGATCGACCCAGAGCTGCCGCTGCACGAGGGCGTCCGCCGCCGCGAACCGGCCGCCTGACCCCTCATTCGTTCCTGCAGAAGTTGAGGCATCCGCCTCATGTGGCGACGTGCCCGACACCACGACCATTTGGGCATGACGAATAACACACCCGCCGCCATCGTTGCGGCTCACAAAGAAACGCCCGACCTTCCTGCCGGCAACGACGAACGCTTCGCCGGATTCGGCATCATGGGGCTGCCATTCGCCAGCGGCCACTACCTCGGACTGCGGCAGTTCCCGGTTGCGACCTTCGCGCCGGCCTACGCCTCGGTCTGGCACCGAGACCCGGCTGGTCGTTGGACCTTCTACGCGACTACGCCTGGCGAACAGAGCTGCGCACGCTACTTCAGTTCGTCCACCGCCAACGACGCGGTCCGATGCGACATCGACATCACGTGGGTGACGCCGTGGACCCTGCAGGTGACCATCGCCGGCCTGCTCGAGTGGACGGTCGAACTGGGCACGACCGGCGCCACGCGCTTCCTCAATCGCATCAATCCCAAACTGCCCGAGTCCGCGTGGACCAACCCAATGGCCTTGGGCATGATCAGCCGGGCGGCAAGCCGCGTGCTCGGCATCGGGGAGATGCGTCTGGCGGGCACTGCATCCAACGGACAAACCTTCATGGTCGCGCCGCGGACGGTATGGGCCGTCACTTCCTCAACGGCACGTCTGCGCGGCGAAGACCTCGGACCTACCGGCCCATTGACCATCCAAGCCCGCCTCGGGGGATTCCGACTGCCTCAGCGGGGCATAGCGGTCGTCGCGAACGGGCACTTCGAAAACTTCGATCCGGCACGGCACCGTTGGCCTGAACGCACCGTGGCATTGGCGTTGGCGGGCACAATCGGATGATGGCTCCGCTCGCGGCCCGACCGGCATCGCCGAGTCGCGCCGAACTGCTGGCGGCCCTTTCCGTCGCGGTGGACCTCGGCCTGGGTCAACCGGCCGAGCACATGCTTCGATCCGCGTTGATCGCCACGCGGATCGCCGATCGGCTCGGGCTGGCCCGCGACGAGCGCAACTGCGCCTACTACACGACGCTCATCATGTGGATCGGGTGTCACGCCGATTCGCACGAATACGCTCGGTGGTTCGGCGACGACATCGCCGTCCGCCACGATTCCTACCTCGTCGACTGGTCGGGGTTGCCCTACCTGCGCTTCCTTGCGGGAAACGTGGGCCGCGGCCGACCGTTGCTGAATCGAATCAACGCGATGGCCGCCCTCGTCGTCAACGCGCGTGGGCAGCTCTCGCGAATGATCCACTCCCACTGCGCTTCTGCGGCGATGCTGGCCGAAAGGCTCGGAGTCGACCACGCCGTACGCGACGCGCTCGCCTTTACCTTCGAACGCTACGACGGGGGCGGCTTGCCGCGTGGTGTCGGCGGCGACCTCCTCCCGATCTCGATGCGGGTGGCCCAGCTATCCGACATGGTTGAAGTACATCAGCGCACGTACGGCGTCGACGGCGCAATCGCAATGGCCCGCAGCCGTCGGGGTGGTCAGTTCGACCCCGTGGTCGTGGACGCGTTCGTCGCCGACGCCGCGGCGATCCTCGCGGTGCCGCCGACCGGGGATGCCTGGGCTGCAACGCTTCGCGAGGCGCCGGATCGAGGCGAGGGTCTCGGTGCCGCAGAGCTCGACGGACTGCTCGTCGCGCTCGGCGACTTCGTCGACCTCAAGTGCCCGTTCACCTTCGGACACTCACAGGCCGTGGCGCAGTTGGCGGCCGACGCCGCGACCGCCGCCGGGTTGGACAAGGCTGCCGTGACGACGGTTCGCCGAGCGGCGCATGTCCACGACTTGGGCCGGATCGGCATTTCCAATCAAATATGGTCCAAGCCAAGCGCTTTGACGTCGGCTGAATCGGAACGCGTGCGCTTGCATCCGTACTTGACCGTGCGCATCCTTTCCCACGTCGCGGGTCTCGAACAAGTCGCTGAATTGGCGGGCAACCACCACGAGCGGCTCGACGGGTCCGGTTATCCACGCGGCCTGTCCGCCGCGGCGCTCAGCCTGAGTGACCGCATCTTGGCCGCAGCGGTCGCCTACCAATCCGCCCGCGAGCCGCGGCCATATCGAGATGAGTTGCCCCCCGACCCCGCCGCCCGCCGACTGCAGGATGGCGTGCGGGACGGTGCGTTCGATCGGATCGCCGTCGATGCGGTGCTGCACGCGGCGGGGCACGCGACGACGCGACGCGTGGCACGCGCCGATGGACTTACCCCACGCGAAGTCGAGGTGCTGTGTCTCGTCGCCCGCGGCGCGTCCAACAAGGAGATTGCGGCGAAGCTCGTCATCAGTGAGAAGACGGCGCGCAACCACGTCGAGCGGATCTACGCCAAGATCGGGGTGTCAAACCGGATCGGGGCCAGCATGTATGCACTCGACCACGGCTTGGCGCAGCTGACCTCGTGACGGGTGGGGCGACGTTGCCGCACGCCGGCCTCGGCGAGCAGGTGGACCGGGGGACCGACAACGCCACTACCTGGCGGTACGGGTCCGCCGAGGGCGGCTGTTCCCGGCGGTCGTGGCAGGTGCGGCGGCCCATGTGGACAACTCGGCCGACGACACGCGGACACCAGGTGTTGTGTTGCACGACGATGTCGGACACCAGGGGTAGTGTCGGAAAAGCCGGTCTGGCAATCACAGTTTCTGCGGTGAAATGGGGTTCTAGTGTCTGATGGAATGAAGCTGATCGACCGTGTTTCGGCCATCAATTGGAACCGCATCCAGGACGACAAGGACGCCGAAGTGTGGGAGCGGGTGACCGGTAACTTCTGGTTGCCGGAGAAGGTGCCGGTGTCCAACGACATCCCGTCCTGGGGCACTCTGACCGCCTACGAGAAGCAGCTCACGATGAGGGTGTTCACCGGTCTGACGCTGCTGGACACCATCCAGAGCACCGTCGGCGCAGTCAGCATGATTCCCGACGCGCTGACGCCGCACGAGGAAGCCGTCTTCACCAACTTCGCGTTCATGGAGTCGGTGCACGCCAAGAGCTATAGCTCGATCTTCTCGACGTTGTGCTCGACGGTGGAGATCGACGAGGCGTTCCGCTGGTCGGAGGAGAATCCCAACCTGCAGCGCAAGGCACACATCGTGATGAAGTACTACTCCGGCGACGACCCGCTGAAGCGCAAGGTGGCCTCGACCCTGCTCGAGAGCTTCCTGTTCTACTCCGGCTTCTACCTGCCGATGTACTGGAGTAGCCGCGCCAAGCTGACCAACACCGCCGATCTGATCCGGCTGATCATCCGCGATGAGGCAGTGCATGGGTACTACGTCGGCTACAAGTTTCAGAAGGGGCTCGCGCTGGAGAGCGAGGCTCACGTCGCCGAGCTCAAGGAGTACACCTACGAGCTGCTTTACGAGCTCTACGAGAACGAGGTCGAATACACCCAGGATCTCTACGACGAGGTCGG
>Ga0070669_100003796_pt1 | contig 10912 bp, 7 predicted proteins | sample KBSS53metaG_FD_64680 | JGI IMG/M metagenome (GOLD analysis project Ga0070669, IMG submission 64680) | Switchgrass rhizosphere microbial communities from Kellogg Biological Station, Michigan, USA - KBS S5-3 metaG | ecosystem: Host-associated > Plants > Roots > Rhizosphere > Soil ... | reverse complement strand
TGATCAGTTTGGCGTCTTCCGGGCCGGACTTGAACAGGATCGACAGGATCATCGCGTTCACCCCTACCGACTTACCGGAACCGGTGGTACCGGCGACCAGCAGGTGGGGCATCTTCGCCAGGTCGGTGATGACCGGCTTGCCACCGATGTCATGGCCCAGGGCCAGGGTGACCGGCGACTTGAAGTTGTCGTACTCGGGCGTCGACAGCACTTCGGAGAAGCGCACGATCTGGCGGTCTTCGTTGGGAATCTCGATACCCACGGTGGTCTTGCCGGGAATGACTTCCACCACGCGCACGCTGGTCACGGCCAGGGAGCGGGCCAGGTCTTTCGCCAGGTTGGCGATGCGGCTGACCTTCACACCGGCGGCCGGCTGGATTTCGTAACGGGTGATCACCGGGCCGGGATGGATGGAGTCCACCGAGACTTCGACGCCGAATTCCTTGAGCTTGATTTCCAGCAGGTGGCCGACGGCCGCCAGGGACTCCGGCGAATAGTTGAGTTGTTTCTTTTCAGCCGGGTCGAGAATCGAAATCGGCGGCAAGGTGCCTTCGACGGCGCTGTCGATGAACAACGGCGCCTGTTTCTCTTTCTGTACGCGATGGCTTGGTTCGGCCGGCTTGGGCGGCGCGGGAGCAATCACTGGCGGCACCTGCTTCTCGCGGTCCGACATGTGCTTGCTCAAGGCCTGTTCGCGTTCGATCAGGCGTTCCTTGACCTTGGCCTGCTCACGCCGGTCCGGTGTACTCGGGGCCACCACTTCGTTGACACGGGTGTCGACCTCACGCAGTTGGGCGACCATGCGCTTGCGGTCGACACGGGCCGCCCACCAGCGATTGGCGGCGCCCTGGAACAGCTCCAGCAGGTCGAGGGTGATCTTGCCGGTCACGTCCATCACCTTGAACCAGGACAGGTCGGTGAACACGGTGAGGCCAAAGAGGAACAGTGCGATGAACATCAGGGTGCTGCCCTGGATATTCAGGGTCCTGCGCGCCAGGTCGCCAAGGCTCTCGCCCAGCGCACCGCCCGCACCGGCAGGCAGGCCGGTGGGTGCATGGAAATGGATATGCGCCAGCGCCGCGCCGGACAACACCAGGAACACCAGGCCGATCAGGCGCCAGGAGAACAGCCAGCCGCTCCACTGCCACGGCTCATGGCGCTGGCGGAAGATCTGCCAGGTCTTGATCGCCAGCAGCAACGGAAAGATATAGGCGAAGTAACCCAGCACCATGAACAGGATATCGGCGCTGTAGGAACCGGCAGGGCCACCGAAGTTCTGCACGTCTTCGATCTTGCTGTTGTGGCTCCAGCCCGGATCGTCCTTGCCATAGGTCAGCAAGGCCATCATCAGGAACAGGCACAGCGCGCCGATCGCGATCAGCGCACCTTCCTTGAGGCGATAATGCAGGTGCTGGCGCCAGGCCGGCACGACTGCTGCTTTAGGTGTTGCGGCGGATTTCTTCAAAACGGGTCTTTTCCTGCGCCTTTAGCGCGTCCATCTGTTGAATGACTGCAAATACTGCCCAATCCGAGCAGCTGAAAAATGAACGAGCGTCGTTGAATCTACTGTTTAACACCGGACTATTGCTGGATGAAATGACGATAACGCCACAATGGCCGCATTGTACGGGTTTGTGTCCCTGATGCCACGCCGCTTGGCGCTCTTCCAGCAGCATAGCCAATTGTGTGTCACAAGATGTTCAATTTGAGCATGCATTGTCTTTGCTGACAAAGGCTTATGAGCTGTTTTTACCAATCAAGGCAAGCTTGGCAAATGGCCTGCATGGAACAGACCCGATTACGACCACGCCCCCGGCATAGAGTTGCAGAAACACCTGCTCACGCTAATCCACCTTAATGCCCGATTCGGGCTGGTCCGATGGCGCCAGGTCGACAATAATCAGCACTGCCGCCGCAGGTGTCATTCCTGCCACTCCCCTCCCCTTCCGTAAAGCCTGGATGCCATGCTGACCTGGTTACAACGCGATTCACTGACTTTCCCCCCACTGGCCAAGGCCATGCGCGAACCCAATGGCTTGCTCGCCGCCGGCGGTGATCTCAGCGCCGAACGGCTGATCCAAGCCTACCGTCACGGCTGCTTCCCCTGGTTTTCAGAGGGCCAACCGATCCTCTGGTGGTCGCCCGACCCACGCACCGTGATATTCCCCGACGAACTGCATGTATCGCGCAGCCTGGGCAAACTGTTGCGCCAACAGCGCTACAGCGTGACCTTCGACCAGGACTTCGCCGCCGTTATCCAGGCCTGCGCGGCGCCACGCGCCTATGCCGATGGCACCTGGATCACCGAAGGCATCCAGAGCGCCTACCTGGAACTGCACCAGCGCGGCTACGCGCATTCGGTGGAGGTCTGGGACAAGGGTGAACTGGTAGGCGGCCTCTACGGCCTCGCAATGGGCCAGCTGTTTTTTGGTGAGTCCATGTTCAGCCGCGCCGATAACGCTTCGAAATTCGGCTTTGCCACGCTGACCCATCAATTGCAGGCCTGGGGCTTTGTGCTGATCGACTGCCAGATGCCCAACGATCACCTGCACAGCCTGGGTGCCCGCGCCATATCCCGCAGCGACTTCGCAGGGTTCTTGCACGACCATCTGGACCAGCCCAACGCCGGACCGTGGGTTTCCTAGGCGACATCCGCGCTCCTGGCTTACACTTATTTCAAAGCTTATCCGAGGGTTGATCATGACCGAGTTGGCGCGTTTGAAGTTTTATGCCACTCAACCCCACTCTTGCAGCTATCTGCCCGACGAGCAGGCCACCACGCTGTTCCTCGACCCCAGCCAGCCTATGGACGTGCATGTGTATGCCGACCTGTCGGAGATGGGGTTTCGGCGCAGTGGCGATCATCTGTACCGGCCGCATTGCCAGAACTGTAATGCCTGCGTGCCCGCACGCATCCCCGTTGCGCAGTTTCTACCGGACCGCAACCAGAAACGCATCCTCAAACGCAACGCCGACCTGACGGTGACGTCGGCCAAGCCGCGCTTCACCGAAGAATATTTCGACCTTTACCAGCGCTACATCGAGCAACGCCACGCTGACGGCGATATGTTCCCGCCCAGCCGCGATCAGTTTTCCACGTTCCTGGTCCGCGACCTGCCCTTCTCGCGCTTCTACGAATTTCGTGCGGACGGCCGGCTGGTGGCTGTCGCGGTGACTGATCTGTTGCCTAACGGCCTGTCGGCGGTCTACACCTTCTATGAACCCGCCGAAGAACGCCGCAGCCTGGGACGCTTTGCGATCCTCTGGCAGATTGGCGAAGCCTTGCGCCAGGAACTGGAGGCGGTGTACCTCGGCTACTGGATCAAGAACTGCAAAAAGATGAACTACAAGACCCAATATCGGCCCATTGAACTGCTGATTAATCAAAGATGGGTCGTGCTTAACTAGAACCCCTTGGCTTGAACACCCTTTTTCGGGCACAATGCACGCCGCTTTTGCCTGGCGCAGTTGCACCGGGCCATTCACTGGATACCGAGGGCTTTACTGCATGTCGAAAGAAGACAGCTTCGAAATGGAAGGCACTGTCGTCGACACCCTGCCCAACACCATGTTTCGTGTGGAGTTGGAAAATGGGCACGTCGTAACCGCGCATATCTCCGGCAAGATGCGCAAGAACTACATTCGTATTCTTACCGGTGACAAAGTGCGCGTCGAGCTGACGCCCTATGACTTGAGCAAAGGGCGCATCACTTACCGCGCTCGCTAAGCAAGTCAATACAAAACGCCCGGTTATGCCGGGCGTTTTTGTGTGTGCGCCATTTAACAGTCGCCACTTGACCCTGCAGGGGGGCGGCTTGCCTGCGATAGCGGTCTGTCAGTGACTGCATGCTTGGCTGGTCCACCGCTATCGCAGGCCAGCCAGCTCCCACAGTTGATCTTCACCGGTCGACAGATAGCGACCCACCCGTTTATCCAGGTAGCAAAAAGGCGCCTTTCGGCGCCTTTTGCTTTGTTGCGGTCAGCTATCAGGCCATTTCAGCCGTGGTTTCGAACTCGAAGGTCAGCTCGCCATCCTTCAGGTCGATGTGTACCACACCACCATGGTCGGAAAGCTCGCCAAACAGGATCTCTTCGGCCAGCGGCCGCTTGATCTTGTCCTGGATCAGACGCGCCATTGGGCGTGCGCCCATTGCCGCATCGTAGCCGCCTTCGGCCAGCCAGCTGCGCGCCGCGTCCGTGACCTCCAGCTGCACGCGCTTGTCTTCCAACTGCGCCTGGAGTTCGGTGAGGAACTTGTCCACCACGCTCTTGATGACCTCATGGCTGAGGCGACCAAACTGGATAATGGTGTCCAGGCGGTTGCGGAACTCCGGCGTGAAGCTCTTCTTAATGACTTCCATCGCATCGGACGAGTGATCCTGGTGCGCGAAGCCAATGGAAGCCCGCGCGGCCGTTTCGGCACCGGCGTTGGTGGTCATGATCACGATCACGTTGCGGAAATCCGCCTTGCGCCCGTTGTTGTCGGTCAGGGTCCCGTGATCCATCACCTGCAGCAGCAGGTTGAAGACTTCAGGGTGGGCCTTCTCGATTTCATCGAGCAGCAGCACGCAATGCGGTTGCTTGGTGATCGCCTCGGTCAACAGGCCGCCCTGGTCGAAACCGACATAACCCGGAGGCGCGCCGATCAGGCGCGACACGGTGTGACGCTCCATGTATTCGGACATGTCGAACCGCACCAGCTCGATCCCCATGGCCTTGGCCAGTTGCCGGGCCGCTTCGGTCTTGCCGACACCGGTCGGGCCGGCAAACAGGAACGAACCAACCGGCTTGTCCGGCGACTTGAGGCCTGCACGCGACAGCTTGATCGCGGTGGACAGCGAGTCGATGGCCGCATCCTGACCGAACACGGTCAGCTTGAGGTCGCGCTCCAGGTTACGCAGCAGCTCCTTGTCGGAACTGGTGACGTGTTTTGGCGGAATCCGCGCGATCTTCGCCACAATATCCTCGACCTGCGGCACGTCGATGCGTTTTACACGCTTCTCGACCGGCTGCAGACGCTGGTAGGCACCGGCCTCGTCGATTACGTCGATGGCCTTGTCCGGCATGTGCCGGTCATTGATGTAGCGCGACGCCAGCTCAGCGGCTGAACGCAGTGCTTCATCGGTGTACTCGATGCCATGGTGCGCCTCGAAGCGCCCCTTGAGCCCGCGCAGGATACCGATGGTGTCTTCTACCGAAGGCTCGGACACGTCGACCTTCTGGAAGCGACGTGCCAGGGCACGGTCTTTCTCGAAGATGCCACGGAATTCCTGGAACGTGGTCGAGCCGATGCAGCGTATATCACCCGACGACAGCAGCGGCTTGAGCAGGTTGGAGGCATCCATCACCCCACCGGAGGCCGCACCGGCACCAATGATGGTGTGGATTTCGTCGATGAACAGGATCGCCTGCGGGCGTTTTTTCAGCTCACCGAGCAGCGCCTTGAAGCGCTTCTCGAAGTCGCCACGGTACTTGGTCCCGGCGAGCAAGGCGCCCAGGTCAAGGGAGTAGACGACGCTGTTGGCCAGCAGGTCCGGCACCTGGTTATCCACGATGCGCTTGGCCAGGCCTTCGGCAATCGCGGTTTTACCCACGCCTGCCTCGCCCACCAGCAACGGGTTGTTCTTGCGACGACGCGCGAGGATTTGCGCGACACGCTCAACCTCGAGCTCACGCCCCACCAGCGGATCGATCCGCCCCTGGCGCGCCAGTTCGTTGAGGTTACTGGCATAGGCATCCAGTGGATTGCCCGAAGAAGAAGACTCACCGCCCTCGTCGTCCTGCATATCCTGCTCACCCTCGGAATGATCGCCGTGCCCGGGCACCTTGGAGATACCGTGGGCGATGTAGTTGACGACATCGATACGGGCAACGCTCTGCTGTTTGAGCAGGAACACTGCCTGGCTTTCCTGTTCGCTGAAAATCGCCACCAGCACATTGGCGCCCGTGACTTCACGCTTACCGGAGCTCTGAACATGGAACACGGCACGCTGAAGCACCCGCTGGAAGCCCAGGGTTGGCTGGGTCTCACGGTCTTCATCGTGGACTGGAATAAGTGGCGTTGTGGAGTCGATAAACTCCTGCAGGTCATGCTTGAGTTTGTCGAGGTTGGCGCCGCACGCACGTAGAACGGTGGCGGCAGCTTCGTTATCCAAAAGTGCCAGCAGCAGGTGTTCGACGGTCATGAACTCATGACGCTTCGAACGAGCCTCCTTGAAGGCAAGATTGAGGGTGACTTCGAGCTCGCGGTTTAACATAGCTTCACCTCATACCCAAGTGGTCGGCGTTAACCGTCCTTCTCGATTTCACAGAGTAGCGGATGCTGGCTTTCCCTGGCGTACTGGTTGACCTGCATGGCCTTTGTCTCGGCGATGTCGCGGGTAAACACTCCACATACTGCCCGTCCTTCTGTGTGAACGGCCAGCATTACCTTGGTCGCCAACTCGCGGTTCAGGTTAAAAAACACCTCGAGCACTTCGACCACGAAATCCATCGGTGTGTAGTCATCATTGAACAAAACCACCTTGTACATCGGCGGCGCCTGTAGAGCAGGCTTGGCCTCCTGAACAGCAATGCCTGCAGAACCGTCGTCATCATGTTGCTGATCCGGTCGATCCTGATTGAATGTTAGTCGAATCTGGCTGTTTGCATGCATGGAAAGAAAGGTTCGTCAGTGGTTCAAATACAGTGGTGGGGGCGACCTGTCAGAATTTCAACTCTGACCGACTGGTCGCCTTGACTATCGGCGAAACGGTGTTACAACCAATAGAACCCACAGTGGGTAAAAAAGGTCCGCGCAGTCAACCTTATTTATTCGGGTTAGGACGGATAAACTGGATGATACTCCAGTGATGGAGTCTGGTGCAGAGGGATATGGGCATGGCAAGCGGTAAGGTCAAGTGGTTCAACAATGCCAAAGGGTACGGCTTCATTAATGAAGACGGCAAGGATGAAGACCTTTTTGCGCATTACTCAGCGATCAAAATGGAAGGTTATAAAACGCTGAAGGCGGGGCAGCCGGTCTCCTTTGACATTATTCAGGGGCCCAAAGGCAAGCACGCAGTCGAAATCAGTGCGCCAGTCACCATCGGCACAGCCAGAGAGGGCGTCGCTCAAAAATCAAAAGAGCAATTAGCCTGATCAGCTACCGAGCAGGCGCCCAATAAAAAACCGGCCATCCCGTTTACGGTGTGGCCGGTTTTCTTACCCCTGTCGCTTACATGTGCGAGATCAGCGCATCACCGAAGCCAGACGAAGACACCAGCGTGGCGCCGTCCATCAGACGCTCGAAGTCATAAGTCACAGTCTTGGCAGAAATCGCGCCATTAGTGCCCTTGATGATCAAATCCGCCGCCTCGGTCCAGCCCATGTGGCGCAGCATCATCTCTGCCGACAGAATCAGCGAACCCGGGTTGACCTGATCCTTGCCCGCATACTTCGGCGCAGTACCGTGGGTCGCCTCGAACATCGCCACGGTATCCGAAAGGTTAGCACCCGGCGCAATACCGATCCCCCCCACCTCCGCCGCCAGGGCATCAGACAGGTAGTCGCCGTTCAGGTTGAGGGTGGCGATCACATCATACTCAGCCGGACGCAACAGGATCTGCTGGAGCATGGCGTCGGCGATAGCATCCTTGACCACCACATTCTTGCCAGTCTTGGGGTTCTTGAACTGCATCCATGGACCGCCATCCAGCAGCGTCGCACCAAATTCTTCAGCCGCCACCTCATAGGCCCATTCCTTGAAGGCACCTTCGGTGAACTTCATGATGTTGCCTTTGTGCACGATGGTCAGCGAGTCGCGGTCGTTATCCACTACATATTGCAGGGCTTTGCGCGCCAGGCGCTTGGTACCCTCCTTCGAGACCGGCTTCACGCCAATTCCGCAATCCTGGTCGAAACGGATCTTGGTCACGCCCATTTCTTCCTTGAGGAACTTGATCACCTTGATCGCTTCAGGCGAACCTGCCTTCCACTCGATACCGGCGTAAATATCTTCGGAGTTTTCCCGGAAGATCGTCATGTCCACGTCGCCAGGCTTCTTGACCGGGCTGGGCACGCCTTCGAACCAGCGCACTGGGCGCAGGCACACATACAGGTCGAGTTGCTGGCGCAGGGCCACGTTCAGCGAACGGATGCCGCCACCCACCGGGGTGGTCAGCGGGCCCTTGATGGAGACCACGTAATCCTTGACCGCATCCAGGGTTTCCTGGGGCAGCCAGGTGTCCTGGTCGTAGGCTTGAGTTGCTTTCTCGCCAGCATAAACCTCCATCCAGGAGATCTTGCGCTTGCCGCCGTAGGCCTTTTCAACAGCGGCGTCGACTACCTTGATCATCACCGGGCTGATGTCGACACCGATACCGTCACCTTCAATGTAAGGGATGATCGGTTGGTCAGGAACATTGAGAGAATGGTCTGCATTGACGGTGATTTTGTCGCCGACTGCCGGAACCTGAATCTTCTTGTATCCCATGCTGAACTCCATCTATGGATTGAACATCTGGCTGCGTTCGAGCCTACTCCAGATAAATGGCGACTGAAACCTCGCGCCATGCTCATTTGCATCGAAAACAGCATAATTTGTCGCCTACAAGCCTGAAAGCAAAGGCAAAATCGCCAATCTTGAGCACATCGTGCGACTTTCGTCGCAATCAGGTACCTGCGACCTTTAGACCAATGGACGACACACCTTTTGTATGAAGGCTCGGCGTAAGCATAGCGACCTATGTATAATGCCGCCGCTGACCAAAGAGTCACGACGGCGGACCGCTCTAGAACACAGCCTTCCGCTACAAAGCAGGACTATTACAATAGTCCACCCGCTTGACGCTCGACTGATGCAACCCAACATCACCGCGAAGAAACCTCGACATTTCGCTCATGGATGACTTTGAACGAACGCGCTCCACCCGGCGCATCTCGAGTTTCTGCGCACGCTTTCAGCAAAGAAGAGAGTTAATCCGAATATGCCCACCCGCTCGAAGATCATCTACACCTTCACCGACGAAGCCCCGGCCCTCGCCACCTATTCACTGCTGCCTATCGTAGAGGCCTTCACCGCTTCCGCTGATATTGCCGTGGAAACCCGCGACATCTCCCTCGCCGCGCGCATCCTCGCAAGCTTCCCCGAGCAACTGGGTGCCAAGGCTATCCCGGACCACCTCGCCGAACTGGGCGACCTGGCCGTTACGCCTGAAGCCAACATCATCAAACTGCCTAACATCAGCGCCTCGACCCCGCAGCTGCAAGCCGCGATCAAGGAACTGCAGGCCCAGGGCTACGCCCTGCCGGACTACCCGGAAACCGTAACCACCGACGCGGAAAAAGAAACCCGTGCACGTTACGACAAGGTCAAGGGCAGCGCCGTGAACCCGGTACTGCGCGAAGGCAACTCCGACCGCCGCGCACCGCTGTCGGTCAAGAACTACGCACGCAAGCACCCGCACAAAATGGGCGCCTGGGCTGCCGACTCCAAGTCGCACGTCGCCCACATGAGCAATGGCGACTTCTACGGCAGCGAAAAAGCCGTACAGATCGAAGGCGCTGATGCTGTCAAAATCGAGCTGATCGCCCAGGACGGCAGCGCCACCGTCCTCAAGGAAAAGACCTCGGTACAGGCCGGCGAAATCATCGACACCGCCGTGCTGAGCAAGAAAGCCCTGCGTGCGTTCATCGCCGCTGAAATCGAAGACGCCAAGAAACAAGGCGTGCTGCTGTCGGTTCACCTGAAAGCCACCATGATGAAGGTCTCCGACCCGATCATGTTCGGCCAGATCGTCGCCGAGTTCTATAAAGACGCCCTGGCCAAGCACGCCACCGTGCTGGAGCAGATCGGTTTCAACCTGAACAACGGCATCGGCGACCTGTACGCGCGCATCAAGGCCCTGCCGACCGAGCAGCAAGCGCAGATCGAAGCTGACATCCAGGCCGTCTACGCGGCTCGCCCTGCCCTGGCGATGGTCAACTCCGACAAAGGCATCACCAACCTGCACGTGCCGAGCGACGTGATCGTCGACGCCTCGATGCCGGCCATGATCCGTGACTCCGGCAAGATGTGGGGCACCGACGGCCAGTTGCACGACACCAAGGCGGTGATCCCGGATCGCTGCTACGCCACCATCTACCAGGCGGTCATCGAAGACTGCAAGGCCAATGGCGCCTTCGACCCAACCACCATGGGCAGCGTGCCGAACGTCGGCCTGATGGCGAAGAAAGCCGAAGAGTACGGCTCCCACGACAAGACTTTCCAGATCAAGGCTGACGGCGTAGTCCGCGTCACCGACAGCAAGGGCAACCTGCTGATGGAACAGAAAGTCGAAGCTGGCGACATCTTCCGCATGTGCCAGACCAAAGACGCGCCGATCCAGGATTGGGTCAAACTGGCCGTCAACCGTGCCCGCGCCAGCAACACCCCGGCCATCTTCTGGCTGGACCCTCAGCGTGCACACGACGGCGTCGTGGTCGAGAAGGTTCAGGCTTACCTGAAAGACCACAACACCGAAGGCCTGGACATCCGCATCATGTCGCCGGTCGACGCGATGAAGTTCACCCTGGAGCGCACCCGCAAGGGCCTGGACACCATCTCGGTGACCGGCAACGTTCTGCGCGACTACCTGACCGACCTGTTCCCGATCATGGAACTGGGCACCAGCGCCAAGATGCTGTCCATCGTGCCGCTGATGAACGGCGGTGGCCTGTTCGAAACCGGTGCCGGCGGTTCGGCGCCGAAGCACGTACAACAACTGGTGGAAGAGAACTTCCTGCGCTGGGACTCCCTGGGCGAGTTCCTGGCCCTGGCTGCGTCCCTCGAGCATTTGGGTGTGACGTACAACAACCCGAAAGCCCTGGTCCTGTCCAAGACCCTGGACCAGGCCACCGGCCAGTTCCTCGACAACAACAAGTCGCCATCGCG
>Ga0070669_100003787_pt1 | contig 10926 bp, 11 predicted proteins | sample KBSS53metaG_FD_64680 | JGI IMG/M metagenome (GOLD analysis project Ga0070669, IMG submission 64680) | Switchgrass rhizosphere microbial communities from Kellogg Biological Station, Michigan, USA - KBS S5-3 metaG | ecosystem: Host-associated > Plants > Roots > Rhizosphere > Soil ... | reverse complement strand
TCCGCACACCGCAGATGTTCCGGACGTACAACGGCGACGCCGCCGCCACCGCCGCCAGCTTCGACGAGCAGGGCCGCTTCCGCACCGGCGACACGGGCACCCGCGACGCGCACGGCGTCGTGCGCTTGCTCGGGCGCACGTCGATCGACATCATCAAGAGCGGCGGCTACAAGCTGTCGGCGCTGGAGATCGAGGCGGTGCTGCTGGAGCATCCCGAGGTCGCCGAGGTCGCCGTCACCGGCGTCGCCGACCCGACCTGGGGCGAGCGCGTGACGGCCTGGGTGGTGCCGCGGGCAGGGATGTCCCTGACGCTGGCCGACCTGCAAACGTTCGCCCGCGAGCGCCTCGCCCCCTACAAGCTGCCCCGCGCGCTGGAACTGCTGGACGAATTGCCGCGCAATGCTATGGGAAAAGTGCAAAAGCAGCGTTTGGGCACGGGTTAGGCGATGATGAGGGCCAGATGACGGCGGATTACGGGTATGTCACGGTCCACGTGACGAAGGACGCCGCGCAGGGCGAAGTGCTCGCAGAGCTGCTCCGGCAGGAAGGGATCGCCGCCCGCTTCCGCGGCCCCGCCACCACCCTGGTCGGCGTCGCCCAGCACATCATCGAGATGGCCGTCGAGGTGCCTGCCGAGTCCGAGGCCCACGCCCGCCAGTTCCTGAGTGACCTGGAAGCCACGACCGGCGCCGTCGGCGGCTCGTCCGAAGAGAAGTAGCGCGCGACCCGCCGGCCGGGCGCCGTCCGAACAGTAAACTGCGACATGGCCAGCGACGGATACACCACGATCGCGCGCACGATCGATCCCGCGCACGGCGAGCTGGTGGCGGAGATGCTGCGGCGCGAAGGGATCGCGGTTCGGTTTCACCGCGTCAGCAGCACGCTGATCGGGCTGCCCGAAATGATGGTCGAGATGACCGTGGACGTGCCGGTCGAGGCGGAGGCCCGGGCGCGCGAGCTTCTGGCGGACCTGGAGTACGTCGGCGCGGCCCAGGAAGCCGGCGAGGGCGGCGACGAGGACGACGAGGAGGAGGACGACGACGACGAGCGCGTCGCGCGCGAACCAGCGGGTGGTGCCGCCGCCAGGCCGATTCGCGCCCGGCGTCCGGCGCTCGCGGCGGGCTTCGCGGTGTTCTTGCCGGGTGGTGCTCATCTGTACGCGCGCCGCCCCTGGACGGCGCTGGTGATCGCCGTCGGCCTCGCCGTCAGCTTCGCGCTCCTGGTCGTGGCCGCGCGCGAGAAGGTCGTCCCCGAGATCGCGACCGCCGTGATCATCGCGATCGTCGCCTGCGACGCCATCGCGGGCGTTCGGGCGACGCGCGCCGAGCGCGACGGGAAACACCTGTCGCGCGGCGGGCAAGTCGCGCGTGGGCTGCTCTTGTTGCTCTTCGGTGCAACCGTCGGCAGCGGCGTGCGCGTAGCGGCGGAGGCGCCCAGGATGTTACGCGACTGGCGGTTCGTGAAGTACGGCTCGCAATACAAGATCAGTTGCACCGCCCGTTCGATCGTCGTCGAGAACCACGGCCGCGAGGCGCGCGAGATCGAGATCGGGGAGCCTGAGCTCGTGCAGTCGTATCTGTGGAACCGTAGCGACCGTCAGAACATCATGATCGTGGGACCGCGCTTCCAGACAGTCGCCCCGGGTGGCCGCGCGGCGGTGGCCGTGGAGCTTCCGGAGTCCGTCGCCCGGGAATGCAACTTTCCCGGTACGCCGCGGCGGGTCCAGATCGGCATGGACACCGGCGGCCAGTTGGTGACGCTGGGCGGCCTTGGCCAGGACGCGATCGGATGTCATTTCTCGTTCGGGTTCGCGGCGCGCAGGCTCGACGGCGTGGACGACGCTCCGTTCGTGGCCGAAGGTTCCTGCAACCCATCCAGCAAGACCGGCGGTGAGGTTGCGGGTAGTCTGGAACCCCCGCACCAGGAGACCCCGAAGGACCAGGACTGACCGACATGGCCGACGACGGATACACGACGATCCTGCGCACCACGGATCCCACCCAGGGCGAGCTGTTCGCGGAGATGCTGCGCCGCGAAGGGATCGAGGCGCGCTTCCATCAGGTGCGCAGCACGCTGATCGGCATGGCCGGGAACCTGATCGAGATGACGGTGGACGTCCCGACCGAGGCGGAGGCGCGGGCGCGCGAGGTGCTGGCGGACCTGGAGTACGTCGGCGCCGCCGAGGCGCTTGAACAGCAAGCGCTGGAGCGACCCGCCGGGGATGCCCCGAGCGCGAAGCAGGAGGCGGGCGCGGACGAGCGGGCCGACGCGGCCGGGCCGCTGCGCTCGCGGCGGCATCCCCTTTTCGCCGCGGGCTTCGCGCTGTTCCTGCCCGGAGGTGGGCATCTTTACGGACGCCGACCCTGGACGGCGCTGGTACTGGCGCTGGGCCTCGTCGGCTGCCTCGCCGTCGTAATGATCACCCGCGACGGCTTGGTTATCGAGCTCGCCGTGCCGGTGCTCTTCGCAATCGTCGCGACAGATGCACTCGATGGCGTCGTCGCCGCGCGCGCCGAGACGCGAGGTCAGCATTCGGTACGCGGACGACAGCTCGCGCGCGGCTTCGTGCTACTCGGGATCGCGGTCGTCCTGGGGATTGGCGCGCGCCTCGTCACCGCAGCGCCGCAGCTGGCGCGCACCGCCGAGCTCGCGCGGTACAAGGTGAGCTGCAGCGGCACAACGATCACGATCGAGAATGGGACCGATGGCGCGCGCGCTCTCGATATCTCGAACTTTCGCGTCGGCGCGTTCTCCGAGTTCGGCGAGGAGCTTTACAAGGTTGGTCCGTTCAAGCCGCTCCGACTCAGCCTTGCGCCCGGCGAACGCGGAACCCTGACGCCCGAGATCGCCGACTGGCTCGCGCGCTCGTGCAAGTTCGTGGCACCCGCACCGACGGAGCGCGCGGACATCTTTACCCGCGCGCTCGACGAGGCTCTCCAGGGGCCGGCGCCGCGGCCGCTCTATTGCGGATATGTGTTCTCGTTCGTCGCGCGCGATACGGCGACGGACAAGCAACTCGAGGCGTCCGGGCGCTGCATTCCGCCCACACCCACGAATCCCAACACCGGCGGCGGGCTGGATCTCGCGCGCTGACTACCGTCGCTGGGCGTGTAGAAGCCGCCCAGGATCGCCCCGAAGGCGAGGTGCGCGATCAGCACCGAGATCGGCGTGCGCGCGCCGTAGTTCAGCGCCAGGAATCCGGGCGGCTCCAGCTGCCGCGCCACCGTCGGCCCGCGCAGCTCGCTGGCCATGCGCGGGTGAACGCCCGGCAGGACGGGCGCCGCGACCGCGACCACGAACAGCCCGTGAATCAGCCCCAGCGCCATCCCGAACCACCAGGTGAAGAGGTGCGCGACGTGGAACCCCGCGACGTAGACGATGGAGAACACCCACCCGTTCAGGAAGTGAGCGACGACGCCGTACACCTTCGCGCGATCACGGTTGGCGGTGAACATCGTCCCGAGCATGTGCGGGATGTTCATGCGCGTGAGCCCGAAACCCTCGCTGCCCGCCATCACCGTCGTCAGCACGGCGGTGGCGAGAAAGCCCCAGACCAGCCAGTTCATCCAGCTCATGTCGGCGCGCACGCCTCCGGCGCGGGCTGCGGTCGCTCCTGCGCCGATTCGCTCCACAGCTCGGTCCGCCGGCGCGCCTCGATCGCCAGCGCCGCGCCGATCAACCCGACGTGGCTGTACGCCTGCGGGAAGTTGCCGAGCGCCGTGCCCGACGCCGGATCGACCTCCTCGGCGAAGAGCCCCAGGTCGTTCCCGTAGCCCAGGAACTGCCTGAACCATCCCTCCGCCTCGGCCAGCGAGCCGCCGCCGTTCGCCAGGTGCTCCGTCACCCACGCGCTGCAGATCCCGAACGCGCCCTCGGCCTGCGGGACGCTGGTCTGGTCGCGGTAGATGAGGCCCGGACCGGCGCGGAGGCGGTCCATGATCAGACGGTAGGTGCCGCGCATGCGCGCTTCGGACGGGTGCGCGTAACCGTAGCGACCGAGCAGCAGCAGGCTGGAATCGACGGTGTCGCCGCCCAGGATCTGCGTGTAGCTGTCGAGCGCAGGGTTCCAGCCCGGGCCTTCGACCTCGGCGGCGATCGCGGCGCGCTCGCGTTCGAATTTTTCGACGGGCAGGCGGTGGATGAAGCCGGAGCGATGAAGCTGCAGCAGGCGATCCAGCGAGACCCAGCACATCACGCGCGAGTACGTGTGGTGGCTGGGCGGCTCGCGCGGCTCCCAGATCCCCTGGTCGGGGTCACGCCAGCGCGCGCAGATGAAGTCGCCGATCTGCCGCATCATCACCTGCGTCTCGCGCGCCAGGCGGCGGCCGCGCCGGCACATCTCGGCGACCGCTTCGACCAGCTCGCCGTAGCCGTCCAGCTGCAGCTGCCCGGCGGCCGCGTTCTGGATGCGGACCGGGCGCGACCCGAGGTAGCCCTGCAGGTGATCCAGCGTCGCCTCCGCGGACGGCACGCCGCCGTAGACGTCGTACAGCACGCGCAGCGCCGGCCGCGTCAGCCGCGTGCTGTGCAGCAGCCAGTCGAAGAACGCGGACGCCTCGTCCTCGTAGCCGAGATCCGACAGCGAGCTGACCGTCAGCGCCGCGTCGCGGACCCAGCAGAAACGGTAGTCCCAGTTCAGATCGCCGCCGATCCGTTCGGGCAGCGACGTGGTGGGCGCGGCGACGATGGCGCCCGACGGCGCGTAGTTGAGCAGCTTCAGCACCAGCACGCTGCGGATGACCGCCTGCCGGTATGGACCGTCGTACGTGCAGCGCGCGGCCCACTGCCGCCACCACGCGAGCGTGCGCTGGACGGCGGCGTCGCTGTCGGCGCCCAGCGGCGGCAGCACCGCCGGCCCGGCGTGGTCGAAGGCCAGCGACACCATCGCGCGCTCGCCCCGGCGCAGCGTGAAGCGGCCCTCGACGTCAGCGTCCGCGACCTGGGTCAGCGTGCGGTCGGCGCGCAGCGTGTACAGCCGCTTGCCGTCCTCGATGCGAAAACCGAGGTGCGGGGTGGCGTGGATGGGGGCGACCCGGCGTCCGTAGTCGGTGCGCGGGTGAAACTCGACGCTCAGCTCGACCTCGCCGCGGACGCACTCGCAGACGCGCAGGATCTCGTGTTCGGGAAACAGCGTGGTCGCCTTCTCTTCTTCCGAGAGGACGGGCATCAGATCGGTCAGGCGCGCTTCGCCGGTCTCCGTGGTGAACGTCGTGACGAGCACATTCGAATCGTCCGCGTAGGCGCGCGTCGCCGTGAAGGGCGCCGTGGGCGTGATGGCGAAGTGGCCGCCGCGCCCGTGGTCGAGCAAGGCGGCCAGCAGCGACGGGCTGTCGAAACGCGGCCAGCAGAGCCAGTCGATCGACCCCGACAGGCTGACCAGCGCGGCGGAACGGCCGTTCCCGATGATTCCGTAGTCCTGGATGAGCGCGGGCCCCATGCATGCGCCTTTGCGGATAAGGTAGGCACGCTGATGCAGACCGGAATCGCGCCCACCGTGGTGGTCCGCCAAGCCGCGCCGGGGGATACGGCGGCGATGGCCGCGCTGCACGTGCGCGCGTGGCGGGCCGCCTACGCCGGGCTGGTGCCGGATGAGTTTCTGGCCGGTCTGAAGGTCGAGGACCGCGAGGCGATGTGGCGGGGCAGCGTGACCGCGCCCGAGGTCGCGCCGGCGGAGCGCGTGATCCTGGTGGCGGAGGAGGGCGGGGTCGTGGTGGGACTGGCGGCCGCCGGTCACGCGCGCGGCGACGACGAGTTCGGGCTCGGCGAGGTGTACGCGCTCAACGTCGATCCGCCCGCCTGGGGGCGGGGTGCGGGCCACGCGCTGCTGACGGCGGCGACGGCCTGGCTGGACGGGCGTTATCGCGTATCGATCCTGTGGGTGGTCGATCGCAACCCACGCGCCCGCGCGCTGTACGAACGCGCGGGCTGGTCATTCGACGGCGCGACGAAGATCGAGGAATACGGCGGTAGGGCCGTGGACAATTGCCGCTACCGCCGCGCCGCCCCGGGCTAGCCTACTGGCTGGCGTTCGACATCCCCGACAGCGTTCCGCTGGCGAGGTCGTGCATCATCATGATCGTTCGCACCGCTTCGGGCATTCCTCCGATGTTGACGCCCGGGAGCGTCGCCACATCGATGGCGTAGACCTCGAACGTGTAGACGTGCGTTTGACCGCTGGGGCAGGGACCGAAGTAGCCGTCACCGGTGAAGCGGTTGATCTGCTGGGCCATGACGGGCGTCGTGATCATCTGCGTCTTGGGAAGGTTGGCGGGCAGCGTCGTCGTGGTCGCCGGGATGTCCCACATCACCCAGTGAACGAAGCCGTTGTTCGTATCGACCAGCGCGACAGCGTAGCTCATCGTGCCCGACGGGCCCGCCGTCCAGGTGAGCGGCGGCGACATGTGGCTGTTGCCGGTGCAGGTCGAGACCGCGGGGATCATCGATCCGTTCGTGAAGGCGGTGCTGGTCACCGTCAGCGTGGCGCCCGCGCCGCCGCCGCCCGTGGTGCCGCCGCCGCCCGTGGTTCCGCCGCCGCCGGTGGTGCCGCCGCGGCCACCGCTGCCGCCGCCGCCGGTGGTGCCGCCGCGGCCACCGCTGCCGCCGCCGCCCGTGGTTCCGCCGCCGCCGGTGGTGCCGCCGCCGCCGCCGCGGCCGCCGGTGCCGGTCGTGCCGCTGCCGCCTGTCGTGCCGGCGGTGCCGGTGGTGCCGGCGGTGCCCGTCGTACCGGCGGTGCCGGTGGTTCCGGCGGTGCCCGTGGTGCCGGCATTGCCGGTGGTGCCCGCGTTGCCGACCGTGCCGGCGGCCCCGGTGGTGCCCGCGGCGCCGGTCGTGCCGGCGGCGCCGGTCGTACCGCCTTTACCTGTGCCGCCGCCGCCGTCGTCGGAACAACCGACTCCCGTGGCAGCGGAAACGAGCGCGAACGTGAAGAAGATGGCGAGAGTGGAGCGCGTCATGGGGGGCCTCCCGGCGGCGCTTCCGCGCGTCCGCCTCAAGAAATGATCAAGGGCCCCCAGACTACGATTCCGCGTCCGGAAGTCAACGCGATCCACGAAAGTTCAAGTGCAGCGATAGGCCCGTAACGTAAGGCCGGATAGTTCCACGGCGATCTCCGTCGCATCGAATTCGGACGCGACGCGCTCGCGCGCCGCCGACGACAGCAAGATCTCGCCGCGCGCCGCCACATCCTCGCCCAGCTTGGAGGCGACGTTCATCTCCGATCCGAACAGGTCCTGGTCGCCGATCAGCAGGATCGGCCCGTAGCCGATGCCGATGCCCGCGTGCAGATCCCAGTCCTCGGGCAGGTAGGTGTTGGCGGCGTCCAGGCTGCGCTGGATCGCGCGCGCGGTCGCGAGCGCCGGCGGGACGTCGTCGAACGTCGCGAACACGTTGTCGGCCTCGGTCTTCACGAGGCGGCCGCCGCCCTCGGCGATGACGGGGCGGACGAGCGTCTGCAGGCGCCGGATCATCGCGAGGAAGTGCGTGATCCCGTAGCGCATCGTCAGGCGCGAGAAGCCGCACATGTCCAGCACCAGCACCGCGCGCGTGTGGCCGAAGCGGCGCCAGATCTCGCCGTCGATCTCGGCCAGCGATTCCGGGTGCTCGTTGCGCGCGTCCAGCAGCCGCGAGAGCTCCGCCTCGTCGTCGCCCATCTCCTCCCAGGATACATGTATTCTGGCGGGGTGAACGGGCGGCTGCTGGGCGCGTGCTGGTTGGCGGTGGGGATGTGCACGTTCGCCGGCGGCGACGTCCGCGCCGAAAAGAAGAAGCCCAGCCTGCTGGACATCGGCGGTTGGAAGCTGCCGGTCACGCGGGAGCGCGACTTCATCAAGGGCAGCCTTTCGCCGCAGGGCGTGAGCCTGGATCCCGCGGTCGCGCCCGCCGGCGAGGCGCGCACGATCCGCCTGCGCATCTACGCGGATCGCGATTATCGCGGCACGGTGATCCGCTGGCAGGCGAAAGCGCGCGCGCAGATTCAGCGCATCAACGCCATCGTCGGGGCGGTATTCAACGTGCGCTTCGAGATCGAAGCATTGCGCGACTGGGATCGCAGCCACGTCGGCGTGCCGCTTGGCCACCCATTGATCGAGGACCTGGAGAAGCTGGATGACGGCAAGCAGGTCGACCTCGTCGTCGGACTGGTGACGCCGCTGCACGGCGTGGCGACGTCGGTCCACAGCATCGGATGGGCAATGTACATGTCGCGCCACTTCGTGCTGCGCGGAATGGACGACGAGGAGGAGTACCGGGCGTTCGAGCGCGAATTCAATCTGGTTTCGGTGGAGGAGCGCCAGCGCCTGTACACGGACCGGAAGGCGCACAAGGAGATCGTCTGTTTCCTGCACGAGTGGGGACACACGCTGGGCTTGATCCACCACGAGGATCGGAAGGCGATCATGAATCCCGCTTACGATCCGCAGCAGACCGAGTTTTCCGACTACGACAAGCAGATCCTTGCGCTGGTGATCGAGCGCCGACTGGCGGCGCGCGACATGCCCACCCCGGAGAGCGCGGATCTGCTTCCGCTGATCGCGGCGATGCCGGTCGGCGAGGGGTCGGACGCCGATCGGAAACAGTTGCTCGATCTGGTCCGCGCCCGCGCCGAACAGGCCAAGCGGCCGGCTCCGATCAATGCCGTCGACCTCTCGGCGGCCGACGTCAAGGCGTTCAACCGGGCCGTCGAGTTGCTGAACGCCGGTCACGCGCCCGACGCCTGGAAGGCGTTGGCGCCGGTGGTCACGCACGCGCGAGAGCGCAAGGTCGACGCACGCACATGGCTGCGCCTCGCCGACATGGCGGCCGCGACGGGCGCTCTGACGGAGGCGGACGATGCCGCGACCCGCGCCGGGAATTCGTCGGCCGAAGCGCGGAAGATCGCAGGCGACATCGAGTCGATGCGCCATCGGATCGCGCTGCCGCTCGACGGAGGCAAGCTGGGCGTCCCGCCGGAGCAGGAGCCGGCCTACATGGAAGGCTACTGGGACACGGCGAAGCTCGTCGACGGCAATGACGCCGCGGCGGCGCGCGCGCGGCTGGGCGCGCTGGCGCAGGCGTTTCCCGACGCGCCGGGTGTCGAGGTCCTCACGTGCGATCTCGAGCTGAAGGCGAAGCACCTCGCCGTCGCCTCGAAGCACTGCGAGGCGGCGCTGGCGAAGTTCAAGGGCGCCACGCGCGCGCACGTGTTGTTGGCCCTCATTGCCTTCTCGATGCGCAAGGGTCCCGTCGGCGAGCAGCACCTGCGCCAGGCGATCTTGCTGGACCCGGCCGATCCGACGGCGTGGACTGCGCTGGCGCGCTTCTACCGCCAGACGCGCGCCAGCAAGCAACTGGCGGCGCTCGAGAACCAGCACAAGGAGTTGCTGTCGTCGCCGCTGCCGCAGTGACCGCGTCGCACTAGAATGCGCGGATGTTCGACGGCACGTACGCGCTGCTGATGGCCGAGTACAACCAGTGGATGAACGGCAAGCTGTACGCCGGGTGCGCGCGGCTCAGCGACGAGGAGCGCAAGCGCGACCGCGGCGCGTTCTTCAAGTCGATCCACGGCACGTTGAATCACCTGGTGTGGGGCGATCGCGCCTGGCTGCCGCGGTTCAACGGCAAGACGTACGCGACCGGGCCGGCGGGCGTCGATCTCTACGACGACTTCGGCGCGTTGACGGCGGCGCGCGAGGAGATGGACCGCGAGATCCTCGACTGGGCGCGGGCGGTGACGCCGGCGGCGCTGGCCGAGCCGATGACCTGGACCAGCAAGATGTACGGCTTCACGCAGACGCACCCGCGCTGGGTACAGGTCGTGCAGATGTTCAACCACCAGACGCACCACCGCGGGCAGGTGCACGCGATGCTGACGGCGGCCGGCGTCGACGTCGGGCCGACCGACGTGCCCGTGCTGCCGCTGCTGAACGGCTAGGCGAAAGACGACGATGGCGCGCGAGCTGAAACGCTGTTTCTGGGCGGGCGAAGATCCGCTGATGGTCGCGTACCACGACCAGGAGTGGGGCGTCCCGATCCACGACGACCGGCGCTGGTACGAGAAGCTGACGCTGGACGGCGCGCAGGCCGGGCTGTCGTGGATGACGATCCTGCGCAAGCGCGAGGGCTACCGCGACGCGTTCCGCGGCTTCGACGCGGCGGCGGTCGCGCGCTTCGGCGAGCGCGACGTCGAGCGGTTGATGAAGCACGAGGGGATCGTGCGCAACCGCCTGAAGATCAAGTCGGCCATCGGCAACGCGCGCGCGCTGCTGGCGGTCGCGGCCGAGCACGGCTCGTTCGACGCCTGGATCTGGCAGTACATCGGCGGGCGGCCGCTCGCCGGCAAGAGCCGCGGCCGCGGCGACATGCCCGCGCGCACGCCGCTATCGGACGCGCTGTCCGCCGAGCTGCGGCGGCGCGGATTTTCGTTCGTGGGCTCGACGATCGTCTACGCGTTCATGCAGGCCGCCGGCCTGGTCAACGACCACACCCTCGGCTGCTTCCGCCGCATGCAGGTCGCGGCGCTCAGTGGCGCGCGAAGCCGTCGCGCAAGCCCTTCCGGCCGAACAGCACGTCGGCGGTGAGCATCGCCAGCCGGGATTCGACCTGGTCCCACGGCGCGTCGGCATTCACGCCGTCGGCCAGCGCCGTGGCGCCGTAGGTCGTGATCAGGAAGATACGCGTCACCTCGGCGCGCTCGGCCGGATACGCGTCGCAATAGGCCTCGATCAGATCGATCAGATCGTGCGGCGGTCGGCCGGCGGCGCGGGCGCGGCTCCAGGCGGCCAGCAACTTCGCCTGGAAGTTCCGGAACGCGCCCAGGAGCAGCGCGGGGTGCACGTCGCGGGGCGGGCGCTGCTCCAGGAACGGCAGGTACACGGCGGGGTCCGCCATCCGCTGACCGAGACTGGAAATCGCCATCCGGTAGAGGACGGTCGCGACCGTGTATCCGTTGGA
>Ga0070669_100003785_pt1 | contig 10931 bp, 8 predicted proteins | sample KBSS53metaG_FD_64680 | JGI IMG/M metagenome (GOLD analysis project Ga0070669, IMG submission 64680) | Switchgrass rhizosphere microbial communities from Kellogg Biological Station, Michigan, USA - KBS S5-3 metaG | ecosystem: Host-associated > Plants > Roots > Rhizosphere > Soil ... | reverse complement strand
TTATGCAGCTTGAACATATAAGTTTCATCAGCAATAACTTTTTAGTGTATTGAACGCCCCGGCGGCTTGTCAATTTTGGCGGATCAAATGAGCGTTCGTAGTACCGCCTTTAGGCGGAATCTTCTGAAGCCAAGGTTCCGCCTAAAGCCGGTACTACGAACGCACCACATTTACAAGAAAAGCGCCAGAAAAAGACCCTGGCGCTCCTCGAGCTTACATTGTGCGGTTAGTTGCCCATCTCATGTGCTTATGCTGTGCCGCAAATCCTCGCGTAGCTTCTCAATTTCCTCCATCTTCGCCTGAATACGTGTGAAGAGTGGAGCCTGGGCCTTGATACCTTCTTCAACAAGAAATGCCGCTGCCTCAGCACGACTCTTGAAAACCCCTGAAGTCACGAGCTTGTCGATGGAATCGGCAACGCTTTCGCTTAATCGCAATAAGACTGTCGCATCACGTACGTTCAATGCTCGTTCAACTGCCTTGTTGATTGTTTCAGGAACCTTGTTCACAAAGTCTCGGATGGTTGAAGCCATCTCGTCCACCGTTTCTCCTACGCGGCCACTGCTCGATTGGCTCGGCGGAACTGGAACAGGTACACCTGCATGCGGATCATTTGGATTGCTACTCATAAGTCCTCCTATGCACCTACGAATTCATTCCTGTCGAAGTTTCGGTTCGATTTTCGTGTACTCCATCCCGTAGGCTACCAGGGCATAGGGCAACCTGCGGATTTCATCGTTGAAGGTGTCAACTTTCTTGAAATAATTCTCTCGAGTCGTTGCAATCAGGCCGTGCGCCGCTTTCAGCTCTTCATGAAGCCTGAGGTAGGCGTCATTTGCTTTTAGGTCGTTGTAAGTCTCACCCAGCTGAAGCACCGGACCAATTGCATTTTCGAGTTCCCGGTGAGCCATTGCGATGGCCTCGATCTCAGTTCCCTTCTTCGCCTCGGCGAGTGCAGCCCGAGCCTGAGTAACAGGTCCGAGCGGAGCAGGATCACTCTTGAGCAAGGCCTTCACTGTTTCCAGCACTTTCGTAGCTGACTCACCTTCTTTCGTCATCGCATCGAGGTGTGCAGCGAGCGCAGAGTTTACTTCCGCCCGCAGCTTGTCGAGCTGAGTCTTGACGTACGGGAAGAGCCTGTCTACGGGATAGAGTCTTCGATTATCTTCAAACTGCTCCCAATTCCACTTCTCCTTGTCACTCGTCGGTGCAAATACAAGCTTGACAGACTTGTTTGTAGCGCGCTGATTCGATGGCGTTGTTTCCTTTACAATCACGGTCGCCTTGCCATCCGGCCCAACCGTAGTCGGCCCGACCTCAACCAGTTCCAGCAGCGAAGTCACAATGGCCGATACCGGAGACTGGGATTGCGTAGTTACCCGCGTCGCAATCGCGCTCAGAACCTGATCGCGAGTCGGAGCCACACCGGCCGCTGATTGCGCCGCCGCCTGCCCTGCCACGTGCCCCGCCATCTGATTGATAGCAACCGGTAAGAAAATAGAAACGAAAAACAGGAAGATTCCCATCACCACCTCTTCGCGACGACGTGAACCGCTTTCGATTACAGGTCGCTTATCTTGAGCGTCGTGTCGGCTCGTTTCCACGCCTCTATGAATTCACGTTCAACCATCGTCGCGCTGTCTGTCTTGCCCTGGGCTTTGAGACTGTCTTTCAGTCCAAAGAGTGATCGCCCGTTGCGCGGATTTTCCTTGAGATCAGCACGAAAAACTTCCTCGGCGTGCGCAGCATTGCCGTTCTGAAGTAGAGCGGCGCCGAGTGACTCACGAACCGGATGGTACCAGTCAGGAGGCTCATCATAGTTCAAGGCTTCCTGCGCCATCACGGCCTTTTGCCAAAAGTCGATTGACTGTGCCTTGTTTCCCTTCGCCCACGCAATCCTCGCATCCAGCTCATTCTGTGCTATGGCCAGCACGCTCTGAGCCGAATTTAGTCCGAATGGTGTCTCTCCAGGAAGCGCCTTTGATTCCGCGAGGAAAAGGGCTTTTGCTTTTTCCGCGTCTGCCACCTTGCCTGTCGCAGCCAGGGCAACGCCGCGTGAAAACTGCCAGATCGAGTGAGGAAGCTTGAACTGCTTGTCAGGCTCGGGAAGCTTGAGTACATCATCCCAACGCGCAAAGCGCAACCTTACAAACATGACCGAGTTCAGAAATCCTTCGAGCATCGGCATGTGCTGGACGTGCGGTTTTGCGTTCGCCTCAAGCTGTGTAGCTGCGCGCGACGCCTCGGCAAAGAGTCCCATTCTGCCGTAAGACTCAACCAGAAAATGCAGGTTGTGGCTGTAATACATTCCCGCATACATACTGTCACCGGATGACGTGCGCTGAAGGTATTGACGATCGGCCTCCGCAGCGACTTCGTTTGTTTTTGCAGAAGCTTCGAAATCGCCAGTGCGAAGGTAGATGTGGCCGGGCATGTGAGTCAGGTGTCCCGCGGAAGGCGCAAGCGTCTCGAGCCGCTTCGCACTGGGAAGAGCGCGTTGAGGACTTGGCGAGGCCTCAACGGCGTGAATGTAAAGGTGGTTCGCTCCCAGATGATTCGGATCTCGTGCCAAAACACTTTCAAGCACCGCCACGACCTCCTCAGTGCCCGCCGACGGCTTGCCGTCCTTCGTCCACAACTGCCAGGGGTTAAGGTTCATGAGGCTGTCAGCGTAAAGAGTCGCAGCATCCAGATCATCGGGATTCCGCTTGTAGACTTCGCGCATCGCCTCCATGTAGGCTGAACCAAGTCGCTTCACATCCGGATTTGCGTCGAGACTGAATCTCTTGGCCATTGCATTTATGTAATCACGTTCGCGCTCACTCGCTCCGGCTGAGAGCTCCTGGGCCTTCTTCATCGCCTCATATGCAGCCTTCATCCGGTCAATGTCGATCGTAGGCTCGTTGTAGTTTGGACCCACGGCATAGGCGTAACCCCAGTATGCCATGGCCAGATTTGGGTCGAGCTCTATCGCACGCTTGAAGGATTTTGATGCCGAGTCGTGATTGAAACCGTAGATGAGCGCCAGTCCCTGATCGAAGAACTTCTGAGCTTCCGGATTCTTCGTCGATACCGCATGGCTCGTCGCACCAAGACCCGGAATCAGAGCTGGCGACTTCGTATCAGTTGCGTGACCTGCGTGCTGAGCGAGCGCGATCGCGCCGGGCATCATAATCGCTATCGAGATGGCAATTGCCAGTCGGAGTGATTTCACTTGTACCTCCGTGTAGGGGTTGCACGGTCAAGATGGGTTGCTGCATCATCATCATGCAGTAAATGCAGGGACGATACTCATAGCTTCAGGCGGCTTCAGAGGTGGCTTCGAGTCTTAATTCTCCCCTGAAGCTCGCGCAAACATCACTGAAAGGAGTCTATCCATTCCACAAATTGAAGGCAAGACTCATGGCTTGAAGCCCAACCAGTTGAAACGTCTTGAGAGAATCTATCAACGTCGCATCCCGCCTCACGAAATAATCACACCAGAGTTCGCTCGTCAATTGAGTGAAGTATCAAGCGAAATTGGTCGCCAGGTGGGTGTTCTTGTCGACCGCCGAGGTTATGTCGAATACGTGATTGTCGGGGACGCAACTCGGATCGTCATCCCGGCACAGGCGCGAAGCCGGCTGGGAGAGCAAAGATTCAATGGCCTTCGCTGCCTGCACACTCACCTTCGGGGCGAAGAGCTCACGCAAGACGACCTGACCGATCTTGCCCTTCTTCGGCTTGATTTGATGGCATCAATCGACGTCGATGCCAAAACCGGCCTTCCCGGAGTCGTTCGTGCAGCTCACCTTCTGCCCAGATCGACCGCCAACGATAATGGCGATGACACATCCGTTATAAGCGGGCGTGACTCTTATGCGTTCCTCGATCCTAAGCCAGCTTCGCTGCTTGACGTGGACTTTCTTGAGTTGATTGAGTCGCTCGAACGCGAAATGGCCCGTGTGCGTGGCCCGCGAATTTCGCGAAAAGCCGCTGACACGCGCGATCGCGCAATCCTTGTCGGCGTCACCACTGAAACAATAACGGAAGCGCGTGAGTCGATGAACGAATTGCGCGAGCTTGCGATTTCAGGTGGACTGATTGTGCTTGAACAGCTCATCCAGCGACGCAATACACTCGATCCGAAGACGCTTGTCGGGAAGGGCAAACTGGATGAGATCATAATTCTCTCACTTCAACTTGGCGCTGACATGATCGTCTTCGATTGTGAACTGTCACCGTCCCAGGTTCGTTCGATTAACGCCGCCACAGACTTGAAGATCCTCGATCGCTCTCAGCTCATACTCGATATCTTTGCCCAGCGCGCTCAAACGAGCGAGGGCCGCATTCAGGTTGAGCTCGCACAGCTGAAATACCTCCTGCCGCGGCTCTCAGGTTCAGGGACCGAAATGTCGCGACTTATGGGTGGAATCGGCGGACGCGGACCCGGTGAAACGAAACTTGAAGTTGACCGTCGCCGCGTGCGTACTCGAATTGCTCATCTTGAGGATGAACTTCGACGGGTGCGAGCCAGCCGCCAGCAGCGTAGAGCAAAACGAGAGCGCCGGGACATGCCCGTAGTCTCGATCGTTGGTTACACCAACGCTGGAAAGAGTACGCTGCTCAATTCGCTGACAAAGAGCTCTGTGACGGCTGAGAGCCGGATGTTTGCCACGCTGGACCCCACCAGCCGGCGCCTTCGTCTTCCACGCGATACCGAGATCATCATCAATGACACTGTAGGATTCATCCGCAACCTTCCATCGGACCTTCTCGCAGCATTTCGCGCAACGCTCGAAGAAATCGAGCAATCTGACCTGCTGATCCATCTCGTCGACGCTTCGAGCTCAAATCTCGAAGGCCAGATTTCGTCAGTTGAAAAAATACTGGTAGACCTGGAACTCGATCAGATACCGCGAAAGATGGTCTTCAACAAGGCAGATCTTCTGGAGACCGAAGAAATCGAGAATCTCTGCCGAATCTATGGGGCTATGGCCATTTCGGCGAACGATCGATCCACGCTCGAACCGCTTGTTTCCGGAATAGCGACCTGGATCTCACGCGAAGACCCGAAGACGCAAAACAAGAATAGTCTTTCAGGGTACCGCGACTTCGAGGTTCAAAAGCCTCAGGCGTGATTTTGTGATTTGCCGTTCGACTTGCAAAAGGAGCTCGGCAAGAAGATCCCAGCCGGAAGCTTCAGCCTTCTCGCATCGCCGCATCAATCTGCAGGTTTCGGAGTCGGTGAGAGCCGCGGTTTTTTCTCGAACGTCATTCAGACATTCCTGGATTAAAGCGATCTGCGCCGTAATCAGCACAAGCTCGGATGAATCGTCAGACAAGCGGCCTGCAAAGCCTGTTTCAAGAAGCGTCCTGAGTCGCTGTTCTGCCCCTACTTCATATGCTCGATTCACCTGCACCATCAACTCGTGCCTGCGCTCACGTTCACTTTCGTTGCCAGCCAGGTCCGGATGGCAGTGGCGCGCAACTTCGCGATAAAGTTTTTTCAATCGCTCAGTCGAATGAAATCGCGTCTGACCGCATTCTATTTCGTCAAGATCGAGGGCCGACTCCGCATCCTTTTCTCCTTCGAGCTCGGCCATTCTCGTTTCGATCTCCTCAAGTTCGGCGTATCGCGTTCCAAGAACCTTCAGATAGCGGGTTTCAAAAGCGCGCAAAGCGACCTGGATTGATTCCAATTCGCTCTCGGCAGATGTCAGTTCATTTCTTAGTGCGATGAGTTCTGCTCGACGATCTTCGAACTCATGCCTGCCATCAACGCTCAGATCCACTATTCCATTCGCTCCTTCAAAATTCTTAGAACATCGTGAAAGTTCTGATACTCGTGGCAGAAGATCCCGTTCGCTTCGCAGTACTCGACAAGCCGGTGCTTGGCTAAGACCTCGTCTGCGACCGAGGCTGGTGCGCGGTCAGAGAATCCATCGCCAATAAAGACCACGTATTCACCGCGGGCTCGCGCGTCTTTCAGCACTTTGGACTTGTCGTGCCCAAACTCAGTTTTGTCATTGAATTCACATTGCCAGCCGATTCTCTCATTCGGCTGCAGGTTATTTGCGAAGATTTTGAGGTGTGGGAAGTCTTCAGCGGGAAGGAAAAGTTTGATCAACTGATGAAACCCTGCACTCAAAATCGTCAAAGGTATTTCTGATTCCTTGAGGTATGCCACGAACTCGAGGAACCCGTCGTCCAGCGTGACGTTTTCACGCAGTAACTTCTCGGCCTCAACCATCGGAGCGCGAATGCTTCGCATTTCTGCGGCAATCGCGTCACGCAGGCTAAGCTTTCCTTCACGTATGAGGCGCCCAATCGCGCTAACCATTTGCTCACCGCCACCTATGGTCGAGGCCAGATAAACGATGGTATCGCGCGTCGTGATCGTTCCATCGAAATCCGAGTAGACGTGAAGACGCGTCTTATCGATTTTGGTGTCGTGAGCCATTGTTAGTTATCAACCAATACAATTCGCACTCCGGCGGGCGGTCTGAATGTAAAGCGATCGTCGTTGAGTGGAGGATTCTCTTCGAGATTCGAAAAAATGAAATCCGATCTCGCCCCGCCACTTTCGATGATCGTCAACCGTGCAATCTTAAGATTATCAGGCTGCACTTCGACAAACAGCTCCTGAAACATCGAGGTTCGTTTGGGAGTAAGTTTCAGCACCAGATTTCCTGTTTGAGCTGGCGCTTCGTTGGAAGCTTCGATCCGGCGGAAATCCCGGCGCAGGTTTCCCCTACCCAGAAGGAACATGAACGGCGCACGCAAATCATCCGATTCCTTGACCGATACTTTGGTGGCCATTGCTTCAGAAGGGACATACTCGAAAATATTCCTGCCATCAGAAAGAAAGAGTTTCGCCTCAGGCGTCGAGTAATCCCAGCGCATTTTTCCCGGTTTCTTGAGAAGCAGTTTGCCGGTTTCGCGACGTGTTCTTTCGCCAGGCGCCGAATATATCTGAACAAAGTCAGTTGAAAGAGTCGAAAGGCGATCGTATTTCCGTTGAAGAGATTCGACGAGACTGTTTGTGTCTTGCAGCGACAGGGAAACGGGCTGGGGCTGCGCCAGCATGATTAGCATGAATAGTGCGATTAGCGACATACCATCCAAGAATAACATTAAGCGAGAGGAAGCCTGGCGAGTTCGAGCGCGATTTCAGCTGCAACTCGTGCGTTGTTTTTGAGGAGTGCCATGTTGGATCTCAGCGATCTTTCAGACGTTAGTTGGGATAACCGAGCGAGAATGAATGGCGTAACCGCCTTTCCTGTAATGCCCTCCTCAGCAGCAAGCGATAGAGCTTTCTGAATGAACGGTTCGATGACTTCGCGCGATATTTCTTCCTCCGAAGGCACCGGAACGGTTACGAGGACTGATGATTTGAATCCGAGCCTCCAATGTGATCGGGCGATGGCTGCGACTTGAGCAGCGCTGTCGGCGCGAATGTCCAATGCCAATCCACTTGAGCGTGAGTAAAAAGCGGGAAACTCATCGGTTTTGTAGCCGATAACAGGTATTCCAAGCGTCTCAAGAAGTTCGACGGTTTTCGGAAGGTCAAGGATGGCTTTGGCGCCTGAGGAAACCACGACCGCCGGGTACCGGGCGAGCGCAGCAAGATCGCTCGAAACATCGAAGGTCTGTTCTGCACCTCGATGAACACCTCCAATTCCGCCGGTTGAAAACACACGGATCCCTGCGTTTGAGGCGATGTGAAGAGTTGTGGCTACGGTTGTCGCACCCCACTCGAGGCGTGCAATGACCTCACCAAGGTTTGCGAGGTTCACCTTACGGCAGCTGGTGCGAGCGATTTCGTTAAGTTCGTCAACGCTCAGACCGACGGTCACGTTGCCGCGCACAATACCGATTGTGGCGGCTTGGGCGCCGGCCGCGCGGACGATGGCCTCGCATTCCAGAGCCGTGTTGATGCCGTGCGGATGAGGCAAACCGTGAGCGATGACGGTGGATTCGAGGGCGACGATTGGTTGCGACATTGAGCGCATGGTATTGCAAGAGGGTGACCGGTGCGAAGGAGAATAGCGGCGAAGAATATTTGTTTTGAGGGCATTCCAGCCTTTGCGTCACAGGTTGCCGACCGGTCGGTAAGTATGTTAATGTCCGCGGGTCTTTTAGCTGGTTAGTTTCAAAAAACAGGAATCACACGAATAAGGATCGCCAAAAATAGGCGATTTTCTCCGCGACGTAGGGCTTTGCTGGGATAGCCGGAAGCATCCGGTCATGTCTTCCGGCATTTTCTAAACCGGTCGGCACCGACTAACAATCCTGGTTTTACTCATCCCTCGGTCAGGGTGGAGGCTAACGTATATGCGATTTGGACGTATCGGACTCCTCACAGTTGTTCTCACGCTTCTCTGCACGTGCCCTGCATTCGGCCAGAACGCCACAGGCGCAATCAAAGGAACAGTAGTTGATCAGTCCGAAGCTGTAATCAAAGGCGCATCGGTCATCGTCAAGAACCGCGCTAACGGCTCAGAACGCAAGCTGGTGACCGGCGCACAAGGAACGTTCTGGTTTGAAAACCTGGCGCCCGGCGACTACGAGGTCAAAGTCGAGGCACAGGGCTTCACAACACAGATTCAACTGCTGACAGTTCAAGTGGGAACAACGAGCACGGGAAACTTTAGCCTCGGTGTCGGCACTGCGAGCCAAACGGTCGAAGTCACTGGCGGTGCTCCGGTGATTAACACGACGGACTCGGGCCTGGGTGGCGTCGTTACTAAACAACAGATTGAGAATCTACCGCTGAACGGCAGAAGCTTTCTTTCCGTGGCTGGTCTGGAACCCGGCGTGACGGTCACCTATCAGGCCACCTCAGGAGTGCTGAACCAGAACGACTTCTTCCAGGTAGGCGTGGGCGGCGCGCCATCTTATATGACAACGATCTCGGTTGATGGTGCGCGCGTAAATGACCGCATCACAGGCGGCACGTCACAGAATTTCTCGTCTGAAACTGTTCAGGAATTTCAGATCAGCACGATCGGATTCGACCTCTCGACCGGAACCGTATCATCGGGCGCGGTCAACGTGATCTCGAGGAGCGGCGGAAATCAGTTTCACGGCAGTGGCTTCTTCTTCTTCCGTGATCACAATATGGCGGCGTTCTCGGCCTTGCGCCGACCCTGCACCGGTGCGGCCAGCGATCCTCCACTTTGCCGAGATGCCTCATCGAGGGAACGACTCGAAGATCCATTCTTTGTTCGCCGTCAGTACGGTGGGACTGTTGGGGGCCCGATCAAGAAGAACAAACTGTTCTTCTTTGCCAATTACGAGCGCAGTGACCAGGTAGGCGCGCAACAGGTCAGTTTTAGTGATCCATTGCTGTTTGGATACAACCACGTAGGCCAGGTTCCGTTTGATCAGCATTTGATTGGCACGCGTATCGATTACACGATCAATCAAAAGCATACAGCTTTCATCCGCGGCAACATCGACAAGAATGACAGCGTTGCGGGTGGCGGGCTGGAATCGACATGGATCGCGTCGAGCAACTACTCGTATCAGACTCAGTTTGGATTGACGAGTGTCATCAATCCGAAGCTCGTAAGCGACTTCCGGTTTGCATATTCATATTTCAGGAACACACTTGCTCCGCCGACGGCGGAAAAATGTCTTGAACTTGCAGGCGATCCACGATACTGCTATGGCGTAGGTGGAACCCTGATCTCGTTCTTCGGAGGACTCACCGTAGGCAATAATGCGAACACTCCGCAGGACCGCCATCCCCGAAGCTACCAGTACACGGAAAACCTAAGCTGGACAAAGGGCACTCATCGAATCAGATTCGGCGGTAACTATGAGCATGTTTTCAGTCATGGAAGCTGGAACAGGAACTTCGCAGGAACGACAGCCACATTCTCACCAACTGCTGTTCAGAGCCTCAATCCGGTGCTCTACGCAACATTGCCTGCAAGCGTGAAACCGGGCTACACCGGGCCTACAGCGACTTTTGCCGAACTTCTTCAGCTTCCGATCAATGGCGCATTGACAATTGGAATTGGAGATGCGATTCAGCCAGTAAAGTATCTCTATGATGATCTGACTACGAATAATGCAGTACGCCTCTATGCCCAGGATTCCTGGCAGGTAAGAGAACACCTGACGCTGAACTACGGCCTCGCGTGGTCATTTGAGGACAATGTTGTCTATCACCTTCTTGACCGTCCACAATACCTGAAGCCGCTGGGAATCGATCTTGGAAAGATTCCTCAGGACTACAACAACTTTGATCCTGCATTCGGACTTGCATGGTCGCTGAATTCAAAGACAGTGTTCCGGTCGAGCATTTCGCTTCACCACACATCCGCGAACCGAAGCTATCTCAAGCTTCAGGATCAGATCCTGATCGGCCCTGCCGGGAGCGGTCTCACCTCGGGCAGTTCCAGTTCAGTGCCGAATCCGAAGTTCGGTCAGCCAAACCAGCCGCAGTTCATCAACTTTGGTCCTACACCCGTTAACTTCACGGGTCAGGACATGGTCAACTATCTGAATACAATCAAGGCCACGCTCGAAGCTCAGAGCAAGTACAGTGGCACTGACCTCGCGATTCGGAATATCGAAGTTCGCAAGCAGGTACCCTCAATCGGCGCTGAGGCGATCTTCGATTCAGCATTCAGAACGCCTTACACGGTCCATTTCAATGCCGGATTCCAGCGCGAGATCGTAAGGAACCTCTCCGTATCGGTTGACTATGTAATGCGACGCGGCGTGAAGTTCGGCGCATACGAAGGCTATTGGGAGGATCTTAATCGCTGGAATCGCTTCAGCAGCTATTCGCTTAATCCTGCAACAGGCGTCAACTCACCAGTACGAAACCCGGTGCTTCCGGTTTGTACAGGCACAGCCGTTGCCGATCCCAAGGCGCAGTGCTCGCTTAACGCGATCTACTACGGTCAGCCCGGAATTCTTTCGCGCTACTCCGC
>Ga0070669_100003784_pt1 | contig 10932 bp, 11 predicted proteins | sample KBSS53metaG_FD_64680 | JGI IMG/M metagenome (GOLD analysis project Ga0070669, IMG submission 64680) | Switchgrass rhizosphere microbial communities from Kellogg Biological Station, Michigan, USA - KBS S5-3 metaG | ecosystem: Host-associated > Plants > Roots > Rhizosphere > Soil ... | reverse complement strand
AAGCGCCGGGACCACCCCGTGCCGAAGACGGCAGCGCCGCGCCGGACGGCTATGCGCCGATTCCGGAATGGCTGGGACAAACGCACGCTTCGCGAGCGGCGAAGACGGCCGCGTACGACGTCGAGACGGTTGCCGAAGGACTCGCCGGGGCGTTCTCCTTCAGTTTTCTTCCCGACGGACGGATCATCGTCGGCGAGCGTCCGGGCCGCATCAGGATCGTCGGCAAAGACGGAAAAGTCTCGGAGCCGATCGACGGCATGCCGGCCAATCTCTTCGTTCGCGGCGGGCAGGGCTTGTACGAAGTCAGACCCGATCGGGCGTTCGCCGCGAACCGCACGATCTATCTGACGTACACCGTGCTGCCTGACGGCAGCAATCCCGCGGCGCTGCCGCGCAGCCCCGGCGTCGTCGTCGCGGCGCGCGCGAAGCTGTCGCCGGACGACAAGCGTCTCGAGGACGTGAAGGTCCTGCTGAACGCCGAAGGAACTGGCGGCCGCCTCGTCCAGTCACCCGACGGGACGCTGTTCATCACCTCCACGGTTCCGGCCGGCCTGGGAATCATTTCCGTCGACTGGCCGCAGCCGCAGCAGTTCGACAGCAACATGGGCAAGGTGCTGCGCATCAACGCCGACGGATCGATTCCAAAGGACAACCCGTTCACCGGACGTGCCGGGGCGCATCCGGAAATCTACGCGCTCGGCTTCCGCGACATCCAGGGTGTCGCGATCCATCCGCGAACCGGCAAACTCTGGACGAGCGAACACGGACCGCGCGGCGGCGACGAGATCAACGTCGTCGACAAGGGGAAAAACTACGGCTTCCCGGTGATCGGCTACGGCCGGGAGTACTCGGGGAAACCGATCAACGGCGACAAGACCGCGCAGGAAGGCATGGAACAGCCGGTCTACTTCTGGACGCCCGACATCGCCCCCGCCGGCATCGCCTTCTATGCGGGGAAGCTGTTTTCCGCATGGCATGACGATCTGTTCGTGTCGACGCTCGTCGGCCGCGCGCTCGTGCGCCTGGTCATGAAAGACGATCGCGTCGTCGGCGAACAACGCCTGTTGACCGAGCTGAACGCGAGGATCCGCGGCGTCGCCGAAGGTCCCGACGGGGCTCTCTACGTGCTCACCGACGGGCCCAACGGCAGGATTCTGCGACTGGTGCCCAAGCGCTGACGCCGCTACTCCCAGCGAAACACACGCGACGATGCGGCCATCAGCACCAGAAAGGTCACGGTCAGGACCGCCACGTCGCCGAGGTGGGCTGACCAGCCCTCGCCGCGCCAGATGCCTCTCAGCAGCGACACCGCATAGGTGAGCGGCAGCACGCGCGCAAGCGCGCGCAGCAGCGGCGGCAGCGATTCGATCGGCACGAACAGCCCGGACAGACCGATCATGGGATAGAGAACCAGCGTGCCGATCGGTTGCGCGAAACGGGCCGTTGGAACCACGCTGGCGACGAGGAATCCGAGCGACAGGAGGCTCACCGTGGTGAACAGCAGTGCCACAGTGAACGACACGATCGGCACGGCCGCGGGGATCGGGAAGTACCGCCGTCCGGCCAGAATCATGACCGCGAGCGTCACGAGCGTGAACACCAGTTTCGCGAGGACGTGCGCGGTCAGAATGGTGTGTGGACGCAGCGGCGTGGCTCTCAGCCGTCTGAGGATGCCGCCTTCGCGATAGATCGCGACGATCGCGACGAGCGACAGAACGGCGCTGGCGACAATCAGCAGAACGCTCAGGATCGGGAGATCGGCCGTGAACGCTCGGGGAGCGTCGGATGCCGCCCGTCGCGCGCCAGACCCAACCAGCCGGCCCAACCCGACATAGACCAGCACCGGAAGACCAATCGTTCCCACAACCCCCAGCGGCTCGCGCAGGAAGATCTTGATCTCGAGCCAGGTCAGTTTCCACAGGCCGCGAAGCACCATGTCGTCGCCTTCAGTCTCGAATCTGATGACCGGTGAGCTTCAGAAACACGTCCTCGAGTGTCGGAAGCTCGGTTCGGAAGTCGATGACGCGGATCCGGTGTTCGCCCAGACAGTGGATCACGTGCGTCACCAGGTCGTCGCCGCGGCCGCGGATCGTGAACCGCGGTCCCTCGCTGCTCACCGAGTCCACCTGCGGCATCGCTTCAAAGCGATCGCGGGCCGTCGCGTCCTCGGTGACGACGACGACGCTGCGCTCGGGGCAATGCCGGCGCACGAGCACCGCCGGCGATCCGATATCGACGATGCGGCCGTGGTCGATGATGGCGACGCGGTCGCAGAGGCGCTCGGCCTCCTCCATCAGATGTGTCGTCAGAAACACCGTCTTGCCGCGATCGCGGATACCGCGGACGAGATCCCAGATCGCGCGGCGCGCCTGCGGGTCGAGGCCGGTCGTCAGCTCGTCGAGGAATACCACTTCCGGGTCGTTGATCAGCGCGAGCGCAATGAACAGGCGCTGTTTCTGACCGCCGGACAGCGTCATGAACCACGCGTTCCGTTTGTCGCCGAGGCCGAGTTGCTCGATGAGACGGTCGCCGTCGACCGGCTTGCGATAGAGCGACGCCCAGAGGCCGACTGCTTCGCGGACCTTGATGCGCTTCTGAAGCTGCGCCGCTTGCAGCTGGACGCCGATCCGTTCCTGCAGCTGGTACACGTGCCGGACAGGATGAAGGCCCAGCACTGAAATCGCGCCGCCGTCCGGTTGGCGCAGCCCCTCGACACACTCCATCGTCGTGGTCTTGCCGGCGCCGTTCGGGCCGATCAACCCGAAGATCTCCCCCGCCTGCACGTCGAACGAAACGCCATCGACGGCGATCGTCCTGCCGTAGGCCTTGCGGATGGCGTCAACGTGAATGACCGGCTGCGACGTCATCGGGGATCAAACATTTCTTTTACCAGTACTTCCAGCGCGGCACGAGGCGCTCTTCGAACGCAAAGGTCGGCGTCGCGCCCGGTGTGACGACGACTCGCACCCAGCCCACCAGCGGCGACCCTGGCACTTCCAGCCTCGTGAGGTTGGGGATCGCCTGCCCGGTCGCGCGGGCCTTCAACGGGTGATCGATCGTGAATTCGTGCGAGTCGCCGTGAATCAGCAGCACGGGCTTGTTGAAGGCCACCGCCTCGTCTTCGAGCGCCTCGAGCAGCGGTTTGAAGGGCCGTTGGCGGGCCGGCGGGCCGTCAAAACCCGGATCGGCGTGAAACGACACGATCACAGCGGTCGCCGACTGCGCCGTGGCTTGCGCGAAGGTCTCATGGAGCCACGCGAGCGCCGCTGCGAGCCGCCGTTCTGATTCCTTGTCGTCGGCGTCCGTCCTCGACGGGAACGGTCGCGTGAAATTCCCGCTGCCCACGACGTGAATCGTCGCGAAGACGAGGCCGTCGTGCCGCCAGCGCGCGTGTTCGGCAAACTCGGAAAACTCGGGGCCGGCCGACTGTGTCTCGAGCGGCAAGGGTTGGCCGCCAAGACTGACGGCAGGCCGCGGATACAACGTCCGCCGCAGATGCGCGAGGCGTTCGCGGGGGTTGAAGCCGCCTTCCTGTTCCGTCCAGCAATCAGCCCATTCGTTGTCGCCGGGGACGTAGATCAGGGGACGCCTCAGGCCGTTGAACCAGCGGAGGCTGCGTTCGTAGCGGTCGTCGCGGCACGGACGCCAGAAGATGTCGCCAATGTGTATGGAAAACGCGAGATCGTGCGCGTCGATGTCGCGCAGCACCTGGGGATACCTCCAGTCTTCCCACGGGTAGTACGGCGCGTCGCCGAACGCGCCGAAAGCGAAGGTCCCGGGAGGATTCCGTGACGGCGGCGGCAGTCCGCTCGTCGAGACGACGAACGCCGCGAGGAGCGCGCCAACGACGAGGAGAACAGCGGCGCGACGGAGCGATTGACCACGGTTCAGCATGCGTGCGACGGGCGCCGCTATGATACGGCTGCCTTGCTTCGCCGGCCACATGAACGGCCCATACTGGCCTCCGCATTCCTGCTCGCGTTCGCATCCCATGCGTTCGCGCAGACCGAGCCGCGCCCGGCCCCTCCGGTCCCGGAGTCGAAGGGCTTGCTCACCCGCGCTGCGTTTTTAGTAGCTGTGGCTCGGATGGAGACCGGCGACCCCCGGTTTTCGCTCGTCGAGCGGAATCGAGCCGACCTCGATCTCGTCGCGTATCGGCGAGGCCGGATCAACTTCTTCATCGATACCGAATTGGTGATGGGGAGCGAGCGCCGGGCATTCGATCTGAATCAGGCGAACATCATCTTCGAGACCTCCGCATCCTACGATGTGGGGCCGTTCGACATCGCCGGCGTCGCGCACCACGTCTCGCGGCATGTCGTCGATCGCGAGTTCGATCGCGTGCCGGCCTGGCACACCATCGGCCCGCGGATCGAGCGGACGTTCGTCACGCCGAATTCGACGACCGACATCATGGCCGACTACGGCTACGTCGTGCAGCACACGTTCGTTGACTACGCGTGGACGAGCCAGCTCACCCTCAGGGTCGAGCGGACGGTGGGGCGCAGGACGCACGTCTTCGCGAGCGGCCGTACAGGATGGGTGGGAGTCGACCGTCCCGTACTCGGCCGCACTCCACAGAATGGCAGCCGCATCGAGGGCGGCGTCCATCTTCCCGGCCAGCGCGCGTTGTTCGATCTCTACGCGGCGCACGAGCGGCGTGTCGACGGCTATCCCACGTCTCGCGACCCGTCGTCGTGGCTGGAGTTCGGTTTCCGGCTCGTCACGCGCTGACGCTCCGCGCCGGCACCAGTCCGCGGAACCACTCTCTCACTTTGCTCGCGCACGGCGGCAACGGGTCGCTGGCCAGTACGTACAGGATCACCGTCGTCAGCACGACGAGCGCCGCGAGCAGCGGGATGAAGCGCAGGTGGAGGAGCCGGTAGGCGAACCAGAGCGGATACGACAGCACGATCGACAGCGTGAGAAAGGCGATCCGCAGCTGCGCGTCGCGGATGCGCCGCGGGTTGCGGAGTCCTTTGGCGGCTCGCCGGTAGGCTTCGCTCTCGGCGGCTTCGATCGACGTCCGGAACACGGTGCGCGTCAGCATGAAGAAGACGCCGCCGCAGAAAAATGCGACGAAGACGCGCAGCGCCAGGTCGCCGCTCAGCCAGTACAGGCCGGCGACCCAGATGAAGTAGACGATGACGCTGAGATTGGTGAGCTGGAACGCCAGCCAGACGTTGGTGCGGCCGGTCCACACCTGGAATCGGCGGCACAGCCGTTCGACGAGGTTCAATACTGCGGAATCGACGTACGTCATCCGATCGTTTCGCCCGCCGGAGTCTCACCCGATGGTATCGCGGATGACACCAGACCCGTCGCTGTGTGAATCGGAGCCGGGCGCCCGTGGGTCAACCGGCGACGTGGCAGTTTCTGCAATGCCTCCCCAGCAACAAGCTTGCACCCCGGGGTCAGACCCGGGTCTGACCCCGGATGATAGAGTGTGCGGAACCATGCGGGTCGATCGGGCGGTCGTTCGAGCGACGGCGTATCTCGCGTCCGCCGCCATCGCGGTTCACGCGTGCACCGTCGCGACCGATTTCTCGCCGGCCAGCGACGGCAGGCTGACGGCGCGGCCCGCCGCAGGAACGCTCAGCGCCGAATTCGCACCCGGCACGACGCGGCCACTCAAGCTCGACCGCGCACGGGATGCCGTGCTCCAGATTCCCGCGAAGCCGACCGGCGAGCCGCTGGCGCTGCTGGTCATGCTCCACGGCGCTGGCGGAAGCGGCGAAGGTGTGTTGCGGCGCGTGGCCGCGGCCGCCGAGGACGCCGGTGTCGCCGTCCTCGCGCCAGACTCGCGCGATGCGACCTGGGACGGCATCCGCGGCGGATTTGGACCAGATGTCACGTTCCTCGACCGCGCGCTCGCGCGTGTCTTCGAGCGCGTCCCGATCGACGCCGAGCGCATCGCGGTCGGTGGATTCTCTGACGGCGCGACCTATGCGCTGTCGCTCGGCCTCGTCAACGGCGATCTCTTTCGCCGCGTCGTCGCCTTCTCACCGGGCTTCGTCGTCGGCGGCACGCCGCAGGGCAAACCGCGGTTCTTCGTCTCGCACGGCAGGGCCGATCAGATCCTGCCGATCGAACAGTGCAGCCGCGTCATCGTGCCGCAGCTGCAGCGGCGCGGCTACGACGTGACCTTCAAGGAATTCGACGGTGGTCATCAGGTCCCAGCGGACATCGCGGCGGAGGCTCTGCGCTGGGTGGCGACTCGCGGCGTCTAGGGCGACGGTGGGTCGCCCGGCGACGTGGCAATTTCTGCAACGCCGCCACACCAAAAAGATCGCACCCCGGGGTCAGACCCGGGTCTGACCCCTTTCTCTAAAGCGCCTCGCGCACCTCGACTTCGGCGTCGAGAAACGGGAATGGATACGACTTCACCCACTCCAGCGCTTCTTCCTTCGACTTCGCCCGGATCAGCCAGAACCCGGCGACCAGTTCCTTCGCTTCGGCGAACGGACCGTCGATGATCGTCGCCTTTCCGCCCGAGAACTTGACGCGTGCCCCTCGGGAGCTTGGCTGCAATCCCTCGCCGGCCAGCATCACACCCGCCTTCACCGACGCCTCGTTCTGCTTCACCATCGCCCGCAGACGCGGCTCTTCGGCAATCCGGCCGGTTTCGGTGTGCGGATCCGCTTTCAGCATGACGACGAATCGCTGGTCGCCGCTCGACTGGGGCGCTGACGACAGGCTGACCGCCGGCACGCCTCCCGGACATCCGCCTTCGCGAATCTCAATCTCTTCGTCGCCATTGCGGCGCGGCAGCCGCTTGACCCACTCGATCGCGTCCTGCTTCGACTCGACGTCGATGATCGTGAACGTCCCGACAGCCTGCGCGCCTGATGGAACGTTGTCGATGGCTGTCGGCTCCCCCGCCGTAAATGTCACGCGCGTCCGCGTCGGGCCAAGCGCAATGCCATCGGGGAGTGGCGCCTCCGCCGTATCGCCTTTACCCAGCACCATGAATCGCATCGTCACAGTGTAAACTTTCAGTTTCTTCTTTGCATGGATTCGCCGGAGAAAGTGGCACGCACGGGCAACACAGGCGGACCGTGGTTGTTGAACGGGACCGATCGCGCTGACGTCGAGCGCTACCTCGTGTCTCAGGGAATGCTCGCGTCGGACGCGATGCCAATCGCGATCGCGCGCGCGGGCGCCGGGAACATGAACCTGGCGCTGCGAGTCACCACCCGCGACGGCCGCTCGTTCATCCTCAAGCAAGGCCGGCCGTGGGTCGAGAAGTACGCCCACATTCCGGCACCGTTCGAACGGACGATCGTGGAGGCCGCGTTCTACTCGACGGTGCAGTCGGAGCCCGGCGTTGCGCGTCGCATGCCCTCGGTGTTCCACGTCGACGCCCACAATCACGTGCTGCTCCTCGAGGACGTGGGGGCTGGCGGCGACTTCACGTCGATCTACGGTGGTGGGGCGATGACGAACGCGACGGTCGTCGCGCTGCTCGACTGGCTCCTGCAGCTCTCGCGGGTCACCGTTCCAGTCGATGGCCGAGCGGTGTTCTCCAACCGCGCCATGCGTGCGCTGAACCACGAGCACATGTTCGTGTTCCCGTTGCGCGAGTCGAACGGGCTCGATCTGGACGGGATCACGGATGGCCTCGCTGCAGAGGCGCGAACACTCGCCGCCGATCGAGCCTACGTGGATGCCGTCGCCGTGCTCGGGTTAGGGTATCTGCGCGACGGCGTCACGCTCGTCCACGGCGACTACTTTCCGGGAAGCTGGCTGAAGGCCGCGGACGGTCTGCGAGTGATCGACCCCGAGTTCTGCTTCCTGGGAGATCCGGAGTTCGATTGCGGCATCCTGGCGGCGCACCTGATGATCGCGGAGTGCGGCCCGGACGTCCTGGAGCTCGTCGTAGCCTCCGTGGCCGAGCGGCATCTGGATCTGTCGCGGGTTGCGGCGTATGCGGGCGTCGAGATCATGCGCCGCCTGATCGGCGTCGCGCAGTTGCCGTTGTCGTACGACATCGACCGCAAGCGGTCGCTTCTGCGCCTCTCGCGTCGTCTCGTGGTTGAACCTCACCAAGGATTGGCGACATGAGCGCTGCGTACGTAGCGCAGCCCTTCAGGGCTGCCCGGCGGCGGTCGGCAGGCCTGAAGGCCTGCGCTACCAGAACGCCGCCGGTGGTTTTTCGATGCATACGCGCAAGGTGCGCCGTCGTCGCGCTAGCCGCGGCGCTGACGATGGCGCAGGCTGCGCCACCCAAAGTGGCGGTCTGGATCGATACAGACCCGGCGATCGGCGAGAAGGAACGCGACGTGGACGACGGCCTTGCGCTGGTGCAGGCGTTCCGGTCGCCCGAGCTCGAGATCCGCGGCGTATCGGTCGTCTTCGGGAATGCGCCGCTCGATCGCGGCCTTCCGATTGCCCGCCGCATCGTCCGCTCGGTTGGACCGCCAACGTTGCAGGTCGTTGCGGGTGCCGCGTCTGCGGCCGATGCGAAGGGCGAGACCGAGGCGAGCCGCGCGCTGGCGACTGCCCTGCGGGCGTCGCCGCTCACGATTCTGGCGCTCGGGCCCGCCACCAACATCGCCACGACGCTCGTGAAACATCCGGAGCTCGCCTCGCGCGTCACGCGAATCATCGCCGTCGCCGGACGCCGCCCCGGCCAGCGCTTTACCACCGGCACGACGAACGCCCGCGGTCATCGCGACTTCAACTTCGAGCTCGATCCGGGCAGCTTTCAGGTACTGCTCGACTCGAACACCGAAGTGGTGCTGGCACCCTTCGAGATCTCCTCGAAGATCTGGCTGACCGCTGGCGACCTCGATCGCCTCGCGGCCTCGCCATCCGCGACCGCGCGGGCCCTCGCCTCTCCGGCGCGCGAGTGGCTCGCCTTGTGGACACGGCTCTTCGGCGTGGACGGCTTCAACCCATTCGACACGCTGGCCGTCGCCTATGCGATTTCTTCGAAGGGCTTTGGCTGCGAGCGATTGCCGGCCCGCATCGAGACGCTGCCGGACGATGTGACGGAACCGGGCGTGCAGGGAGTGCGGGTGGATCGCAAACCGTACCTCCTGGCGTCACAGGATCTCGCCGGCGCCGTGGCGCGTGTCACCTATTGTTCGACGGCGCCGGCGAACTTCAAGCAAGACCTGCTGGACCGGCTGATGCGATGACGGGACTGCGGCTTTTGCGCTCTCCGGCGGCGGCGGCAATCGCCGCTCTCTTTCCTGCCGCCGTCGTCGTCGGGGCCACCGCCGATCACGCGTACGATCGCTATGCTAAGGTGATTCGCGATCACGTCCGGATGCCCTTGGTCGACTATTCAGCGCTGAAGAAGGGACGCGCGGCGCTCGACGCTGCCGTCGACGCGTTCGCGCAGGCTACGGAGGCGGAAGAGCGCGCGTGGACGCGCGAACAGCGGCTCGCGTTCTGGATCAACGCCTACAACGCGTTCACGCTCCGCGCCATCGTCGATCACTATCCGATTCGCGCCCCCTGGCTGACGCTCCAGCCGCGCAACAGCATCCGGCAGATCGACGGCGTGTGGACGACGATGCGGTGGCGGGCGGCGGGCCGCGAGGTGACGCTCGACGACATCGAGCATCAGATCCTCAGGCGCGAGCTCAAGGAGCCTCGCATTCACTTCGCGATCAACTGCGCGTCGGTCAGCTGTCCGCCGCTCCCGCCGGAGCCGTACCGCCCCGAGACGATCGACGCGCAGCTCGACGAGGCGGCGCGGCGCTATCTCGGGAGCCCGGAAGGACTGCGAATCGACGGCGACACGCTGCGCGTCTCGAGCATCCTGCGTTGGTATGGAGAGGACTTCGTGGAGCGTTTCGCATCGCTCGCGCCGGAAGGCGGCGACGAGAAGGAGCGGGCGGTGCGCGGCGTCGTCATCCGGTTCGGACCGGCCGAGGCCGCCGCGCTCGCCCGGAAGCCGTCGGCGCGCATTAGGTTTCTGAGCTACGACTGGTCGCTCAACGACGTAGGCGGGTCACCGCGGCCCTGAAAGGGCCGCGCTACGATCGCAGGCGCTTCAGGTCCACGACCCGTCTTCCGCAGTCGCACGATCCACCATTTTGCCGTCGAGGAGATAGACGTGCCGCTGCACCTGAGTCAGCCATCGCGGATCGTGCGTGGCCAGGCAGACGGTGGCGCCGCCGGCGTGCAGCTCGCCGAACATCTGCATCAGCGCCTCGCCGCTCTTCGAGTCCAGGTTGCCGGTCGGCTCGTCGGCCAGCAGGATGGCGGGCCGTCCGGTGATCGCCCGCGCGACGGCGACCAGCTGCTGGTGCCCGCCGGACAGCGAGCCGGGACGCTGTTTCGCCCGAGGCGCCAACCCCACACGCTCGAGGGCGGCCTCCACGCGCGCCTTGCGGTCCGCGGGCGCCACACCGCGCAGCGTCAACGGATACTCGACGTTCTCGTAGATCGTCATGTCGCCGATGAGATTGAAACTCTGGAAGATGAGGCCGACGTCCAGATTGCGCACCCGCGCCTTCTCGCCCGGCGACAGGCGGTCGGTCGCCCGGCCGTTCAACCAGTAGCGGCCGGAGGTCGGGGTGTCGAGGAGGGCGAGGACCGACAGGAACGTCGACTTGCCGCAGCCGGACGGACCGGAGACCGACACGTACTCGCCGCGCTGGATGTCCAGCGTGATGTCGTCGAGGGCCCGCGTCTCGTCACCGTCGCCCTTGAAGATCTTGGTGACGTGCTCCATGCGGATGACCGGAAGGGTGGGGTCGGCCGCCGCGACGTCTCCGCCAGGCTGTTCCTCGCGCTTGCGCCACCACGCCATAGCAGGCTCCTCCCCTAAGAAGTGTCTTGCCGCGCCGGGGCCAGGCCCTGTGGTCTCTTGCCGGCGACCTATTAGACGTATGAGATGGAGAAAAGAGCTGACGCCGTTCAGTGGGTCATGCCGTAGACCAGGTAGTTGACGCCCAGCTTGTAGGCCTCGTTCGA
>Ga0070669_100003783_pt1 | contig 10933 bp, 9 predicted proteins | sample KBSS53metaG_FD_64680 | JGI IMG/M metagenome (GOLD analysis project Ga0070669, IMG submission 64680) | Switchgrass rhizosphere microbial communities from Kellogg Biological Station, Michigan, USA - KBS S5-3 metaG | ecosystem: Host-associated > Plants > Roots > Rhizosphere > Soil ... | reverse complement strand
CGGTCGTCGTGTGGGACCGCGCGACGGGGAAACCGGTGCAGCGCGCCATCGTCTGGCAGGACCGCCGCACGGCGGAACGCTGCCGGGTGCTCGCGAGCGACCCGTCGGCGGTGGAGCTCGTCGGCCGCACCGGACTGCTCCTCGATCCGTATTTCTCCGCGACCAAGCTGGCGTGGATCCTCGACGAGGTGCCCGGCGTGCGAGCGCGCGCCGAACGCGGCGAGCTGCTCGCCGGCACGATCGACACGTGGCTGCTCTGGAAGCTCACCGGGGGCAGCGTCCACGCCACCGACGCGACGAACGCGTCGCGCACGCTGCTGTTCGACATCTACCGGCAGCAGTGGGACGAGGAGCTGTGCGTGCTGTTCGGCGTTCCCTCGTCGATCCTGCCCACCGTGCGCGACAGCGCCGACGACTTCGGCACCACGACTCCCGACATCTTCGGGGCACCGATCATGGTGCGCTCGATGATCGGCGATCAGCAGGCGGGCGCGGTCGGCCAGGACTGCGTCGCGGCGGGCGAGGCCAAGGCGACGTACGGCACCGGGTGCTTCGTGCTCGTCCACACCGGCGATGCGGCGCGCGTGTCGCGTCACCGGCTGCTCGGCACCGTGGCGCTACGGCTCGCCGGCGTGGTGACCTACGCGCTCGAGGGAAGCATCTTCAACGCCGGCACCGTGGTGCAGTGGCTGCGCGACCAGCTCGGGCTGATCGAGCATGCCGCCGAGAGCGCGACGGTCGCCGCGAGCATCCCGTCGTCGGAGGGCGTGTACTGCATTCCCGCGTTCACCGGACTCGGCGCGCCGTGGTGGGATCCCGATGCGCGGGCCGCGCTGATCGGCCTCACGCGCGACAGCGGGCGCGCGCACATCGTGCGTGCGGCGCTCGAGTCGGTGGCGTTCCAGACGCGCGATCTCGCGAACGCGTTCGGTGAGGACGGCGTACCCCTCCGCGCGCTGCGCGTCGATGGCGGGATGGCGGCGAACGACTGGCTGATGCAGACGTTGGCCGATCAGCTGCGCATCCCGGTGGAGCGACCGGTGGTGCTGGAGACGACGGCGTGGGGCGCGGCGCGGCTCGCCGGCATGCACGCCGGGATCTATCCGCCGCTCGGCGAGCAGGGATTCCGGCGCGTCGAGCGCACCTTCACCCCGCGGGAGAAGCCGACGGTGACTAGCGTGCAGCACGAGGGCTGGCTGAAGGCGATCGCGCGCGTGCGGTCGTAGATCGAGCGGATCCGTCGCGCCGTTGCAACGGCGCGTCCCTGGTGCCGTTGCAACGGCGCGTCCGTCGTGCCGTTGCAACGGCGCGTCCGTCGTGCCGTTGCAACGGCGGAACGCGGATCTTTGACGGCGATCTGACGGAAAGGGCCGGATCGCCACTGTCGCCAACGCCGGTGCTTGCCTGTCCAACGGCAGGGGCCAGGATTCGACGGATCACCCCGGACAGGGCCGGATCTGCGTGGTGTGGCGAAGAAACCTCTCCCGCGGACCTTCGAAGACTTTGACGTCGTGGCTGGAGAGGCGCCGTGCTCCGGTCCGAGCAGCTCGACCCGGAGAGGAACAGATCCGGCCATTTCCGCGAGATCGCCGTTCAGATCCGCGTTCCGTCGTGCAGGGGGATCCCCGTTCAGGTCAGGAAGCGAGTCGACGTACTGCTCGACCGTCGCCGGCGCGTCAGACCACGCGCCGCGGCTGCGCCGTCGCCAAGTTGCCGGTGTTCGGCGTCCCTGACGGCTCGATGAGCAGCAGGTGCACCTCCTCCTTCGCCACGGGACGGTGCTCGACCCCCTTCGGCACGATGTACAGCTGGCCCGGACGCAGCGTCACGCTGCCGTCGCGGAGCTCGATCGTCAGCTCACCGCGCAGCACGAGGAAGAAGTCGTCCGTCTCGTCGTGCTTGTGCCACACGAACTCGCCCTGCGCCTTCACGACCATGACGTCGTGGCCGTTGAACTCGGCCACCGTCCGCGGCTGCCAGTGCTCGGCGAACGTCGCGAGCTTCTCGGCGAGATCGACCGGCTTCCCCGCAGCGGTGCGCGGAGCGCCGGGGGCGGGCATCAATCCCTGATCTGAATGGGGGTCGTGCCGCCGTTCTTGTCCTGCACGTTGGCGAACGAGATGGGGTCCGTGGGATTCGGGAAGCCCAGGTTGACCTTCCGCCCGTCCTGCACGTTGTAGATGAAGAGGATCGACCCGCTGCTGGCGGCGGCGTCGGGTTTGCCGAACGTCAGCTCCGCCTGCGGCGCGGTGAGCGACTTCGTGATGAACGGAAGCATGCTCTCCAGCGTGCGTCCCTCCGACCCGGTAATGGGGTTCCCCACGACGCTGTCGGTGCCGTTGCAGCCCGGCGCCCCGAGGAGGAGTGAAAGACAGAACGCCAAGGTGAGTCTGCGAATCATCGTAGTCTGCCGTTGCTGCGGGCCAGGTGGGCATCGGCCGTCGGACGAGCCGCGACCCGTCTCGAATCTCCCCGGTGGTGGACCCCGCCGCCAGGGCCGGAGTTACGCCGAGCCCGTCGCGGCGGTGGAGAGCGCGATGGCGGCCTCGATCGCCGTCTGGGCGACCGCGCCGTCGAGGTCGTACCCCGGATCGTACGCGGTGATCGCGCCGGCGGCCACCCGGCAACGACGCCCCGCCATCCTGATGGCGTCGAGCAACGCGGCCCGGGACAGGCCCCGACCACCCGAGTAGCCGTTCGCGCGTCCCTCGCTCCCGTCGAGGACGTCGAGATCGACGTGGACGTAGAGCCGGTCGGCCCGCCGTCCGAGCCGCTCGAGCTCGGCGTCCAGCCGCGCCTCTGCCTCTTCAGGGCGCAGGTGCACGACCCCGCTGGCGGTCAACAGCGCAGCTTCCGCTGGATCGAGGTCGCGTGCGCCGACGAGCACGACGTTCTCCTCCGCGACCGGTGCGAAGCCGGGCACACCGGCGGCCAGCGTCGTCCAGCAGCGGCCGAGCGTGGCCAACGCCATCCCGTCGAGGAACCCGCCGACGGTCGTCTCGGGAGTGTTGAAGTCGCCGTGGGCGTCGAACCAGAGCACGCCGGTCGTCGCCCTGCTCAGCCCACCGATGACGCCGACGCTCGTGATGCAGTTGCCGGCCAGCACGAGCGGGAAGGCACCGCGTGCTCGGGCTTCGGCTATCGCGGTCGCGAGCTGCCGGTCGAGATCGAACGCCGTGCCGTCTCGCGCAGGCGGTCGACGAGACCGGCGGCGACGAGATGCGTCGGTCCCGCACCCATGCGGCGCTCTCGGTGTGAGGAGTCGTACGGGACGGCGATGACCTGGACGTCGCCGCCGTGCGCGCTCACTCGGCGCGCACCACCGCCGCCGCCGGTTTCCTGGAGCTGAGGAGGAGCATGTCGGCGATCCGCCACGACGACGCCGAATCGGCGCGCAGCGCGGTGACGATCGTGTGGCCGCACATCGGGCCGCAGTCCCACCGCGCGAAGACGATGGCTTCCTTCCCCGACGGCGAGAAGCCGATGGGCGAGAAGCGCAGCACGCCGGCAGCGCCGCGGTTGTAGTGCTGGAACTCGCCCCACATCCCGTCGGTGCTCCACGACACCGGAAGCTGGCGCGTCGGAAGGGCGATGATGTCCTCGTGCCCGTCGGCGATGGCGTGCAGGTCGATCGTATCAGCGGCGTGCCTGAGCAGCGCCGCGTTCGCCGCGTTCGCCTGCTCCGAGCCGGCGACGTTCGCCCACCAGGGCGACTCGATCCCCCAGCGCCGCTCCAGTGGCGGACAGTCCGCGCTCGCGCACGCCGAGTCGAGGGACGTGGCGACGACGGCGATCGGCCGGCCCGTCGAGCGCACGTAGGTGGACTCGGTGAGCACGCGGTAGATCTCGAGCTCCGCCGCACTCGCCTGACGGTTCTGCGGTTCGGGCCGCAGCACGGGCGCGCGCCGGCACGACGCGAGGCCGGCCGCGAGCACGAGCATCACGAGGAGGCGACGATGCGGCATGACGAATAAGATTCGCGAATGACCCGAGAGCCTCAAGTGAGCCGAACGGCCAATGCGGGATCGGACGTCGCACAGGCGTACGACCGCTGGTCGCGGCGGTACGACGACGATCGCAATGCGACGCGCGATCTGGACGCGCGCGTCGTGCGAGCGTCACCATTACACGTCGAAGGCGCGCGAGTTCTCGAGCTCGGCTGTGGCACGGGCAAGAACTCGGAATGGCTCGCGGCGCAGGCGCGCGAGCTCGTGGCGCTCGACTTCTCTCCCGGCATGCTCGACGTCGCGCGGCGACGCGTGCGCTCGGAGCGGGCGCGATTCGTCGAGCACGACATCACGCGCCCGTGGCCCGTGGCGTCATCGTCGACCGACGTCGTGATCGGCAACCTCGTGCTGGAGCACGTGCGCGACCTCGGCCCGATCTACGCCGAGGCGGCACGGGTGCTACGCCCGGGCGGCGAGCTCTTCCTCTGCGAGCTGCACCCGTACCGTCAGCTGCGCGGCGGGCAGGCACACTTCGAGGACGCGGAGACGAACGAGACCGTCCCCGTCACGGCGTATCAGCACAGCGTGAGCGAGTACGTCGACGGCGGCCTCGCGGCAGGATTCACGCTGCGCGCGCTGGGAGAGCATCTCGAGGAGGGCGCACCACCTGATGCTCCCCCGAGGTTGTTGTCGGTGCTGTTCGAGCTGGCCGCTTCGTAGGAACTCACGCGGAGGTGCGCGGAGGCGCGGAGAACTGCTTGCGGCGATCAAGGGGTCAGAGTCGTTGATCCGATCAAGGGTCAGACACGTCCGATCAAGGGGTCAGACTCCCTGAAAGGTTCGAGCGTCGGAGTTTTGAACCGATCAAGATCTCTGACCCTCGATCAGCTCGATCGCTCGACAGGAACCGATCGACGCGGAGAACGCGGAGCATGACGGAGGGCGCGGAGTACTGCTCTCCGGGTCGAGATCCCAGCGCCGGCGCACCACTCCTCTCCATCCACGCCTTCAAAGTCTTTGTGGGCCCGGTGGAGAGATCCATGCGCCGCGCTCCGCGCCCTCCCACAGCCCTCGGCGCTCTCCGCGTCAAGCGGTTGCCGTGGCCGTTGAGCTTCAAGGGGTCAGACGCCTTGATCATCCTTGATCCGATCAACGACTCTGACCCCCTTGCAGTTCTCCGCGCCTCCGCGCTCCTCCGCGTGAAACACGGGTGCGAAGGCGCATGCCCGCGTCTCTGGATCACGCTGGACGATGCATCTCCGCGTTGAACTGCTGCGACTTGTTGCGTGGGATGCTCAGCGACTGCCACGGTCCTTCGGCGCCGATGCGTGCGAGGAGCACGATCTGTCCGACGTGATACGCCAGGTGCGCGAGTGACCGGGAGAGCGCGGCGTGCACCGTCATCGGCTGCTGGCGGATCGTCACCGTGCGCTCGAGATCTCCGTCGCCGAGTGGTGCGAGAGCGTCGTCGAGCACGGCGAATCCCTTCGCCCACAGCGCGTTCACCTCGGCGCGCGAGTACGGGCGCTCGTCGAACTCCCGGTCGCGGTCGCGGTTGGGCTTCTCGCCGTCCTCGGTGAGAAAGTTCGTGAAGCGTGAGACGAAGTTCCCGCTCATGTGGCGCACGAGCATGGCGACGGAGTTGCCCTCGGGAGCGAGCACGCGGTTCAGCTCCGGGTCGGGCATCTGGGCAATCGCCTTCTCGGCGAGCTCGCGGTAGCGCGCGTATTCGGCGCGGAAGTCGGCGATGAGCATGGTTCGGTGAGGAAAGAGTGAGGTCCAGCTAGCGGACTGAACAGTTGAAAAGAAACACTACCGAGCGCGACCATAACTCGTTACACACGAACACTTTAAATCTCAGCCGCATCCGAGTATGTTACGTACGTAACGGGCGATGCTGCCCTCACTCGGAGATCATGCGACCAGCTGCCTTCCTACAGAATGCACTCCTCGGTGCGAGCGCGCTGCTCATCGCGGGCGCCTACTTCGCCCCGAAGCCCGACCACAACGGACCCGTGCTCCAGGCCGCCGTCAACTTCGTCGGTGGTGAGATCGATGATACGAGTGCTGCCAACGTAGCTGACTCTACCGTAGTGGGTACGACTACGCTTGCCTCGCTGACGCGGTCGGCTTTGTCGGCCTTCACGGGGCTGGTGAAGCCGCTGAGCCGCCCCGAGGCGCTCGAATCGGCGTTCCGCAGCTACTTCGCGTTCAAGGCGGCGCATCCGGAGCAGGTGCGCAAGCCGCTCCTGTACTTCGTGGACTACGGCCAGCCGAACACCGCCAAGCGCGGCTACGTGTTCGACATGGAGCGCATGCGCGTCGTCGACGGCCCGTTCACGGTCGCCGCCGGTCGCGGCTCGGCGGAGCGGAACGGCGTGCCGACCAGGTTCGCGAACGGATCGGGCAGCCATGCGACGTCGCTCGGCCTGTACGTCGCCAAGTCGCTCTACGACTTCAGCGGCCACGCTTCGGGCCGGCGCTACAGCTCGGTCGGGCTCCGACTGATGGGCGTGTCGACGGGGTTCAACGACAAGGCATTCGCTCGTGGCGTCGTGGCGCACGGCGCGCCGTACGTCACGCCGAGCAAGGCGGGTCGGAGTCAGGGCTGCCCGGCGATGGAGCCGGACCGCGCCGAGCGACTGCTGCCGAAGCTCGCCGAAGGCGGATTGGTGTTCCTGTTCGCGCCGGACCAGAAGTGGCTCTCCAGCGATCCCTGGGTGACGGGCAGCTCGAGCTGAGACGCGAGCATCGGACATGACGAAACGGGCGGGCCATCTGGCCCGCCCGTTTCGTTTCGCGTCGCTCCGCCGATCGCTCGCGCGACCCCAGTGAGGCGACGCTTCGAGGACTTACTTGAGACCCGCCTTGATGCTCTGGGCCTTCGTGAGGTGCTCCTGGACCTTCGCGGTCGCCTTGGTGAGCGCGGCCGTGACGGTCGTGTCGGCGTTGTTCTTCACCGCGTCCTGAAGCTTGTCGAGCACGCGCTGGTGCATGTCGATCTGGCTCTCGATGTAGTTCTTGTCCCAGTCGGCGCCCTTCTCCTTGTCGGTCAGCTCCTTGAGCTTCTCGGTGCCGTCGCCGGCGAGATCCTTCGCGTCGTCCCAGGTGGAATCGACCATCGCGTTGACCTTACCCATCAGCGCATGAGCATCCTTCATCATGGCCTGGTGGTCCTTGACCATCTGCGAGCCGAACGACTTCACGACGGAGTTCGTCGCCTTGGTGGAGGCGAGCTTGCCGAGCGCGATCTCGCCGTTGTTGGCGTTGTGGACGTAGCCGAAGATGTGATCGTTGGTCCACGAGCTCGACGTGGTCGCGTGGTTGGTGGAGTCGTGAGCCATCGCGCTCGTGGCCGAGTCGACGCGACCCGCCGCGCTATCGGTGCGCGCCGCTGCAGTGTCGGCGGCCCGATCTGCCTTGCTGCAGGCGCCGAGCGCGACCACGCACAGCGCGAGTGAGAGCTTGGTGAATCGAAGTGCTTGGCCAGTCATGTTCCGTCTCCGATGCATGGGGGGCTTGCCGGGTAGCCGCTGTCACGCCATCGGGGCCGATGGCGGAGGCGACTTGGAGTAGGGTGGCAAGCGACGGACCAGCAGGGAGGCGAAGCGGGGAGAACTTGTCGTTCGCGATGGCGGGCTGAACGATGTCATCCAGGCTGATGCATGGGAGATCACACGAGGTGTGTGACGCGAGCGCGCATTGCGCGATGCGCTGTGCGCGATACGCGACGGCCTCGGGAGGCACTGGCTTCCCGAGGCCGTTCTGCTGTAGCTCACAGCGCAATGCGCAAAGCGCACCGCGCACTACCTGCTCATCCGATACGCCTCCATGATCGTCCCGTACTTCACGAGCATGTTCGGCACCTCCCACTCCGGCAGCTTCCCTTCGCGGAGATAGCGGAGGAAGTCCGACGTCACCTGGGCGAAGTGCGATTCGTGCCCGACGTCGTACTTCGCCGGCACGTCGACGGCGAAGTGGTCGCCCTCGCGGCGCACCGCCACGCCGGGCCACTTCCCCTGGAGACGCTCGACGGCGGCGTTGAGCGCGGCCTCGTGCGCGGCCGGCGTGACCGCCGGATTGCGCTCGACGTACAGCACCGGCTTGTACTTCTGCTCCGCGCCCTGGCGGATGACGAGGTTCGCCTTCGTGCCGCGCATGATCGAGAAGTGCGTGTCGCCGCTTCCCTGCGGCCCCTCGAACTGCCAGGCGTCCGACACCTTCACGTGGATGCCGCGCAGCGTGTAGTTCATCTCGCCGTTCGAGTACACCTGGAGCACGCCGTTCTTCATGTCGCGCTTCAGGAAATCCGGGAAGCTGTCGGCGCCGGTGACCTTCTTGAACTGCGCGAGCGAGATCGGCGTCGGCCAGCGGCGCGCGCTGAGCATCTGCACGTCGCTCTGCTTCAGCGTCTGTCCGGGGAACGCCTCCCACTGGACGAGATCGACGAGGTGCGTCGTGACGTCGACGATCCCCTCGCCCTGCTGCCGCACGTCGAAGAACCACTGCGGGCGCTTGAGCGGCGATCCGGCGACGATCTTCGAGTAGTTGTGCACGCTCACCTTCGTGATCGCCGGCTCCTTCGTCGTCCCCTTCACGAGGGTGCCGAACAGCGCGGGCTGCATCGACAGCTCGCGCTGCAGCGCCGTCGTGACCTCGTTGCGCTCGGTCATGATGTCGTACAGCAACACCTTCTTCTGCGCGGCGGTCCTGAACGCCTGGCGGAGCTTCACCAGATCGTCAGGCGTACGGACCATCGGCTTGTCAGCCAGTACGTTGAGCCCCGCGTCGATCGACCGGACGATGTATTCGGTCTTGCGCGCGTTGTTGCCGGCGATCACGACGACGTTCCCCGCGCGGTCGGCGATCATCCGCTCGAGGTAGTCGGGGCTGGTGTGGATCTTCTCGACCCAGTGCGTCGGCTGCTCCTCACGCGTGTTGAAGCTCCTGATGCGCGCGAGATGCTGCTCCAGATCGTCGCCCCCCGCCGAGTAGACGTGCACGACGCTGTCGACGCCCGGATACATGAACTTCTGGACGAGCGACGCGTGGAAGTGGCCGGGATCGAGCGTGATGAGATGGAAGCGCGCCGAGTCGGCGCGTGCGCCCTGCTGCGCGACCTGCTGCGCCGACGCTGAGCCGGTGGCGGCCATGACGAGGGACGCCGCGAGGGCGGAGAGGGCGCGGCGACGCGCGCGAAGGGTGGGATGCATGCTAGCGGGTGGCGGTCTTGGTTTGGGCGAGCCTGGTCGCGCCGTACGGTGCGCGCTCGGGGCGCGAGAGCATCGCGTTGGCCTCCGGGTCGTTCACGAACTTCTCGGCCTTCGCGTCCCAGGTGAGCGGACGGTTCAGCTTCATGGCGATCCAGCTGAGGATGCACGCCGTGTTGCTGCGATGGGCGATCGGCGCGGGTGCGAGCGGCGTCTTCCGCGACTGCACGCACTCGAGCCAGTTCCGGTGGTGCGACAGGCTGTGCGGGAGTTGCACCTTCACGCCGTTCGGATCGAGCAGCCGCGGATCGCTCGCGTCGAGCGACTTGAGCGAGGTGGCCCGTCCCGACGGATCGCTCGCCGTCTGTGAGGCGTCGCGCGAGACGAAGATCCAGCCGTCGTCGCCGATGAACTTGATGCCGTTCGGCAGCTCGTCGGACACGGTCATCTTCACGTTGCCCGGGTAGGTGAGCTCGACGTGATACTTGCCGTGCACGTTCCAGATCTTGTTCGGCGGAAACTCTCCGCGGCCCTCGATGCGCGACGGACCGGTGAGCTCCATGTCCATCCCCCAGTGCGCCGTGTCGAAGTGGTGCGCGCCCCACCCGGTGATCATGCCGAGCGAGTAGTTCTCGTTGCGCAGCCAGCCCGGACGCGACTGGACGTCGGGGCCGCCGTCGCGCCCCGTACCCTGCGGATGCACGCGCTGCTCGGTGTAGTAGACCACCGGGGTGGGGCCGAGCCACATGTCGTAGTTGAGGTTCGGCGGCACCGGCTGCTCCGGATCGTCCGGCTTGGTGGGATCGATCGGCAGGCCGATCTCCACCCGTCGCAGCTGACCGACACGCCCGCTGCGCACGAACTCCACCGCCTTGCGGAACTGCTCGTTCGGCCCCCACGAGCGCTGCTGGCTTCCGACCTGGAGGATGCGTCCCGTGCGCGCCACGGCTTCGCGCAGGATGATCCCTTCGGCGTGGGTCATCGTGAACGGCTTCTGCAGGTACACGTCCTTCCCCGCGTACAGCGCGCGCAGCGCCACCTCGGCGTGCTGGTGGTCGGGCAGGCTGATCGTCACCGCGTCGATGTCGGAGCGCGCGAGCAACTCCTTGTAGTCCTGATACACGGCGATCGTCGGATTCGGCGCGTTGCGCGTCGAGAAGAGCCGCTCGACGCGCGTCTTCCCGCTCGCCGCGCGGCGCGAGTCGAGGTCCGCGACGGCGAGGACGTCGGCGAGGTCCGACGCGCCGGCGACACCGACCATGTCGTGCCCCTGCGCGATGCGGCCCGCACCGATGTGTCCTACGCGCACGCGATTGCTCGGCGCGTTCTTGCCGAGCAGCCGCGACGGGATGACGAGCGGAGCGCCGAGCACGGCCGCCGTGGTGCCGGTGCGCTGGAGGAAGGAGCGTCGGGAGATCGATTCCGGGGGTACGGTTGGCTTCTTGGACACGGTCGACTCTCTCAGATAGGGGGAGCGGGCGCTCGTCTTCAGTATGTAGTGCGGAATGGCGAAGTGGTTAGGTCGATCCCCTGCCGTGGCGGGCAGAACGAGCAAGGTGCCTTTCAATGACGGAACGCGGATCTGAACGGATCTTGCGGACACGGCCGGATCGACTCCTCGCCGGTCGAGCTGCTCGAACCGGAGCAACGCTCTCCTCCATCCACGACTTTCAAAGTCTTTGACGGCCCGGAGCGGAGTCTCTCCGCCAGCACCGAGCGATCCGGCCTTTTCCGTCAGATCGCCGTCAAAGATCCGCGTTCCGTCGTTCAGCAGTT
>Ga0070669_100003781_pt1 | contig 10934 bp, 7 predicted proteins | sample KBSS53metaG_FD_64680 | JGI IMG/M metagenome (GOLD analysis project Ga0070669, IMG submission 64680) | Switchgrass rhizosphere microbial communities from Kellogg Biological Station, Michigan, USA - KBS S5-3 metaG | ecosystem: Host-associated > Plants > Roots > Rhizosphere > Soil ... | reverse complement strand
GCGGCGTCGGCCACCACGCCCATCAGCCCCACCGAGCCACCACCGGTCACGAGGCCGATGCCGCGCCGGGCCAGCTCGGCCGCAATGCCACGCGCGGCCTCCGCATAGTCGACGCGCGCGCCGACCGCCGAGCCGCAGAACACGCAGACGCGCTTCACGGGGTGGCGGGAGTGAGCCAGGCCTCCGCGAACTCGGCGCTGAGCGCGCCCGTGTACACCTCTTCGACCGGCCCCTCGAGCCGCAACGACCAGTCGGGCCGCACCTCGATCACCAGATCGCCGCCCGGCATGCGCACCGTCACCTTGCCGTGGTCGCAGAGCCCGTTGCGGACCGCGGCCGAGGCGGCGCCGCACGAGGAGGAGCCGGAGGCCAGCGTGTAGCCGGCGCCGCGCTCCCAGATCAGGATGTCGAGCGTGTGGCGATCGGCCACGCGCGCGAACTGCACGTTGGTGCGCTGCGGAAACGCCCCGTGCCGCTCGATCAGCGGGCCCAGACGCTTGCACGCCTCGGTGTCGAGCCGGTCGACGAAGGTGATGCAGTGCGGATTGCCGACCGATACGGCGGTGACCGCCAGCGCGGTGCCGTCGGACAGCTGCAGCGGCACGCCGACCACGTCGCGGTCGGGCCCGTTCATCGGGATCTCGGGCGCGCGGAAGGTCGCCCGTCCCATCTCCACGGTGACGAACCGCACGCGGCCGTCGCGCACGTGGCAGAGACATTCCACCACGCCGCCCGGGGTCTCGATCGTGAAGGCGTCGCGCTTGGCCAGGCCGTGATCGCGCAGCCACTTGGAGAAGATGCGCAGCCCGTTGCCGGACTTCTCGGCCTCGCTGCCGTCGGGGTTGAAGATGCGCAGGCCGAAGTCCGCCTTGGCGGATGGCACCAGCATCAGGATGCCGTCGGAGCCGATCCCCCAGTTGCGGTCACAGATGCGGACGATGGAGGCTTCCGAGAGATCGAACGGCAGATCAGCCCGGCTCATGACGATGTAGTCGTTGCCGAGGCCGTGGCCCTTGGCGAATGCGATCGACGGCACCGGGGCTCCCGCTCAGCGCTGGGAGATCGGAACGTAGCTCGCGCGCGTCGGCCCGGTGTACTCCGCCCGCGGGCGGATCAGCCGGTTGTTGCCGTGCTGCTCGAGCACGTGCGCCGCCCACCCCGCCACCCGGCTCATCGCGAAGATCGGCGTGAACTGATCGGTCGAGATGCCCATGGCCTTGTAGGCCGCGCCCGAGAACAGGTCGACGTTGGGATAGATGTGCTTGTCGGCGGTGACGACCTTGGCCATGGTGTTGAGGATCTGCACGTAGGAGGTGTTGCCGATCTGCTCGCCCAGCTCGGTGGCCAGACGTCGCAGGTGCTTGGCCCGCGGGTCCTCGACCCGGTACACGCGATGACCGAAGCCCATGATGCGGGCCTTGTCGGCCAGCGCCTTGCGGATCCAGCCTTCCGCTTTGGCCGGGTCCTTGATCTGATCGACCATCAGCATCACCTGCTCGTTGGCGCCGCCGTGCAGCGGGCCCTTGAGGGCGCCGATCGCCGAGGTGATCGCCGAGTGCAGGTCCGACAGCGTGGCCGCCGTCACCCGCGCCGCGAAGGTGGAGGCGTTGAACTCGTGGTCGGCGTGCAGGATCAGCGCGATGTCGAACGTCTTCACCGCCAGGTCGGTGGCCTTCTTGCCGCTCATCATGTAGAGGAAGTTGGCGGCCAGGCTGAGCTTGGGATTGGGCGTTACCGGTGTCTTGCCGCGACGCATCCGCTCCCACGCCGCCACCAGCGTCGGCATCTGGGCGGTGAGCCGGATGCACTTGCGCAGCGTCGCTTCCCGCGAATTGTCGTCGGCATCGGGATCCCAGGCCGACAGCGCGGAGACGCCCGTGCGCAGCACTTCCATCGGCGAGGTCTTCTTGGGCAGCGTGCGCAGCAGGGCCAGAAGCTTGGGCGGCACCTTGCGGTTGGCCGTCGAGGACAGCGCCTTGTTGAAGGTGTCGAACTCTTTCTTGGTCGGCAGCGCGCCGTGCCAGAGCAGGTAGGCGACTTCTTCGAAGGTCGAGTGCGCGGCGAGATCGTCGACGTCGTAGCCGCGGTACAGCAGGCGTCCCTCGTGTCCGTCGATGTAGCAGATGTCGGACGTCGAGACGACGACGTCTTCGAGGCCGGCTTTTCCTACCGTGCTCATGGCGATCCCTCTGACGTACGGGGTGTGAACGACCATGCTTGTATCATAGGTGGCCGGGCGCTTCAACGGCCCCAGCCCCCCGGTGACCGTCGTTGCCGCGGCGGATGCACCCGGTCCCGAGGCGAGCCGATGATCGACGTCAGTGATTTCTACGACCGCCATCCGATCAGCGAGACCCAGGTGCTCGCCGCGCTGCGCCGGCGGCGGGGCGTGCTCACCGACGCGCCGATCAGCGCCGACGATCTCTTCGACTTCGACCAGGATCACTACGGCGGCCTGGCCGCGGTGGACCACCTCGCCCGCCTGGCCGGCGTGGACGCCCGCGCGCGCGTGCTCGACCTGTGCGCCGGGCTGGGTGGGCCGGCGCGCTTCGTGGCCAGCCGGCGCGGCTGCCAGGTCATCGCGGTGGAGCTCAACGCCGGGCGTGCGGCCGGCGCCGCCCGCCTCACCCGTCTGGTACGTCTCCACGCGCAGGTGCGCGTCGTGCGCGGCGATGCCCTCGCCCTGCCGTTCGCCGCAAGCCGCTTCGAGGCGGTGCTCAGCCAGGAGGCGCTGCTGCACATCGGCGACAAGGCGGGCGTGCTGCGCGAGGCTCATCGCGTGCTGGCGCCCGGCGGTCGGCTGGCCTTCAGCGACTGGATCGCGCGACCGTCGCTCGGCGACGGTGAGCGCCGGCGCCTGGCCGAGTGGATGGCGGCCGTCACCCTGCAGACCCTCGATGGCTACCGGGCGCTCCTGGGCGCCGTCGGCTTCCACGCGGTGGCCGCCGAGGACCTGACCGACGAGTGGCGGACGATCCTGCGCGATCGGCTCCGCATGTTTCGCGCGATGCGGGAGGACACGGTGGCGCGGCTGGGCGAGGCGCGCTACCAGGAGTACGACCAGCTCTACGCGTTCTTCGTGGGATTGATCGAGGCGGGAAAGCTCGGCGGCGGCCGCTTCAGCGCCTCGCGCTGAGACGGCCGCCGCCGCCGAGACCGACTACTTGATCGCGTCGCCGAAGGCCTTGGCCTCGGCCGCGTACTTCTTGGCGTCGTACTTCTTGGGATCCTCGATGGTGGCGAACATCCGATCGAGTGCGTCGCCGGCCGCCTTCACCGACTGCTTGCCGGGCGACTTGGAATACGCACTGTAGAGGCGATCGAGCGCCATCGCCCCCTGCTCGGCCCCCCGCACGCCGGTGCCGCCGATGGCGTCACCCGAGGCGACGATGTCGCCGAGCAGCTTCCTGGTGCTGGCCTCGTCGAAATCACGAGCCGCCACCTTGGCCGCCTGCCCGTTCATGGTGGTCTGCAGATTCTTGGCGGTCGCCGCCACCTTGGCCTTGTCACCCTTGCCGACGGCGTCGGCCAGCGTGGCGATGTCGCCCTGCACCGACTTCTGCACGTCGGGCGCCACCACGCCGAGCAGCACCACCACCACCGCGCCGTGGCCCTGTACCTTGCCCAGCGCGTCGGTGAGCAGGGCGGCGGAGGCGTTGCCGGAGGCGCGGGCCTCGAGCTGCTTGGCCGCCTCGCGCAGCGAGATCACCTGCCCGGTCGCCCAGGCCTTGGTGCCCGCCCACGTGCCCTTGTCGCGCCAGTGCGGCGGCATCGTCGCGCTGAAGGTGTCGAGCTCGAAGGCCAGCAGGTCGGGGTGGCCGGCCGCCACCATCTCGGCGTCGATCTGCAGATGGCACGAGACGCACTTCTCGGCCCGCAGCAGGAAGCTCTTGGTGTCGTACATGCCGAGCTTCACCGACTGCTCGTGCGTCCAGCCCTTCTCGGCGTGCGGCTCCAGCCACTTCTCGGCCGGGCCGTGGCAGCCGTCGCAGTGCACGCCCTCGGAGATGTCGAACTTGGGCCCGCGCAGCTCGGGCTTGACGTCAACCGCGTGGCAGACCAGGCACTTGTCACTGGCCTCGGCCTTGGCGATCTTGAGGTTCGTCGCGATCTTCGAGGGGCTCACGCCGGACTTCAGCTTCTCGTTGGTGAGGGTGGCGTAGGCCTTGGCGTGCTTGTCCTTCTGGAACCACACCACGTTCTCGTTCAGCTTGGGATAGTCGGCCTTGGGCTTGGTGCTGCCGTGGCAGTTGGACGCGCCGCACGAGGCCGCGCCCGTGTACTTGTAGGGCCCCTGCGCGTGGACGGCGTCCGGCGCCAGCGGCGCCGACGGCTTCGTCCCTCCCACGACCACGCCCGCGGCGACCACGAGGGCCAGGACCGCGCCCCATGCAACCCGATGCGACATGGTGATCCTCCTGTGCTGACGCATCCTCTGTGACAACACCTTACCGCTGGCGACGGATCCGCGGGCCGCCCTGCGGCTCGGTGGCCGGTTCCTCTTCCTTCTTGGGTGCGGCCGGCGCGCGGGGCGCCGCCGGCGGCTCGTCGCTGACCGTGTACACGTTGCCGTCCCGCAGATAGAGCCGCTGCATCTCGGGCAGCGTGAGCGGCCGGCTCCCGACCCGGTTGAAGACGGCGATCTGCTGGCCGCTCTCGTCCGCCGCCCGGTCGCGATCGGTGCCCTTCGAGACCGCCAGAGCGGGACCGTGCGTGCGCGCGGTCGCGATCAGACGCGGCTGCGGCCGCGGGCTGAAGCCCAGGTAGGTGGGCGTCTCCTCCGGAGAGGTCAGTTGCAGCACGCGCAGGCCGTTCTTGCCATCGGCCACGTACGCGAAGAGGCTAGCGTTGGTCATGGCAACCTTGACATCCCGGGCGTCGTCGATCGCACCGGCAGCATCATAGCGCTGATCGAGCGTCGGCGTCTCGGGTCGTTCGATATCGATGATCGCCAACCCCTGCCGCCCCGCCGCGACGTAAGCGTAGGTGCGGGCCAGATAGAGGCCACGCGCGTCGGCCAGCGGCACCACCGCGTTCGGCACCGGCCGCGGCCGCACCGGGTTCGTGACGTCGATGACCTTCAGCCCCTCGGCGTCGGTCACGAAGGCGTAGCGGAACTGGATGGCGACGGCGCGCGGCTGCTTGAGATGCGGCTCGCCCACGGTGGCCACGATCCGCGGCTGCAGCGGGTGGTCGAGGTCGACCACGAAGAGCCCCTTGGACGCCAGCACGTAGGCATAGTGGCCGGCCACCGTGATGTTCACCGCGCCGGTGAGCAGGCCGTCGGGGTTGAAGGCCAGCGCCCGCTCCAGGAAGTTGTTGTCGGGGTCGCCGTCCAGCAGGGTCGACACGCCGGGGCGGTTGGGGCTGTCCAGCGGATTGCCGATCACCACCAGCCCTTCCTCGCGGTCGCTCACGTACAGATACGCGTAGACCGGGTGGATCTTCTGCTCCTCGTTCTCCGGACGCTGGGTGCGGGTGGGATCGACGGCCAGCGTCGAGGGAGAGGCCACCGCGGTGGCGTACTTGGTCTTCACGTAGAGGCGCTGGCCGAGTGGCGAGACCGGCGCGGTGACGATCTTCTCGGAGAACCCCTTCTGATCGACCTGCGCCACGTCGTAGGCGCGGAAGCCCCCGCGGCCGTTGGCCGTGTAGAGGTACTCGCCGCGGAGCTGGATGGAGAGCACCTCGTCCTTGCCGAAGACATCCAGCACGTCGCGGCCGCGGTGGTGGACCTTGTCCTGCAGCAGATCGTCGGCGGCGCGATGCTTGGCGTAGTTGGTGGGATAGGCGACCTTGTGCAGGTAGCTGCCGATCACCGCCTGCGGCTCTTCGCGCTCGGTGACCACGACCGCCTCGAGCCCCTTGCCGCCCTCCGCCACGTAGGCGAAGCGTCCGATGAAGTTGTAGAAGTTCGTGCCCTGCATGAGCAGCGACGCCATCCAGGCGTTGTTGTCGTTGGCCTTCGACACGTGACAGTCGGTGCAGTACTTGGTCTCGGTCGACCGCACCGTGTGCGGCACGAACGTGCTGAACGAGTGGCCGCTGAAGCCTTCGGCGGAGACGGTCTGCTGCTGCGAGTACACCCACTCCCGCTGGCCGTTCTGCGAGCCGACCAGCACCGCGCAGGTCGAGCGGGCCGGCGACAGGCGCTTGCCCGCGGTGGTCCCGTCCACCGCCAGCATGAAGACGTCGTCGCGGATCGTCTGGAAGTTGTAGGGCGTCCAGTTACGGAGCGTGGTGCCCTCGTTGTGCAGCAGCGGCTTGCGCTCGTTGGCCTTCATCGGCAGGTGGCAGCCGAAGCAGCTGGTCACCCACGAGGTGTGGCAGGCAAAGCACGTCATCTTGCTGTCGGCGTGGGCCAGCTCGCTGTCCTTGGCCGGCGCGTCGCCCCACGTCGTGCCGTCGCGGCGGATGGTCTTGGCCAGCCGCGAGCGCTCCGAACGCTTGGGGTTGGCGACCGACCACGCCGAGGCGGGATCGATCGAGTCGAGCACCTGGACCACTTCCCACTGCAGATCCTTGGTGACCGTCGAGCGCTGGATCAGCGTGTCGCCCCGCCACTGGAAGCGCCGCTGACCGAACGGCGTGGTCAGCAGCGAGAGGTCGCTGCCGCCGGCCGGCGCGGCCGGCCCGGAGGTCTTGAGAGTGGACTTGGCGTTGATCGAGCCGTGGCAGTCCACACAGGTGATCTCGATGGCCGCCCGCGTCTCGCCGTAGACCTTGCCGTTGCCGTGCGCGTCCTGCTTGAAGTGGCAGTCCGAACAGTGCATCCCCTTCTCGAGGTGAATGTCCTTGAGGTGGACCGCCTTGTTGAAACGCTCGGGGTCGTCGGCGGCCACCACCTTGTTGTCGCCGTCGAGCAGGTGGCCCTTGCGGTCGGTCTTGTAGACGTTGCGGAACACCCAGCCGTGGCCGTGGAAGTCGGCGAACTGCGTGCGCGTGAGCTTGGGGTTCAGATCCGTCACGTTGTCGAGGAACTGCTTGTCCGACCACAGCCCGCGCAGCGCCGCGCCCTCCGGGTTGGCGCGCTGGATGTCAGCCACCTGCGTGGGCGTGAGCGTGTGCTCCTGGGCGGGATACATGAGATTGCCGTCGGTCTCGTTGTCCCACCAGGTGGTGCCCAGGTAGCTGTTGGTCACCGTGGTGCCGGGATGGTGGTGGCAGACCACGCACTGGCTCGACGGGATCGAGTTCGTGAACTGGTGCCGGATCGGATGGCCCGGCTCGTTCTTCGGAATCGTCGGATCGGCCGAGGCCGACAAGCCACGGTTGCCGTACTGCGCGTACTCCACCGAGTGCACCGGCGAGCGGTCGTTGGCGTAGATCACGTGGCAGCCGGTGCAGCCGCTGGAGCGGAACTCGCCGGGATGCTCGTTGTTGCCCAGCAGGGACAGCGCGGGGTCGAACAGGCGCGTCTTCTGTAAGTTGAGCCACACCGGATCGGTGCGGTTCAGGGTGCCGAGCCCGCGCTGGCTGAGCCGGTTGGCCGGCTTGCCCGGCGGCTCGTTCAGGGTGGGAACACCAATCTCGAGCGGACGCTCCTGGCCGCGCTCGAACACGCGCAGCACATTGCCGGGCTGGCCCACCTCGAAGCGTGGCAGCGGATCGAGCCAGGCCAGCACGCCCTTCTTCACCGTCTCCTCGACGGTCGGCGGCGGCAGCGTGACCACCCGCTGGGGGAGGCCGTCGGGGCCATAGGCCTCGCCGAAGGACGGACGCTTGATGGGAAAGCCGCCGTTATTGTAGAGGGCGGCCGCCCACAGCATCGGCCCGGTCTTCATCATGCTCTTCTCGACCTGGGCGACTTCGGTGGGGTGACAGCCGCCGGGGCCGCACGTGCGCGGGGCGACGCGCAAGTCACCCGGGTTGACGAACTGGATGAACTCCTGGCTCTCCTTCAAGATTGCCGTGTAGGAGTGGATGGGATTCGCGGAGGTGCGCCAGACCTCCGTGTTCTTGGGCAGCACGTGCGCCTGCTTCTTGGCCGCCTCATAGGTCGGCGAGCCAGCGGCGACACCCTCGGGGGCCCGGACCTCGACCTTGCCGCCGTGACAGTCGATGCAGCCGAGCTTCACCGTCGTGGCCGTGTGCATGCTCGGCGAATCGGTCTTGGTGTGACACGTCACGCAGCCGGCACTCTTGCGGTCCGCGTCGGCCTGCCCCTGCTTGGCGAGCTCGGATTTCTCCGGTTCCGGCTTCTCGGGCGCGGCCGGCGCCGGGGGTGGCGTCTCTTCCTCGCTCGGCCCTCGTCGGATGCGCTGGGCCAGCCGCACGGGGCTCGTCTCCCCGGCCGCGGCCACGGCGATGCCGTCCACGCGTGGCCGCTCGCCGCCGCGGCGCCCGGGCAGCGGCAGCAAGGCGCCGAGCACGAGTGCCGCCGCCAGCGCGGCGAAGAGCCAGCGCCGCCACCCCGACCGTCCGCCCGTGCTCACCGTCGCACCTCCCACAGCTTGAACTTCTCCAGTCCACGCTTACCGAAGCGGTACTCGAAGCCGGCCTCGACCGGCTCCTCGCGCTGCTGCTCGGGATCGACGATGAGGTCGCCGTTCATGCGATAGATCGTCCGGCCGCGCTCTACTTCCATCGTGAACGCGGGCTCGCCCGGCTCCCCGCTCTCCGCCATGTCGGCGGGAGCCGGCGTCGGCGTCGCATCGGTCACGGTGACGCGGGCGCCCAGGCGCAGAGGCCCGCGCGCCCCATCGCCGACCGCGGCGGCGCGCGACGTCGTCGAGCGCGCCGTCCGGCTGGAATCGGCGAGCGCGCCAGGGGCGATCACGCCTGCGCCCGGGGCGGCCGTGCCACGCGTGAGCTCACGCTCGGCGTCGGCGACCAGCGCACCCAGCCGATCGGCCGGTGCGGTGAGCGTCCACACCGTCGGCCCCAGGCGCCACGCGGCCGTCGCCAGCCCGCCGACCGCGACGGCCGCCAGCAGGGCCACCGCGGCGTACCGTCCGATCCGTCGTCGAGCGCGCGTATTCACCATGGGGTCAGAACGTCAGGGTCACGGAGAGGAAGGTGGAGTAGAGCGTCTGGGTGTGCGACGAGCTCTTCTCCTGCAGCCCGCTGGCACCGAAGACGAATTCCTTGGTCTGATAGATGTCCTTGAAGCCGTCGCCGCCCACGAAGGCGGCGCCGCCTACGTTCACGATGATGTTGTCGGTCAACAGCGGTCGCCACCGCAGACCCAGGCTCAGGTCCCAGCCGACCTCGTTCCGGATCCGGTCCTGGAAGAGGATCAGCTGCAGCGGCTGGGTGTGCTGGAACCGAATGTAGTTGGCCTCGAAGAAGGCCTTGGTCTTGGGCGTGACGTCGATGTCGGCGCCGATGCCGTAGAGGAACAGGCCCGGGTTGATGTAGTTCGGCTGCCCCTCGATCTTGCTGCTGCGCAGCGCCGGCAGAAGGCTGTTCCGCCCGGTCAGCTCGAGCCCGCTGGTGGGCAGCCCGATCCCCTGTCGCACCCAGTAGCTGAAGCCGCCGCCCGCGAAGTTTGGATTGTCGAGGATCGAGTCGAAGCCGCGCCCCCGGCCGTCGAGTGGCTTGTCGTCCCCCGAGGCCCAGAAGAAGGTGAACTTCGGCCGGATCCAGTCGAAGTCCATGGAGAGCTCGAGCGCGGCCATCTGGGCGTTCAGATCCTGCGGCTTGCCGGCGATGGGATTGTTCGTGTCGCGCCCGAAGACCTGATAGAAGGCGTGGTTCACATTGAGCGGGCCGATGTGACCGTCGCCCGTGAAGCCCAGGGAGACGGCGTCGATGGTGTGGGTCTGGGGGATGCCGACAATGGCCGGGCGCACGACGAACCCGTTGGTGTCGGTGTGGTTGCCGCCCGAGTCGTGCAGGTAGTGGACGCTGCCCTGGACCGTGTAGCCCGGGACGAGGAAATCCTGGAAGAAGTAGTTGACGATGCCGACGTGCTGGCCGCGCGTTTTGAACAGGATATTGAGATCGCTGTTCGTATCCTTCTCCAGCGGCCGGAAGTACACGGCGTTGAACTGCTGCCGGTTGGAGCCCAGGTTGCCGAAGAATCGTGCGCCGAGGTTGTTGTCGGTGAAGATGAAGCCCCGGAAGTCGCTGGTGAACCCCTGGATCCCCAGCCGCGTGGAGAGGAAATCGTAGTTCGGGGTGAGATCGCCGAGGTAGTACTCGACGAAGAGCTCCTGCAGGCTGGCGAAGTCTTCGTCGCGCGCGATCCCCTCGCGCACGTCGATGTTGACCGCGCCGTTCTCCTGAGCGTGGAGGTAGTTGAAGTTGTACACGCCGGTCGCCCGGAACGCCCAGTCGCGTGGCCGAAAGGCCGTATCGCCCTTGAACAGCTCGAACGAGAGGATGAAGTTCTGGCTGAGGAAGAGCTGGTCACCGCCGCCGAAGACGTCGGCGCTGTTGGGATTGGCGGCGCTCACTCCGCTGGCGGTGGGAATTCGGCGGGCCTCGAAGAGCGTGTCGTTGATCGCCGACAGGTTCATGAAGATGTTCTGACCGAAGATCGGGTAGTCGCCCTTGATCACGCTCTGGTTGTAGGGGTCCCACCACTTGCCTTTGACATACGGCGCCTCGACCGGCCGCTCGTAGCGGTTCCAGTTCGGCAACCCCAGCCGCCAGCGGTCCGAGATCGGCACGAAGTCGGGGCTGGTCTCGATCGGGCTCGGCTGACCGCCCAGCAACTTGCCCGTGTACCCGGTCGGCTCGCCTGGGGCCAGCGGCGGCGGCGGCGCCTCCGCTGGCGGAGGCGCCTCGGCAGGCTGGGGCGGGCGTTCTTGAGCGGCCAGGCCGGGCGCAAGCCCGAGGACGGCGAAGGCCACTATGAACGCGGCGCGCTCGAGCATCGGCCCCCACCGTGACATGGCACAGCAAAGAAAAACCTGGGCGTTGGGAAACGGCAAAATCCTATCCCGAACCCCGCGCAACTGTCAAAGTTCCAAACCAAAGCCTCCTAT
>Ga0070669_100003779_pt1 | contig 10936 bp, 8 predicted proteins | sample KBSS53metaG_FD_64680 | JGI IMG/M metagenome (GOLD analysis project Ga0070669, IMG submission 64680) | Switchgrass rhizosphere microbial communities from Kellogg Biological Station, Michigan, USA - KBS S5-3 metaG | ecosystem: Host-associated > Plants > Roots > Rhizosphere > Soil ... | reverse complement strand
CCGGCGCGGCCCGCTCCGCCCCGGCCTGCGCCAGTTGCAGCAGCAGCCGCCCCGCGACGGTCTGTGGCAGGGGCTGTCCGGCGGTATCATCCGCTCCAATGTTCCAGCGGCCCAAGTGCGCGATCACCCGCTGTGCCAGGCTGCGGTCGGCCGTGACCACGGCCACGCGCCGTTCCGGCACGGCTAGCGCCTGGCGCACCAGCACCGCAATCGCCTGCGCTTCGGCTTCCGGATGGGCGCTGTGCATCAGGCGCACACCCGCGAGGCGCCGCTCAGCCGCCGGGAGACCGACCCAGGCGGTGCTTGCCTCTGGCGGCAAAAACAGGTTCGAAATCGCCCGGCTGCGCGCCGGCGGCGCCGCCGCTGCCCCGGCGCGGTGCCACTGGCGCACTTCCTCGCGCGCGATCCCCATGCGGTGGAGCAGCAGCTTCAAGTGATATTGCGGATGGGTGACCTGGTCGCCCCGGCCGAACGGCGGCCCGTCCGGTTCATCGCTGGCACCGGCCTGGCCCAGCGCATCCCACACTTGGGCATCCAGCGAAAGATCGAGATCGGGCAGCACTACCGCGCCATCGGGCAGATCGGCCACGCTACGCAGCAGCCGCGCGATGGCCGGCGCCGCCGAAGTGACCCCGGCGGCGATGACCGGCCCCGGCGGCGGATTGGCTCGCCAGGTCTGCGCGGCATGGGTGAGCAGCAGATTGCGCCGCACCGGGGCATCGACCTGGCCACGCGCGTCCAGCTCGAACTGCCAGCGCACCTGGACGCGGGCGAACAGGCGCAAGCTGTCCTGCCAATGCTCGGCCAGTTCGGGCAGCATGTCGATCGCCAGCAACTGCCCGGGCGTGACTTCCTCGGCCGCCAAGCGATCGAGCGACTGGGCCAGGCTGCGCGCCTGGCGCAACAGTCCTGCCTCGCCGCGTTCGATCCCTTGCGCGGCCAGTTCCTCGCGCAGGATTTCAGCAAGGCGCAGCAGCCGCACCACCGGATCGCAGGCCGGTGGCGCCACCGCCCCGCCGCCCAGCGGATCGAGCAGCGCGCCCAATGTCTCGTCCAGATCGAGATCGCCCACCACAGCCATGCGCGGCAGCAGCAGGCCGCCCCCCGAGGCCCGAATGAAAGCCTCGGTCAGATTGCGCACTGCGCGCTGGCTGGGCAAAAGCAGCGTGAGCCGCGCCAGCCCGAACGTATCCTCGCGGTAGCGCGGGATCAGCCCGGCCACCAGCGCATCGGCAAAGCCCCGGTGCGCGGCAATCGAATAGACACTCGGGCGGCTCGTGCCCGCCATCAGAAATGCGTCAGCGCTTCTTGCGTCGGCGCGATCATTTCCGGCGCGCCCACTTCATACCACAGCCCGGTATGCGGCAAGCCATAGAGCCGGCCTTCGGCAATCGCGCGGTCCCACAGGCGCCCGGTGGAAAAGCTGCCTTCGGGCGCATCGCGCAGCAGGCGCCGAGACACGATCTGGATACCGGTGAAGATATAGGGCGCCACGCGGCCCGGCTTGCGGCGCGCGATCACGCCCATCTGGTCGATGTGGAAATCGCCCATGCCGGTATAGTTGAACGCCTGCGCATGGCTGACCAGCAGCAAGAGCGCATCCATCCGGCTCTCGTCCCAGAAATCGCCCAGCGCCGCAAAGGCGTTGCGTGGCCCATCGAGCCAGATGTTGTCGCTGTTGAGGCAGAAGAATGTGTCGCGGTCGAGCAGCGGCAATGCCTTGACCAGTCCGCCGCCGGTTTCCAGCAGCGCCTCGCGCTCGTCGGACACCTGCACCTTGGGCACTGCCCGTGCCTGCACATGCGCTTGCAACTGATCGGCCAGATAATGCACATTGACCACGGCGCGGGTCACGCCCGCTTCGGCCAGCTTGTCGAGTGCGTGGTCGATCAAGGGCTTGCCCGCCACGCGCACCAGCGGCTTGGGCCGCGTGGCCGTCAAGGGACGCATGCGCTTGCCGATCCCGGCAGCGAGAACCATCGCGGTATCGGAAACCAGCGGCTTGCGAGGATCACGGCTCATACGGCAAAGCTCCCGCCCAGGCGGCCGGCCGGATCGCGCAAGTCGGCAGGGATGTTGGCGTCGAACCAGGCCGCCACCGGGGCCAGCGCTGGGTGGGCCAGGTCGCGTTCGAGCATGGCCCAGACGCGGGGAATGTAATCCAGATAGCGCGGCTTGCCGTCTCGCTTCCACAGGCGCACGAAAATGCCCACGATCTTGGTGTTGCGCTGCGCGCCGAGGCGGGCGTAATCCGCCAGGAAATCGCCCTGCGGCTGCACCTTCTGCACATAATAGTCGAACATGCGCGCTTCGAGTTCGGGAGAAACATCGCGGCGTGCATCCTGCAGCAGCGAGACAAGGTCGTAAGCGGGATGGCCAGCCAATGCATCCTGGAAATCGAGCAGGCCCTGAGCATCGAGCCCACCCAGCAGCATGATGTTTTCCGCATGATAATCGCGCAGCACGGTCACGCCGGGGCGCTGCGCCGGCAGCAGGGGTGCCAAGACTTGCTCCCACGCCGTCTGCCACCCGGCACCATCGACATAGAGCCCGCGCGCCGGACAAAACCAGTCGATGAACAGGCGCACTTCGCGCAAGTATTCGGCCATGCCATAGGCAGTGAATGGCCCGGCGGGCAGGCGCGATAGCTGCACCAGCGTGTCGATCGCGGCGCGGTAGACGGCGTCTTCGTCCTGCGGCCAGGCATCGACATATTCGCGCATGCGTGCATCGCCGAAATCTTCGAGCAGGACCCAGCCCTCGCCCGCTTCCTCTGCCAGGATATGCGGCGCGCGCAGGCCATTGCCGTCGAGCCAGCGGGCGGCACGCAGGAAAGGTTGCGGGTCTTCCTGCGGGGGCGGCGCATGCATCAGCATTGCGGCCTGGTCCCCACGCCGCACGCGGAAATAGCGGCGGAACGAGGCATCGCCGGGCAAAGGTTCGATCACTGCGCCGGCCCAGCCCGCGCGGGCAAGGAAGGCATCGATTCCGGCAGGAAGAGTGCTGGTCATGGCAGTCGCTCTAACCATCCCCGGCCAGGCAAGACAATGGCCCGCCGCCCGTTTTCCGCGATTTCCAGGCAGAGGGTGAGACAATTGTCCTCATGCCCGAAACCGCCGGCGTGATCGGGCCATTCGGCAATCAGCACCGCGCCCTGGCGATAATCGTCCAGTCCGATCTCCTCGGCCTCGGCCGGGTCTTCCAGCCGATAGAAATCGGCGTGAACGACGGGCAGGCGTACCGCTGGCGGATCATAGGTTTCGATGATGGTGAAACTGGGTGACGGCACTTCGCCTTCGTGGCCCAGCGCACGCAACAATGCGCGCGCCAGCGTGGTCTTGCCTACGCCAAGGGTGCCTTCCAGTGCCAGCACGTCTCCCTGGCGCAAATGCGCAGCGATGCGGGTTGCGAAGGATTGGGTTGCAACAATGTCGGGAAGCGGGATGACGATCATCTGCGTGGCGATAAAGAGGAGCGGGACCCTGGATCAAGTCCGGGGTGACGAGAACATCACGGCAAGGTGACGATGGCACTGGTGCCGGCGCCGGGTTCGGACAGCAGTTCGAAATGGCCGCCGTGCGCATCGATCAGCTGGCGGACCAGCGGCAGGCCCAGGCCCTGGCGCCGTTCTGCCGTGCGCCCATCCGCCGCCAGCTTGAGGCCTTCCATCGCGCGGGCGAGCGCGGCGGCGTCCATGCCCCGGCCATTATCGGAAATCACCACGCGCAGATCGTGCGCGCGGCGGGTGCATTCCACCAGGATGCGGCCGCCGGTGGGGGTGGCGGCAATGGCATTGTCGATCAACTGGCCGAACACGCGGCGCAGCCGGCGCACGTCGCCCGTCACTTTGCCCACCGCCTGGCTGCCGCGCAGATCAAGCGCGAGGCCCGCCGTCGCGATCTTGTCGGCACGCTCGCGCACCACGTCGGCCAGCAGCGGGAAAATGTCCACGGGATCGCGTGCCAGCGGCAGCATGCCCGCCTCGCTCTGCGACAAGTCCAGCACGTTCTCGATCTGCTCGCCCAGCCGTTCCACCGAAGAGAGAATCGCCGCAACATAATCGCGCGCCTGCGGGGTCAATTCGCCAGCGAGCCCGCTTTCCAGCATTTCGGCAAAACCGCCGATGGAGTTCAACGGGTTGCGGAATTCATAGCTCATATTGGCGATGAACCGGGTCTTCACCGCGTCCGCCTCGATCAGGGCGGCATTGCGTTCGCGCAGCGCGGCTTCGGCTTTTTGCGAATCCGTGATGTCCAGCACCGTCAGCAAGCCATTGCCGTCGGGCAGCGGCACCCCGGCAAATTCCAGATGGCGCCCATCGGCGAGCGCCAGGCGCCCACTGGTTTGCTTGCGCTCCAGCGTGGCGGCCTGGATCACTTGCCCGATCGTGCCCACTTGCGCGGGCCGCTTGAGCATGCCGGCCAGATGCTTGAGCAGCATGTCGGCGCGCGGATGGGTGCCCAGGAACTGCTCGTCCAGCCCCCAATCGCGCAAGAAACGCCGGTTCCACAATTGCAGGCGACTGTCTGGACCGAAAACGGCCAGCGATTCAAACAAGTTGTCGAACGTGGCCGTGCGCGTGCGCAACAAAGTGTCGCGCGTGGCCGAAAGCTGCAGTTGCTCGGTCTGATCCTCGAAAATCAGCAGCAATCCGCCGTCGGGCATCGGCTGGCCGACGACCCGCAAATGGGTGCCATCGTGCAGGTGCCAGGGTTCCTCGCGCGGCTCGCGCGCCAGGAACCAAGCCTGTCGCTCGCGCCGCCACTCGGGAAAATCACGCACTTCGGGCAGTTTGCCGCCATCGCGCAGCCGATCGAGCACGCGATCGAAAGGTGGCGTATCGTTCACCCAACTGGGGCTGATGCCGAATATCCGCAGGAACGGTTGGTTGGCGAACACCAGATTACGGCCCGCATCGAACTGCGCGATCGCCGCCGACAGCGTATCGAGCATCTGGCGTTGTGCGTCGCGGAAGCGGCGGAATTGGCGGGTCAATTCCTCCATCTGCTCGATATCCACGGCATAGCCGGCCACGCCCTCGCCCCCGATCGGCAGGTCACTGACGCGCATGGTGCGGCGCTGGCCGTTGATCGTGGCGGAAACAACGCGCTCGATCGGACGCAGTTGGGCAAAGACGTCGGCGGCAACGTGCGCGGCGCTCAATCCCTCCACTGGCTCGACCAGTTCGATCCCATGATCCACCACTTCGGCCGCGCTGGTGGCGCCCACCGCGCGCACATAGGCTGTGTTGACCAGCCGCAATCGCATGGCGGCATCGCGAAACCACATCGGCAACGGGGCTGCCTCGATCAGGCCGGCGAGCCCGGAAAAATCGGCATGGGCCTGATCGGCCTCTGCCCGCAAGGCCCGTATCTGGCCCACGCTGTCGCTCGCGTCGAAAAACCACAAGAGCGCCGCCCCGCCCGGCGCAATTTGTGGGTCCGCCAGGCTGCCACGCACGGCCAAGGCGGTGGCCCCGCCGCGCGGGACGATCGACAGCGCCAGCGGCGCGCCGGTCTTTTGCGTGTGGCGCACCGCCTCGCTCAGCGCGGCCAGGCTTTCGGATTCAAGCCCGCGCCCATCCTCCCCATCGTCGAGTTCGGTGAGGTAACCTGGCATGGCATCGAGGCCCATCCAGCCGGCGAGGCGCGAGGCACCTTCGATGCGCCCGTCAGCCCTGACCAGCAGCGGCAGGGCTGGTGCTTCTTCCACCATGCGCGTCAACCTGCGGGCCAAGCGTTCCGCGCTTTCCGCCCGGCGCGTGCGCCTGCGCGCGGTCAGGACGGCCCAGGCTGCCGCCAGCGTCCACGCCGCCAGCAAGAGCGCCACGGCAACGGTCACGGCAACAGCAGCGGGCGAGTGAGGCAGCATCGCCATCATGGCTAGGCCGCAACCATTGCAAACACAACGGGGGAGCGCGCGAAATTCGCCCGATCCCGCGCAATCGCCGCGCAGCAAAACGCCCCGCATCCATCGGGGATGCGAGGCGCCTGCTGCCCTGAAAGCGGGGCGATCAGTAGCGGTAGTGATCCGGCTTGAACGGGCCCTGCGGCGTCACGCCAATATAGCTCGCCTGCTTTTCGCTGAGCTTCGTCAGCTTCACGCCCAGCTTTTCGAGGTGCAGCGCAGCGACCTTTTCGTCGAGGTGCTTGGGCAGCACATAGACATCGTTCTTGTACTGCTCGGCCTTGGTGAACAGTTCGATCTGGGCCAACGTCTGGTTGGTGAAGCTGGCGCTCATCACGAAGCTGGGGTGGCCGGTGGCGCAGCCCAGGTTCACCAGACGGCCCTTGGCCAGGATGATGATCTGCTTGCCGTCGGGGAATTCCACCAGATCGGTGCCTGGCTTCACTTCGTTCCACTTGTAGTTCGACAGGGCCGAAATCTGGATTTCGCTGTCGAAGTGGCCGATGTTGCACACGATGCTCATCGGCTTCATCGCCTTCATGTGCTCGGCGGTGATCACGTCTTCGTTGCCGGTGGCGGTCACGAAGATGTCTGCGCGGGTGACTGCTTCTTCCATCGTCACCACTTCATAGCCTTCCATCGCCGCCTGCAGTGCGCAGATCGGATCGACTTCGGTCACCATCACACGGGCGCCGCCATTGCGGAGCGAGGCGGCCGAACCCTTGCCCACGTCGCCAAAGCCGGCCACGCAGGCGACCTTGCCAGCGAGCATCACGTCGGTGGCGCGGCGGATCGCATCGACCAGCGATTCCTTGCAGCCATAGAGGTTGTCGAACTTCGACTTGGTCACCGAATCGTTCACGTTGATCGCGGGGAATGGCAGCTTGCCGTCCTTGGCGATCTGGTAGAGGCGGTGGACGCCGGTGGTGGTTTCTTCCGAAACGCCCTTGATGGCCTTGACGCTCTGCGTCAGGTAGCCGGGCTTGGCCTTGAGGAAGGCCTTGAGCGCGCGGCAAAATTCGATTTCCTCGGCATTGCTGGGCTCGAACAGGTCTTCGCCCGCTTCCACGCGCGCGCCCCACAGCGCGAACATGGTGGCGTCGCCGCCATCGTCGAGGATCAGGTTGGCGGTATCATCGCCCCAATCGAAGATGCGGCCGACATAGTCCCAGTAATCGGCCAGGCTTTCGCCCTTCACGGCGAAGACCGGGATGCCTGCGGCGGCGATCGCGGCGGCAGCATGGTCCTGCGTCGAAAAGATGTTGCAGGTGGCCCAACGCACGTCGGCACCCAGGGCAACCAGCGTTTCGATCAGAACGGCGGTCTGGATCGTCATGTGCAGCGAACCGGTGATGCGCGCGCCCTTGAGCGGCTGCGCGGCGCCGAACTCCTGCCGCAGGGCCATGAGGCCGGGCATTTCGGTCTCGGCAATGGCGATTTCCGCGCGGCCGAAAGCGGCCAGGCCGAGATCGGCAATGACATAATCCTTGTTCGCTTCGAGCGCACTGGCCACGAGGCATCTCCGTAAAAATAGGCGTTTACACGCAAAAGACCCGCCATGAGGCAGGCCGCTGATGGGCTGCTCTTAGCGGGTCCCTCCGCGCAGGGCAACGTTAATATAAAGAAGTCTTTATATCAGAAAATCTACCGGCTGCCGGGCAGGGCAAGCTGCGCTGCTGCCGCAACGGCGGTGGGCTTTGCCGGCACCGGCGCCACCCCTGCCCCTGCAATCGCGGCACCTGACGCGCAACCGCCATCTTCCAGTTCCGGGCCAACCATCACGTCGGCTGCGTGATCAAGCTCTTCGTCGGCCGAATTGGCGAGCGAGATCGCCACCAGCTTGAGTTCGTGGCAGCCATAGGTGCTGTGCATCCCATAGTGATTGGCCATGCGCACGCTGGCATGATCGAGAGCATCCATCGCCGCCAGCGGGCCGACGCGCCCAGAGATGTCGTCAAGGATCAGATGGTTCGCGGTCCCCAGGTAATCCCTGTGCCGCAACAGGAAGCGATCGTAATCGGCGCGGTAATCGTCTGCGCCGGTCCGGCACTGCAATGATCCTACCATCAGCATCACGTCGAGCTGGCGCAGCTGCGCTGCCGCCACGGTGCGTTCGGTCCAGCAGGCACCGGCATGGGCCGGTGCTGCAAAAGCTGTTATCTGGGCGGCTAGCGCAAGTGCGGCGCAGCAACCCTTTGCGAGATCCCTCATGGTCCGCACTCCTTCATCGGTGTGCGCACCCCATTTGCCGGCGCCATCAATGGCAGGCAGTCTTTACCTGCGCTTCAACAGGCGCGGTAAAGCGAAATTCACCACGTCCCGGCGTCCCCGGTGGTTGTGTGGCGATTCCCCAAGCCTATATCCCGCCACGAACGCCACGCCGTGGTGGCGTGCAACAACGAAAGGAATTTGGGGATGACGATCACCGTTGGCGAAACCCTGCCCGATGTGAAGCTGGTCAAGGCAACCAAGGACGGCCCCGAAGCGGTTCAATCGGCCGACTATTTCAAGGGCAAGCGCGTGGCGCTGTTCTCCGTGCCGGGCGCCTTCACCCCCACCTGTTCGGCTCGCCACCTGCCGGGCTTTGTCGACAAGGCCGCCGACCTCAAGGCCAAGGGCATCGACGAAATCGCCTGCACCGCCGTGAACGATGCCTTCGTGATGAAGGCCTGGGGCGAAGCGAACGGTTCATCGGATGTCACCATGCTGGCCGACGGCAACGGCGATCTGGTCAAGGCACTGGGCCTGACGATGGACGGCACCGGTTTCGGCATGGGCGTGCGCGGCCAGCGTTTTGCCGCCGTGGTCAACGATGGCGTTGTCGAGCAACTCCACGTCGAAGCACCGGGCGATTTCAAGGTCAGCTCGGCCGAATACGTTCTTGAGCACCTTTGACCTGAACGGGAGCGCCGGCCCTGCCCTGGGCAATGGCCGGCGCTTTGCCCAATCAATAGCCCATCAGGCTCATCACTTCCTTGCGGCTGCGCGAATCCTGCAGGAAGCAGCCCAGCAACCGGCTCGTCACCATTCCAACGCCAGGGGTGCGCACGCCGCGCCCGGTCATGCAGCCGTGCTGCGCTTCGATGACCACGGCAACGCCCTGCGGATGCAGGTTGTCCCAGATGCACTGGGCCACTTCGGCCGTCAGCCGCTCTTGAATCTGTAGCCGTTGCGCATAGCCGTGCAGCACCCGCGCCAGCTTGGAAATGCCAACAACGCGGTTCTGCGGCAGATAGGCAATCGCTGCCTTGCCGGTGATCGGCGCCATGTGGTGTTCGCAGTGCGACTGGAAAGGAATATCCTTGAGCACGACGATCTCGTCATAGCCGCCCACTTCGGAGAACGTGCGCGTCAAGTGCACCGACGGATCTTCGGCATAGCCTTGGCAATATTCTCGCCACGCACGGGCAACGCGCTTGGGCGTATCGATCAGCCCTTCGCGCGTGGGATCGTCGCCCGCCCATTCGATCAGCGTTCTGATCGCCTGCTGCACATGGGGCGGGACGGGCGCCTTGCCGCGCGCCACATCTTCATCGTCGCCATGATCGTGGCTGTCATTCGGCAAGTCAGTCATATTCGCCAACCCTCAATGTTTTTCCGGCCGGCCATGCCTGGCACGGAACCGTGCCAGCTTTCGGCCCAGGCCGCCGCGCCACAAGCGTCCACGTCGATAGAAGGCCAGCATTTCCTCGGGCCGTTCCGGATCGAGCGCTTCGGAATCGGCCAATGCCTGTTCGGCATCGGTCAAGTCACGGGGCACAAAAGGCCGCAGGTGGCGTCCACCGCCTTTGGCCGACTCAGCGGCAAGCGCGGCCATTCCACCAGCTTGCGCCAAGGCAGCCGCTACCTGTTCTGCCGCCAGTCCGCAATGCTCTGCCAGCAGCGAATGCCGCAAGGACGTGATGGCTGGCGTGGCATGGGCGTTGCCCGGCCGGGCAGCATCGATGAAGACATCGCATTCGCTGTCCAGCCCCATCGACCGGTTGTTCATGTTGGCCGAACCGATGCGCAGCACGATATCGTCAACGATCATCAGCTTGGCATGGACGTAGATCGCCGTGCCCCCCTTGGTGAACGGATGCCAGATCGAAAATCGATCTTGTGGGTCGTGGCTTTTGACCGCCTCGAACAGGCGCACCCGCGCAAGATCCATCGCGGTCTGTTCCAACCACCCGTCAGACGCCTGCGGCATGACCACGACGACCTCGGGCGGATCGGGTTGGGACAGGCGCTCGGCCAATGCCTCTGCCACGCGCCGCGACGCGAAATACTGGTTTTCGGCGTAGATGAACTGCCGCGCCGCCGCGATCTGGCGGCAGAACAGGGCCTCGATCTCGCGCACTTCGGCAATGTCGGCATAAGGCGAGCGCGTGCGCGCTATGCCGACTTCCACATCGGTGAAATGCGCGACGATGCCGTTGGGCCAGGCAGTTTCGGCCTGGGGGCGGCAAGGCTCCAGACGGCGGCCCCCGGCCTGGTGCCAGCGCGTACGGCCAAATTCACCAAGCGCGCCCGCCACCGGCCCTTCGAGCAGCATCGTGCAATCATGCCAGGGGCCATAGGGCTGCCCGCCGGGACGGCGCCGGCGCGGATCGTTGTCGAGATGCGCGCGCGTGTCCCAACGGTCGCCCGCCATGTCGATGCCACCGCACACGGCAAAGCGATCGTCGATCACGGCGATCTTCTGGTGATGGCTGCATCCCAGGGGATGCGCGGAATCGAGCTTGTAGCCGATGCGCGGATGGCGCCACCAGCGGATCAGGTCGAGCACCATCGATCCACGCAGCAGGGCCTTGATCGCGCCGAAGTTCCACTTCAGCACCAAAACTTCCAGGCCCTTGCGGCGGTTGACCAACCATACCACGAAAGCGCCGAGCCGTGCGGGCGCCACGCGCTTGCGCGGCAGGTTCCACCATCGGCGGCCATCGCCGATCAGAATGCGCGTATCAAAATCCCAACCGATCAGGTGGATGCGCTGGCGGGCTGCCAGCATCGCATCGCGCATCAACGCGAAGTAGTCTGCCGCATC
>Ga0070669_100003767_pt1 | contig 10953 bp, 10 predicted proteins | sample KBSS53metaG_FD_64680 | JGI IMG/M metagenome (GOLD analysis project Ga0070669, IMG submission 64680) | Switchgrass rhizosphere microbial communities from Kellogg Biological Station, Michigan, USA - KBS S5-3 metaG | ecosystem: Host-associated > Plants > Roots > Rhizosphere > Soil ... | reverse complement strand
CCCTCCTGGCCGGTGATCGTGAAGCGGACGACGGGAACGGTCATGCGACGCTGCCCGCCGGCTGCGGTATCGGAGCCGACGGGCGCGCGACCGGCTCGACGCTGATGTGTGGCGGATGGTGCAGCGTGGCGTGCACGGTGCACAGCTCGGCGACGCGGCGAGCGGCGGCGACGCGGTTCGGCGGCAACGACTTCCAGTCGAAGGTGACGGCGAAGTCGCTCACGCGATGCGGCTCGTCACCGAACGTCCACTTCACGTCGATCACGAGATCGTCGACGGGGATCTTCGCGTGCGTCGCCCAGGAGTTGATGACGGAGAAGATGCACGTCGCGAGCGAGCTGCCGAGCATGTGGAAGGGCGAGTACGCCATCTCCGCGCTCGATGCCTCGATCGTCATCGGGCCGGCGACCGGCTCGAGGCGGATCGCGTCGTCGGCAAGCAGCGTGATCTTCATGACGCATTCCGGGGTGCAAGGACCGAACCGCCGGGGAGGGGGAAGGCGCCCGACTTCGACCAGTGGGCCTCAGCGCGATACCGGCTGCTGTTGGGTCAGGCAGTGCAGGGTGCCGAACCCCCACACCAGGTCCACGGCGTGGATCCCGACGACGTGCCGGTCGGGCATCAGCTCGGCGATCGCGTTGAGCGCGACCCGGTCGTTGCGGTCGTTGAACGTCGGTACGAGAACAACACCGTTGGCGATGTAGAAGTTCGCGTAGCTCGCCGGGAGCCGCTCGCCGTTCATCGTCACGGCGCGGGGATACGGGATCTTCACGACCTTGAGCGTGCCGCGTGCGGCGCCGGCGAGCTCGAGCCGGCGCATGTTGTCGACGGAACGGCGATGGTTCTCGGCGTCGGCGGGATCGTCCTCGTACGCGAGCACGATGACGCCGGGCGCGACGAAGCGCGCGATGTCGTCGACGTGGCCGTGCGTGTCGTCGCCGACGCATCCCTCGCCGAGCCAGATCGTCTCGCGGATGCCGAGGCAGTCCCGGAACGCGCGCTCGTAGCCGGCGCGATCGAGGCCGGGATTCCGGACCTGCTCGTCGGAGAGCAGCCATTCCTCGGTCACGAGCAGCGTGCCCTCGCCATCGGTCTCGATGCCGCCGCCCTCGAGGACGAGACGTCCGCGCGCATCCGGCCGCTCCGGCGCGACGCGCGGAAGCTTCGTGATCCGCTCGATCGCGCGGCCGACCTCGGCGTCGCGCGCGAAGTTCGGATACTTCGCCCATGCGTTGAACGCCCAGTTCATGAGCTGCACGCGTCCACGCTCGTCGTGCACGAAGGTGGGCGCCGAATCGCGGAGCCAGACGCGGTCGTTGGGGACGAGATGCGTGCGCGTGTTGGACGCCACACCGTGCGCGCGCAGATGCTCGTCACACGCCGCGCGCACCTCGGCGTCGTGGCAGAGGATCTCGACGCGCTCGTGCTGCGCGAGCACGCGCACGATCTCCGCGTACACCCACGGAATGGGCCCGAGCTTCCCCGGCCAATCCGGCTCGTGATGCGGCCAGGCGATCCAGGTCGCGTCGTGGCGGGACCATTCGGGGGGGAAGGTGAAGCGAGGGGGCATGCTGGTGAGTTGGTTGGTTGGAAGGTGGGTTGGTTGGAATCGCACCCGCTCACGATCCAACCAACCAACTCACTCTCTCGTCATGCGCCGAGGTATCTGGACAGAATCGGGGCATACGCGTCGATCCGCCGATCTCGCAGAAACGGCCAGTTGCGGCGCGTGTCCTCGATCAGCTTCGGATCGCACTCCGCGATCAGGATCGCGTCACCCTGATCGGCTTCGGCCAGGATGCGGCCGAAGGGATCGCAGATGAAGGAGTGGCCGAAGAACTCGATGCCGTCGGTGCCGGGCTCCTCCTCGTGGCCGACGCGATTGGGCGAGGCGACGAACACGCCGTTCGCGATCGCGTGGGAGCGCTGGATAATGCGCCACGCGTCCTGCTGCGCCTGGCCGAACTCCGACTTCTCCGAGGGGTGCCACCCGATGGCCGTGGGATAGAACAGGATGTCCGCACCGAGCAGGCTCGTGATGCGCGCCGCCTCGGGGTACCACTGGTCCCAGCAGATCAGCACGCCGATGCTCGCGTACCGCGTGCGCCAGACCCGGAAGCCGCTCGCCTGCTTCGCCACCTCGGCGATCTTGTCGATGCGGTCGTCGTGCGCCGCGTCGCCGGGGACGAAGTAGTACTTCTCGTTGAAGAGCGGATCGTCGGGGATGTGCATCTTGCGGTAGACGCCGAGCAGCGCGCCATCCGCGTCGATGATCGCCGCCGAGTTGCGGTACACGCCACGCGCCTGCCGCTCGAAGACCGGCACGATCAGCACGACCTCGAGCTCGCGGGCGAGCTTCTGCATGACGTCGGTCGTCGGGCCGGGGATCGGCTCGGCGTAGTCGAAGCGCTCGGCCTTCTGCGACTTGCAGAAGTACGGCGCGTTGAAGAGCTCCTTGAGGCAGATGATCTGCGCGCCGCGGCTCGCCGCCTCGCGGACGCGCGCGACGCTCGCCTCGAGCGTCGCCGCGGTGTCCGGCGAAGCGGAGTCCTGAATGATGCCGACGGTGAACGGACGGGTGGTCATGGGCAGCTCGTGGCGACTGGGTCAGGCGGAAAGCTAGCGCCACGGGGAAGACGCGTGCCGCAGCTCTACTCGAGCACTGCAATCACCACATCCCTCACGTTTGTTCCCGTGTGTCCGCGGCGGTGGAGCGCGCCGACCGCGTCGAGCGCGTGATAGGAATCGTGGCGCGCGAGCGAGGTCTCCGGTGAGCGGCCGCTGGCGCGGATCGCCTCCCACACCGTCACGTCGGCGAATCCTCCGGCCGCATCGGTGGGCCCATCCCGCCCATCCGTGCCCGCGGCGAGCAGTGTGATGCCGCGCGCAGCGTCGCCGCCCTCCGCGAGCACGCGCGCAGCGGAGAGCGCAAGCTCCTGACATCGCCCGCCGAGCGCCTCACCCCCGGTCGCACCAGGCGCGCCGTGCGCGCGGGACGTATCCGCGCCGAGCTGCACCGTCGTCTCTCCTCCCCAGATCATGCAGCCGCGCCATCCGTCGCGCGCCCGCGCGAGCAGCGCCGAAGCGAGGGCCGCGCCCGACTGCGCCGCGTCGCCGGTGAGCACGCTGCCGTGGTTGACGAAGGGGAGCGACAGCTCGTTCGCGCGGCGCGCCGCCGCTTCGGTCGAGAGCCGATTGCTTCCGATGATGCGCGTCGTGACGTGCGCGAACGCCGGGTGCGAGGCACGCGGCGTCTCGGGGACGGTCCGTCCGGCAACCTCGGCGAGATACTCCCGCATCGACGGCGCGATGCGGCCGTACAACCCCGTGCGCTGGAGGATGGCGATGACGTCGTGCACCGAGTTGGGATCGGGGGTGCAGGGTCCCGAGGCGATGTCGGCTGGATCGTCGCTCTCGACGTCGCTGATGAGCAGCGCGTGCGTGCGCGCCGGCGCCAGGGCGACGGCGAGCCTGCCGGCGCCCCAACGCGCGAAGCGCTTGCGCACGACGTTCATCTCCCGGATGTCGAGCCCCGAGCCGAGCAGGAGCTCGTACAGCTGGACGAGATCGGCCTCCGCCATGCCGCGCAGCGGCGCGCCGATCAGGCTCGTGGCGCCTCCGCTGATCAGCACGAGTGCGACATCGTCGCTGCGCATGCCCGCGGCCAGCTCTCCGATCCGCTGCGCGGCGGCGAGCGACCGCCGGCCCGGGATGGGATGATCCCCCGTGAGGGCGGTGATCGTCGCGGCGGGAGATGGCTGCGCCTCGGGCGCGACCACGACGCCGGCGACGACGTGATTCCTCGTACGCTGCAGTGCGGAGACGGCGGCCGAGGCCATCGGATGAGCGGCCTTTCCGAACGCGTACAGCCAGAGCCGCTGGTCGGGACGCACGTCCAGGTCCCGAAGCGCGTCGGTGGTGATGGGGCCGGGCGCCGCGCCGGCCACCGCGGCGTCGTACAACTCGACGAGCAGGGCACGACCGCGCGCCCGAGCAGCAGTTGGTTCGTGCAGCACTGCGTCTGGCGCGCGGTCGAACACGAGCGGGGTCAGTTCGTCGGGAGTGTCTTCTTCACCGCGGCCTCGAGCTCGTCGTACGACGTCTGGGCGAGCTCGTTGAACGGCGTCATGCGCTTCGCGATCCGGCCGGCTGGATCGATGACGAACAAGTTGCGGTTGTCGACGCCCCCGCGGATCGAGCCGTAGCGGCGTCCGACGGCCTGCCCGACGTCGCTGCCGAAGAGGACGGGAGTCTGAAGGTCGCGCGCCCACGAGGCGAGGGTGGTGTCGGGGTCCACGCTCACGGCGAGAACGACGACGTTGCGACCGCTGTTGAAGAGCTTGGCGTACTGATCACGGTACGCCTCCATTTGGACCGTTCAGCCCTTTGTCCGTGCCTTGTAGAAGAAGGCGAGCACGACCGTTTTGCCACGGAAGTCGGACAGGTGGAGCGAGTCGCGCAGCACGCCGTAGCGGGTCGCGCCTGGCAGGGCGAAATCGGGGGCCATCGCCCCGACTTCGGGAGGTGGGTTGCCGGACGCGGCGGGCTGCTGGGCGCGGGCCGCAGAGGCCGCCACGACCAGCATGGCGACGAGCGCGACGCGCGTTCGAGCGGGGGTGAACATGGGTTCGTCTCCGAGGGATTCGATGCGGCGGCAGTATGTGACGGCGACGAGGGTACCGCAATGCGGAAGCCGCGCCGATGTGCGGCCCAGCCCGGCTGACCAAAATAGTGGACGCTGCGATCCACTCCCTTGGACGCAACTTGGACCTGAGGGATCGGGAGGCGCTCCAGACGCACTCGAGCGCTGGCCCGGACCCTGCCTTTCCAGGGCTCGGATGACGACCTGAAAAGCAACGGAGGAACCAATGCGCAAACTTGGAATGACACTGTCGGTGGCCGGACTCGCCCTGCTCGGGGCATGCAGCCGCGGTAACGACGCGCGTTCCGACGACGCGCTGAAGAACGACCTCGCCCTCGCGGCGCAGGCGCAGCCGTACCAGGCGCAACAGTTCGTATCGCCGATGGAGGCGCAGTACGCGCCGTACGGAGCACAGCAGTACAACGCGGCTGCCCGCTCGCCGTATTACGGGGCCGCACCGGTGTACAGCCCGGCTCCCGTGTACCGTGCCCCGGCGCGGACGACTACTCGGCGCAGCAGCGGCTCGTCGGGCACGTACTATCCGGCGCCGGCGCGTCGTGAGCCGATCCGCCACACCAAGCGCGATGCGGCGATCGGTGCCGCGGCGGGTGCCGTCATCGGCGCGGTGAGCAGCCGCGACAAGGTGAAGGGCGGCCTGATCGGCGCCGCGGCGGGCGGAGTGCTCGGCGGCATCATCGGTCACACGGTCGACATCGAGAAGTGACGCGTGGCCGGCCCGCGCGGGCCGGCCGACCGGAAACGATCCCGCGAAAGCGTTCCACGTAGACACGGCCCACTCCGATTCCGGAGTGGGCCGTGTCGTTTTTCGCGCGGTGACGATGCGCGCGACCGCACTTGGCGCTATCCTGACGGCCTCAGGGAGCATGGTTCTCGCCGGCAGGAGCAAAGATGGCGGACGCGACGGACAAACCGAAGGAGAACGAACGCGGTAGCGCAGAGCGGCGGAGGCGCCGCACCGTCGCGAACCTGGCTTTCGGCGCCATCAAGGCGCAGCACGCGAAGCATCGATCGGCGCTGGAGCGCGTCGTCGACCGGCTGAACCAGTACGCGAGCTCGACGCCGTTCCTCGTCGCGCACGCGGTCTGGTTCGGCGTGTGGATTTCGTGGAACACGGGTCTCCTGGGATTGCACCGGTTCGACCCATTCCCGTTCGGTCTCCTGACGATGATCGTGTCGCTGGAGGCGATCTTCCTCTCGATCTTCGTGCTGATGGCGCAGCAGCGGGAGTCGGCGATCGCCGAGCTGCGCGAGGAGCTCGGCCTTCAGGTCAGCCTGCGCGTGGAGCAGGAAGTGACGAAGACGCTCCAGCTCGTGGCGGGGCTGTACACGCGGATGGGGCACCGCGTCAGCGACGATCCCGAGCTGCACCACATGCTCCAGCCGCTCGACGTGCGCGGCATCGAGCGCGATCTGCTCGAGCAGATCGAGGCGGCGACGGAGGCCAGGCATCACAATCCGATGCTGGATGACACCCGAGCGTAGCCGGCAGGTCCGGCAAGGCACTGCTGTACTACTTCGTACCTCGTACGACGCCGTACCTGGACTGGCATACCGGCCCCACGAATGATTGGACGCCCTAGTCAAGGGGTCAGAGTCGTTGAACCGATCAACGACTCTGACCCCTTGACCCTGATGAAAGCGTCCCGGTCGAGCGTTCAGCCGTGCCTTCGTCGGGCTGTTCGCGCGGGTCCAGCTACGTCGTAGTACGTAGTACGAAGTACAGCAGTGCCCACCTCACGAAGTCTTCCTTGCCAGCGATCTGAGAACGTAAGGAAGTATTCCTCCGTTCTTGTAGTAGTTCAGCTCCTCCGGCGTGTCGATGCGGCAGAGAACCGTGAACGACTTCGTCGAGCCGTCTGGAGCGGTGGCGCGGACGGTGAGCGTCGAGCGGGGGGCGAGGGCGTCGCCGAGTCCCTGGATGTCGAACGTCTCGAACCCGGTGAGGCCGACCGACTGGCGCGTTTCGCCGTTCGTGAACTCGAGTGGAAGCACGCCCATGCCCACCAGGTTCGAGCGATGGATGCGCTCGAAGCTCTCGGCGATGACGGCGCGCACACCGAGGAGCACCGTGCCCTTCGCTGCCCAGTCGCGTGACGAGCCGGTGCCGTACTCCTTGCCCGCGACGATGACGAGCGGCGTTCCCTTGTTCTGGTACTCCATCGCCGCGTCGTAGATGAACACCGGCGTGCCGCCGGGCTCCGTCGCCGTCCAGCCGCCTTCCGTTCCGGGGGCCATCTCGTTGCGCAGGCGGATGTTCGCGAAGGTGCCGCGCATCATCACCTCGTGATTCCCGCGTCGCGCGCCGTACGAGTTGAAGTCCTTGCGCTGCACGCCGTGCTCGATGAGCCACTTCCCGGCGGGGCTCGCGGCGGGGATGTTGCCCGCGGGGGAGATGTGATCGGTCGTGATCGAGTCGCCGAGCATGGCGAGTGCCTTCGCGCCGGCGATCGGCTTCACGCCGGGCGCCTGCATCGTCATGCCCTCGAAGTACGGCGGGTTCTTCACGTACGTCGAGTCGTCCTGCCAGGCGTACGTCTCTCCGCTCGGAACGTCGAGTCCCTGCCAGTGTTTGTCGCCCTTGAAGACGTCGGCGTACTGGCGCGTGAAGAACTCCTTCTTCACGCTGCGCAGGATCTCGTCCTGCACCTCGGTCGGCGACGGCCAGATGTCGCGCAGGAAGACGGGCCCGTCGCTGCCGATGCCGATCGGCTCGCGCGTGAGATCGAGGTCCATGCGGCCGGCGAGCGCGTACGCCACGACGAGCGGCGGCGACGCGAGGTAGTTGTAGCGCGTGAGCGGGTTGACGCGCCCCTCGAAGTTGCGGTTCCCCGACAGCACGCTGGCGACGAACAGCTTTCCCTGCTCGACCGCGCTTCCGATCTCTTCGGGAAGGGGACCGGAGTTGCCGATACACGTCGTGCATCCGTAGCCGACGAGATTGAACCCGAGCTGGTCGAGATACTGCGTCACTCCCGCGGCCTCGAAGTAATCGGTGACGACCTTCGATCCCGGCGCGAGCGACGTCTTCACCCACGGCTTGACGCTCAGTCCCTTCTTCACCGCGTTGCGCGCCAGCAGTCCGGCCGCGAGCATCACGCCCGGGTTCGACGTGTTCGTGCAGCTGGTGATCGCCGCGATGACGACCGCGCCGTGGCGCAGCGTGAACGTCTGCCCCTTGTAGTCGCACTTCACGCCGCCGTGCTCGTGCTGCGGCTGTCCGGCGCCTTCGCCGTCGGCGACCATGAGCGCGGGAGAGAGCTCCGGCGAGGCGCTGACCGCGGTCGCCTTCTTCTCCACGGCGGCGCCGGCGAGCGTCCCCGTCTTCTCGAGATCGATCCGCAGCGCGTCGTGGTACATCGACTTGGCCAGCTTCAGCGGCACGCGGTCCTGCGGGCGACGCGGACCAGCGAGGCTGGGCTCCACCGACGCGAGGTCGAGCTCGAGCGTGTCGGTGAACACCGGGTCGGGGGTGTCGTCGGTGCGGAAGAGGCCCTGCGCCTTCGTGTACGCCTCGACGAGCGCGACGTGCTGCTCGCTGCGGCCGGACAGGCGAAGGTACTTGAGCGTCTCCGCGTCGACGGGGAAGAAGCCCATCGTCGCGCCGTACTCGGGCGCCATGTTGGCGATCGTCGCGCGATCAGCCAGGCTGAGCGACGAGAGCCCGCTCCCATAAAACTCGACGAACTTCCCGACGACCTTCTTCTTGCGCAGCATCTCGGTCACGGTGAGCACGAGATCGGTCGCGGTGGCGCCGGGCGGCAGCTTGCCGTAGAGCTTGAAGCCGACGACCTCGGGGATGAGCATCGAGACCGGCTGGCCGAGCATCGCCGCCTCGGCCTCGATCCCGCCGACGCCCCAACCGAGCACGCCCAAGCCGTTGATCATCGTCGTGTGCGAGTCGGTGCCGACGAGCGAGTCGCAGTACGCCTCGCCGGCCTCGTTGACGAACACCGTCTTGCCGAGGTACTCGAGGTTCACCTGATGGCAGATGCCGGTGCCCGGCGGGACGACGCGGAAGTTCTTGAACGCGTCCTGGCCCCAGCGCAGGAAGACGTAGCGCTCGACGTTGCGCTCGAACTCGAGATCGGTGTTGATGAGGAAAGCGGCGTCGGTGCCGTACTCGTCGACCTGCACCGAGTGGTCGATCACGAGGTCGACGGGCTGCAGCGGATTGATGCGCTGCGGATCGCCGCCGAGGCGCGCGAGGGCGTCGCGCATCGCGGCGAGATCGACGACGGCGGGAACTCCGGTGAAGTCCTGCAGCAGGACGCGGGCGGTGCGGAACGCGATCTCCTTCTCCTTCTTCGCGCGCACGTCCCAGTTGGCCATCGTCTCCACGTCCACGCGCTTCACGAACGCGCCATCCTCGTTCCGGAGCAGGTTCTCGAGGAGGATCTTCAGGCTGAACGGGAGCCGGTCGCTGTTCCCGTTGGACGCTTTGCTCAGCGCGTCGAGCCGATAGATCGTGTAGGATTTGCCCGCGACGTCGAGCGTCGCGCGGCTGCCGAACGAATCGAGTGAGGTCATTGCGAGTGTCTCTCGGTGCCGCTGCGGTGCTCGGGCCGGCGGCGGTGGAGAACGGAGCCACTGTCGGGGGTTCGCCGACAGGCTGTAGGCAATCTACATCCATGGCCGGGCCCTGCTGTACCTTGTACCTCGTACACGGTACCCGGACCCTCGTGACAAGCCCCACGAATGCGCCTCTGGACGCTTCGTCGGGACGGCTCCATCGGAGCGTCCGGGCGGAATCGGCGTCTCGGTACGTTGGTAGTACGAAGTACCTGGTAGGGCAGTGCCTTCAGACACCCGTTGATTCCCGCATCCTCGATGCCCCTACCAACGAACGTCGTCGAAATCGCGACCTGGCTCATGTCCACCGACTCCACCAGTGGACGCGAGACGGCGCTGATGACGGCGTTCGCCGATGCGCTGGCGGAGCGGGGGTGGGAGGTCACGCGGATCCCGGTGAGCGGCGATCGCATCGATGTGCTGGCCACAGCGGGGACGGCGCCGTTCGTCACGCTCTCGACGCACCTCGACACGGTGCCCCCCTACATCCCGCCGCGGCGCGACGAAGGGACGCTGTTCGGCCGTGGCTCCTGCGACGCGAAGGGGATCGCCGCGGCGATGCTGGTCGCGGCGGAGCGGCTGCGCGCTCGAGGACGCTCGGTGGCGATGCTGTTCGTCGTGGGCGAGGAGACGACGCACGACGGCGCGCACGCCGCCGACGCGTGGGCGCGTGCGACGGGCTTTCGCAGTCTCGCGCTCGTCGGCGGCGAGCCGACGGAGAGCACGCTGGCTCTCGGCACCAAGGGCGCCATGCGCGTCATCGTCCGGACGACGGGCGAGGCCGCCCACTCGGCGTATCCACATCTCGGACGCTCCGCCACGCGCGACCTCGTCCGGCTGCTCGCCGAGCTCGACGCGCTCGACCTGCCGCGCGACGAGCTGCTCGGCGAGACCACGGTGAACATCGGCAGCCTGGCGGGGGGCGTGGCCGACAACGTCGTCGCGCCGGCGGCCGAGGCGCGGCTCATGGCGCGCATCGTCGGACCGTCGGACGAGGTGTGGGAGCGACTCGAGCGCTGGACGGCGGGGCGAGCTTCGCTCGAGCGCAGCATCGAGATCCCGGCGATGAAGCTCGGCACCCTCGACGGCTTCCCGACCTCGGTGGTCGCGTTCGCGACGGACATCCCCGCGATGCCGGCGTGGGGCGCGCCCTATCTGTTCGGCCCGGGCACCATCCACGTCGCGCATCGCGACGACGAGCACGTGGAGATCGCGGAGCTGCATGCCGCGGCCGACAGCTACGAGCGGATCGTCGACGCGTTGTCGTCACGCTAGCGCGTCGATAGCTCGTCGATGTGGATCGTCCTCGCGCTGCTCGCGGCCCTGGCGTCGGCCGGCACCAGCCTCCTGCTCAAGCGCGCGGTCGGGCAGGCAGGGATCGTCGTCACGACGGTCGCGTTCCGGGCCGTCGGCGGCGTGCTGCTCGCGATCGCGACGACGCTGGCGGGGCCGTGGCCGGCGACGACACCGACCTTCTGGCGCGCGTTCGCCGTCGTCATCCCGAACGAGGTCGGGGGCATGCTCTGCCTCTCGGCCGCGCTGAGCCTGGGCGACGTATCGGCGGTGCAGCCGATCATGGGATTCATCCCGCTGCTCACCATGGTCGGCGGCGCGCTCTTCTTCCACGAGCAGCCGAGCGCGCTGGCGATGATCGGCATCCTGCTCGTCGTCCTCGGGCTCTACTTCGTCGGGCTGCGCAAGGGAAGCTCGGCGCTCGAGCC
>Ga0070669_100003745_pt1 | contig 10979 bp, 9 predicted proteins | sample KBSS53metaG_FD_64680 | JGI IMG/M metagenome (GOLD analysis project Ga0070669, IMG submission 64680) | Switchgrass rhizosphere microbial communities from Kellogg Biological Station, Michigan, USA - KBS S5-3 metaG | ecosystem: Host-associated > Plants > Roots > Rhizosphere > Soil ... | reverse complement strand
CCAACCATGCCCAAACTCACCGGCCAACTCGTCATCGCCACCCACAACGCGGGCAAGCTGCGCGAAATCTCCGCGCTGCTCGCCCCCTATGGCGTGGAATGCCTGTCCGCCGGCGAGCTCGGCCTCGCCGAACCCGCCGAAACCGGCACCACCTTCGCCGAGAACGCCCTGATCAAAGCCCACGCCGCCGCCAAGGGCGCGAACCTCCCCGCGCTCGCTGACGATTCGGGCCTCTGCGTCCACGCGCTCGGCAATCGCCCCGGCGTCTACACGGCGGACTGGGCCGAACGGCAATGGTTCGAGGGCGAAAAGGGCCGCGACTGGTTCATGGCCATGGGCAAGATCGAAGGCCTGCTCTGCGAACTCGGCCCGGATGCCGACCGCTCCGCCCACTTCGCCTGCACCCTCGCCCTCGCCTGGCCCGACGGCACCGAGGCGATATACGAAGGCACGGTGCAGGGCAGCCTTACCTGGCCCCCGCGCGGCGCCAAGGGCTTCGGCTACGATCCGGTGTTCATCGCCAGGGGCATGGAACAGAGCTTTGCCGAGATTGCCCCCGAGGCAAAACACCAGATCAGCCACAGGGCGGATGCCTTCGCCAAACTGGTCGCAGCCCAATTCGGCTGACGGCCACCTTCACCACTCTTTCCCACACCGTCATCCTGAACTTGTTTCAGGATCTAAAGGCCGACCTATCCCCCATCGCGGCGGTAGAACCGGAAGCGCAGTGCCTGCGGCACAGTTGGCGTGATAGATGCTGAATCAAGTTCAGCATGACGAGCAGTGGTGTTAGTGCCCATCCATGGCCCGCGCCCTCTACATCCACTGGCCGTTCTGCCTGAAGAAGTGCCCCTACTGCGACTTCAACAGCCACGTCCGCGATGGCGTCGACCATGACCTCTGGCGCGAAGCCCTGCTGGCTGACCTGCGCCATGAAGCCCAGCTAACCGCACACGAACCGCTCGAATCCATATTCTTCGGCGGCGGCACCCCCTCGCTCATGCCGCCCGCACTGGTCGAAGCCCTGCTCGCCGAAGCCGAACGCCTGTGGGGCTTCGCGCCGAACGTCGAGATCACGCTGGAAGCCAACCCCAGCTCGGTCGAAGCGTCCAAATTCGCCGACCTCGCCAAGGCCGGCGTCAACCGCGTCAGCCTCGGCCTCCAGGCGCTCGACGACGAGGCCCTGCGCTTTCTCGGCCGCCTGCACAACGTCGCGGAAAGCCTCAAAGCCCTCGACACCGCCCAGGCCCATTTCGCCCGCACGACCTTCGACCTGATCTACGCCCGCCCCGAACACACCCCCAAAAGCTGGCATGCCGAACTCACCCGCGCCCTCGCCTTCGGCACCGGCCACCTCTCGCTCTACCAGCTCACCATCGAACCCGGCACCCGCTTTGCCACCATGGTCCGCCAGGGCCAGTTCACCCCGCTTGACGACGATCTCGCCGCCGACCTGTTCACCCTCACCCGCGAGCTGACCGCCCAAGCCGGGCTCCCCGCCTACGAAATCAGCAACCACGCGCGGGCCCACGAGGAAAGCCGCCACAACCTCGCCTACTGGCGCTACCATGACTATGCCGGGATCGGTCCCGGCGCCCACGGCCGCCGGGGCGGCATGGCCACGGTCCGCCACCGCAAGCCGGAAAACTGGCTGGAAGCCGTCGCCGCCACCGGCCACGGCCTTTCGGAGGAGCGCCCGCTCGGCCGCTCCGAACAGGCCAGCGAAGCCCTGCTCATGGGCCTGCGCCTGGCCGAAGGGGTAGACCTCGCCGCCCTCTGCGTGCGATTCGGTCTCACCGAACCGGAACTGATCGACGCCAGGGGCCTCGCCGGCCCGCTGCGGCAAGGCCTCGTCTGGCGCGAAGGCAGCCGCCTTGGCGTCACCGAGGCCGGCATGCCCGTGCTCGATGCCCTCCTCGGCGAACTGGTCGCCGCCAGTCTCCTTGCGGCATGAGCACACCTCTCGCCGCCCGCGCCGCCCTGCTCGAAGCCTGGCACAACCATCTGGCGCAAAACCGCCGCCGCTCGCCCCACACCGTGCGCGCCTATGTCGCCACGGCCGCCCGGCTGCTCGATGCGCTGCAACTGCAGGACTGGCCCGCCGTGGCCCGGCTCGATGCCGCCGACCTGCGCCGCCAGCTCGCCGCCCGCCGCGCCGACGGCATCGGCAATGTCTCCGCCGCGCGCGAACTCTCCGCGCTCAAGGGTTTCCTCGCCTTCGCCCGCGCCCAGACCGGCGAAGCGAACTGCGCCCCGCCCCGGCTGCGCGGCCCGCGCATCAAGAAGGGACTCCCCCGCCCGGTCACGCCGGACGAGGCGGTCCACCTCATGGAAACCGTCGGCGATCTCGCCGCGGACGACTGGATCGGCTCGCGCAACCGCGCCGTCCTCCTCCTGCTCTACGGCGCCGGCCTGCGCATCGCCGAGGCCCTCTCGCTCACCGCCGCCGCCTTGCCTCTCGGCGAGACGCTGGTCGTCACCGGCAAGGGCGGCAAGCAGCGCATGGTCCCGCTCCTCCCCGTCGTCCGCGCCGGCGTGGCCGACTATGTCATGAAATGCCCGTGGCCGCTGGACAAGGCATCCCCGCTGTTCCGCGGGGCCAAGGGCGGCGCCCTGTCGCAGGGCCTCGTCCAGAAAGCGATGGCCCAGGCCCGCGTCGCGCTAGGCCTGCCGCCCAGCGCCACGCCCCACGCCCTGCGCCATTCCTTCGCCACCCACCTCCTCGGCGCCGGGGCGGACCTGCGCAGCTTGCAGGAACTGCTCGGCCACGCCAGCCTCGGCTCAACTCAGATCTACACGAGGGTCGACGCCGCCACCCTGCTGGACGTCTACCGCAGCGCCCACCCGCGCGAGCAGTAGGGCAGGTCTCGGCTCCGCCTCACAAGTGATGGGTGCACATCGCCAGCAAGAGGATCAGCGGGATCGGCACACCCACGGCCCAGAGCAAGACCGAACGCATGGCATTCTCTCCTTAGCTATTGTATTCAGGAGAGAATCCCGCAGGCGCCGGTTGCGTTCCCTCAGCCCCGCGGGGTCCACCGCGCCACGCGCCACAGATACCAGCCGACAAACCCCGCCATCAGCGCCAGCAGGCCCCAACCTAGCGCACCCTCGAACCCGGCAAGATAGCGCGCCACCAGCCGCCCGCCGTGGATCAGCAGCGTGTTCCACACCGCCGCCCCGGCGAAAGTGAACAGCAGGAACCGCCCGTGCCCCATGTGCGCCAGCCCCGCCGGCAGCGAGACCAGCGTGCGCATGAACGGCGAGAAGCGCATTGCGAAGACCACCCACTGGCCATGCCGCCGGAAGAAGCCCGTCGCGGCCTCCACGTCCTCCCACTCCATCGTCAGCCACCGCCCCCACCGCGCGACAAACGGCCGCAGGCGGGCATAGCCGAACCGGTCGCCCAGCAGGAACCAGCAGTAGTTGCCCAGCGTCGAGCCTACGGTCCCCACCAGCAGCAACGGCCAGAACGTCATCGACCCGCGCGCCACGGCCACGCCGCCCAGCCCCATGATCAGCTCGGAGGGGATGGGCGGAAAGATGTTCTCCAGCGCCATCAGGAACCCGATACCCCAATAGCCGCCAGCCTCGATGAGGTGGATGATCCAGTCGTTCATGTGTGTGCAACGGGCCGCGCGGAGATAGGAGCCGTCACCCCTTCAGCATCGCCCCATGCCGCGCCTCGATCGCGTCCCAGATCATCCCGCCGGTGTCGCTGCCGTTGAACCGGTCGATCGCCACGATCCCGGTCGGGCTGGTCACGTTGATCTCGGTCAGCCACTCGCCCCCGATCACGTCGATGCCGACGAAGACCAGCCCCTTCTCCTTGAGCACCGGGCCCATTGCGGCGCAGATTTCCTCCTCCCGCGCGGTCAACGTCGTCGCTTCGGCCGAACCGCCAACGGCCAGGTTGCTCCGGAATTCCCCCGCTCCCGGCCGCCGGTTTATGGCGCCGGCCACCACGCCGTCGACCAGCACGATCCGCTTGTCGCCCTTGGCCACGCCCGGCAGGAACGGCTGGACCATGAACGGCTCGACCCAGGCATTGTGGAACATCTCGATCAGCGCGCCGAGGTTGGAGCCATCAGCCGGGATGCGGAACACCGCCTTGCCGCCATTGCCATGGAGCGGCTTGATCACGAGATCGCCGCCCATGTCCTTGGCGATCATCCGGGCCTGGAATTCCTTCACGTCCTCGATCCGCCTGGCGACCAGCGTCGGCGGCATGAACCGCGCGAAATCGAGCACCATCACCTTCTCCGGCGCATTGCGCACCGAAGCCGGGTCGTTCACCACCAGCGTCGTCCCCGCCAGCCGCTCGAGGATGTGGGTGCCGGTGATGTAGCCGAGGTCGAACGGCGGGTCCTGCCGCATCAGCACCACGTCGATGTCGGCGCCCAGGTCCAGCTTGCGGTAATCCCCCCGCTGGAAATGATTGCCCGCCACGCGCTGCACGGTCACCGGCGCGGCCCAGCAGGTGATCCGGCCCATGTCGTAGGCAAGGGTCGCCACATCATAGTGCCACAGCTCATGCCCGCGCGCCTGGGCGGCGAGCATCAGGTGGAAGCTGGAATCGCCGTTGATGTTGATCGTTTCCAGCGGGTCCATCTGGACCGCGACGCGCAGGGTCATGGGGCAGCCTTTGTGCAGCGTGTCTCGACTTCGCTCGACACGAACGGGATAATTCTCAATTCACTTAGCCGCTCGCATCGAGCGAAGTCGAGATGCGCCCGCGCAAGTCAGCCAAGCGAGGCGTTGGCGATGTGGCGCGGCCAGCGCCCGGGCGCAAGCAGGATCGCGTCGATGCGAATGTCCTCCCCGCCGCCCGCAAACCTGGGCGCCAGCGCCTCCGCCGCCGCAACGACCCGCCGCAAGCGCCAGGCGTCGAGCGCCGTCGCCAGCTCCGCCTCCGTCCGCCGCCACTTCACTTCGACGAAAGCCACGGTCCGCCCGCGCCGCGCCACCAGGTCGACCTCGCCGCGCGCCGTCTTCACCCGCCGTGCCACGATCCGCCAGCCCTTGAGCCGCAGGTACCAGGCCGCCAGGTTTTCCCCGCGGCGCCCCCGCCGCTCGGCCTCTGCGCGCGTCACTTCAGCTCCAGCGCCCGTGCATAGAGCGCCTTGCGGTCCAGCCCCGTCGCCCGGGCAACCTGCGCCGCCGCCTGGCTCGGCTTCTCGCTCTGCAAGGCAGCCCGCAGCATGGCATCCACGTCCGCCTCGTCCGGCGCGGCAGCTTCCCCCGGCGGTCCCACCAGCAGGACGATCTCCCCCTTGGGCGGATGAGCCGCATAGTGCGCCGCCAGCTCCGCCGCGGTCCCCGTGCGGCATTCCTCGAACCGCTTGGTCAGCTCGCGCGCCACCGCCACCTCGCGCCCCGCCAGCACCTCGCCAATCGCCGCCAGACTGTCCAGCAGGCGGGGCGCCGTTTCGTAGAACACCAGCGTCGCCCGCACTCCTCCCAACTCCGCCAGCACCTCGCGCCGTCCCTTGTCCTTCGCCGGCAGGAACCCGGCAAACAGGAACCGGTCGCTCGGCAGCCCGGCCAGCGTCAGCGCCACCACCGCCGCGCTCGGACCCGGCAGGCTGGTCACCGCAATGCCCTGTTCGCGCGCCGCGCGCACCAGCTGGTAGCCGGGATCGGAAATCAGCGGCGTCCCCGCGTCGCTCACCAGCGCCAGCGGTTGCTGCGCGGCAATTCCCAGCAGATAATCGCGCGTCGCCTCGCTGGCATGATCGTCGTAGCGGATCATCCGCGCGTCGATTTTCAGATGGTGCAACAACTTGCCCGTAACGCGCGTATCCTCGCAGGCTATCGCAGCCACGCCACGGAGTATCTCTGCGGCCCGGGGCGTGATATCCCCCAAGTTGCCAATCGGCGTAGCGACAATATAGAGCCCGGGTTCCAGCGACGTGGCCATAGATCGCGTCCATGAACCGGATTGATGGGAGCATGCAAGCGATGATCGGACAGGCAGCCAAGGCCACGAGAATCGCCGATCCCGTCAATCGCCGTAAAGCACTGGCCCTTCTCACCGCCACCCTGCTCGCCGGCTGCCAGGTCGTGCCCAGGGCGCCGGTGCAGACTGCGCCCCCGCCCGAACAGCCCAGTTCCGCCGTCCTCCCGGCCGATCAACTGCGCCACCGCGTCGCCCTGCTCGTGCCCTTGTCCGGCGCCAATGCCGGGGTCGGGCAGAGCCTCGCCAATGCCACGACCATGGCCCTGCTTGATACCAACGCCGAAAACCTGCGGATCACGACCTACGACACTGCCGGCGGCTCGTCCGCCGCGGCCACCCGCGCCATCGCCGATGGCAACAAGCTGATCCTCGGGCCGCTGATGGGAGACGAGGTCGCCGCCGTGGCCCACGTCGCCCGGCCCGCCCGCGTGCCGATCATCTCGTTTTCGAACGACGATAGCGTGGCCGCGCCCGGCGCCTTCATCATGGGCAGCCTTCCGGCCCAGTCGATCGCCCGCACCGTGCGCTATGCTCGCGCCCACGGTGCCAATCGCTTCGCCGCGCTCGTCCCCGAAGGCGAATATGGCCAGCGCGCCGAAGCCGCCTTCAAGAGCGCCGTGATCGGATCCGGCGGCACCATCGCCGGCATCGAAAGCTATGCCCGCACCAACACCTCGGTGATCAGCGCCGCCCGCCGGCTCAAGGCCAAGGGCGGGTTCGACGCGGTCCTGCTGGCCGACAACGGCCGGCTCGCCGCCCTCGCCGCACCGTCCCTGCGCGGCGGCAAGGCCCCGGTCCGGCTGCTCGGCACCGAACTGTGGAGCGCCGATCCGGTGGTGACCGGCTCGCCCGCCCTGTCCGGCGCGCTCTATTCGGCCGTGTCGGAAGGGCGCTTCCGCCAGTTCGCCGAAAGCTACAAGAACCGCTTCGGCACCCCGCCCCACCGCATCGCCACCCTCGGCTACGATGCGGTCCTGCTGACCCTGCGCGTCGCGCGCGAGTGGAGACCGGGGACCACCTTCCCCATGGCCCGCATCGGCGATCGGGGCGGCTTCCTCGGTCTCGATGGCCCCTTCCGCTTTGGCGAAGATGGCGTCGTCCAGCGCGCCTTCGAGGTGAACGAGGTTCGCCCCGGCGGTGTCACCGTGGTCAGTCCCGCACCGGCGCGCTTCCAGGACTGAGCAGAGCCGACAGGGGTCGACATCGGTGGCCGCGTCGTTAGCCTCGGTCGCGGAGGCACGAATTAATGGCATTGCCGCGTATTTCCATCGTCACCCCGGCCTACCGGGCTGAACAATTCATCGAATCGACAATAACTTCGGTCGTCTCACAAGGTTATCCCGATCTTGAATACATCGTGCTCGACGGCGCCGGCGATTCGACCGCCGATATCCTGCGCCGCCACGATGAGAGCATCCATCACTGGCGCAGCGCGCCCGACGAAGGCCAATATGCGGCCGTAACCGAAGGGTTCGCCATGGCCACCGGCGAGGTGCTGGGCTGGCTGAACGCCGACGATATCCTGCTGCCCCGGTCACTGTTCGTGATCGGCGAAATCTTCGCGCAGTTCCCGGAGATCGACTGGATCACCACCAACAAGCCCGGGCTCATGGACGCCAGCGGTGCCTTGGCCCATTTCGGCTATGTGCCGGGTTTCAACGCCCGGGCCTTCCTTGATGGGTTCTACCTGCAGGGCGCGGCGCCCAAGGGCTTCTTCATCCAGCAGGAGGCGACCTTCTTCCGCCGCAGCCTGTGGGAGAAGGCTGGGGCCTGCATCCCCCCATTTCCGCTCGCCGGCGATTTCGCCCTGTGGTGCGAGTTCTACAAGCACGCCGAACTCGTGTCCGTCGCCTATCCGCTGGCCGCCTTCCGCGTGGTCGAGGGACAAAGGTCGGAAGCGATCGACGCCTACCTTGCGGAAGGGCGGGTGGCGCTGGCGAAGCTTCGCCAGGCGGTCAACTACGCCCCCTCCGCGCCATTCCCGGAAAATCCGGTCTATCCTTCCCGGGTCATCATGAACCAGAACCCCCGCCAGGTCGGCGCCGGCTGGACCATCGTTCCCTACAACTACGCCCCCATGACCGACATCAGCCTGTAACCGGCGCTTGCGGACAACCCCGTCCCGCCCCCGGCATGGTCAAAGGCGATCCAGAAGCAAAGCCCGCCACTCCTCGCTAACACCGCCGGGAAAAGAAACCCGTTGCCCCTGCGAAGGCAGGGGCCCATCCCGGCCTTTCGGGTCTGCCCAGACAATGCGTTGACCAGCAAACCTCGCCTGGGCCCCTCGCCCCGTGTCGCTGTGAGGCCAAGATGGCCCCACACCTGACGATAACCCCCAACCCCCGCCTTGCGCCCGGAATCCCGCCGCTCCTATAACCGGTCCTATGTCCGACGATCTCTTCGACAAGCTCCCCGCCGCCAGCGGCGAAGCCTATGATGGTTCCGCGATCGAGGTGCTCGAAGGGCTTGAGCCGGTCCGCCGCCGCCCGGGCATGTATATCGGCGGCACGGACGAGCGCGCTTTCCATCACCTCGCTGCCGAAGTGCTCGACAATGCGATGGACGAGGCGGTGGCCGGCCATGCCAACCGGATCGAGGTCACGCTCGAGGAAGGCAACCGCCTGTCCATCGGCGACAACGGCCGCGGGATCCCGGTTGACGAGCATCCCAAGTATCCCGGCAAATCGGCGCTCGAGGTGATCCTCACCACGCTCCACTCGGGCGGCAAGTTTTCCGGCAAGGCCTATGCCACCTCCGGCGGGCTTCACGGCGTCGGCGTCTCGGTGGTCAATGCCCTGTCGACCCTCACCCGCATCGAGGTCGCCCGCAACAAGGAGCTCTACGCGCAGGAGTTCTCGCGCGGGCTCCCCACCGGCCCCCTCCAGAAGATCGGCAATGCGCCCAACCGGCGCGGCACCCAGGTCACCTTCGTGCCGGATGCCGAGATCTTCGGCGCCGAAGCCGCGTTCAAGCCGGCCCGACTGTTCCGCCTCGTCCGCTCCAAGGCCTATCTCTTCGCCGGGGTAGAGATCCGCTGGAAATGCGCCCCCTCGCTCGCCAGCGAGGACGTGCCCGCCGAGGCCACCTTCCAGTTCCCCGGCGGCCTGGCCGATCACCTCGCCGAACAGCTTGGTGCCCGCGAATGCGTGACCACGCAGTTCTTCCGCGGCTCCCAGGACTTTCCGCCAAACCAACAAGGAGAGGGGGAGCAGGGCCGGGTCGAATGGGCCATCGCCTGGCCGCTGTGGTCCGACGGGTCCTATTCGTACTACTGCAACACCATCCCGACCCCCGATGGCGGCACCCACGAACAGGGCCTGCGCGCCGCGCTCACCAAGGGCATCCGCGCCTTTGGGGAGCTGACGGGCAACAAGAAGGCCAAGGACATCGCGCCGGAAGACGTGATCACCGGCAGCGAGGTCATGCTCTCGGTCTTCATCCGCGACCCCCAGTTCCAGAGCCAGACCAAGGACCGCCTGACCAGCCCCGAAGCCTCGCGTATGGTCGAGAACGCCGTGCGCGATCACTTCGACCATTTCCTCACCGACAACATGGAGCGCGGCAAGGCGCTCCTCGGCCATGTCATGGAGCGCATGGACGAACGGCTTCGGAGGAAAGCGGAGCGCGAGGTCAAGCGCAAGACGGCGACCAATGCCCGCAAGCTGCGCCTCCCAGGCAAGCTCACCGATTGCTCGGGCGAAGGCAGCGGCGAGACCGAGCTGTTCATCGTCGAAGGCGATAGCGCCGGCGGCAGCGCCAAGCAGGCGCGTGACCGCAAGACCCAGGCGATCCTCCCGATCCGCGGCAAGATCCTCAACGTCGCCAGCGCCACGGCCGACAAGATCCGCGCCAACTCGGAAATCGCCGACCTGATCCTCGCCCTCGGCTGCGGCTCGCGCAAGGACTGCAACCCGGACAATCTGCGCTACGACCGCATCATCATCATGACCGACGCCGACGTCGACGGCGCCCACATCGCAACCCTGCTGATGACCTTCTTCTTCCAGGAGATGCCCGAGGTCGTCCGCCGCGGCCACCTCTACCTCGCCCAGCCCCCGCTCTACCGGCTCACCGCCGGCTCAACCTCCGCCTACGCCCGCGACGATCTCCACCGCGCCGAGCTCGAGGCGACGATGTTCAAGGGCAAGAAGGTCGAAGTCTCCCGCTTCAAGGGCCTGGGCGAGATGAATCCGGGCCAGCTGCGCGAAACAACCATGTCCCCCGCCAGCCGCGGCCTGCTGCGCATCACCCTGCCCGAGCAGAACGAACAGCGTTTCGCCGTGAAGGATCTGGTCGACCGCCTGATGGGCCGCGACCCCGCCCAGCGCTTCATGTTCATCCAGAACCGCGCCGGCGAGGTCGACCGCGAGCTGATCGACGCCTGATCAGCCCGCCGGCGTCTCCGGATGCCGCCAGCCCAGCCGGATCCCGCCGTCCACCACGATCGTCTCGCCGGTGACGAAAGCCGCCTGCCGGCTGGCGAGGTAAACCGCCGCGCCGCCGATCTCGTCGGTAAAGGCCGCACTGCGCGGCAACACGGTCTTGCGCGAGATCTGCCCGGCCATCGCCAGGGTATCCGCGCTCGGATTGGCGAACATGCCGGTGACCGGGTTGAACCGGCTGCCGCGGCTGGCCTGCTCGGCCGGGTTGGCCGGCAGTGTTGCATAGGGCGCGACGGCGTTGACGGTAATTTCATGCCGCCCCGTCTCCATGGCCAGCGTCACGGTAAACCCGTACATCGCTGCCTTGGCCGCCGAATAACTGGCGAGATAGACATCGCCCACCAGCCCCGCGGTCGATGCGATGTTGATGATCCGGCCGCCGCGCCGGCGCGCGATCATCCCGGGCAGCACGGCCCGGGTCGTACGCAGCATGGTCATGACGTTGATGTCGAGGTCGTAACGCCACTGCTCCTCGGTGCTGTCGGCAAATTCGGTGATCGCCGCGCTGCCGCCCAGGTTGTTCACCAGCACGTCGATGCCCCCGAACCGGGCCTCGGCCTCGGCTACCATGCCCGCGG
>Ga0070669_100003739_pt1 | contig 10994 bp, 5 predicted proteins | sample KBSS53metaG_FD_64680 | JGI IMG/M metagenome (GOLD analysis project Ga0070669, IMG submission 64680) | Switchgrass rhizosphere microbial communities from Kellogg Biological Station, Michigan, USA - KBS S5-3 metaG | ecosystem: Host-associated > Plants > Roots > Rhizosphere > Soil ... | reverse complement strand
CTCAACCGGATGACCGGGCTCGGGATGCCGGACAGTTACCCGGTCGACGCCGCCGCCTAACGCGCCCCCACGCCCCGGCCCCATCCGTGCCATCGACCATTTATGCAACAAAGCCAGTCAGACTCGATTTTCATCGTTCTGTTGCGAGGCCGGGTTCACCGATCCCGCCGGCATCAGGGACGAAACGAGAGGACGATTGGGGCGGAAGGAGCGGATCTGACGGATTGCTGCCGGCCCGAAAGAACGAAGCCGCAACGAGCCGAATGAAGGGGAAACACCCTCGGGACGTTTTTCTACTACTTTGCCAGGTTGCCAAGTCGGTTACGCAGGCGGCTGATACGTTAGGCGGCCGTGGCATTTGGGGCAGCGGAGTTCAACCGGGGCGCGGACGAGCCACGCGCGGAGCAGCCGACGCACGGCGGGGAGCGTGGGCTCGGGCGGCGCCCCGGTGCGCGGCCGCCCGGTTTTTTCCCCGCGCCCGGTGCTCGTGGGTCCGCAGGCGCAGGTGCTGGAGGAAGGCGAAGCTGATAAGCGTCAGCAGCGCGTGGTGGTGCAACCCGCGCCACCGGCGCCCTTCGAAGTGGTCGAGGCCGAGCTCCTCTTTGAGTTGCTGGTGGAGCTGCTCGCACGCCCAGCGCTGCTTGAGCGCGCCGACCAGCGTCCGGAGCGGCGCGTCGGCTGGGTGGTTGGTGAGGTAGTAGCGCCGCTCGCCATCGGCGCGCTCCTCGCCCACGAGCCACGCCAGCTCGCCCGGCAGGTGATGGATGTCGCCCTGCGGTGGACCGTCGCCGACACGCACGCGCACGGCGGCGAAGCGCGCCGCCAGGCGTCCGGTCGTTCCCGCACGCCACGAGTGCGTCCGCCAGCGCGCCGCGTCGAGCAGGTGGCGCGCCTCCCGGCTCGGCGCGTTAGGCGCCGGCACGTGCGGCGCCGGGCCCCGCCGGGCGGTCCGCGGCGGCACCACGAACTCGACGTCGGCCGGATAGACCTGCTGCCGCGGGTGAATCCCGACCGCCCAGGTCAGCCCGCGCGCGCTGAGCGCGTGGCGGAACGCCGCGTCCGCCCCGTACTCCGAGCCCGCATCGGTGAGCACGACCCCGAAGCGCACCCCGGCCGCCCGGACCCGGTCGATCTCCCGCAGCGCCAGCGTGCCTTTGTGCGCTCCGACCTGCGCCACGCGCTCCGCCTCGGGGACGCCGGCCGCCCCAGAGCGCTCGGGATCGTCCGTCCACGCCCGCGGGAGAAAGAGCTTGAGGCCGAGCCCCACCGGCACCTCGCCGCGCGCGAGCGTGAGGGAGACGAGCGTCTGGCAGTTGGCCGGGCGCTGCACGCACCCGGCGTACTGGCGCGCCACGCCGACCGAGTGCGTGCCCCGCTTCAGGAGTGCGGTATCGTCGACGATGAGCACCGCCTCGGGGCCGCCCACGAGGGCGTCGGCCGCCCGGGCGAGTTCCGTCTCAAGCGGCGCCGCCGCCCAGGGGGCATCGTTGACGAAGTGATGCAGTTGCTGATAGTCCCCGGGCGCCACCTGCTCAACCAGCGGGGCGATACTCTTGCGCTCCCCGGGCCCCAGCAGCCCCCGCACGTAGAGCGGCGCCCACTGCTGGCGACGCCGATCGCCTAACGCCTCAAGGAACGGGGCAAGCCATCGCCCGAATTCCTCCTCCCAGTCCACTCCCCTACAACCCGCGGCCCACTCCATCGTCCTACCCTGCAACAGCCAACGGCCCATGCTAGGTCTGCCGCCTACTCCAGAGCAACCTCAACAGGCGCACTTCTGGCAAAGTAGTATTTTCGCGTCCCGAGGGTGTTCTCCCCTTCATCCCGGCGCGTCGTGGCGTCGCCCCCCCACCGTCGCTGGAGCAATCCGTCAGATCCGCTCCTTCCGCCCGATCGTCCTCTCGTTTCGTCGCTGATGCATACTGAGACACAACGATGAAAATCGAGTCCGCCCGTCTGACCCAATTTCGCCGCGACACCCAGGACTCCGAACCTAACGATAGAAACGCGCAATATCTCCCTTCAGCCGAAAGCGCGCATCCCGGTCCTCGTACATCATGTGCCCGCCCTCATAGCACTCGAACGTGATCTTGCTGGAGCGATCGGGCGGAATCTGACCAAGCAGAACGGTGTTGCCCGAGCAGCTGTTCAACGAGTCGAACACCCCAGCCGCGACGAACGTGCGAAGCTTCGGGTTGATGTCCATGGCGCGTTTGAGCCACGGCGGCGTCCCTCCAGGCGGCGCGTCCGTGTTGCGGACTACTACCGGCACGTTTGGATCGCCCTGATCGTACTTCCAGCGCGCCCCGACGCCGCGCGGATTGGGCGAAGACGAGTAGCCGGTCTCGAGACCCTGATACACGAGATCGGTCTGGAACCCCAGCTCGCTCCGCAGGTAGCGATTTATCAGAGTCCGGCGTCGCGCCTGTTGCTGGCGGTCCGCCGGTGCGGCGCCGCCGATCTGGCGCGTATCGAATCGGCCTAACGCGCCCTGGCCGCGGTCCTTGAGCAGGTTGTCCATGAGGTACTGCCGGTCCACCACGAGCGTCTTCTTGTCGACCTGGCTCGTGTCGAGCCCCGTGAATCGCGCGAGCTGCAGGACGATCGCGGCGCGTTCCGCTTCCGTCAGCGAGTCGACGCGAGCCAGTGCCGGCGCGTACACCGTCCGCGCCCACTGCTCCGCCTCGGCCACCGCACGTGCGCGGTCGCTCTGCAGATCCGGCGGCAGCTTGCGGTGATAGAACGCCGACGCGGTGCGCGTCGGGATGAACATCGCGGTCCGCATCTCCTCCGACAGCACGGGACCCAGTGGAATGCCACCGGAAATGAGGATCAATCCGGCGACGCGCTGATCGCCTTTCTCGAGCGCCTCTCCGGCGCCGGCCGCGCGCCACACGCCGTAGCTCTCGCCCGCGAGGTACAGCGGCGCGTCCCACGCGTCGAAGCGCGTCCGATACGTGCGAATGAACTCGACCGTCGCCGCAAGGTCACCGAGCACGCCATAGAAGTCACCCGCGTACTCGGGCTTGGCGGGACGACTGAAGCCCGTGCCGATCGGATCGACGAACACGAGATCGGTCTCGTCGAGCCACGTTGCCTGATTGTCCTCGAATGCGAGCGGTGCGCTCGCACTCCCACCGCCGTCGCCCGAGGTCAACCGGCGTGGCCCGAGCGCGCTGAGGTGCACGAGCAACGCGTTCGCGCCTGGGCCGCCATTCCACGCGAACGTCAGCGGGCGCGGCGGCTGACCAGGTGCGCGATCCACCGTGTACGAGACGAAGAAGATGTACCCGCGAGGCTCGCCGGTTTCGTTGAGCCGAATGGGCAGCATACCAGCACGGGCCGTGTACGCGAGCAGCTTGCCGTTCAGCGTTATGCGGTGCTTGGTCGCGATGATCGGGGTGGACACGCCGGGAATCGTGTCCGTCTGGGCGCTGGCCGCGCTGTACGCGACGGAAAAGACAACGGCCGCGCCGAACGCCCGTGCCGCTCTCGCGAAGGACATCATCGCGAGCCTGCCGGTACCAGTGCGCCTCGAATGAACGACGAGACATCGCGCTTCATTTGCATGTGAGCGCGTGGATCGGTGTACACGGCGTGGCCGCCCGGATACCAGTGGGCGACGACGTTGCGCCTGATCGCGGGGTCCAGATTGTTCGCGCTCCAGACGTTGCCGTAATAGTCGCAGACGAGATCGTAGATGCCGCATCCGACGAGCACCCGGAGCGACGGGTTCGAGCGCATCGCGTTGCGCAACGGCTGCGGCGGCGGCGCAGTAGTGTCGCGTCCGGCACCTGCTCCACGACCGCCTTGCCCGGCGCTCGCAGGACGGTTTTGCGGTTGATTGCCCGAGCCGGGCGTGGCGTTAGGCGGCGCGTTCGCCGGTGGATTCCCGGCCGCATTCGTCGGAGCGTTGCCAGCCGGATTCGTCGCGGCGTTGGCAGTCGCCGTCGACGTCGGCGCCGGCCGGTTCCAGCGCGTCGACATCCAGTCGCCGCGGAACGTGGTGGGCGGAGGGTAGCCACCACCAAATGGACCCTGGTAGCGAAGATCGCTCTTGTAGCCGAGGTCGTCGCGCAGGTACCGCAGAATCATGACGTCGTCGAGCAGGTCGAGGAGGCTCGGGTCCTTCGTCGGGTCGTAAGGGGCCTGTGTGGTGTCGAGCGGGCCGAGCATGCGCGAGTCGTATTGCCCGACGAACTTTCCCTCGCGGCGGAGGAGGTAGTTACCGAGCTGCATGCGACTCACCACCAGGGTGCGCCGGTCGATGAGCGACGCGTCGAGCCCCGTAAAGCGCGACAGTGCCCGGACGACGGAATCGCGCTCCGCGTCGCTCAGACTATCGCGGCGAGCGAGAGCGCGCGCGTACTCGTTCTCGGCCCACACCTCGGCCTGTTTCTGCGTGGCAGCCAGGTCTCGTTGGAGGTCGGGCGCGAGCTTGTTATTCGTGAACGCCGCAACCACGAGCGTCGGCAACCCGAGCGCGCTTCGCGTCGCCGGCGGCGTCGATCCGAGGGGGAGGCCCGAGCCGATCAAGATTACGCCCCGCACTTCGGTGCCTCGCATTTGCAGGGCGTCGGCAACAGCAGCCGCGCGCGTGACGCCGTAGCTCTCTCCGGCGAGGAAGAGCGGTGCGTCGAAGGCGTCGAACCGGGTGCGATACACGCGGACGAATTCCGCCACGGACTCGGCGTCGCCACGTGTTTGATAGAACTCGGTCGCATACTCCGCGCGTGTCGGGCGGCTGTAACCCGTGCCGATGGGATCCAGGAACACCAGGTCGGTGTCCTCGAGCCACGTTCCGGGGTTCGACTCGATGATCCAGCGGCTGCCGTCACCCGGCTTCGCGCCTGGGCGCGGCGTCATGCGCTTCGGCCCAAAGCCGATGAGGTGAACGAGCGCCGCGTTCGAACCCGGTCCGCCGTTCCAGACGAACGTGAGTGGTCGCGGTGGGTCGTTAGGTGCACGGTCGAGCGTGTACGACACGAAGAACATCTGCCCGTGAACGTCCCCGGCTTCGTTGTCACGAATGGGGATGCGGCCGGCGCGCGCCGTGTAGCGGAGCGTGCGCCCGCCGACCGTCGTGGTGTGACGCGTCGTGACAATGGGCTCATCCTGGGTCTGGGCCTTCGCCGCCCGTGGCAACGACAGGATCGCCACCGTGTAGAGCGCCCCGCGCAACAAGGTCATCATTTCGACACCTCGGGCCAACCAAGAACAACTGACAGGACGCGGCCATCGGGCCGATGAAGCGAAGCGACGCATTCGTGAAGGCCTATTCTGGAACACGCATTCACGCGGCTGCAACAAGAAAACAACCCGACAGGATGAACAGGATGAACAGGATCAACCGCGTGCCTTGCATGTGACGTCGAAGTAGGTCCTCAGCGAATCTCGGTGGTGGGCGACGCGCGACATCCTCTTCAACCTGTCATCCGGTCTATGTTGTTGATTTCATCGACTCAGAGCACGCGCGCGACGGCGCCGATGAACGCGTCGACGTCCTCCGCCGTGTTGTAGAAGTGCGGTGCGACGCGAACGAGCCCCTCACGCGCCTCGACGAAAATCCCATCGCGGGCCAACGCATCCCGCACGTGGCCCGCGTCGTCCGCCATGAAGCTGACAATCCCAGCCCGCGACGCGCGTGGCGTGACGACCGTGAGCCCACCCTTTCCTAACGCGTCGAGTAGATGCTCCGTGTGCGTCGCGACGCGCTCGAACACGCGTCGCCAGCCAACCTGGGTTTCCAGATACTCGAGCGTCGCCGAGAGCGCCTGCAGCCCCGGATAGTTCACGTGCGACGCCTGCAGGTCGGTCGATGGCTCCGGGTTATTGTAGCCACGAAAGAGCGGGTGCAGCTGTCCACGCACGCGATCGCGGACAACGAGAATCCCGAGCCCGAAGCCGGACAGCAGCCATTTGAAAACAGACGCGCAGTAGAAGTCCACGCCGCCCGCGTCGACCGGCGCCGCGCCAAGCATCTGCACCCCATCCACCATGAGTAGCGCGTCGTGCGCACGACACGCGGCCGCCACACGATCGAGATCAACCCGCGTTCCCGTCGCCCAGTGCACGTGCGACACCGCCACGAGCCGAGTTGCCGGCGTTACAGCGTCCACGACCGCCGAGGTGCGGTCCTCTTCCGACGCAACCCTGACGCGTCGCACCGAGACATCGCGGCGCTCGGCCTGCTCGCACGCGAAAACCACCGATGGAAACTCGTCCGCCGCGAGCACGATCTCGTCGCCGCCGCGCCAGCGGATTGCGCTCGTGACGAGATTCAGCGCTTCTGTGGTACTGCCGACGAAGCGGACCTCGCCTTCCGTTACGCCTAACAGCGGGGCGAGTCGCATGCGGGCGGTCGTGAGCGCTTCGCGCCACCGATCCATTCCGTTGTATCCGCGCTGCTTCGCATCGTCGTAGAACCGCGCGGCTGCGGCACCCTGCCCCGTCCACGACAGCCCTGCCGCAGCCGTATTCAGGTACACGCACTCGTTCGCATACGGGAAATCGGCGCGAACGGCCGTCCACGATCGCGACACCACGTCCGCGGCGATGCTCACGATGTCACGCTACGGGCGGGCGACGCGCGAGCTCGATCTCTCGATGCGCAGGCGTCGGTTCATGGTCTCAGTGCCCGCCAGCAGTGTGACGACGTAGTCGCCTGGCTCGGCCAGTTTCGGCGGTGGAGGTGCGTTGTTGCCCGAGGAGAGATAGCCTCCGCGAGCCGACGGCAAGTTGAAGTACGAGACGCCGATCAGCTCGAGCACCTGGAGCACCCTCTTTGGGTCCGCGCCATTCACGACGAGCGGACTCGTAAACGGACCCTGATTCGTGCGCGGTCCCTGTGCGGCACCTTCTCCCGGCCGCGCACAGAATCGATCCCACTGCGTGAGCGGGCGTTCGCATGACGCCAGAGGCGGTGGACCGGCGGGGCCGTCGCCTGCTCCGCCGCGTCCGCCCACTCCTCGACCAACGGGCTGCCCACGAACTCCGGCCTGCGGGCCAGCGAGCAGTTCGCGCGCGCGCCCGATGGCGACGGTATCGAACCCGGCCTTCGTGAGCGAGTCCAATACGTGCGGTGCACGCGCGGCGCTCAGGATACTATCGCGCCGCGCCGACGCGGTCATCACCGGCGGCCGAGGCGACACCGGCGTCACGTAGTTCCAGGTCACCGTGTGCAGTCCAACGGTGCCCGGGCCGCGTACCGTGCCCAGTGGGTTGCCTAGGGTGTCGGTCACGATCACGCGCACCACCCCGTCGGGCGTCGGTGTCGCGAGGCGATACGAGATGCTCGCGCCGTACGGCGGGTTCTGCACTTCGAACGTCGAGTGGCCCTCCGCATTGCCTCGCGGCGCCGCGTCCGACCACTGCAGCGCCGGCTTCGGCGCAAAGAGATATGCTCGGCTCGCGATGACGTCCGCGGTCAGATCCTGCAGCGGCGCGATATCGACGATCCAGATGCCTCGCCCGTGCGTGCCAGCAACGAGCTCGCGGTCGCGCTCGTGAATCTTGAGATCGAACACCGGCGTTGATGGCATGCCGGTCATGAACCGCGTCCAGCTTTTCCCGCGGTCGATCGACGCATAGACGCCGATCGACGTCCCGACGAAGAGCAGATTGCGGTTGCGTGGATCCTCGCGCACGACGTGCAGGTAGTCGGCCGGGCCGTCGGACGGCAAGTTGCCGGTGATGTTCGTGAACGTCTTGCCGCCGTCGGTCGTCGCGTACAGGTACGGCCGCCCGTCGTTCTGCCGGTGATTGTCGAACGCGACGTAGAACGTCAGCGTGTCGAAGCGCGAAGCTTCGATGCCCGCGACGAATGGCTCGCCCTGCGGCAATCCGGGGAACCGAGACGTGAGATTCTCCCAGGTCGCACCGTCGTTGTGGGTCTTCCACACGTTGCCGTCGTCGGTGCCCGCGTACAGGATGCCGGGCTTCACGAACGACTCGGCCAGTACGTTGACATAGCCGAACAACTCGGTCTGAGTCGTCTCCAGCATGACGCCACCGGTGCGGTGGCGCGACGTGTCGATCTTCGCGTACAGCATTTTCGTCAGATCGGGCGAGATGATCGTCATGTCATCGCCCCGATTCGTCGACTTGAGGACGCGATTCGCGCCCCAGTACACGGTCGTCGGGTTGTGCGACGACACGAGCACCGCCGATTCCCATCCGAAGCGAAGATCCAGATCCAGCGAGTCTTTACGCTGTTTCGCGCGCAGCGCGTTCACCGCCGCGGCGATCTCCTTCGTGGAGGGCTCGAGCGGGTTGCCGCGAACCTTCGCGATCGAATCCTCCCAGATCTGGTACCGAGCTTCCCAGTTCGGCTTCCGGATGGGAACACGCTCGCCCGTCGCCAGATTGATCCGACTGAAGTTGCCGCTGACGGTCTGTGAGTACCTGACGTTAGGGTCGGTGGGGTCAGGGATCGAATAGGTCGCGTCGCCACCTTGGTACAAGGTCCAGTACGCGCTGCTCACCCCACCGGTGATGCGCCGGCTCGGACCGCAGAAGTTCCCGTTGTCCTGCGAGCCGCCGCACACGTTGTAGGGAACGGCGTTGTCCAGCGCGATGTGATAGAACTGCGTCAATGGAAGGTTCATCGGGGAGAAGAAGGTTCCACCCCGGTCGAACGTGATCGAGAAGCCGCCGTCGTTCGCGATGGCCCAGCGCGCCGGATCGTTCGGGTCGATCCACTGGCCGTGCGTGTCGACGTGCACGCCGTTGTCCGCCATGCGCGACGTCTTGCCACCGTCCTCGGACACCTGATACGGCGTGGACGAGAAGTACACACGCTCGCTGTTCTTCGGATCGACGCGCACCTGCGAGTAGTAGAACGGCCGGTCGTTATAGTCATTGACCTTGACCCAGCTGCGTCCCGCGTCCGGCGATCGATACAGACCGCTGTACGGCGCGTGATACTCGGGCACGTACGTCCTGGTCGTGGATGGACGTGCCGCTTCCACCAGGGCGTAGAGGAGGTCCGGCGCGCTTGGCGCAACGGCAAGCCCGATGCGGCCTTTCACGCCCGTCGGGAATCCGTTGCCGACGATCTCGGTCCACGTCTTCCCGCCGTCGGTCGTCTTCCAGAGCTCCGAGCCGGGGCCGCCGCTCTCGAGCATGTACGGCGTGCGTCGTCGTTCGTAGCTCGCGGCGTAGAGCACTTCCGGGTTTCGCGGATCCATCGCGACATCGACAAAGCCGGCGCGATTGCTCACGAACTTCGAGAGCGACCACGTGTTGCCGCCATCTGTGGTCTTGAAGAGTCCACGGTCCGCGTTAGGACCCCACAGCGCGCCAAGAGCGGCCACGTACACGATGTTGGGGTTCGTTGGGTGAACGACGATCCGCCCGATGTGCTGGGTCTTCTCGAGCCCCATGAGCTTCCACGTGATGCCACCGTCGGTGGATTTGAAGACGCCCCCGCCAGGCTCGATCGGATAACGAGAGTTCTGCTCTCCGGTTCCGGCCCACACCTGCTGCGTATCCGACGGCGCGATTGCCAGTGCGCCCATGGAAGCGACGCGCTTGTCGTCGAGCACGGGTCGCCATGTGACGCCGTTGTTCGAGGTCTTCCACACACCACCTGCGGCCGCGGCGACGAACAGCGTCTTCGATGGCCCCGGGATTCCGACCACGTCCGACAGCCGCCCGCCACTGTGTGCGGGGCCAATCGTGCGCCACCGGAGTCCGGCGATCGTGAGGGAGTCGATGGTCTGGGCACCTGCGTCCGCCGACGCTGAGAGCAGCCTGACACCTAACGCCACTGCGCACAGAATACGGAACGGCAAGGAGCCAGACCTCATGACAACGCCTCGAGGAACCGATCGACGTCAGCGAGGTCGTTGTATACCGACGGCGACAGCCGCATCCAGTGTGTGCTGAACCGCACGTTCACGCGCGCCGCCTGGAGTTTCTGCGGCAGCCCGCTCGACCCCACGTTCTCTTTCGCGAAGGTGATAACGCCCGCCGTCGATTCCGGCGGAGTGACCGGCGTGAACCCGAACCGTGGGACTTCGGCCCGCAGCTTCTTCAGCAACGGCTGCCGGTGCGCCTGAATGTTCGCAACGCCCAGCTGTTTGACGTACCCGAGCGATGCGCCGAGTCCCGCGGCGATCGAGCCACCAATGGTGCCGATCTCGAACGACCCCGTCGCGTCCTTCCGAAACGCCCACGACACCGGAGCCTCCGCTTCTCGCGGATCGAACGGTGGGAAGTGCCCCGACATGCTCGAGAGCTGGTAGTAGCCGATCTGCGACCGCGCGATCACCCGCTCCAGCAGGTCTTCCTTCGCATACAGGAACCCGAGCCCGAAATCGCCCATGAGCCATTTGAAGCTCGAGCACGCGGCGAAGTCCACGCCGCTCGCCCTGACATCGAACGGCTCCGCCCCAGCCGAGTGGATGATGTCGGCGTAGACGTAGGCGCCATTGGCATGCGCGACGTCGCACACCGCCTTGAGGTCGTGCTGGAACCCGTTGTACATCGCCGTCGACGACACTTCGACGAGCTTCGTGTTCTTGTCGATCGCTTTCTCGAGATCGCTCATGGCGATCCGGAACTCCTTGTTCGGTCGCACGACGCGGACATCCAGCCCTTGCCGCTTCAGCTCGAGCAGGTGGACGAGCGCGCCGTCGTAGTGCAGCCCGTCCGTCACGACGTTGCCGACGAACTTTCGTTCGAGGCCAAGTCCGTTCACGACGAGATTCTCGCCGGTGCTCGTGTTCGGCACGTAGGCGATCTCGGTCGGCTTGGCATTGATCAACTCGGCAAAGAGCGCCTTGGGGTCGGCTCGCGGTGCGTTGCTCGCGGCACCACCGCCGCCCCCGCCTCGTCCGCCGCCCGTGGCCGGCGCTCTCAGCGCTCGGCGGCCGTCGACATAGCGCTGCACGGCGTCCGTCGCCACGCGCGGCATCGGGTGCGTGTAGGCGGCGTTGATGTAGGTGTAGCCAGCCTCGATCTCGAAGTCGGCTTTGCGCGGGAACGTCGGC
>Ga0070669_100003730_pt1 | contig 11003 bp, 9 predicted proteins | sample KBSS53metaG_FD_64680 | JGI IMG/M metagenome (GOLD analysis project Ga0070669, IMG submission 64680) | Switchgrass rhizosphere microbial communities from Kellogg Biological Station, Michigan, USA - KBS S5-3 metaG | ecosystem: Host-associated > Plants > Roots > Rhizosphere > Soil ... | reverse complement strand
GCCCCGGACGGGTCGATCACGACTCGCCCGCGGCCCGGCTGGTCCGCTCGTGCGTCCCCCGGCGCGTCGCGCGGTGCTACGGAAGCGGCAACGGTGACCCCGCGCTCGACGACTGGGAGCGCGCGCTGCTCGACCGCGACCTGGGCGGTCGAGCCGACCTGCTGCCGCCTCGCTCGCTCGCGCCGCTGTTCGGCCAGCACGGGGGGCTGGGCGCGTTGCGGGTGGCCGCTGCGGCGCTGGACGCCGAGTGCTCGGTTCCCTCGGTGCTGGTGCACGGCATCGCGCGTGGAGGCTGTCGGATCGCCATCCTGGTGGCCTCGCTGTCGTGAGCGATCACCTCATCGTGATGGCCGTCTTCAACGAGGCGGCCACCGTCGTCGACGTCGTCGAGCGGGCGCGACTTCACGGCCCGGTGCTGGTGATCGACGACGGCTCCTCGGACGACAGTGCGGCCCGGGCGGCCGCGGCGGGCGCCGAGGTGATCTCGCTCGGCGCTCGGTTCGGCCGCGGGGCCGCGCTCCGGCGCGGGTTCGCTCAGGCCGTGCGCCGGGGGGTCGAGCGGGTGGTGACGCTCGACGGCAACGGCCGACACGATCCCGACGACATCCCACGGCTCCTGAAGATCGCGGTCGAGGCGCCGGGCAGTCTCGTCATCGGCGCACGGCTCGGAGCGCTCGCCGAGCGTCCCGAGCGTTCCGAGCACCTCGGTGACTCGGCGACGATATCGACCGGGCGCCCGGCAGCGCTGCGCGTCACCGGCTTCTTCGTCAGCTGGCTGACCGGTGCGGCGGTGACGGACACTCAGTCGGGCTTCCGCGTCTACCCGGTGGCTCTCCTGTCCGCGGTGACGATGCGCCGGGACGGGCTCGTGCTGGAGAGCGAGATCCTCCTCCGCGCCGCCGAGCACGGCTTCAGCATCGTGGAGGCCCCGATCGCCCCGTCGCATCTCGACGCTCGACGTTCCGGGTCGGGCCGGGTGCGGGACGATGTCGCCGTCGGGCTCTTTCTGGCCGTCGGCGTCGTGCTCCGCTGGGCGCGTGAGGCCAGCGCCGGCGCGCTCTGGCTCATCGGCATCTTCAGCCCGTCGCGCGTACGAACCCGGCATCGCGAGGCATACCAGTCCGCGGAATCGCAGCAATTGAACCCGGGCAGCTGGGCGCTGGCGATCGGCGCCTTCATCGTCGCTCGCGCGGTCCGGACGGTCGAGCGCGGCTGGGCGTCGCCCCACGCGCGCGCGCTGCGCCTGGCCGCCGCGGCCACCGCGGCGACGCCGCTCGTGCTGGCGCTGGGCCTCAGCCGGCGTACGCTGGCCTCCGTGGGCCTCGACTGGCTGACTCCCGCCGTGCGGCGACTCTATCCTCAGCAGGAGTTGGCTCGCAATCTGCCGGTGTCCGGACCGCGATCGATGACCGCGTCACGGCCGGCCGACTACGACGTGCTGGTGGTGGGCGGCGGGCCCGGCGGCTCGAGCGCGGCCACGTTCCTGGCCCGCGGCGGGCTCACGGTGGCGTTGGCCGAGCGCGAAGTGTTTCCGCGCTTCCACGTGGGCGAGTCGCTGCTGCCCGCCAACATCCCGGTGCTCGAGCGGCTGGGCGTGCTGGACGAGGTGAAGGCGCGCGGCTTCCTGCTCAAGTACGGGGCGTACTTTCACGACCAGGAGATGGATCTCGGCTACCAGTTCTTCTTCCGGGAGGGCAAGCCCTGGCCCCCCTACACGTTCGAGGTCCAGCGGGGCGAGTTCGACAAGATCCTGCTCGACCACGCCGTCCGCCAGCCGAACGTGACCCTGCTGCAGCCGGCCACGGTCGAGCGCGTGGCCTTCGACGACGACGGCGTCACCGCGACCGTCGCCGAGGCCGCCGGCCCGCGAGAGATCCGGGCCCGCTTCCTCGTCGACGCCAGCGGGCGCGACGCCCTCATCGCCTCCCGGCACGGACGCCGGCGCCCCATCGAGGGGCTCGGCAAGGTGGCCCTCTTCGCTCACTTTCAGGGGGGCAAGCGCTGGCCGGGACGCGAGCACGGCAACATCCGCATCTTTGTCTTCGAGGCCGGCTGGTTCTGGTACATCCCGTTCACGAACGGCACCACCAGCGTGGGCGGCGTCCTCCACGCGCGAACGGTGCGCGGCCACGAGGGGGAGCTGGAGCAGCTCTACGAATCCCTGATTGCGCGCTGCCACAGTCTGCAGGAAGCGCTCGACGGCGCGCCCCGCATCACCCCGGTGCGCAGCGCGGCGAACTTCTCGTATCGCACCGATCCGGCGATCGGCGATCGGTTCGTGTGCGTGGGTGACGCCATCGCCTTCCTGGATCCGATCTTCTCGTCGGGCGTCTACATGGCGACCCAGTCGGCCGAGCTGGCCGCGGCCGAGATTGTCGAGGCGTTCCGGGAGAACCGCTTCTACGCCCGGCGCTTCCGCGCGTACGCCCGCACCATCGAGAACGGCATGCGGCCGTTCCAGCGCTTCATCCAGTATTTCTACGACCCGGCGTTCATGGAGATGTTCCTCAAGCCGCGCGAGTTCGCGGGCATGGTGGACGGTGTGACCGGCGTGCTGGCCGGGGGCGCGTTCCTGCGTCGCACACTGCGGATGCGGGTCTCGCTGGCCGTGTTCTTCACGGTCGTCCGGATCAATCGCTGGGTCCGCCGCCGCCGGGGCCTGTCGGTCGAGTCCCGCTTCAAGTGGTAGCCGCCCCGCTCACGACGGCGACGGCGCGGTAGCGCGGTCGGCCGCCTCCCGCAGCCCCGCCGCGCTGGGGCAGTCCCGCGCTCCCCACACGCCGCCGGGATCGAAGAGCACGGCGCCCAGTCCGGCGCCGCGCGCGCCGACCACGTCCACGAAGTACGAGTCTCCGATGTAGACCGCCTCGCGGGCCTCCACGCCGGCGGCCTGCAACCCGAGGGCAAACACCCGGGGATCGGGCTTCGCGATACCGACCACCGTGGAGTCGATGACGAAGTCCAGCAGCGGGGCGAGGCCGGCCCGCTCGAGCGCCTGACGGACCGAGCCATTCGAGTTCGAGATGACGCCGGTGATCACCCCGGCCGCCCGCAGACGGGTCAGCGCGTCCACCGCCTGGGCATCGGCCTGGTGACACAGCCCGACCGGCAGATTGAATCCCCGACGCCAGGCCGTGATGGCCGCGACGTCCTCCTCGCCGGTGATGCCGAGGCCGCCGAGGAGATAGCGCAGGTATCGCCCGGCGCCCAGCCGGGCCCGGGTCGGCTGCGCGGCCTGCTCGCCGTCGAGCCGGATGCGCGCCCGCCGCTCCGCCTCGACGACCTGGCGCTCGCTGACGCGGTGGCCGCGCGAGCCGAGCTGCGCGGTGAGCCGCGCGTAGTCGAGCTCCAGCAGCGTGTGCCCGGCGTCGAACAGCACGGCGCGGACCACGTCAGGCCTCGCGGCGCGGCGCGGGAGAGGGCCCCGGTCTCATGAATTGAATATATCTCAATATTGAGATATAAAATATCCGGTGGCTGAAGCCAGGGCGTCGATGGCGCTGCAGATCTTCAAGGCGGAGTTCTTCAAGGCCCTCGCCCACCCGATCCGTATCCGGATCCTCGAGGTGCTGCGCGGTGGCGAGCGGAGCGTGCAGGAGCTCCAGGCCGCTCTCGACCTCGAGCAGCCCATCGTGTCCTCCCAGCTCGCCCAGCTGCGGCGCTCGAACGTGGTCGGCACCCGCAAGGTCGGGACCACGGTCCGGTACACGCTGCGCGACCCGCTGGTCGGCGACCTGCTGGACGTGGCCCGGAAGATCTTCGATCGCCACCTGGTCGGCACGCAGGGCATGCTGCGTGCGCTCCGCCAGGAGACGCGCCGGCCCGGCCGGCGCTGACCCGTGCTCCGCCAGCTCCGGACTCTTCTGCGTAGCGGGATCGTGACCGAGCCGATCCCGAGGGACGCCGAGGTCGAGCGCCTGGGCGAGCGGCTCGCCGTCGAGATCCGTCGTGTCTTCCGCCGTTCGCTGGCCATCCGTCAGGTGGATGCCGGCTCCTGCAATGCCTGCGAGCTGGAGATCGCCGGGTTGACCGGCCCGCACTACGACCTCGAGCGCTTCGGCCTGCACTTCGTCGCCTCGCCCCGCCACGCCGACTGCCTCCTCGTCACGGGTCCGGTCACCCGCAACATGGCCGAGCCCCTGCGACTCACCTGGGAAGCGACCCCGCACCCGAAGCTGGTCATCGCCGTCGGCGACTGCGCCCGCGACGGCGGCATCTTCCGGGGCTCCTATGCCGTCGTGGGCGGCGTCGCCGACGTGGTGCCCGTGGACGCCGTCATCCCCGGGTGCCCGCCCACGCCGGTGGCCATCCTCGCCGGCATCCTCGACGTGATCGGCCAGCGCCGCTGATGGCGGCATCCCTCTTCATCCTCGCCGCCGTCGGCGGGGCGCTGGCCGCCACGGTCGGCATCGCCGGCGTGCTCGGCACCGGCGGCCGACTGTCGATCCCCTGGCTGGTCCCGCTGGGCGGGCTCGAGCTGTCGCTCGATCCCCTCGGCGGCCTCTTCCTGGCCCTCGTGGGCGCAGCCGCCATCCCGGCGTCCATCTACGCCATCGGCTACGCGGGCGGCGAGCGGCGCGGCGTGCTGGCGTATCTCGGCTTCGTCTCGGCCATGAGCGTCGTGCCGCTGGCGGCCAACCTGATGACGTTCGTCATCGCCTGGGAGCTGATGTCGCTGGCGTCGTACTTCCTCGTGCTCCACGATCGAGACCGCACCGAGTCGGTCGACGCCGCGTGGGTCTACGCGGTCATGAGCCAGATCGGTCTGGCCTGCCTGCTCGCCGGCATGCTCGTGCTCGCTACCGCCACCGGGAGCACCACGTTCGCCGACTGGTCGAGCGCGGCGCCCGACCTGCCGCCGGGCACGCGCGTGCTGCCGCTGGTGCTCCTCGGCCTGGGCTTCGTGTCCAAGGCCGGCGTGATCCCGCTGCACGTGTGGCTGCCGCGCGCACACCCGGCGGCGCCGAGCCACGTGTCGGCGCTGATGTCAGGGGTCATGATCAAGCTCGGCATCTACGGCCTGGCGCGCGTGAGCCTCGACTGGCTCGCGCCCACGCCGGCGTGGTGGGGCGCCGCCCTGCTGCTGGTCGGCGCCGTTTCCGCCGTCGTCGGCATCCTCTATGCGGTCGTCGAGCGCGACCTCAAGCGCCTGCTCGCCTTCTCGAGCATCGAGAACGTCGGGATCATTCTCATCGGTCTCGGGGCGGGCCTGGTCTTCGCGGCCGTCGGGCTCGGCGGCCTGGCCGTCCTGGCCATCGCCGCCGCCCTCTACCACGCCGTCAATCACGCGGCGTTCAAGAGCCTGCTGTTCCTGGGGGCGGGCGCGGTCGTGCACGCCACCGGCACGCGCAACATGAACGCGCTGGGCGGTCTGGTGCGACGCATGCCGTGGACCGCCGCGTGCTTCGTCTTCGGCGCCGCCGCGATCGCCGCGCTGCCGCCCCTCAACGGCTTCGTGAGCGAGTGGCTGATCTTCCAGGCGCTGCTGCAGAACGTGCGAATGGCGCGGCTGGAGCTCAACCTCGCGTTCACTGTCGGGCTGGCCGCGCTCGCACTCACCAGCGGCCTCACGCTGGCGTGCTTCGTCAAGGCCGCCGGCATCACCTTCCTGGCGGTGCCCCGCAGCGAGGAGGCGGCGCGAGCCCACGAAGCACCGGTGTCGATGCGCGCCGCCATGGTCCTGCTCGCCGCGGCGTGCGTGGGCCTCGGCGTCGGGCCGACGCTGGTGCTGCCCGCGCTGGCCCGAGTGGTGGGTCCGCTCGTCGGCTCCGAACTGCCCGCCCTGGGCGACGGGCTCACCGTGCGGATCTCCGGCGAGTTCGCCGCGCTGTCGCCGCTCGCCCTGGCGGCCGCGCTCGCCATTGCGCTCCTGGCGCCGCTGGGCGCGCTGTGGCTCGTCGGCGCCCAGCGCCGGACGCGGTGGGCCCCGACGTGGGCGTGCGGCCGAATCTTGCAGACGGCGCGCATGGAGTACACCGCCACCGCGTTCTCGAATCCCTTCAAGCGCGTGTTCGATTTCTTCTACCGTCCGGCGCCGCGGCTCGACATCGAGTTCCATCCCGAGTCCCGCTTCTTCGTGGAGCGGATCGAATATGCGAGCCCGACCCGCTCGCTCGTCGAGGAGTGGCTGTACCGTCCGGCGCTCGCGACCCTGTCCGGCCTCGCCGCCCACGCGCGGCGTCTGCAGTCCGGCAGCGCCAACACGTACCTCGCCTACATCCTGGCCGCGCTGGTGCTGCTGCTGGTGATCGCGTGATCACCGATCTCGTCCTGGCGCTGACCCAGGCGCTGGTCGTCGCCGCCGGCGCCCCGCTGCTGGTGGGCGCGCTGCGCACGCTCAAGGCCCGACTGGTGGGGCGCCGCGGTCCCCGCCCCTGGCAACCGTACGCCGACCTGGCCAAGCTTCTGCGCAAGGAGGCCGTCGTCTCGACAACGACGTCGTGGGTCTTCCGCGTGACGCCCTACGTGCTGGTGGCCACCATGCTGGTGGCCGCCGTGATCGTGCCGGTGGTGGCCTCGCGCACCGCGCTGCCCTTCGCCGGGATCATTTTGTTGATGTACCTCTTCCTCGTCGGCGCCTTCTTCCTGGCCCTGGCCGGGCTCGACTCCGGCAGCGCCTTCGGCGGCATGGGCGCCAGCCGCGAGGTGGCGGTCGCGGCGCTGGCCGAGCCCACGGTGATCCTCGCGGTCTTCGCGCTGGCGCTGCGCGCCGACACCACGAACCTCGGCGGCATCGTGGCCCGCTTCGCCGGCGAGCCGCGTCTGGCGGCGAGCCCCGGCCATCTGCTCGCCTTCGCCGCGTTCTTCATCGTGATGCTGGCGGAGACCGGCCGCCTGCCGGTGGACAATCCCGCCACGCACCTGGAATTGACGATGATCCACGAGGCGATGGTGCTCGAGTACTCGGGCCGCTACCTGGCCCTGGTCGAGTGGGCCGGCGCGATGAAGCTCTTCGTCTTTCTCACGCTGCTGGCCAACCTGTTCTTTCCGTGGGGTGTCCCGAGCCTGGTGGCGCCGGCGCCGATCCTCCTCGGACTGCTGGCCCTGGTGGGCAAGCTGGCGCTGCTGACCGTGTTCCTGGCCGTCCTCGAGACGATCGTCGCCAAGCTCCGGCTCTTCCGCGTGCCCGAGCTCCTCGCCGGCTCGTTCGCACTGGCGCTCCTGTCGGTGACCGCGGTGTTCGTCGCCCCATGACGGCCGCCACCAATCTCCTGGCGTTCACCGGGCTCGTCGTGACCCTCGCCATCGTGTGGCGGCAGAGCTGGCCCGGGCGACTGCGCCTCTTCGCGTTGCAGTCGCTGCTCCTCGCCGCGCTGGCGGCGACGCTCGGCGTTCTGGCCGGTCGACCCCGGCTCCTGCTGCTCGCGCTCGTCTTCCTGGTCGTCAAGGTCGTGGTCATCCCGCGCGTGCTCCGGCGCATCGGCAGCGGCATGCCCGTGCGCCCGGTGGCTCCAGGCAAATCCTCCGGAGTCGCGCTCCTGGTCGCCGGTGGGCTCGTCGTCGTGGCGTACGTGGTCATGCTGCCGGTGACGACGGTGACCGCCCTGCCGACCGGGAGCGCGATTCCCCTGGCCTTCGCGATGGCATTGATCGGCCTGTTCCTCTGCGTGACGGGGCGCGACGCGCTCGGCCACATCCTGGGCTTCCTGGTCTTCGAGAACGGGATCTTCGAGCTGGCCCTGCTGGCCACCTACGGGCTGCCCGGCATTGTCGAGGCGGGCGTATTTCTCGACGTGCTCATCATCGTGCTCATCATGGAAGGCGTCGTCGGCCAGGTCCGGCGCGAGCACGAGTCGATCGACGAACCGCGGCTGCGGGAGCTCCGGGGATGATGCTCGTGCTCCTGCTGGCGGTGCCCCTGGCGGGCGCGGGCGCGCTGGCGCTGGCGGGCGCGGGCGCGCCGGCGCGCGGCAGGCGGCTGGCGGCGCTGCACGGCGTGGTGGCCACCCTGACGCTGGCCGCCGCGCTGGCCACCGCCGTCGCGGTCTACCGGGCGCGCGAGGTGACCGCGCTCGACGGCTTCCTCCGTGCCGACGCCCTGTCGGCGTGGATGGTGGGCCTCATCGGGCTGATCGCCGCACTGGCCGCCGCCGAGGCCCCGCGCTACGTCGCACCGGCGGTCGCCGCGCGCTTCTACGCGCTCTTCCACCTGTTCGTGTTCACGATGCTGCTGGCCGTCACCACCGACGACGTCGGCTTCATGTGGGTCGCCGTGGAGGGCACCACGCTGGCCTCGGTCTTCCTCGTGAACTTCGAGCGCACGCGTGCGTCGCTGGAGGCGTCGTACAAATATCTTTTGATCTGCTCGGTCGGCATCGCGGTGGCCTTCCTCGGGACCGTGCTGGTGTACTTCGCCAACATCCAGCTCTTCGGCGACGAGGAGTACGCGCTGCGCTGGACCACGCTGCTCCGCCTGGCGCCCGACCTGGCGCCGCAGGTCGTCGAGCTGGCCTTCGTGTTCCTCGTCGTGGGCTACGGCACCAAGGCCGGGCTGGCGCCGATGCACACGTGGCTGCCCGACGCGCACAGCGAGGCGCCGGCGCCGGTGAGCGCGCTCATGTCCGGCGTGCTGCTCGCGGTCGGGGTCTACGCCATCCTGCGCTTCAAGCCCGTCGTCGATCTCGCGGCCGGCCCGGCCTTCACCGAGCACATCCTCCTGGGGCTGGGGCTGCTGTCGATGGCCGTCGCCGCGCTCTTCCTGTGGGCGGGAACCAACTTCAAGCGCATGCTCGCCTACTCGAGCGTCGAGCACATCGGCATCGCCTGCGTGGGGCTCGGCTTCGGGGGCGCCTGGGGCATCGCCGGCGCGCTGCTACACATCGCCAACCACGCCCTCGCCAAGTCCGCGCTCTTTCTCCTCGCCGGCCGGATCCGCGCAGCGTACGGCTCGGGGGACATCGCGGCCGTGCGCGGCCTGTTGAGCCGGATGCCGCGCACGGGCGCGGCTTTCCTGGCCGTGATGCTGGCCCTCATGGGCCTGCCGCCGTTCGGGCTCTTCACGAGCGAGGTGCTGATCTTCGGCGCGGGATTCCGCAAGGGCGCCGTCGCGGAAGCAGCCCTCGGTCTGCTGCTGCTGCTCGTCGCCTTCGGCGGTCTGCTCCGCTCGACGCAGGCGATGCTCTACGGCGCTCCGGCCGACCCGACCCCGGCCGCGGCACCGCTCGCCTGGCCCGTGGTGCCCGTCACGCTCGCGCTTCTCTTGCTCGTCCTCACCGGCCTCGCCTGGCCGCCGGGCCTCGGCGATGCGCTCGAGCAGGTCGCGGGGATCGTGGGCTACTGAGATGGCGCCGGGCACACTCGAGGCGCTGACGCAGGCCCTGCGGGAGACCGGCGGCCGCGAGGTCATCGCGCGCGGTGCGGACCAGGTCGACGGCCGCCTGGACGCCGCACAGATCCCGGCGCTGGCCGAGCGGCTCGCCGACCTCGGCGCGCAGTGCCAGCTCCTGGCCGCGGCCGACACCCGCGAGCGGTCCGGCGACTTCACGCTCGTCTACGCCTTCGCGCCCGCGTTGCTCCGGCCGCGGGCCTGCGTGCTCGTCTCGATCGACCCGGCCGCCCCCGGGTTTCCGTCGCTGGCGACGCGCTCGTTCGCGGCCAGCCGGTTCGAGCGCGAGATCCACGATCTCCTCGGCCTGGTCCCGCGGGGCCATCCGGATCTCCGCCGCCTGGCGCTCCACCAGTACTGGCCGGAGGGCTACCATCCGCTGCGCCGCGACGCCGTGCCGCGCGGCGATCTCGCCGACGCCGGCCAGCCCTTCCCGTTCCGCCACGTGGCGGGCGAGGGACTGTTCGAGATCACCGTGGGGCCCGTGCACGCCGGCATCATCGAGCCCGGCCACTTCCGCTTCACCGTCGAGGGCGAGACGATCGTCAACCTCGAGACCCGGCTGGGCTTCGTCCACAAGGGCACCGAGAAGCTCTTCGAGACGCTGCCGTTCGAGCGGACGGCCGAGCTGGCCGAGCGCATCTCCGGCGACACCAGCGCGGGCCACGCGCTCGCCTACTGCCAGGCGCTGGAAGCCCTCGGCGGGGGCGAGGTACCGGCACGGGCCCGCTGGCTTCGCACCGTCCTGCTCGAGCTGGAGCGGCTCTACAACCACGTGGCCGACGTCGGCATGATCGTCAACGACACGGGCTTCGGCTTCGGTCACGCGCACTGCTTTCGCATCCGCGAGGAGCTGCTCCGGCTGAACGCGCGCGCCAGCGGCCACCGCCTGCTGCGCGGGGCGATCGTGCCGGGCGGCGTCGCCGGGCCGATCGCCGGCGCCGACCTCGGCGCGCTGGCGTCCGCCGTCGAGCGGCTCGTGCTCGACTTCGAGGAGATCGCGGGCCTGTCGCTGGCCAACACGATGGTGCTCGAGCGGCTGCAGGGGACGGGGCGCCTGACGCCGGGGACCGCGCGCGAGATGCAGGTCGTGGGCCTCGTGGGCCGCGCCAGCGGGATCGACGCCGACGCCCGCCGCGACGCGCCCTTCGCGGCCTACGGCGAGCTCGACGTGCGGGTGGCGGGCTACGAGTCGGGCGACGTGTGGGCGCGCACCATGCTGCGCATCGACGAGGTGCGCGAGTCGCTTCGGCTGATCCGCGCCGCGGCCGGCCGCGCGCCCGACGGCCTCACCCGGGCCGCGCTACCCCCGCTGCCGGCGGACGGCCACGCCTTCGGCGTCGTGGAGGCGTGGCGCGGGCCGGTGTGGCACTGGGTCCTCGCCGACGGGGCGACGACGCTGCGGCGGGTGAAGATCGTGGATCCGTCGTTCCGGAACTGGCCCGCGCTCGAGTACGCCGTGCTCAACAACATCGTTCCCGACTTCCCGCTCTGCAACAAGTCGTTCAACCAGTCCTACTCGGGCAACGACTTGTGAGAGGCGTATACTGGCCGACATGAAAACAGGACTGATCGTGCTCGGGGTCGTCATCCTGATCGTCATCGGCGCCATCGGCTGGGCCGTCGGCATCAACAACCAGCTCGTGGGGCAGGAGCAGCTGGTCAACGAGAAGTGGGC
>Ga0070669_100003728_pt1 | contig 11005 bp, 10 predicted proteins | sample KBSS53metaG_FD_64680 | JGI IMG/M metagenome (GOLD analysis project Ga0070669, IMG submission 64680) | Switchgrass rhizosphere microbial communities from Kellogg Biological Station, Michigan, USA - KBS S5-3 metaG | ecosystem: Host-associated > Plants > Roots > Rhizosphere > Soil ... | reverse complement strand
ACCCCGGCGTAGAGGCAGCCGAAGAAGGCGGCGGCGTACTGCAGGCCCGGCGGGTAGAGCAGCAGCGCCCGCTCCCCTTCGATCCCCAGCGCCTGCAGGCGGGCGGCGATCGCCCGCGCCTGGCCGTCCAGCTCGCCGTACGAGAGGTGGACCTCCTCCCGCTCGCCGTCCAGCAGGAAGGTGTAGGCCCGCCGGTCGGGCTGAAGCCGCGCCCGCCAGCGCAGGAGCTCCACCAGGCTGGACAGCGTGCTTCGGGGATCGGAAGGTTGCTCGCTCATGCTCCTGTCTCCAACGGCTCAGAAGTCGAAGCGCCGAGTCGCCTTGAGGGTGAACGTGCGGCCGGGCGACAGGGTGCTGAACCCGGTGTTCCGGCGGATGTCGTCGAGGTCCTCGATGTCGTTGTAGACCAGGTAGAGGTTGGACCCCGGGCGGTACATCCAGTCGATGATGAAGTTGGCGCGGTAGTTGTCGCCCGACTGCCGCTGCAGCGTCAGCCGGGTCGACAGCGTCGTCGACAGGGAGTACTCGATCGACGTCTGGGCGATCCTGGTGACGAAGTTGCCCCAGGGGGCGTCCACCTTCACGCGGTCGTAGGTCGGGGCGATGACCAGCCCCGGGAACGGCCGGATGATCATCGTCAGCAAGGTGCGCAGGCGGTCTCCGCCGTAGTAGCCGCCGGGGTGGTACCAGAAGGTGAAGCCGACCTTGCGGGTGTAGCCGGAGGAGATGCCGGTGAACAGGCTGCGGAACCGGTAGCTGCCGGCCGGGATGACCGCCCCCTTGGCGATCGCCAGCGGCAGGTTGAGGTTCTCAAGGTCGTCGTAGTAGAGGAAGGCCACGCCTTCCCCCCGGCTGGAGGCGAGGCCCAACTCGTAAGTAGAGAGCTGCGTCTCCAGTTTCCCCGCCTGGTCGGTGATGTGGTTCACGTCCGCCACCAGGGTGATCTTGTGGATCCCCAGCGGGTCTTTGTCGAGATTGACCGTCGAGAAGACGTTGGAGTGGTTCTTGATGATCCCCGAGCGGGTGAGGAACCCGATCTCCGGGTTGAAGTTCTCGCCGATGTTGGTGTAGCGGTGGCGCAGCCGTATCCGCTTCCCCTTGTAGACGAGGTCGCCCGAGTAGGCGCTGTCGCGGTCGTCGGCGTCCGGCGTGTCCGTTCTCGCCACGTAGCCGGCCGAGAACCACTTGCCGAAGCGGAGGTCCCAGTCGACGCCGAGGCCCCGGTTGTGGTCGTCCCCCTCGGGTTCCTTGTTGAGCCCGATCAGGCCGACCGTCGAGTCGCCGAAGATCTGCTGCTTGAGCCGCAGCACGGTGTAGTTGGTCCGCGGCTCGTCGATCCGGGTGCCCCGGCTGTTGAAGTAGCTCGTGTCCTCGGTCGACATGTTGAGGAAACCGATGCTGGTACCGCCCACCCGGCCCGCCAGCTTGGCGCCGCCGATCACCGGCACCACCACCCGGCCGTCCTCCGCCAGGCCGATCTGGCGGCTGAAGAAGAAGTAGAACTTCTCCGGCACGGCGAACGGCTCCGGCCGGTCGCCGAAGAAGAAGAGGTTGGCGCCCTCCAGGAAGAACTGGCGCTGCTCGGGGTAGAAGAGCTTGAAGCGCTCGAGGTTGATCTGCTGCTGGTCGGCCTCGACCTCGGCGAAGTCGGTGTGGACCGTCAGGTCGGCCACCAGTTGCGAGGTGAGGTTGATCTTCAGGTCGCCGCCGAGGTCGGCCTTGTCGTACCGGTCGGCGTCGAGCTCCTCCCGCTTGTTGCGGCCGATGGCGTACGGCACGAACTGGTAGCGGCCGCCGCTGTTGCCCAGGTTGCCGAGGCCGCTGATCTCGCCGTAGTCCGAGATGGAGTAGGGCGCCAAGCCGCCCGGCCGGCGCGGGATCGGCTTCCAGAAGGAAGACTCCTGCGTCCGCGACACGTAGCGGCGGACGTTGAAGCCCCAGCTCTGGAGGTCCTTGCCGCTGCTGAAACGCAGCGTCTTGAACGGGATGGCGATCTCGGCCGTCCACCCCTGGGAATCCCGGACCGTCACCGCGTCCCACAGGCCGTCCCAATCGGCGTTGACCTCCTCGCCCTCGTTGCGGATCAGGGCGTCGGTCTTGGCGCCGACGGGGTTGACGCTGAACAGGAAGCCGTTGCGCCGGTCGTGGAACGTGTCCAGGACGATGGTGACCGTGTCGTCGGCGGCCAGGTTGGCATCGGGTCTCCGCGAGCTGCCCACCATCCGGTCCGGCTCCGAGTCGTAGCAGCGGACGCCGAAGTAGAGGTTGCGCGAGTCGTACCCCATCCGGACCTCGGTCTTCTGGGTGGCCGGCTGACCGTTCTTGGGCTCGATCTGCGTGAAGTTGTCGAGCAGGTTCCCTTCCTGCCAGGCCGCATCGTCGAGCTTGCCGTCGATCTGCGGCTCGGCGCTCAGCCGGTGGATGTCGACCGAATAGTCGCCAGACATTCCTCCCGGCGTTTCTCCCGGTATTCCATCCTGCGAAAGCGGATTGACAGGGGGTGGTTCCTGCGCGCCGGCGCTCAGCGCCGACACCACGAGCAGCAAGGCACCAAGGGTGCTCTTCATCCATCTCTCCTCAGCAAGGATCTGGAAGACCGGACCAGGCGGGAAACCGCGTTCTCAGGCTTTGGCGGAAGCAGGCGGAGGGCCCTCGCGAGGGGCTTCGCGAGGGTCGGAGCAGGAGGGCCGGGACCGCCGGGATTCAGGACGATCCGGACGGTTTCCTCATGGCGAGCGTAGCCCTCGCTCTGGCGAACCCCGGCCGTGGCCCGGCTCAGCCCCGGGGCGAGGGGGAGGATCCCCAGATGAGGGTCACGGTGACGGCAGCCGATTTTCACCAGGGTCCGCGGCCTGACCGGCGAGTGCCAGTCCTGCCCTGCATACTCGCAAGAGCGCTCCGTCCGCCGAACGCCTTCGGGGGCCGAGGTGAGGCCTGGAGACGGCTGCGCCCTGGCGACCCAAGTCGCCAGAACCAAGGCCAGCCCCCAAGCCACCCATCTGTTCATCCACATCTCCTGCCGCCTAGCCGACTCGTTATTTCAATTCGACTGTATTTCTGATGCCATTAATTTTGATAAATTTAATATTAAAATCCCCAACATTCCGACGGGATGGGAAATCCTCCCGGCGAAACCGCGCGGAGGCCGTCGCCGCTTCGTTGTGGGAGGAGTGGCTCGTCGAGCCTGCGTGTCCATCCGATCGCGAAACCATCCAATCCTAAAAAACATCGGCGCCGACCTGCGGGCGCCATGAACCTAAGTGCCTCCGGTCGAGCGAACCGTGACAAATATCTCGCCCGCTTCAGCCTCCTTTGGAAAAATACCGTTCTCGCCGACCGGACGTTGACTTCCTGGAAAGCGGGTCTTACGTTTACGCGGTATGTCCGAGCCTGCCATCGCCTCGCAGCCCGCTCCCGGCCCGCCGGTAGCGGTGCGGCATCCCATCACCCTGCCCCACTTCCGGAACCTGTGGATCGGCGGCACGGTCTCACTGCTCGGCGACCAGTTCTATCTGGTGGCGCTGCCGTGGCTGACGCTGCAACTGACGGGCTCCAGCCTGGCGCTCGGCACGGTCCTCATGGCCGCGGGGATCCCGCGGGCGGCGCTGATGCTGATCGGCGGCGCGGTGACCGACCGCTTCTCGCCGCGGCGCGTGCTGATGACGACGGCGGCGATCCGCAGCGTGCTCGTCGGCACGGTGGCGGCGCTGGTCTGGCTCGACCTCATCCGGCTCTGGCAGCTCTACGTGCTGACGCTCGCCTTCGGCGTCGTCGACGCGTTCTCTTTCCCCGCCGGACCGACGCTGATCCCGACGCTGGTCAAGCCGGAGCAGCTCCGGCCCGCGAACTCCCTGATGCAGAGCTCCGCGGTGGTGACGCAGATGATCGGGCCGGCGCCGGCGGGCCTGATCATCCGGCACTCGGGCATCGCCGGCGCGCTCCTCTTCGACGCGCTGAGCTTCCTCGGGGTGATCGCGGCGCTGTTCAGGATCCCCGACCCGCCGAAGGCCCCGGCGCCCGCCGCCGGCGCACCGGCGCGGCCCGGCATGCTCCCCTCCATCGCCGAGGGGCTGCGCGCGGTACGGAACGATCCGGCACTGTTGGCACTGATGGTGCTCTCCGCCACCGTCAACCTCTGCGTCTCCGGACCGGTTGGCGTCGGCCTGGCCTCGCTGGCGAAGTTCCAGTTCGGATCGGCGGCGGCGTTCGGCACTTTCCTTTCCTGCTTCAGCGGCGGCACGCTGGTGGGGCTGCTGCTCGGCGGCCTGGTGAAGCGCCCCCGCAGGCGCGGCCTGCAGTTCGCCGGGATGTGCGTGCTGGGCGGCCTCGAGCTGATCGCCATCGGCCTGGTCCTGAAAGCGGCCGTGATCGCGGTGCTGCTGGCGCTGATGGGCGCGGGCGTGGGCTTCGTCAACATCCAGTTCAGCGCGTGGATTCAACTGCGGGTCGAGCGGGCCATCCTCGGCCGCGTGATGAGCGTGCTGATGTTCACCGCCGTGGGACTCATTCCCGTCTCCTATGCCGTGGCCGGCGTGCTCGCGAGTTGGAGCCTCCCGGCCCTGTTCGTCAGCGCCGGAGCGGTTCTCGCGACCGTCGCCACGCTGGCGCTGACCCGCCAGGCCGTGCGCGCGATCGACTAGGCCCTGGGGCCGGGATCGCTCGTCGAGAGCCGCCGCCGCGCGGCCAGCCACAGCTCGACGTCCTCGACGGCATAGAGCACCAGCTTCGAAGAGGGCTTGACGAAGGGAGGTCCGTCTCCCCGTCCGCGGGCATGGGCCAGGAACTTCCGGGTCAATCCGTAGAGGGCCTCCACCTGTTGGGGACGAAGGAAGCGCAGCGGCGGCCGGACGGCGGCGGAGTCCTCTGAAGTGGCTTTCCTCAAGCGGCGTACCTCCCCTCCGGCCTCGAGCCGGCGAGGATTAATCTACCCAGCAGTAGATAAATGTCAAGACTAACGGAATAAGCGGCAGTCAGGATCCTGCCCGCGCCTCCCAGGGACTCTCCCGTAATTTATCCCGAGTAATGCTTTCCGGAAAACTCCCGGCGCTCCAGCGCGTCGAAAAGCGCTTTCTCATCGATCTTATGGTCTTGCAGGAATTTCTCGACGAGCAGCTCGAAGGCGTCCTCAGGACCGATCAAGGGGGAGTAGACGTGGGGGGGGCGCCCCCGCACGACGGGCCTGGGACTGGAGCACAGGTAGCCCTTGGTGACCAGGCGCCGGAGTAGGATGCCGACGGTCTTCTTGCCGAGGTCGCTCCGTTCGTAATGACTGCGCAGATGCTCCGCGACGTCGGGTGGGTCGGCCCCTCCCAGATCCCAGATGGAACGCATCAGGAGCCACTCGATGGGAGACAGGGGCCGAAGCTTCTTTGCCGACATACAAGACAATTTTACACCTGGAAGGGCCTTGCCGATTCATTGGAGCTTCTCGCCATGCAGATCGCATGGTACCTCTCTCCAGGTTGCTTGCAGGGGCGGCACTTCGTGGCCGCCCCTGCAAGGAGATTGACTACGCGGGCTTCTGTGACGCCTCCACCGGGGGCACCGGCCGCAGCCTGTCGGCGGCCTTTCTCCGGATCACTCGCGGGCGAGGCTTGACGCCGAACTTGATGAGCTCCTCGTTGGTGTAGCCGAACGTCCCGCGCAGGTGGGCTTCCACCCGCCGGCGCGCGACTTCGCCCTGCCGCTCGAGCTGCTGCCGGCGGAAGACGAGATCCCGAAGCTTGGAGCGCGCCTCCTCCTGCTCGGCATCGATCCCGCGCACCCCGCTCAACACCTCTTGCAGCTCGACCTGCAAGGGCTGCAGATGCGGCATCTCCTGAAGGAGCGGCTGGAGACTGTCGTTCAGGAGGTCCCAACTACGAACCCTGCTCGATAACACTTTGGCTCTGGCCATGACGGCTTTTCCTCTTCTCAATGATCCTGCTTCACTGCTTTCTCTTGTCCGAGCGGAGCACACCCCCGCTTGGGCCCGACCTTTGTCACCGGCGACAAGCAGGAACATAGCACCTACAGCACCATCAATGCAATAGACGTCATCAACTATCTTCCCATCGTTGCACTCATGGACTCTCAGCCCACTTTTAAGCGGGTCCGGCACCTGGAAGGGGCTCAAAATACGGCGATACCCATCAGGACGGCCAGCTTTAAGCTGGATTCCGACCGCGACTCAATAGACTTGGGATTTTTAAGCTGGATCTCGGCCGCACTTCGGCAGCTACGGCATTTTTAAGCTGGATCGCGGCCGGAATTCGGAAGGCAGGCGGTTTTTCTCTCAGGACAGACGGTTTTCAAGCCAGGACGGAAGCGGAGTCCAGGAAGTCCGGAGTTTTTCTACCAGGTCGCGAGCCGAATTCAGGGACCCGAGACTTTTTTCCGGGCCGTGGACGCGATTGGGAAGACGCACGCTGGCGCGCAAACCCCGAAATGAAGAGCTCTCATCAATAAGGGCAGAAACAGAACGCTCCTCACCACAGTGCTCGCCCGGCGCCCTGCTCCCGGGGGCCGACGAAGCGCGTGGCTACCGTACAGTTCCTGGCGTAGGACTCTTGCGGCGACGGAGCGCCACCTGAAGACTTTCAATGATCCCAAGAAGCTTCTGGCGCTGCTCGCCTGCGACGGCAGCGAGCCTTGCTTCCCCGGGACTCTGGGCCTCCTCCGGCGCATCGACCGATTCGCGGAGAAACAGCTCGATATACTCCAGATCAAAGAGGGCCGCCGTGAGCATTTCACGATTGTACGGAGTATCTCGGTGCGGAGGGTAGCGGGTCATCTCCAGGCCATGCCTGTATAACAAGTATCCGAAAGCTCGATAGATCTTCTCTTCCGCTGGGGGCATTGCAGAGAGAAAAGTTTGCCGGAATGCACAACTCCGGCTCAACAGCTTCTTTCGTGAGACCTCTGCCCTGCTCTCTCGGTTCACCGCTGCCACCTGCGAAGTCCTTTTCATGGTTTCCTTTGGCCTGCTTTGGTCAAGGCAATGACCTGAGCCGGTCGATAGTTCTTTTCATCTCGGCTCTCCGGGTTCGTCTCGTTGGCTTCCAGAGGAGGAAGCAAATCGTGTCTCCAGGATCTGGTGGATTACGTTGGCCTGAAGCTTGAGAAGATCGGAACCGAGACGCTCGAACGCTTCCCTGGCCTCGGGGGACAAAAGCCCCCGCCCCGCCGAGATGTCCCTCGCCGAGATCGCCCCACCACGGAGCCACTCCTCTCGCTCATCGAAGAATCGCACCGTCTGAAAGAAGTCGAGCGGAGAGACCCCGAGGGTCAAGAGAAGCTTTTCGAGGGTGTCCAACTTCGGCAGCTCTTTGCCGCTCTCGTACTTCGAGAGCTGGCTCTTCCCTATGCTTGCCCTGCGGGCAAAGTCCGCTTGGCTCCAGCCCTGGAGATCCCGCAGCAGTCGAAGCGCCCGTCCCAAATTCCCGAACATGTCCATGCAGGGGATAGTCTAGAGAGAGGCACCCTGGCCGGATTCCCCCGGTAAGGGACAAATCCCTATCTGACTACAAGTTACAGTGACTTTCGAGAGATGACGGCGAGACGCCGCGGTTATGGCTTTGAAGAACAAGGTAGAGCTGGCGAAAACCGCTCCGCCCCGGAGTTCTTCGTTTCTCAATCGGCATCTCCATGCCTCTCTCCGGCACTTTGCTCAAAGCTCGGTCTTCAGAGCGAGCCACTACGGTAGAATGACGCCGGCCATGGACGAAGACATTCGCCGCTACCGTGACGTGCTCCGGCATCTCATTGAGCGATCCGGTAAGCCCCATCGGACGATTGAGGACCAACTCGGCTGGTCGCGGGGCGCCGTCTCGAAGCTCCTGTCTGGCACGAACGAGCTACGCGTGCGGCAGCTCCTCGAGATTCTCCAGAACCTGGGAGTTGGTCCTATGATTTTCTATCGTCTCGTCTACGGGGATACTCTCTCGGAGAGGATTCTTGAGGAGCTTTCGGCGAGTGGCGACGAGGAGCAACCCGTCGTCCTGCCGCCAGCGATGAGCGCCTCGGAATTTGACCGCCGGATTGAGGAGGCCGTGACAGCGGCACTGCGACGCGAAGACCGGAAGCTTCCGGGCTAGCGCTCGCGCCGTTCGAGGTCCTGGAGGACCGTCAGGACTTCGAGGATCCGCCTTCGCAGGTTTCCCGCGGCCCCTTCCTCCTCGATACTCCTCTTCAGGACCAGGAAGGCAAGGACGGCTTCGCGCCCCACGCGGAGTGCCTGAAACGCGCAGATGAGCTCGTCGGCGAGAGGAATGATCTCGGCTCTTCGCTTCTCAGCGAGCAGGAGAAGCGCGAGGTCCACCGAGACCATGCTTGCAGGGAAGACCAGTTGCTTGGCCAGAAAGCCTTCCCGGACCTCGTGGTAGATCCTCTCGGCCTCGTCCAACCTGTCGGCGCCCTCCGCGATACGCCCTTCGACCCACCTTAAACGCAACAGGTTCAGGCTGTCCTCACCGTAGAGATGACGCACGGAGGGCAGAAGCCGGCCGGCCAGGTCGAAGCGGCCAAGCTCGGTCGCGCACCAAAGGAGGTTGTGGACGGCCGAGAGCAAGAGGCCCGGGTCTTCCTCTACGTCGATCAGCTCGAGGCCCTTGAGGGTGTACTCAACCGCAAGCTCTGGAGTGCAGTCATACAGACTGTAGAGCCCGCGCAGAAGGAGAGACCGGCCGGCAAGGTGGTCTTCGCTCCTCGCCTTGTGAAAGGCATAGAGCCGGTCAAGGAGCGCGAGCGCTTCCGGGAACCTTCGGCGATGACAGAGGAGCGACGCCAGCCGATCTGCGATGAGGGCAAGAAGGGCCGGATCGCGAGAGCTTTCCTCGAAGAGATCAGCCGCTCGGGAAAGGGCTTCCTCGGCCAGGGCGAGCCGGTCTGAGAGTCGGTAGGCATTGCCCAACTCGGCCGAGACCCTGACGCGGAGATCCGCCACTCGTTCGGAAGGATCAAGGCGTCCCAAGGCCTCCCGGGCAAGCTCGGCGAGGTAAACCATCCGCTCCGGGTCGCGGTAGCGCTCCCCCCTGCTAGCCTCAAGGAGGAGCTCGATCTTCAGAATTTCTCCGCGCTCGTCCAACCAATTCCTCCCGGAAGACGGCTATTCTCTCATGAGTCGGGCATTCGGGCGCCCGTCCCGGAGAGGCTCCGGGTCACGGACAGGGCTTGCCGTTCGGGTCGATGCCCCCGCCGCATTTCCTGCCTTCAGGGCTGGTGCGAACGACTCGCGACAGCCAATCGCGCAGACTCTCTACCAGCGAGTCGACTCGCAGGAGCAGAGGAACGGAGCCCTGCTCTCTTGCAGCCTGTGCAGGAGCAGGGAGAGCGACGAGAGACAAAACAAGAGCTGCGAGAACGACACACCTGCCGGTCGACCTGTAGATCATCGTCTCCTCCTTGCAGCGGATGAGCGCGTCCGTTTTGGCGCGTCGATCCGCTACTGCGGGAGAGTATGGCATGTCTTTCGGGAACTTCGAGACCCGCAAACATGCCGGAGAAGCGCCGGCGACATCGTCGCTGCTTTTATAGCAGCAATGATGTTGACATCAGAGCAACACAGGAGAGATGATGCGGAGCCATGAGAAATGCCTCGGGACCAAGAAGCCGCGCCACGCTGGCCCACCTTGCCGGAGCTCGGATCAGGACTTTGCGTCTCGAGCGGGGATGGAGCGAAGAGCACCTCGCCACCCTCGTGCGGCTGCCATCTTCCCTCATCCGAGACTACGAGGACGGGAGGAATCTGCCGAGAACCTATACCCTCTACCAGCTTTCCCAGGTATTTGGAACAAGGATCGGGTCATTCCTCGGCGAGCCTGAGCAGCTAAGCCATCCCGACCTTTCGCGACTTGCAGTCCGGCTTTCGCGACTCGATTCCGGCTCCCGAAGGGCCATCCTCGAGTTTCTCCAGGCCTTCACCTCCGGCCTAGAGAGCCTCTCTCTTGCTATGGAGAGAGAGCAGGATCGCGATCTGTAGCAACGCTACTCCACCCAAAGCGTGCCCCGGCCGTACAGCGCTCACCATTCCCTTCGATGACTGGAGGGTTCCGGAAGGCATTAGGCCGTTATCAGTGTTTCCCCGGCGCACCAAGAGAAAGCAGTGAGTCATGCCGATACCGGGCGAGCAATGCGCTCCCCCTTGGCGGCTCGGTAAACCTCTTCTCCAGACGTTCAAAGTGGCGAAAGCAAGGACCCGCCATAGTTGGCAGCCGACCCACCAAGCCGGGACGGCGACACGTTAAGGCTGGCGGACGGCTCGCCAAGCCTGGCCGATGACCCGCCAAGGTTACCCGCCCTCCCGCGAGACCGTCACGGGCGGGAGACTCTTTCCGGAACTTGAGCCCCGGCTTCCGCCGCCCGTGTCGGGGCTCCTCGCTTGGTGAGCCGGTTCCTGGCTCGGCCCGCCGTGAATCGCAGGGCACCTCTCCCGCGTCTCCCGTCTCCCGGTGGCCTCCCCAACCCTTGGAAGGATGCTAGTCTTACCGGCACCTCTTATCCTATAATTTAGCCTTCCCGGACGAGTGGACACAGAATTGTCTAGTGGGCCGCGCCGGACCCGCGGTAGCGATATCGGTGTAACCTTGAAGCACGTCTACGTAGGAGATGCCCCCGCTAGCGCCAGAGTCCTAAGCTTCCTGAGGACTCTAGGTAAACCTTCCAGTGGCAGCCCCCGACCGCTGTAGCACTTCAACCGCAATGACTAAGGGCCTACTCTTTGAGTGTTTCCATAGCAAATCTTTCCCTGCCTGAGCGCGCACCGGAGGTCGGCGAGCTGGTCCAGATACGGTCGCGACGGTGGCTCGTCGAGCAGGTCGTCGAGCCCGCCCCGGGCCAATCGCTCCGGGTGCGGCTGGCCTGCGCCGAGGACGACGCCCAGGGCGAAGCCCTCGAAGTCTTCTGGAGCTACGAGCTCGACCGCCGGATCCTTCAGGAAGAAGGCTGGCGGGACCTCGCCGCGAAAGGCTTCGACGCGCCGCCCCGGTTCGCTGCCTATCTCCACACACTGCGCTGGAGCTGCGTCACG